>Ga0335070_10002829_pt1 | contig 20148 bp, 12 predicted proteins | sample Lox_Sample_13_FD_206722 | JGI IMG/M metagenome (GOLD analysis project Ga0335070, IMG submission 206722) | Soil microbial communities from Loxahatchee National Wildlife Refuge, Florida, United States - Lox_Sample_1.3 | ecosystem: Environmental > Terrestrial > Soil > Wetlands | place: USA... | reverse complement strand
TTCTTTGACGGCCGAATCAGCAACAGCAGCGGAATCACCACGACCGTCATCACCAGCATGAGCCGGAAATCGTCGAGGTAGGCGAGCATCGTGGCCTGGCGCGTGACTTCCGCGTTCAGGGATGCCGCACCTGTCGCCCCCGGCAGATGGAACACGGACGCGATCGGACCCGTAAGCAGATCGCCCTGGCCGAGATTCTCGACGATCCCCGCATGAGCCACCTGGGTGTTGCGCACCAGTTGCGCCTGTCCAACGGCGATTCCGACCGCGCTGCCGATGTTACGCAGCAGGCTGAACATCGCGGTGCCATCTGCACGCAGTACGGGTGAAAGCGTTGCAAACGCCGCCGTGGCCAGCGGCACAAAAACAGCACCCAGCCCGACACCCTGGATGACCGAAGGCCAGACGATCTCGCTTTGGGTGACCGTGAGATCGTACTGCGTCATCTGCCAGGTGGAAAATGCAATCAGGACGAACCCGACGACCAGAAACACCCGCACGTCGATGCGACCGGTGAGGCGGCCGACGATATGCATCGCCACCATCGTGCCGATGCCGCTCGGAGCCATCACCAGGCCGGCGGTGGAGGCGGGATAGTCGAACAGGTTCTGCAGCATCGTGGCGATCAGCGCGCGACTGGAGAACAGGATCATGCCCACCAGGAACATCAGCACGATGCCGAACACATAGTTGGGATTGTGCAGGAGCCGCCGGTCGAAGAACGACTGGCCTTCGGGGCTGAGGGCGGTGTGGACGACGAAGAACACGAAGCTGATGGCAAAGATGATGGCTTCGGCGCAGGTCTCGTAGGAGGAGAACCAGTCGTTCTGCGCGCCGCGGTCGAGGAACAGCTGCAGGGCGCCAATGGCGATGCTCAGCGTGGCGAAGCCGAAGAAATCGAAGCGCACATTCTTCAGTGCATCGCGGCCGAGGATGTAGCGGCCTACTCCGTAGAAGGCCAGAGCGCCAATCGGCAGATTGATGAAGAACACCCAGCGCCAGCTCCAGTTCTCGGTGAGCCAGCCGCCGAGCGCGGGCCCGACGATGGGTCCTATCATCACACCGACGCCCCAGACCGCCATGGCCGAACCGTGCTGGCGGGGAGGGTAGACATCGAGCAGTACGGCCTGGGACAGCGGCACCAGCGCGGCGCCGAATACCCCCTGCGCCAGGCGGGCCACCACGATCTGGAACAGCGACTCGGAGACACCGCACAACACCGAGGCGACCGTGAATCCCGCGATCGAGACCAGCAGGATGCGCTTGAGGCCGAACTGATCGGTGAGCCACCCCGTCAGCGGCGTGGCGATTCCGGCTGCGACGATGTAGGAGGTCAGTACCCAGGTGATCTGGTCCTGCGAAGCGGACAGATTGCCCTGCATGTGGGGCAGGGCAACATTGGCGATGGTGCCGTCGATTGCCTGAATGATGGTGGCGAGCATGATCGACACGGTGATCATGCCGCGATGGGCCACGACGGCCCCGTCGGGCGTTGCTGTGAGCGATACGGAGCTCATCGCAACGGGACTGCGTGTGCCGTATTTCCCGCTCGCGTGAATTCGAACTGCAGCACGCGCTTGTGCGCGTTCCGATCCGCGGAGGGCGCGAATTTCCATTTCATGGCCGCCTCCATGGCCTGGCGCGCGAAGTACCTGCTCGAGCCGGGAACCACCAGAAGTGCGTCCTTCACGTTGCCGGCATCGTCGACGCTGACGCGCACGGAAATCTTGATGTGGCCACGGATCGATCCCTGCGCACTTCGCGAGACAACCGGCATTTCCTCGTGCGTGACCGCACCCGGCGCAGCTCCGGGCTGCGTGGAGGGTGCCGGCGGACGGGAGGATCCCGCGGCCGCGGCTGACGCAGAGGAAACCGGAGCAGACTGCGTTGACGTGGCAGCCGCCGCTGTAGAGGGGGCAGCCGCGGGGGCCCCGACAGCGGGTGGTGCGCTCTCCGAACTGCCGGACTGCGAGAGGGTCGTCTGACGCGCCGGGGAGTCCGCCGGTCGCGACTTGCCACGGAACAGGTGCGTAGCGCCCCAGATGACCCCGACGAGCACGAGCGCGATAGCAATGGCGGGCAGCGGCAATCCCCGCCGGACTTCCTGGGTTCGTGCTGCGGAGTCGATCGGCGGCGAGGTGTCAGGTGGCCGGGGCCGAGGGAGCGCTACTGGCCGCACCGACTCAGTGGTTGCCGCCGGGCGGGCAGAAGCGGAATTCGCCTGCGAGCCCCTCAAGCTTGCCGAAGGTGAGCTCCCGGAGCTTGCCGAAGGCGGCAGGGGGGATACCGCGGCGGCACGGGAGCCGGAATCCCCGCCAGGAGGGGTCGTGAAGGCTGCCGGATCTCCCACGGCAGCGCCGCTGGCCAACGCAGGGGGCGCGATCGGCGCCGTTATCGCGATAGGCGCCGAGCCGGGCAGTGAGACTGGGGCTGGCGATGGCGTATCAACCGTGGCTGGCGTGCTCGCGTTGCCAGGGGATTCGGTCACCGCAGATCGCGGCTCGCTCTCAGCAGGCGGCGGTTCGCTCCGAGCGGACGGTGGCGCACTCGCAGGGGGAGAAGTTTCGGTCGCAGCCGGCGGCGCCTCAGTAGCGACCACCGGCGTCGTGATCCCTTTCAGTTGGTCCGCGAGGGCCGCAGCGGTCGGCCGGTCGGCGGGGTTCGCACTCAAGCAACGTCCGACGATTTCGGCGAGGTCCGCCGGGATGGCGGTGGGCAACGAGGAACTGGCCGCCCGATCGTCGGCCCACAGAGGCGGGCGTTGCGTCAGTGCTTCGATGAGGGTGATGCCGAGCGCCCACATGTCGCCGGCGCTGTTCATGCGGCCGTGACGCGCCTCGGGAGGATCGTAGAGCGAGGAACGGGCGAGGCTGGCGCGCAGTTCGCCGGCTGGCCGGATCGTGTCGCTGGCCAGCACGATCTGGTCGTTGACGACCAGGATGTTGGTGGGCTTGACCTGGCCCTGTACGAGATTCTGTAAGTGCAGACTGCTCAGCCCATCCAGGATGGGCGCGAGCATCTGCCTGACCTCTTCGGGCGTCAGTGCGCGCTGTGGGAGGATCTGCGCCAGCGTCTCATCCGTGTAGTCCATGACCACGAACAGGAACTGGACGGCGTTCAACTGGCAGCGCCCGAAATCGAGCTGGCGCATCAGATGCGCGTCGTTCAGGCCGGCGACGGTCTTCCAGTACGCCAGCTGCATCTCGGATAACGACGGGTGGGCGGGCGTGAGCTTGATCGCGGCACGCGGCAGCTGCCGGGCAGCGGATTCCGTCAGGAATACGGCGCTGTGATCGGAGGTGCTCAGGCAGCGCTGCAGCGGGTAGAGACCGTTGACCGTCTGGCCTTCGAACTTGGTCCAGATTCCTGTCATGGCCGCTCTTGCTGCCTCCACCGTTCACGAAGGTCGCGCTTTTCAGGTCGGGGGCGAAGATACACCAAGCCGGGCCCCGGGCGCCGGACACGGCGGAAAATCGCGACAGGGGACCGGTCTGCCCGGGAGAATGTCGGTGTCTGGCGTCAGACCTTGGGCCACGGCTACCATGGCCGCCCTCACGGCCGCAGTGCGACCCCAAGCCGGAAGTCCCATCCTTGAGAAACCATGTCGTGCTCGCCGCCTTGTTCGCGGCGCTCCTGTCCTGCCCGGCGCCGGCCCAGCGCCTTCCCGTCCTGGGCCAGATCGACCTCCCGCATCCCTACTACTACGGCGAGATGTACCTGCCGCAGCTGACGAGCGGGCCCAGTGGCCTCGCCTGGTCGCCGGACTCCCGCGAACTGGTTTACTCCATGGCCGGCTCCCTGTGGCGGCAATCCCTGGGAAGCACTGTCGCGCGGCAGCTCACAGCTGCAAGCGCCTACGACTATCAGCCGGACTGGTCCCGCGACGGCCGCTGGATCGTTTACGCCTCCTACCGCAGCGATTCGGTGGAACTGTGGGTGCTCGATACCGTCAGCGGCAGTACGCATCCACTGCTGCAAAACGGCGCGGTGAATGTCGAGCCCCGCTTCTCACCGGACGGGAGACGCATCGCGTTCGTCTCCACCGCGTTCAACCGCCGGTTCCACATTTTCGTGGGCGACTTCCATGACGGCGCACTGACGCAGGTGCGGCGGGTGACCGGTGAGACCAGCAGCAACCTGCCACGCTACTACTACAGCCATTTCGATCATGAGATCAGCCCGGTCTGGTCGCGCGACGGCAAGGAACTCCTGTACGTTTCCAACCGCAACCATCTGTACGGCACAGGCGGGTTCTGGCGAACGGCGATCGACTCCCCCGGGACTGCGCGGGAGATCCATTACGAGGAGACCAACTGGCGTGCCCGGCCGGATTTCTCCCCGGATGGCAGCCGCCTCGTGTACGCCTCCTATGTGGGTCGGTCCTGGCACAACCTGTGGCTCATGCCGGCCCAGGGCGGCGATGCCTTCGCGATCGGATACGGCGACTTCGACCAGGTGGCTCCGCGCTGGTCACCCGATGGTCGCAGCATTGCCTGCGTCACCAATCGCAGTGGCAACACCCAGATCGAGATCCTGCCCATACCGGGAGGATCACCCAAGCCCCTCGTGGTCACCGAACGGCATTATCTGCAGCCAGGAGGAAGGCTGCACCTCACGCTCCGGGGCGCAGACGGTGGGCCCGCGGCAGCTCGTCTGAGTGTTACGGATGCTGCCGGAATGTTTCATGCGCCGAGCGATGCCTGGATCCACGGCGACAATGGCTTCAACCGCAAGGAACGGCTCTTCGAGGCTCATTACTTTCATGCGCAGGGGGAAGCCAGCATCGACGTCCCCGCAGGCGCGATCCACGTGGAGGTCATGCAGGGTTTTGGCCGTCGCCTCGAAAGCCATGACCTGAAGATCAAGGCGGGCGAGACGGCGGAGCTTTCCCTGGCGATGGGCGAGGGGCAGTGGAGCGTGCCAGCCGAAGGTCATTGGGTGAGTGGCGACCTGCACGTCCACATGAACTACGGCGGGGCGTATCGCAACACGCCCGAACATCTGGCGATGCAGGCCCGCGCGGAGGGTCTGCAGTTCATCGAGTCACTGATCGTGAACAAGGAACAGCGCTTCCCCGACATCGCCTACAACGGTCGCCACGTCGACCCCGCCTCCGATGCCGGCACACTGATCGTGCACGGGCAGGAGTATCACACCAGCTACTGGGGGCACCTGGGTCTGGTCAACCTCACGGGCATCCTGTTGCCCGGCTACGCGGGTTACCCCAACACTGCCGCCTCGAGTCTGTATCCGAGCAACGCCGACATCGCCGACCTAGCCCATGCCCGGGGTGCGATCGTCGGCTATGTGCACCCCTTCGACGATCCGCCGCACCCGTTCGTGGCCAGCGAGACGCTCAGCAACGAGCTGCCGGTGGACGTGGCGCTGGGGAAGGTGGATTACATGGAGATCCTGGGATTCAGCGATCACCGCACCACTGCGGATGTGTGGTACCGGCTGCTGAACCTGGGATTCCGGGTTCCGGCCGGCGCCGGCACCGATGCCATGGCCGACTTCGCCTCGCTGCGCGGGCCGGTGGGCATGAATCGGGTTTTTGCGCGCGTGCCTGAAGGTGCCCTGGACCCCGGCACGTTTGCCCAGGCCATCAAGGCGGGGCGGACGTTTGCAACGAACGGCCCGTTGTTGGGTCTGAGCGTCGGCGGCCAGGAGGTCGGAAGCGAGTTGCACCTGGGGCAGGCCCAGCGCGGTGTTCATTTCCGTGCCCGACTGCAATCCATCGTCCCGGTCGACCATCTCGAGCTCGTCTGCGACGGCAAGGTCGCGCGCGCGCTCATCAAGGGCAAGCCGGCAGCGCAGGCAGATGTGTCAGGCACTATCGACGTGAGCCATTCCGGCTGGTGCGTTCTGCGCGCCTCCACCGACGGCGGCCGTCACCCGGTCCTGGACAACTACGTTTACGCGACGACGAGTCCGGTCTACATCGACGTCGGTGGTACCAAGCCGCGCTCGCCGGAGGATGCGGCTTATTTCGTGGCCTGGATCGACCGGGTGACGCAGACCACCTCGGCCTATCCCGACTGGAACAACCCGCAGGAAAAGGCGCATGTGCTCGGACAGCTGTCGGCGGCCCGGGAGATCTTCGCCGGGCTGCGTTGAATCATTCAACCGTGCGCAATCGCCGCGCCAGCTCTGTCTGGCGCGGCTGCGCTATTGCGCCGGTGGCAGCAATGACGCCGCCACGACCACCACGTTCCGGTTGCCCGGTAGCGTCAGGCTCTTGACCGTCTTGGCGGAGTTGAGCGCGAACGAATAACCGTACAGGTAGAACGGTCCGGTGCCCATGGCGCCGGTGGGCGTCAGCCGGTACGACATCGTGACAGCCTTGGACTCGCCAGCGTAGCTCTGTGGCGTGAACCAGTCGCTCAGACTCTGCTTGAAGACACTCGTCGTGCCGTCGGTGTACGTGACGGTGAATGTCTGAGCGGTCTGGTTACCCCGGACTGCCGTGGCAAGCAATTGCAACGTGGCGAAATTGCCGGCCGGCAATGTGACGACACCGCTGCTGGCCGCGTTTGCGGAAGCAGGCACGCCCAGAGTGAAGGTCGTTCCGGACCATGTGACAGATGAGCCCAGCAGCGTGTCCGAGTACGCATAACCAAGCGTGTCAAGTCCGCCATTGGTGACTGTGCTGCCGTCGTTGAACAGGCCGTATATGTTCGCTGCCGGAGCCAGGCTGACCGGTGTTGGGGTAGTGGCCGGCGGTGGTGTCGTGGTGGAGGAGGGCACCAGCGCAACGGCCAGCACGACGACCTTGCGGTTACCGGGCAGGCTCAGGCTCTTGACGGTCTTGGCGGAGTTGATCGCTATGGAATACCCATAGATGTAGTAGGGACCCGTACCCGTAGTGCCATTGGGTGTAACGCGGTATGCGAGTGTCGCGGCCTTCGATTCCCCCGCGTAGCTCTGTGGCGTGAACCAGTCACTGAGACTCAACTGGGCGGATGTGGTGGTGCCATCCGTGTAGGTCACGGTGAAAGTCTGACCGGTCTGGTTGCCCCGGTTCGCCGTGGCGAGCAGCTGCACCGCGGTGAAATTGCCTGCGGGCAGCGGAACCGTACCGCCACTGATGGCGTCGGCGGCACCCGCACTCCCGAGGGTGAACGTGGTGCCGGACCAGCTCACCGAGGAGCCGAGCAAGGTTCCCGAATAGGCGTAGCCGAGTGTGTCCATGCCTCCATTGGTCACGGTGGCACCGTCATTGAAGATGGCGAAGACATTCGCGACCGATGTCAGGCTGACCGGAGTCGGCGAGCCCGGTGGCGGGGGCGGTGGTGGCGGGGGCGGAGCGACGGTCTGTGTCGGTACCAGGGCGATGGCCAGTACCACGACGTTGCGATTGCCGGGCAGTGTCAGGCTCTTGACGGTCTTCGCGGGATTGAGCGCAAACGAGTACCCGTAAAGGTAGAACGGACCCGTCGCGGTTGCGCCGGTCGTCGTGCCGTTCGGATTGACTCGATACGCCATGGTGACTGCTTTGGCTTCACCGGCGTAGTTCTGAGGGTTCTTCCAGTCGCTGAGACTCTGACGGAACGTCGTGGTCGTGCCATCCGTGTAGGTCACGACAAACGACTGATTGGCCTGGTTGCCGTTGACACCGGTTGCCAGAATCTCCAGCGTCGTATCGGTTCCGGCGGGCAGGGCGATCGTGCCGCCCGAGATGGCGTTGGCGACGCCCGCGGTGCCAAACACGAACGGGGTACCAGCCCAGGTCACCGAAGACCCCAGCAGTTTGGAGGAGTAGGCGTATCCCAGTCCGTCCATTCCACCGTTTACTACGGTCGCACCTTCGTTCGCCATGCCGTTGACGTTGAAAAGTGCGTTAAGCGTGACGTCGACGGGCGCCGTGCCACTGGCCGCGATTGTGTACGTGCCAGTGGATACATTGCTGTTGGAATAACCGGTCGCGACCGCGAGCGCGCGGATCGTGGCTGTCCCGGAGATCGTGATGGCCGTGGTGTACCGCGTCGACAGAGTCGTGGGTACCGTACCATCGGTCGTGTAGTAGATGGTGGCGCCGGGCGTCACGTCATTCAGCGTGACCGACTGGGCGGCGGTGTAGCTGCCGGGGATCGGCGAGAATGTTGGCGCGGTGGCAATCGGTACCGTGGTGCTCAGCAGTCCGAACGCCGAGATGGATCCCATGCTCCCGACGTACACCTTGCCATTGACTACCGTCGGGCTGGTGAATTTCACGGCCCCGCCCGGCACGTCGCGGTTGTTTGCCGCCTGGCTGCTGTTGTACAGCATGTTGCCCAGATTGGTGGCGTCGTATGCGTACAGGACCTGGCAATTCACCCCGGCGCTGCAGGTTGACTTGTAGGCGCCGTTGTCCAGGCCCCAGACGATGCCGTTCGTATTTCCATTGGCGGAGATGGACGGCACGGGACCCGAGAAGTTGAATGATTTGGCGGACATCGATGTGGGCGTGGTGGAGACCAGCCCGCTGTTGCCCGCATTGAACGAGAAGGCCTTGAACTGCTCGGCGGCCTTGGTGTCGGCGTTGCCGCCGGCCCAATAGAGATTGCCGTTCCAGTACCCCGGCGTGCCCCAGATGCCCGTGAAGGCGTTCGGGATCTCCTGCACGATGTTGGGGTCGCTGGAGGTGCAGGCGGGCTGGGTACCGCAGTACTTGCCCATGTTGTTGCGGTCGACCAGGTAGAGCTTGCCTTCCTTGCCGATGAGCACCAGCAGCTGCTGGCCGGAAGCGAGCGTGGGCAGCAGCACCAGCCCCCCCGCCGACACGTCATGATCCACGCTCGCCAGGGCAGCCTGGTTGAAGGGCGTGAAATAATCGAACACCGGAAAGCGGCCGTTGGCCGGTGGCCCGAGCTTGACGATGCTGTCGCCCAGGTCGGTGGTGCCGTTCCAGGTGCCGTTGCCCGTCGCGAAGTAGATGTTGCCGCTCGGGTCGGCCGCCGGTCCTCCGGCGCTCATCCAGATGCCGTTGCCGGATCCGTCGGCCGACATGTTGGCCGCTCCTTCCTGCACCAGCGATGTCGCCCCGTAGGACATGATCCAGCCATGCCAGGGCGTCTTGTCGCAGTGGCTGGCCCAGGTGATGATCACGTGACCGTTCTCGAGCAACAGAGCGGCCCGCTGATTCTCCATCCTGGGACTGAACGTCAGCATGCTGCCGTCGCCGTCCGTCGCGGTGCCCGGCACGCTGGCCTGGATGTTCACCGGGCCACCGAATTTCTCCGCGGCGGTGCTGACATCCAGTGCGTGCAGGTACTGGGAGATGACACCGTTGACCTTGCTTTTGGCGACGACGTAGAGAGTTCCCGTGGTTGCATCGATGACGGGCGTGCCGGTAATGCCCACTTCGGTCGCGATGTCACCGCAGCCCAGGTCGCCGCCGCTGCTCACCGTCGAGCCGCCGGCGGGAATCAGACTCTTCTGCCAGTAGATCGTGCCGGTGTCGCCGTCGATGGCATACACGCTGTCATGTTCGGTCGCCATGTACACCACGTTGTGCACGGCACCCGCGATCGTGACGTTGGAAAGGTAGAGCGGTTGCGAGTAGGCCACGCCATCGACCGGTACCGTGAACAGCTTGCCGAACTGGCTGCTGTTGACGTTGGACGGTGTGAGCGTGGTCTCCTGGATGTTCTGGCCAGTGCGCGCGTTGTCGTTGTGGTACGTGGTGACATTCACCTGGGCGTGCAACGCCGCGGAACCGAAACACGACAGGGCAAGGGCCGCCAGACGGGCAGTCCGGGATCGCATGTTGTTGTTGCTCCCCTGAGTTCGAGCCAGAGTGTCGCCCAACGGCTGCAATATGGCTACTGGCGCGGACGCCGAAGCGGTCTGCGCATGAGACATAATCCGCGAATGGCGTGCCTCGCGGACGGCTCGCAAGCTTGGCAGATCCCCGAGCCGCACCACTGCGAGCGTGCCGCGCTCCGGGGGCTGCGCGCGGGTGTGCGTGCCGACGGTGCGCGCACCGAAGGCTGGGACCCGGGCGAGCGGCGCCTCACTTCGTGTTGTTGCTGTTCAGCTCGAGGTGCGCGAGCACCGCCCGGTGATCGGACACGGGCGTCCTGATGACTTCGAAGCGCAGGAAGCGAAATTGACTGTTGGTCATGATGCGGTCGATACGCATCCATGGATGACGGGGCGCCGGGAACGTATATCCGAAGCCGTTGCCCACGGCACTGAAGCCGTCCGTGTAACCGCCAAACTGCTCGTTGAGCGCGTGGCTCAGGCCCGGCAGGTTGGTATCGCCGGCGATGATCAGTGGGGAGTCAACACCGGCGGCGTCCGCGGCGATCGCCTGCACCTGCGCCAGGCGCAGCGCCGTGTTGGTTTTGACGCTGGCGCTGCCGCGGCCGGAGAGGAAGTGACCGCTCAGCAGCTCGTGCCGCAGGCCGTTGCCGCGCAGATCCTCCAGTCCATCCCGGGGCGAGATCGGGTGCACGTTGTAGACGAACACCGCTCCGCGTGGGGTCTCGATGCGATAGCGCACGAAGCGAGGCGAACGCTCACGGCCGTCGTGAATCTGTTTGGGCGGTGTCAGCATCTCCTGGATGGGATAGCGGCTCGCGACCCAGAACTGGGTCGAGGTCAGCACAGAGTATCCGGGGACACCGGCGGCGAGACGCCCGGCATCGTTGGGATTGACGGCCTGCAGCAGGATCAGATCGGCGTTGGCCGCCTGTACCATGCCGAGAATCGCCGGCACGCCGAAGGAACCGCTGTCGACGTTGCAGCTGAGAACACTCAGCTGCAAGGCGCCGGGAGTGGCTGTCCGGGTCGGCGAAATGCGCAGACCCATCAGCGGAAAGAGCAGCAGCAGGGCTGCGGCGAGTTGGGCCCACAGCGCGCGCCGCGGACCGAACCAGGCTAGCGCCAGCACGAGCGCCGGCAGGGGCAGGGCAAACAGCAGGCGCGGCAGGTAGAGGGCGGCGGTGGTGAACCACCATTGCTCGCCGATGAAGCGCAGGCAGGCGATGACTGCCAGCAGCGCGATCGGATAGCCCACGGCCAGGATCAGCAGGATCCGGCGCAGCAGCGCCCTCATGCGGCCATCCGTGCGCTGCGGAGCGACTGCAGCCGCGTCCGGATAGGACTTCGCCTCGACTCGATTGCCATGCTGCGCGCCATGTGTTCTTCGGTTCGCTCCCCATACAGGGCCAGTTCCGCCTGCGCACGCACCCGGACCGGGGTCGTGAACCCCAGTTCTCGCAATTCGTGTGGCGGATGCCCTACAGGCCGCTATTATGTGCGTATCGGCAGGTCGCCAGCAGTCCGGGAGTACTCTTGGGGATGGATGAAGAACGGCGCGGGGCGCACGCGGCGCCGGCGCCCGGGACGGACATGGAATCGCTTATCCTGGTGGATGAGGCGGACCGGGAGGTGGGCCATCTCGACAAGGTCCGCTGCCATCAGGGCCGGGGAGTCCTGCACCGTGCCTTTTCGCTGCTGATTTTCGATGCCGGCGGACGGCTGCTGCTGCAGCAGCGGGCCGCGGGCAAGCGCTTGTGGCCCTTGTACTGGTCGAACAGCTGCTGCAGCCATCCGCGGCGCGCCGAGGCCCTGGAGACGGCCATCCATCGCCGGCTGTACGAGGAGCTTGGGCTGCGCTGTCCGCTGCAGTTTCTGTACAAATTCCAGTACCAGGCGCAGTTTGACGAGGCCGGGGCGGAACAGGAGCTGTGCTCGGTGTTCATCGGCCGCAGCACCGATGCGGTGCGGGCCGATCCGCGCGAGGTGCACGCCTGGCGCTGGGTCAGCCCGGAGGCGCTCGAGGGCGAGCTGGCCGACCCGCAGGGGCGCTTCACGCCCTGGTTCGTGATGGAATGGGAGCGGATCCGGCGCGAACACCGCGCCGCGCTCCTGGCATTGCAGTGAAGGATTTGGACCCGTTGTATCGTAAGGAGTCTGCCCGTTGGCTGTTCCGCTGATCCAGGCCCTGAAGGTGGGCCGCTACATCGCCGGCCGCAAACTGCGGGGCATCAAGCGTTATCCGCTGGTGCTCATGCTCGAGCCGTTGTTTCAATGCAACCTGGCGTGCGCCGGTTGCGGCAAGATCGACTACCCCAAGGAGATCCTGCAGAAGCGCATGAGCCTGGAGGATGCGCTGCGGGCCGTGGACGAGTGCGGGGCACCGATGGTATCGATCCCCGGAGGGGAACCCCTCATCCACAAGGACATGCCGCAGATCGTCGCCGGCATCGTGGCGCGCAAGAAGTTCGTCTACCTGTGCACGAATGCGATCCTTCTGCCGAAGCACCTGGACGACTACCAGCCCTCACCCTACCTCACCTTTTCCATCCATCTGGACGGCAGCCGCGAGCGGCATGACGAGTCGGTGTGCCAGGAAGGCGTGTTCGACAAGGCCGTGGCCGCGATCCGTCTCGCCCGCAGCAGGGGCTTCCGGGTCACCATCAACTGCACGCTCTTCAGCGGCGAGAATCCTGACCACGTCGCCGCCTTCTTCGATGAGGCCATGGAACTCGGGGTGGAGGGCATCATGGTCTCCCCGGGCTACAGCTATCACCACGCGCCCCGGCAGGATGTCTTCCTCGGCCGCAGCGCGAGCAAGCGGCTGTTCCGCGAGATCTTCAAGCGCGGCCGCAAGGCTGATGACGGCGGCAAGCGCCGCCGCTGGCGCTTCAATCATTCGAGTCTGTTCCTGGATTTCCTGGCCGGCAACCAGGCCTACCAGTGCACACCCTGGAGCACGCCCACGTACAACCTGTTTGGCTGGCAGCGGCCCTGCTACCTGCTCACCGACGAGGGGCATGCGCCAAGCTTCCAGGCCCTCATGAACGAGACCGACTGGGATCGCTATGGAGTGGGTCGCAACCCGGCTTGCGACAACTGCATGGCCCACTGCGGCTTCGAGGGCACGGCCGTCGATGACGCCTTCGCGCACCCGCTGAAGGCGATCAAGGTGGCCCTGCGGGGACCGGCACTGACGGGACCGATGGCGCCGGATCTGCCCATCGTGTACAGCGACAGCGACCGTCCACGCACGGTGACCGCCATACCGGTGGCCGAGGTGAAGCGCTCGAACCGGGCGCCGGTCCCAGGACATCCCTCCAGTCCGCAATGAGCAACCTCGTGGCGGCGGAATGGCCGGCGGGGTGGCGATGAGCGGTTCCGCGGAAGCGCTCCGGACGCGCGCAGACGAATCCGGGCACCCGGAGTTCGGCGCCCAGCTGGCGGCGTGGCAGGCGCGCATGGAAATCGCGCTTGCGGCGCGTCTGCCCGGTCCCGATGTCGTCCCCAGCCGCCTGCATGAGGCCATGCGGTACACGGTGCTGGGCGGAGGCAAACGCATCCGTCCTGCCCTGTTGTTCGCTACTGCACGCGCGGTTGGACTCAGGGAGGAGCAGGTGGAGGGTGCCGCCTGCGCCATCGAACTCATCCACGTCTATTCCCTCGTCCACGACGATTTGCCGGCGATGGATGACGATGACCTGCGCCGTGGCCGTCCGACCTGTCACAAAGCCTACGATGAGGCGACGGCGGTGCTTGTGGGTGATGCACTGCAAACCCTCGCATTCCACGTGTTGGCCCGGGACGCCAGCCTCCCCGAATCTCCCGCGGTGCGTTTGAAGTTGGTGGAGTGGCTGGCGGAGTGCAGCGGCTCGTTCGGGATGGCGGGCGGCCAGGCCATTGATCTGAGCGTGCAGGGCAAACGGCTGGACCTGGCTCAGGTGGAGGAGATGCACGCACGCAAGACCGGCGCGCTGATCCGCGCCAGCGTGATGATGGCCGCGGCTTGCGAACCGACGCTCGAACCTCGGCTTTACGAGGCGCTGGCGGGATTCGCCGGACCCATCGGGCTTGCCTTCCAGATCCAGGACGACCTGCTGGATGTGCTCGGGGATGTGGCCACCCTGGGCAAGGCCACCGGCGCCGACAGCGAGCGGGCCAAGCCCACTCACCCCGCGGTGATCGGTATCGCCGCATCCCAGGAGCGCATGCGGCTGCTGCATGCCCAGGCCTTCGACAGCCTGACTCCCTTCGGCGCACGCGCCGATTCCCTGCGCGCGCTGGCCGCCTGGCTGCTGGCGCGTCACTACTGATCTGTCACCGGGTCGCCGGGCTGCGCGTTGTTTGTCATTTGGGGTGACGGTGGGGTCGCCCGGAAGGTTTCGGAAAGGATGGCGGCAGCGGGCCTGACAGGGGTGACCCTCGCGCCGGGCCGGGACCTAACCGATTGATTGCATGTTAAAGTCCGCGTTTTACGAAGGGCGCCGGGCGCCCTGCGCCTAAGAGGTTTTGTTCAGAAGATGCCGCCAGACGCCGCCACCATGGAATCCAGCATCTCCGACGAGGCGTATCAGGAGCGGATCCTGCCGGACGTGTCGCGCACCTTTGCGCTCACCATCCCGCAGCTGCCGGCAGCCCTGCGCACCTCGGTCACCAGCGCCTACCTGCTGTGCCGGATAGCCGACACCATCGAGGATGAGCCGGCGCTGTCGGCGGACGACAGCTTCGAATACCTGCAGCGCTTCGTGGCCGTGCTCAAGGGCGAGCAGAGCGCCGGATCGCTCGCCAGGGACCTGGCGCCGCGGCTGTCCGAACGCACCCTGCCAGCCGAACGCGACCTCGTCATCAACATGGGCCGCGTGGTGCGGGTCACCGCTCGATTGCCCGAGCCGCAGCGTCTGGCCATCCAGCGCTGTGTCGAAGTGATGTGCGGCGGAATGCATCAGTTCCAGCGGACCGCGAGCCTGCGCGGCTTGCCGCGCAGCGCGGATCTCGACGATTACTGCTATTACGTCGCGGGTGTCGTGGGCCAGATGCTCACCGAGTTGTTCTGTGGCTACGCGCCGCGGATCGAGCGTCAGCGCAACGCCCTGCACGAGCTCGATGTGTCCTTCGCGCAGGGACTGCAGATGACCAACATCCTGAAGGATGTCTGGGAGGATCGCGGTCGCGGCGCCTGCTGGCTGCCGCAGGAGGTGTTCACGCGCCATGGCGTGGATCTCGGGCAGATCTCCGTGGGCGCCACGGATGCGCGTTTCGATGCGGGCATGCGGGAGTTGGCCGGCGTAGCCCATGCACACCTGCGCAATGCGCTGGAATTCACGCTGCTGATACCGCCGCAGGACACCGGGATCCGCCGCTTCTGCCTGTGGGCCATAGGACTTGCGATACTCACGCTGCGCAAGATAGCCGACACGCCGGGGTTCACGGCCGGAGCGCAGGTGAAGGTCTCACACGCGGCAGTGGCCATCACCCGCTTGTCCACCAACCTGTGCGTACGCGGCGACTGGTCACTTCGCCGCCTGTTCGATTTCGCTGCCGCGGGAGTACCGCTGGCAGCCCCGGGCGTGGTGCGACGCCCCAGCCGGCCGAGCCTGCAGGCCGCCGTACAGACCTCCGCATTTGCGCAACTGGCCGATTCCCTGCCGCTGGAGCGCACCGCCCGACGGTCCGAGGGGAGATCCGCGCTTTGAGCCGCAACATCCGTGCACTTGGCGCCGATGCTGCAAAGCGGACGGGGCCCCAGGAAATTCTGGTCAAGACACTCGAACGTCACGCCGGTACGCCGCTGGATGAGGCGATCGCGACTGCGCGCGACGCCCTCACGCGCCTGCAGAGCGAGTCGGGATACTGGCTCTTCGAGCTGGAAGCCGATTGCACCATCCCGGCCGAATACATCCTGATGATGCACTTCCTGGACGAGATCGATCCGTCCCTGGAAGCGAAGATCGCCGTGTACCTGCGGGCACGCCAGGCCGCTCACGGTGGCTGGCCGCTCTACCACGGCGGTTCTTTCAACATCAGTTGCAGCATCAAGGCCTATTACGCCCTGAAACTCGTCGGGGACAGTCCCGACGCGCCCCACATGGTGCGGGCGCGCGAGGCTATCCTGGCGCACGGTGGCGCCGCGCAGGCCAACGTCTTCACACGGATCGCGCTCGCGCTGTTCGGCCAGGTGCCGTGGCGCGCCGTGCCGTACATCCCCGTGGAGATCATGCTGCTGCCGCGCTGGTTTCCGTTCCACCTCGACAAGGTGTCGTACTGGTCGCGCACGGTCATGGTGCCGCTGTTCATCCTGTGCACCTACAAGCCGCGCGCGCGCAATCCGCGCAACGTCAACATCCGCGAGCTGTTCACGATCGCGCCCGAGCGCGAGCGGCACTACTTCCACCGTGAGGACGAAGGCTTCGGCCTGCTGGGCCGGGCCATGTTCGTGGTCGAGAGGTTCTTCCGGTGGCTCGACCCGCTGATCCCGAAAGTCATGCGGCGCGCGGCCACGCGGCGCGCCGAAGCCTGGTTCATCGAGCGACTCAACGGTGAGGATGGACTGGGGGCGATCTTTCCGGCGATGGTCAACGCGCTCGAAGCAATGGTGCTTCTCGGATATCCGAGTGACGACCCACGCCGCGTGACCGCGAAGCGCGCTCTGGAGAAGTTGCTGGTGGTTGACGCCAACAGCGCCTACTGCCAGCCGTGCGTGTCGCCGGTCTGGGATACGGCGCTGGCGGGTCTGGCCCTGCAGGAAGCGGGCGACCCACAGTCGATGGAGGCCGCCGAGCAGGGTCTCGACTGGCTGCACACCAAGCAGCTGCTGGATGAGCCAGGGGACTGGCAGGTGAGCCGCCCGGATCTGCCGGGCGGTGGCTGGGCATTCCAGTTCAACAACAGCTATTACCCCGATCTCGACGACACCGCCGTCATCGTCTGGGCCATGCAACGCTCCAGCAATCCTGCGCGGCACGCCGAACGGCTGACACGGGCGCTCGACTGGCTCGTCGGCATGCAGAGCACCAACGGCGGTTTCGCCGCGTTCGATGTGGACAACATCCACTACAACCTCAACCAGATTCCCTTCGCCGACCACGGCGCGCTGCTCGATCCGCCCACGAGCGATGTGACCGCCCGGGTGGTGACCGCCATGGCGGTGGTGAACCGGCCCGAGCACCGCGAGGCGCTGCAGCGTGCCATCGCATTCCTCAGGCGCGAGCAGACCCCGGAAGGGGCCTGGTTCGGTCGCTGGGGCACGAACTACGTTTACGGCACCTGGTCGGTGCTGGCGGCCCTCGGGCAGGCCGGGATCGACCCGCAGGATGAGGCCGTGCGCCGCGCGGTGAGCTGGCTGCTGTCACACCAGAACCCCGACGGCGGCTGGGGCGAGAGCAACGACAGTTACCTGCGCTCGAAGCCGGGTGACCGCGCAGGCAGCACGCCGCATCAGACTGCGTGGGCGCTGCTGGGCCTGCTGGCAGCGGGCGAAGCCTCTTCGGTGGCTGCGCGGGCCGGCATCCAGTACCTCATGCAGACCCAGCAGTCGAACGGGCTCTGGAGCGATCCCCACTTCACGGCACCCGGATTTCCGCGGGTGTTCTATCTGCGCTATCACGGGTACTGTGCCTACTTTCCGCTCTGGGCGCTGGCGGCGTATCGCAATCTCGGCGGCACACACTGGAATTGAACCGGGTCGGCATCCTGTGCGCCCTGCAGACAGAGGCGCAGCATCTGGGCCCCGTGACGCTCGGCGGGCCGTGCGCAAGACTTGCCGACGGGACACTCATCCACGTCAGCGGCATGGGCCCGGATGCGGCCTCGCAGGGCGCGCGAGCGCTCGTTGAGTCCGGTGCCGCCGCGCTGGCGAGCTGGGGACTGGCAGGGGCACTGGCTCCTACCCTTGCGGCCGGAGACATCCTGATCCCCGAATTCATCACCGCAGGTGAAGGCACAACGCGAGCGACGACTGCCGACTGGCGCGTGCGGCTTTCGCATGCGCTGTCCGAACAGCATCGCGTGATGGGCGGTATGTTGCTGAGCCGTCCTGCTGTCGTCCGCACGGCCGTGGAGAAGACCGCTTTGTTTCGCACAACCGGCGCGATCGCGGTGGACATGGAAAGCCTGGCCGTGGCCGCGGTCGCAGACGATCAGCGGCTGCCGTTCATCGCAGTGCGTGTGATCGTGGATCGGGCTGACGATGCACTACCTGTCGCGGTGACGAGCGCCACCGATGCGCAGGGGCGTGTGAGGATCTGGCGGATGTTGACCGGACTGATGGCCGAGCCCGCGCAGATCCCCTCACTGCTGCGTCTGTCGTGGCGTTATCGTGCCGCCCGACAGGTCATGGCCGCAGCCGGGCCGAGTCTTGCCAACCGTCAGTACGCATTCCCGCCATCCACCGTCCGCGCTGCCTCATGAGAGCACTCGTCACCGGAGCCACGGGATTCGTGGGATCGGCGGTGGCGCGAGCACTGCTGGCGCGCGGCTGGGACGTGCGCGTGCTGGTGCGACCGAGCTCGGATCGCCGCAACCTTCAGTCACTCGCGCTGCAACTGGCGGAGGGCGATCTGACCGATGCCGCCTCGCTGATACAGCCTTTGCAGGGCTGCCAGGCGCTCTTCCACGTGGCTGCCGATTATCGGCTGGGCGCTCCGGATCCGGAGCAGCTCTACCGCGTCAATGTGGAAGGGACGCGCAACATCCTGCGCGCGTGCCACGCAGCGGCGGTAGCCCGGATCGTCTACACGAGCAGCGTGGCCACCATGGGCATACCCGCGGACGGTTCATCCGGGAGCGAGACTACGCCCGTCGGGCTGACCGACATGATCGGTCACTACAAGCGCTCCAAGTTCCTCGCCGAGCAGCTCGTCCTGGATGCAGCGCGCACGGGCACCTCCGTGGTGATCGTCAACCCATCCACGCCCGTGGGTCCCGGCGACATCAAGCCGACTCCCACCGGACAGATGATTCTGGATGCAGCCGCGGGCCGCATGCCGGCCTACATCGATACCGGCCTCAACATCGTGCACGTGGATGACGTCGCCGCCGGACATCTGCTTGCCTATGAAAAGGGTCGCGTGGGGGAGCGCTACATTCTGGGTGGCCAGAACATGACACTGCGCGAGATCCTTGCCGAAATCGCGCGGCTCGTCGGGCGCAAGCCCCCGCAGGTGCGATTGCCGCGACTTGCAGTATTGCCCATCGCGTACGTGGCTGAAGCTTTCGCCCGGGTCACAGGCGGCAGTACGCGTGTCACCGTCGAGGGTGTTCGCATGGCGCGCAAGCGGATGTTCTTCTCGAGTGAGAAGGCAGCCCGCGAGCTGGGTTACACGTGGCGGCCGCCGGTGGATGCATTGGCGGATGCCATCCGCTGGTTGCGGGAGCAGGGAGCACTGCCTGGCCTGGCCCGGGAATGAGGGCCGGAAACCACCGGCCCGGCGGGTATTTCACTTTGATGACCCAGCGCAAACCAGCGTAAAATGGCTCTCCCCGGTGGTAGCGCCCAGAATTACTCCCCAGCGTACCGAAGCGCATCATGTCCGACCCGAATCCCCCTTCGGCAGCCCCCGCGCGACCCTGGGATGCCAGGTTGGCGCGCGTCCTGGTCACACCCCTGGCGAACACCGGTGTGACGCCCAATCACCTGACGACGGTCCGGCTCGCGGTGGGCCTGGCGGCTGCTGCCGCGTTCACGCCGGGCACGTACGGCTGGTCCAACATCGCGGCCTTGTTGCTCGCTCTGTCCAACTTCCTCGATCACACCGACGGTGAGCTGGCGCGCATCAGCGGCAAGTCCAGCCGCATCGGCCATCTGTACGATCTGGCCTGCGACGCCGTGGTCACGATCCTCCTGTTCATGGCGATGGGTATCGGTGTCGCGGCACATTCGAGCACCGTGTTGCAATCGCCGCCCGCCTTGCTCGGCACGCTGGCCGGCGGCGCCGTCGCCCTGATCTTCTACCTGCGCATGCGCATCGAGGAGTTGGCTGGCAAGGCCGCCAGCCGCCAGGGCTCGCTCGGCGGGTTCGAGACGGAGGACGTGCTGTACCTGCTGCCGCTGGTGACGCTGTTCGACGGTGTGATGCCATTCCTCGTCGCCGCATCCGTGGGCGCACCGCTTTTCGCGATCTGGGTGATCATTGCGTATCGGCGCGTGACGCGCAGTCTGCAGCCGGAAGCGGCGGCGGCATCCGCGCCACCCACATCGGAGGTGGCCTGACTGGTCTGTCTGCGGCGCACAGGGGAGGGAATCCAGCGCCGCAGAGCACTCAAGCCCGCCCGTCGCAGCCGGCCAATCACACCGACGAACTCCTCGCCGGGCGGCTGAAACGGCTCGACCTGCAGACGCTGCGGGCCGAGTTCATCCGACAAGGCTCCTTCATCAGCATCCCTGAGTTCCTGGATCCGGCCCTGACC
>Ga0335070_10002828_pt1 | contig 20149 bp, 13 predicted proteins | sample Lox_Sample_13_FD_206722 | JGI IMG/M metagenome (GOLD analysis project Ga0335070, IMG submission 206722) | Soil microbial communities from Loxahatchee National Wildlife Refuge, Florida, United States - Lox_Sample_1.3 | ecosystem: Environmental > Terrestrial > Soil > Wetlands | place: USA... | reverse complement strand
GGTCGATCTCCTGCACGAGGGTAGAGTGACCGTTCGTCTCGACGACCCGCGCGCGTACGCTCTCCAACATGGCGATCTGCTCGCGGCGAGCGTGGTCCTCGTAGTAGCGCGACATCTCGTCCGCGAACGAGTCGAGGCCCGGAAAAGCAGAGCCGAAGATGACGCCGGTGTCATCGCGCATGGCTTCGGGCAGACCCCAGCGGTCGGGCAGCTGCGTGCCTTTGGTGGTGGTCTTGTAACGCATGACCAGCGGGATGCCGGCGTCGCGCAGGGCATCGATCCCGGCCGCAATCGCCAGTTGCGTGACGCAGTCCAGCGCAGGAATGCGCTCGGCACTGATGCCGAATTCCTTCTCCAGATCGAAGCTCTTTCCTCGGGCCGCCAGTTTGATGACATCCGCCAGATTGGTGATGGTCTCGAAGGTGGGACCTCCGTTGTCGCTCTTGACCAGGCGGATGATGTGCTTGTCGAGCATGGCCTGGCGGAAGCGAGTGGGGATGGCATCGATGAATTGATCGCCGCGCAGAATGCGAGCTATGTTGCCATCGTCGAAGATGTGTTCGGTTCCCGGCAGGCCCAGCGCCGCGCCAGTGATCACCACTGGGGCTTCAGTTGGGGTCTTCTTCTGACCTTGATAGATCTGCTGGCCACGCTCGAGGACTTCGGCGAAGAAACGGCCGAGTTCGGCATAGCGATGGTCGCTCAAGGGAGCTGGAGGCAAAGAAGCGACGGGGCCGGAAGCCGCAATAGGCGCCGGCCTGGGTGTTTCTACGGGGGAGGAGACCGGTGCCTGAGTCTCAGCTATCGACGACTCGACTGCGGCTTCCGTGCGGCCGCGCCCCAGCCCCGCCGCATACAGGCCGCACAAGGCCTGGTTGAACGATGGGATGTCGCCGAATTTCGGATGATTGGTGAAAAGTGAGAGCACATCGCCACGATTGCCGAGCACATCCTCGGCAAATCCCTGCAACGCCTTTTTCGGTCCGAGCTCGACGAAAACGCGTGCGCCAGTGTCGTACAGGGTGTGCAGCCCCTTCATGAATTGCACCGGCGATGCGACCTGCTGTGCGAGAATGTCCAGCATCTTGGGCCTGACATCAGGTCCCATGGGATAAAACTCGCCATTCAAGTTGGCCACGATGGGCAGGCGCGGCGGTTGCAGGCGCAGGCGTTCGAGTGTCTGCCGCAGGGGTCCGCTGGCAGGAGCCACAATCGAAGTGTGGAAGGCGTGGCTCACCGGTAACTCCGCCACCTCAAACCCGGCCTTCTGGGAAATTTCGATGGCCTCTCCCACCGCTTTGCTGGTGCCACCGATGACCGCCTGGCTGTTGCTGTTGATGTTGGCGATCACCACATAGCCGTTGACCGTCTTCAAGAGGCGCTCGATCTCCGGCATGGGGGCAAACACCGCCGCCATGCGCCCGTTGTCGGCCACGGATACGCGAGTCATCTCACGGCCACGCGCACTCACGGCCTCGAGCGCGTCGTCGAAGGGAAGCGCGCCGGAGGCGATCAACGCCCCGTATTCGCCCAGGCTGTGGCCCATGGTCATGTCCGGCTCGATGCCATAGGCAGCCAGCAGCCGGGTGAGCGCAAGGTCGGTCGCCAACACCGCGGGCTGTGTGATAGCGGTCTGCCGCAGGTCTTCCTCGGCCCTCGCGGTGGCCTCACCATTCCCGCCGTCCACAAAGATGAACTCGCTGAGCGGCTTGCCCAGCAGAGGGGTCATGATGCGGTCGGCTTCCGCAAAGGTTTCCGCGACGATCGGCTCAATGGCGCGCAGCGGCTTCAGCATGTTCACGTACTGCGAGCCCTGGCCGGTGTAGAGGAACGCCACCTTGGGGGCAGGACCGTATCCGCGGAAGATGCCCTGGGCGCGCAGCGCTTTCCACATCATCGGCTGGTTGGCAGACAGCGCCTTGAGAGCGGCAACAGACTTGGCGGCCAGGTCGGCGGCGTCGGCATAGTCAATGGCCAGGCGCTCGGGCGCGTGGAGATCCGATTCCAGCGGTGCGGTCGGCGCCGGTGCGTGACCCGCTTTGGCGTCTTTCTCGATCGCACGCAGGCGCTCCATCAGTGCGGCCTCTGAGTCCGCACCAATCACCAGCGCGCCGCGTAACGGGGCTTTAAAAGAAGATGCCGAGCCGGGGGAGACATCTTTCAGCTTCATGCCTGCCTCGCTGGACGCGGCTGCTGGAATCTCGCTGACGGCGACCGTCCGCTTGCCGTTTCCGCTCAAACGGTGGGGAATGTACTCCTCCAGCACCGCGTGGAAGTTGGTGCCGCCGAAGCCGAACGCGCTCAAGCCCGCGCGCCGCACACCATCCGCTGGGACTGTCCAAGGTCTCAACTCGGTATTGACCCGGAGCGGCGAATGGGCGAAATCGATATCCGGGTTGGGATGTTCGCAGTTGACGCTGGGCGGCAGTACCTTGTCGTGCAGAGCCAGCGCGGTCTTGAGCAATCCGGCGGCGCCTGCGGCGCCTTTGAGGTGTCCAATATTGGACTTGACTGAGCCCAGCGCAATCGAGCCGGGGGCGAGGTTGTAGCCGCCCAGCAGGTCCACCATGCATTGCAGTTCCACGAGGTCGCCAACGTGGGTAGATGTGCCATGGCCTTCGATTAAGGTGGCGGTCGCGGGTGACAAACCGGTGTTCTGCCAGCCCCGCTCGATCGCTAGCTTTGGGCCGATGGGATTGGGTGCGGTGATCCCTTTTCCTTTGCCATCGCTCGATCCGCCGATGCCGCGCAGCACCGCATAAATCTTGTCTCCGTCACGCTCGGCGTCGGCCAGGCGCTTAAACAGGAAAATGGCCGCGCCCTCGCCCATGACGAACCCATCTGCCCCATCGGCATAGGGCCGGCTGCCGGTCGCCGAGAGCGCTCCGATCTTGCAGAACTTGACGAAGGTCGGCGCGCCCATGTTGCGGTCAATCCCGCCGGTGATGGCGGCGTCAAAATCGTTCTGGATCAGCCCCTCCACGGCCGCACTGATGGCCGCCATGGCCGAGGCGCAGGCGGCGTCGCAAATGAAGTTGGGACCGTGGAAGTTGTACAGGTTGGCGATGCGGCCGGCAATGCAGTTGGCCAACTCTCCCGGCATGCTGTCTTCGGTCACCTCGGGCAGGTCTTTGGCAATGCGGTCGTGCAGTTCACGGGTGATGTCGCGGCGCAAGGCTTCCGGCAGAGCAGCGAAACTGGCGCTTTCAGCCAGTTCGTGGGCGTATTCCGGGAAGAAAACACGCAGCGCAGTAAGGTAATGTTTCTCGCCAGCCATGGCATTGCCCAGGATGACCGCGGTGCGGTCGAGGTCCAGCGGCCGCTTGGGATAGCCGAAGTCGTCCAGAGCTTCGCGGGTAGCCGCGATCGCCCATTTCTGGGCGCCGTCCATCGCATCCGCGACGCGCGGCGGAATCGGCAGGCGCCACTTCATTGGGTCCCAGGTGAATTCGCGCACCCAGCCGCCGATCTTGGAGTAGGTCTTGTCCGGCGCTTTGGGATCGGCGTCGTAGTAGAAGACCGGGTCCCAACGGTCCGGGGTCACCTCGGTGATGCTGTAGCGGCCGGTCTTGACGTTCTCCCAGAACGCGGCGGCGTTCGGGGCATCGGGCAGAACGGCGCCCACCCCGACAATCGCGATGGCTCGATGTGCGGTTTCCATGATGACGCTCCTGCATGTATGAAGGCAGCTCCCACCCCTGAGAAAGCCGGAGGCTGGTCGGGCACTCGTGAACTTCAGGCGGCCATCTCTTTGGGCTTGGCCGCGCGGTTGTAAAGCACGTCAGCGATGTAATCCATGTCGGCAATAAGGCCCGCCTGCAGGCGATGAATGGCGGGCATGCCCAAACTGGTTTCAAACGCGGTCATCTCGGACTCGGTGACGCCGCCAGAGCCGGCGACCAGGCGTAAACCGTCCTCGGCGACCTTGAGCGCCGCTTCGCGCGCGAAAACTCGAGCGATCGTGGCCAGCGCCGTCGCATCAAACCGGCGGTTGGTTTTTTCGTGAGCTTTGCCGTCGGCCATGCGGGCGGCGCGGTGGCAGAGACTGCCCGCGCACTCGGCAAAGGAGATCAGCTCACCCAGGCGCAGGAGAATGTGCTGGTAACGGGTTAAACGTCCGATGCGCGCCTTCTCCATCACCTCGGCCAGCGCATGCAGGCTCAGTGCTGCCAAGTTCGCGCCCACCTCGGGATGCTGCGCATGCAGCGCTTCAAACTTGCGGGCTTCGTCGTGATAGTGCTGCCCGCGGGTCTTCAGGTGAAACTGCCAGCGGTCGCGGCTGATGGTCATCTCCATGATCTCGGAGGTGCCTTCGTAGATGGTGGTGATGCGCACGTCGCGGCTGATCTTCTCCACCATGTATTCGTGGGTGTAACCGTAGCCGCCGAGCGCCTGGATGCTGGCCTCGGCGGCCGCATTGCCGGCTTCACTTGCCATGTACTTGGCGATGGCGCCTTCGGTGTTCAAGCTGCCTTCCCCGGCGTCGATACGCTCGGCCGTCTCCTCGATGTAGGCGCGTGCAGCCTCCAGGTGCGTCACGTGGGGCACGATCAGTTTGTGGGTGTATCCCTGCTTTTCCGAGAGTGGCGCCCCGGCTTGGATACGCTTGGTGGAATAAGGGATGGCGCGATCGAGCGCGGCCCATCCTGCACCCAGTCCAAAGGCCGCCACCATCAGGCGGGTATAGCCGAACACCGCCTGCGCCTGCGTCAAACCCTGGCCTTCAACTCCGCCGATGAGCCGGTCGGCATCGACATAGACGTCGTTGAAGGCCAGGGCTGCCGTGTTGCTTAAGCGAATGCCGTGTTTGTCTTCGGGTTCGTCGTGAGTGAAGCCCTTCGCGCCCTTTTCCACCACGAACCAACTCGGACCAGCTGGCGTGTTGGCCAGCACCGAGTAAGCGTCGGCCACGCCACCGTTGCTGATCCACTGTTTGTTGCCGTTGATCTTGTAGCCGACGATCTTGCCGTCCTGCATAACGCGGTCGGCGGTGGTCTTCAATGCTCCCAGATCGCTGCCGGCCTCGGGCTCGGTGGCGCCGTAGGCGAACAATATCCCTTCATCGGCAATACGGCTCAGCCAGAGCTTCTTCTGCTCGGGAGTGGCGCCTACGGTGATGGGATCGCTGCCCAGGAATGTGGCCAGGACCGCAGTGGCGATGCCGAGATCGATGTTCGCCATCTCCTCGCAAATGCAGTACACGTCGAAGGCGCCGCCGCCCATCCCGCCGAACTCCTCCGGGATAAACAGGAGCTGGATGCCGAGCTTGTCCGGATCGCACATGTGCCGCACGATCTCCAGCGGACATTCGTCTTTCTCATCCAGTTCGATCAGGGTCTCGTCGGGAAGTTTTTTCTTGGCGAAGTCCCGAAGGGATTTCAAGCTCAGCTTCAGCGTCTTTGGCGTAATCATCGCGGCATCCTCACTTTGTAGAAACCGTCCGCGCTTCGCGGACTTTGTTGGTGAATGCGGGCAGGAACTCCAGGAGGTCGTCCACAATGCCGATGTCGGCGACCTGGAAGATGGGAGCTTTGGGGTTCTTGTTGATAGCGACGATGAAGGGGCTGCCTTTAAGGCCAGCCAGGTGCTGGAAGGCGCCGCTGATGCCGCAGGCGATATAGACCTTGGGCTTGACCGTCTTGCCGGAGGTGCCGACCTGGCGGGACTTCTCCAGCCATTTGGCATCGACAACCGGTCGCGAGCAACTGACCGCCGCACCCAACGCGTCCGCCAGTTCCTCGGCCAGGCCAACATTGTCTTTTTCCTGGATGCCGCGGCCGATCGAGACCAGCACCGCGTGCTTGGTGATGTCCACGTCGCCAGATTCAGCGATGATGGTTTCGAGATAGCCGCGTCTGGCGGTCGGAGCTCCGACCTCGGACGATTTGTCCACCACGGTCCCGTTGCCCGCAGCGCCTTCCAGCGGCTTGAACGCGCCAGGCCGCACGGTAACTACTGCGCCCGCGGAGATGTCGCATCGCACGTGCGCGCTCACCGCGCCGCCGAATTCCTGCCGAATCACCTTAAGCCAGGAGCCCTCCATCCCTTCGATTCCGAGCACGTCGGAAACAAAGGCGGAATTCAGCTTGATGGATAGCCCCGGGCATAGATCAATGCTGAAATGTTCGTGAGGCGCCAGCAGGATGCTGCCCGGCGGCAGGACCTTCACCAGGGCTCTGCGGATGAGCTCGGCGTTCGGATAGGCGAGAGTTTCGTGGGCGACCTTCCACACCTCGGTGTAGGAATTTCGGAGGGCGGAGCAGACGGCATCAAGGTCCGCGCCGTGCCCGACGATGATCGCGGTTGGGGAAGCTGCCGCGTCAATCTTCTTCGCTGCCGCGATCAATTCGGCCGCGGAATCATCGGCCACGCCGGCTTTGTGCACGATGTAAGCAAAAATGCGAGCCATTACTTCAACCCTCCTTTAGCTGCGACCAACTCGATCACCTTGTCGATGTTCTCTTCTCGGCTGCCTTGGAGCATCTCGGCTCCCTTGCCCAAAGCGGGCACGAAGTAATCCACCCGCTTCACCTTGGCTGCAGCGGCCCCGACCGTGGCAGGATCGAGTCCCAGGTCCGCCGCGCTGGGAGTGGGAATCGGAATGGAGGCGACCTGGCGAATGCCTCGCATGCCGACATAACGCGGTTCATTGATGCCGGTTTGAATCGAGAGCACGCAGGGGAGATCAATCTCATTGATCTCCTTGTTACCGCCTGCGATTTCGCGGCTGACTTTCAGCTTGCCGTCCAGGACCTGGATGGAATTGACCAGCGAAGCGAATGGATAGTCGAGCATGGCGGCCAGCATGCCCCCGACCTGCGCGCCGCCGTCCTCAGCCTGCACTCCGGTCAGGATCAGGTCGTAATGACCCTTGCGAACAAAGGCCGCGAGGATGGTGGCGAGGCCGCGGCCGTCCGATCCGGCGAAGGCATCGTCGCTGAGGAGCACCCCATGGTGAGCACCCATGGCCATCTCGCGGCGCAGGATCTCTTCGTCCTCTTCGCCGCCGACGGTAACCACGGTGACGCTGCCGCCGACCTTGGCCACGATCTGCAGCGCCTCTTCGACCGCGTAGTTGTCCCATTCGTTGATGGAATAGACGAGGTCGTCGCGCTCAATGTCGTTTCCCGCGCTGTTGAGTTCGATCTCATTCTCGGATGTGTCGGGCACGCGCCTTGCGCAAACTAGAATCTCCACGGTGAACCTCCGCGAGCTGCTTAAGAAACAGGTACCTCAGTGGCTAAGGCCACCACTTGCCAAAGACCTCTGCCGCAGCGCTAAAGCGCTGCGCCACCCAAAACCGGAACCTCCTGCCTTTCAACGGGTACCGCCTTGCTTGTCGCACCCGCCATCTGCTGGTCCACCAACTCCGCCAAATCAATAGCCGTCATCTTTCCTTCCAGCCCCGCCACCTTGATCGCATCTTCTATGTTCACCATGCAGAACGGGCAGGCGGTCACGATCACGTTGGCCCCGGCCTCGGCGGCCATCTGCACGCGCTTCACGGCGATTCGCTCCTCTTCTTTCGGTTCGTAGAACAGCATCAGCCCGCCGCCTCCACAGCAGAACGAGCGGTCGCGTGAGCGTTTCATCTCGACTCGCTTCAAACCGGGGATCGCATCCAGGACATTGCGTGGGTCGTCATAGACCTGGTTGTGCCGTCCCAGGTAGCAGGGATCGTGGTAGGTGTACACGTTGCCGTTCGCGGCGGGATTGAATTTGATCTTGCCGGCCCTTACCTCGCGCGCGATAACCTGGCTGATGTGCTCGACCGGCGGGACATCTTTATAGTCGTGCTTCAACGCGTTGAAGGCGTGGGGATCGGCGGTGACGATGCGCTGGACTCCCGACTCCTTAATGGCCTCCACGTTATGGTCGCGCAGCGCCATAAACAGCGTCTCTTCGCCGAAGCGCCGGACGTCGTGCCCGCTATCTTTCTCGGCTGCGCCCAGAATTCCGAAATTGGCTCCAATGTGATCGAGGATCTTCGCTGTCGCCCGGCCGATGGATTGCATGCGGTCGTCATAGGAGGTGATGCTGTCCACAAAGTAGAGCGTGTCGGCGCCATTCTTGCTGTCGAGAACATTGACCTTGCAGGTCTGCTGGAACTCCGGCGCCTTCGCCCAGTCGGCCTTCTTCTTCTCCAGCTTGCCGTATGGATTGCCGCGGCTCTCCAGCGCTTTCAGCGGCTTCTGCAGCGACTGCGGCACATTCCCGTCGTCTATCATGCCCCGGCGCAGGTCCACGATCTTGTCGATGTACTCGACCAGCAGCGGACACTCTTCTTCGCAGGCGCCGCAGGTTGTGCATGACCAGACTTCATCCTCAGAATAGAGGCTGCCGATCAACGCCTTGCTGTTCCCCGAACGGCCAAACATCGGATAGTGCTGAAACGCGTAGTCCCGGGCCTTGATGGTGAGAAACCGTGGCGAAAGTGGCCGCCCGGCTGTGTTGGCAGGGCAGTTGTCGGAGCAGCGCCCGCAGTCGGCGCAGGAGTAGAAGTCCAGCATGTGCTTCCAGGTGAAGTCTTCGAAGGTCTTCACGCCGAACGATTTCACCTGATCCAGGCGCTCGTCGGGAATACCCCAGCGGATCGGCTTCACGGTTCCGCGATTCAGCTTCGCGAAGAACACGCCAAACAAGGAGGTTTCCACGTGGAACTGAATGCCGAAGGGCCGGTAGCACAGAAGAAAGAAGAAGGTCAGGTCGTGCGTCAGGTAGCCGGCCAGGTGAAGGCGCTGGAGTGTTGGCAACGACGCGGAGAGAAAGACGGCCTTCAGCATCCACGGCATCGACAGGACGGCCAAGAAGTCCGCGGGTTGTCCCTGCCGTGTCTGGAAGGCAGCCTTGCTGGCGGCAAACACGCTGTCGCCCACCATCAGCAGGGCAATCAGCACTAGAAGGAGGATGGCGTCCGCGGTATGAGCCTTTCCGAACCTTGCCGGCACCGCGTAGCGGGCGGGCTTGAACACCAACCGGCGCACGACAGCAATCACCATGCAAAGGAAGACGACGGTGGTGGCGTAGTCCTTAATAATGTCGTATGCTTGGCCAATGCTTTCGGGAAGCGCGACCGAGTCGGCCAGACCGAGCACGAGCGAGAAGGCGCGGGTGGCCAGCAGAATGAAGCCCGCAAAGATCAGGATGTGCATGATTCCGGCGGTGCGGTAACGCGGATGCCGCCACTGCCCCAGCCAGAACTTCAGCACCCTCCCCAGCCGGGTCAGTGGCCGGTCAAGACGAAAGTCACGCTCCCCGCGAAGCAACGGAGTCAAGCGCCGGGCAATGATGTAGGCGAAGCACGCCAAACCGGCAAGATGGATCACCGGGAACAGAATTCGCCCCTGGATCAGCCAATATGTGGCTTGGGCGGGTGAGAGAATGCCTTCCACCATGATGCTCGACATCTCCTAATATTTATTTCTAAGGCCCCCTCCAAGGGTTGTCGTGCGTGCTGTGGGAGCCAGGTAACCAGTTTGCAGTCGCTCAGGTCCGGATTCGCACCAGAGGTCAATGCCCTCGGCCTGCCCATCTCTCAACTGGCGAAAGTTCGGGATACTGCGGGCAAGCCAACAAAACAGAACGCCCCAGAAACGCGGAGCCCGGGAGCGCTACGTGGTGCATTTCATCCATCCGGGAGAACACCCCCAAGTTAGTGCAACTGCAGGCGGGAAATCTGTGAGAAGCGACACCTAACGTGGTGATAATGGAATGGTTTGCGCAAAGCTACGTCACTCTCCTGGGAGTCAGGCGTCACAGCAGTTTGAATGCGATGAGCTGAAACTTATAAAGTCGGAAGCGAGTGCCGGGCAATCCCCGACTGCTCCCGGTTTGTTTCCCAACTGAGGTCAAGCTATGGCAGCCGCCAAACGCCAAGCGCGCAGGCAAGCCAGTCTGGATGATTTCTTCCCACGTCTGCATGAGTCCCGCGAGGTGTGTGTATATGAGGCCATTGAGAGACTGGTGCAAGCGGGAGAGGAAGTCGGCCTCAGTGTGGAAACCCTCATCCAAATGCTCGATGCCGGGGTAACCTTGGAGTCCTTGCTCGATGTGATCGAATCGAGAATGGCAGCGAAGGGGGAGGCGGCTTAGAGACGGTTGCCGGGAGGGGGCTGTTTCGCGCTCCGGATCGATCGGCGGAATCTTCCCCGGTAGAGTTGGGCACCGATGGTCGTCCTGACGTGAGGGAGCATATGAGTTCGCACAGTTGGTTGAGCTCTAGTGTTGACTACGGACGAAGACTCGTGAATTCCGGGCTGAAGGGAGCCCGTTCCGGGGAGGAAGCATTCCTGGAGGGAAGACCCCTGGCGCCCTTTCTGAATGAATCCGTACGGCTGGCCTTGAAGCCCGCCGCGGTCGGGGCATGCATCGGCCTGCTCGGCAGTTATCCCGGGAACCGGCGTATGTCTGCAGGCCGGGCGTTCGCGTACGGTTTGCTGGGTGGGGCGCTCGGCTTTGGCGTAGGCATTGCTTGGGGAAGCCGCAGGCTAGCTGCGAGCGTCGCCGCCGGCGCAGCGAAGAGCATGGGTAGAGTGCGCGACGAGCACTGGCTGGAGCAAAACCCCATTGACTACGCGTAGGCATCGAGAGAGCACCCACGAGTTGTCCCGCTACATCACGCTGATCACTGGCTAGTGAAGAGCTGCGTTCAAGCCAGTGCCCTCCCGCAGCCTAACCAACGCATAACCCCTATTGCGCAACCCGTACCTTCACGCGCGTACCCTCGGGCAATTGTCCGCCGAGGAGAACGACGACGCCTTTGCTGATGATGCCGTCCAGTTCACCGGAGGTATCGGCAGCACCGCCCGTGCCCGGAGGTGGGGCGGTCTGCTGGGTGAAGGCCTCAGGGTTAACGAATGAGAGGTAGCGGTCATCCAGCACCTGCCCGGTCTGCGGGTAGTTGGCCAGCATGCCGGTCAGAGTGGCCACACGTTCGCTGAAGGGTGGATGGGTGGCTTGCCACAAAGCCAAGGCGCGCTTGTTTTCCGTGTCGCCGGTGGCTTTGGAGAGTACGTCGAGAATATCTCGAAGACCGGACGCCGAATAGCCTGCCTTCGATGCGAAATCCAAGCCTAGCTTGTCCGCTTCCGACTCTTTGTCCCGGCTGACTTGGCTAGTCAGGGCGGTAGTGACTAGTTGGCCCGCCATGTTGATCAGTTCGGCCGCAGTCGGGATCTTTTCGGCCGCTTCCTCCTTGGCGAACGCCGCCGTCTTCTGTGCCCGGACTTCCTTCTCCAGATGTCGGCGGTCCACATGAGCAATCTCGTGTCCCAAGACTCCGGCGAGTTCCGCCTCGTTGGTGATGTTGGCCAACAGTCCACGGGTGACAAAGACGTAGCCGCCGGGAAGGCCCATGGCGTCCACGGCCTCGGTGTCCAGGATGGCGAAGTGGTAATTAATGTCCCGCGGAGCCTGGCGGGCCACCGTGTTTCCCACCATGTTCACGTAGTCCACCATGTCCTGGTTCTGGTAAAGACCAAAGACGTTGATCAGCTTGGCCGCCGAGGCCTCCCCGATGGCCGCCTCCTTGTCCGGCGACCAGGGCGTGAGAATATCAGCCCCCTTCTTGACCTTCTTCGCCTTATCAATCAGGCTTCCAAATTGCGCCCAGGTCGTCTGCACCATGAGCATCAACAAACCCAGCAGAGTGCATGTCACAAAGGTTCGACGCATGATCTGTGGCCTCCTCACTTCTTGCCCTTGGGCGCCTCTTTGGGCGGCGCCGTCTCGGAGAGATTCCCGCTCTTGATGAAGCTGTCGAGCTGCGCGGGATTCACCTGGGATGCAGCGAGTTGCTGGGCGGTAGCGGTGTCCTGGGGAGTAGGGTTCGCGTCCAGGACGGCTTTCTGGACCTGACCATTGGGGTCAAGCCCATTGAAGCCCAGCGTGGTCGCGTCTTTGGATTGGCGCGACGATTTCAGAGTCAGGGATCCGCCGAACAACGGCTTGGGCTTGGGCGGAGGCGGGGGAGGCGGAGGGGGTGGTGTGTTGTGCGCGGCGGGCGCCTTTGAGGCGGTCCCAGCCTTGGCCCCCTTCTTCTTCTTCGAGTCCTGGGTCTGTTGTTGCTGGTCCGAGCCCTGCCCCTGCTTTTGGGCCAAAGCCGTCCACCCATTCACGAGCCACAGCCCCACGGCAGCCAGCACGATGGCGCGCATACTTCGCGAAAACATTCTTTTGTACCTCCCCAAGAACGATGTACGAAGCTCAGCCTGTGATGTTGACGACTTCCTTGCTGACAAGCTCTTCCGGGGAAACCTCAGCGGAAACCCCGAGAAGCTGGTAAACCTTGGTCTCGACCGTCTTGCCTTTGACTTTGACCCCACCCAATGGCTTGGTCTGCGCGGCGGTCCCCAAACGCTCACGCGTGGCTTCACTGATGATAATCGAAGTTCCGTATTCTTTGTTCAGACTTTCCAGGCGGGCCGTGAGGTTAACGGCATCGCCGATGACCGTGAATTCGATCTTCTTGCCCTTGCCCACGTTCCCGAAAATGACGGTCCCGGTATTGACCCCGATGCCGATGGCGATGGGATCTTTGCCCTGCGCCTTGAACTGCACGTTCAACTGCCCCACTCGCTCGATCATCTCCAGGGCCGCTTTCGCTGCTTCCAGCGCATGGTTGGAATCGGGAGTGAATGCGCCCCAGTAGGCTAGGATGCCGTCGCCGATGAACTTGTCCACGATGCCGTTGTACTTGAAGATGATCTCGGTCATGGCGGTCAGGTAGTCATCGAGCAGAGAAATCAGCGCCATGGGCTCGGATTTCTCCGTCATGGTAGTGAAATTTCGCACATCCGAGACCAGGATGGTGAGCTCGCGCTTGTCCCCGGCAAGCTGAATACTTCCCAGGTTATCCAGGACGTAGTTGACCAGTTGGGGAGCGATGTAGCGGTCGAGAACCCCGCGGGTTCTGCGCAACTCGCGTCCCGTGGTGGCGTAGCGGATGCCAGCGGAAGAGAAGTAGGAGAGGATCAACCCCACGGAGGGCGGCACGGCGGGCATCCACAGGTGCCAGTGACCAAACATCCAGGTGACCGCCAGTCCATAAACCGCGAGCAGGGCGAGGACCACTGCCGATCCCGTGGCGACCGAGGAAATGCGATAGGCAAGAGCGGCGCCCGCAACCACGAGGGCGACAATGGCCAGCAGCAACAGCCACTTTGGAGTCGGCCGCATCGCTTCGCCGTGCAGCAGATTGTCGATGGCGGCAGCGTGAATCACGATGCCCGGGGCCGCCTCGGCGAAGGGGGTGGTATGCGAGTCGGAACCGCCGGAGGCGCTGGCCCCCAGCAAAACAATCTTGTCGTGGAAGAACTCCGCGGGAAACCGCTTCACATCCGCCGGACACTGCTCGGGATAGATGGAACAAATCACCTGCCACAGCGGAATGCGCAGGTAGGCGAACGAACCTCCCTTCCACAGCAGCAGCATGCGTCCTTCGTCGTCCACCGGGATGCGCAGGTTGTCCCGAACCACGTAGTTGGAGGCGAAACGCGATTTCTTACCCAGCCACTCGAAGCCACCCTTGCTGTGATGGGAAGCAACATCAAAGGTGCGCACCGAGAAGGCGCTGAAGGTGTGGTCTCCGTAGAGGAATTGCAAGGGGACGCGGCGAATCGTGCCATCCGGGTCGGGAACGGCGTTGACACAGCCGAGCCCGGCCGTGGCGGCCTGCAGAGTCTGGTTGGGGATATTGAGCGCGTTCCCGTTGACGTCCACGAATTCACCCAGGCCACGTTCTCTGGCCGCCTGGGCCTGCAACTGAGACGATTTGCGCGCCTTCTCGGATTGGTCCACCACCTCCATCTTGGTGGGGCTGAACGAGTAGCCAATCACCACGTTGCCGGCGGCTTTCATGACCTCAGCGAACTGGGCATCCACTTCGGGGGTCTCGCTGCCGGCAAAGATGGCGTCGAGGCTGATGACACGCGGCTTCCCCTGGTTCATGTAGCGGACCAACTCGGCCCACACCTGGCGGGTCCAGGGCCAGCGTCCCAGTTTGTCGTTGAGCACGTCGAAGCTGGCATTATCAATGTCAATGATCAGGATGTCGGGGTCGGCGCCGTGCGCCGGCGCGGTCCAGCGCATGCGGGCGTCGTAGCTGCCGTCCTCCAGGTACTGGAAGGGGCGGGTTCCCGACAACCCTACCACCAGACCGGCGATCACGACGGTGGCTACGCAGACTCCCCTCAGGAAGGTCCGTTGATTGGAAGTTTTGGCCATCGTTGGATGAAGCCGGGAGTTAGCCGCGATTTTCCTTCGCTGCGAGCGGCCTGTCAAGTTGGCCAAAAGGCTCTGGGAAGGGAAGCGCGGAACAGGTTCTGAGCGCAATGGGGATGTTACGCCAGCTACGATTCGGCTAATGAGGAAGCGGAACTTTGCTCCTAGTTCCCTTGCAGAGCCAGATGTGGCCAGTCCGCTTTAGTCGAACCACCTCTGCATACTGATCTATCGTCAGTTTTCCGCGAAGCGCAGACGAGGTAATCGTCGCCTCCAGACGCACGGGATGTGTTTGCGTGGTCTCTTTGCGCGACGGATATTCGATCAGATGCTCAACCCAAGTCCCGGTGAGAGTCAGCTTTTGACGGGTAGTTTCGCCAGTGAGCTCGATGCCCGCTTCATTCGGCGCGCCTTCATATACGAACAGCAGGGCGCGACCACCCGTTGGTTGGGCCAATGCCAGTTCGTACCCGCTCACGTCGCCGCTTTCAGGCGAGTATGAAGCATTGGAATAAACCGTCATCGTTGACGTTTCAGAGCACATTGGAGACGCGCTCTGCCCACCGGAGATGTGGGAAGACAGAAGGACAAAGCACGTCATTAGAAGTGCCGACGACCGCATCGGGGATGTTCTCCCTGACCAAATTCTAGCCGAGACCCGATTGTTGACGAAATCAGATGGGATGAGAAGGCCGCTCGCAACTCCCAGGTAAGCTGTTTCGGCCCCCTGGGAGGGGTTCCGAGTGCAATGGCGATGTTAAGCCAGGAATGAGAACAGCAGCCAACCGTGAACTTCTCGCTGATTAACGGATGAGATTGGCCCGCGAGCGCATCACCAAGCCAGGCTCTAGCTCGCGGGCCGCAAGTGCGAAGCCATCATTTATATGTAGCGTTCGTGCGCGCCAGGTCATCGCGGTGCGCCGTGTAATCGACCATGGAACCAAACGCCGGACCCTCCAAGGGGTTCGCCTTTAGTGTGTCCCTGATCGCGGCGTTGACCTTATCCAAACTCTCGGCGCTGGAAGCTATGTAGATGATTGAAAACGTGCCCGGCGCCTCGGTATGGAATGCTTGAGTGTCAACCTCATACTCGTGAATTGTTCCATCGGCGAGCATTTTTTCCATCAGCGGCACGATGACGTTCTTGCTGAGCATGTCCACAGCATCGTCGGGGGCGTCCGATTTGAGTTTGTAGAAAGCGTCATAGGTGTAAACGTTCTTCCAGGAGCCGGAATGCCAGTTGTAATACCGGCTGACGTAGATCGCGTCCTGGTGCTTCGTCGCGGTCGTCAACACCGGAGACGTGGCACCCCCGGAGGCATAGGACTGCTCCAAAACATTGATTAACCCCGCCAGGGACATGGCTGACCACCAGGTGTCGTGAGTGTCACCGTCGGGCCGGTGAAGCAAGTCCACATCGTCGCCGTACCCAACAATGGTCCCGCTAGCGAGAGCCTTTTGTAGCATCGGCTGGGTTGCCGCGGCGTTTTTTTGCATCTCTCCCCACTGCGCGCGGGGAATGGCCCAATCTGCCACATACGTATACATCGGAGGTTTCTCTTTGACGTCTGACGTTTGAGCACGCGCCGACGCGACCCAAACAACTGACGTCGCTAACGCGCACAGCGCAACGAGAATTTTCCCGGTCTGTTTCGTCATTTTGGTTCTCCTGTTTGGGGAATGTAGCCACACATGCGGCTACCTTATGGCGTCAAGTGTACACCCGCTCAATTTCGCCTTGCATGCAAGCAGAGTGCAGCAGGCCACTGCCCACCGATTTTCATTGCGGCTGTTTGAGGGTCAGGGACGGCATTCGACTGCTAAAGACAACACGGCGGGCAGCCGAGCGGTTAAGAAATCCCGTCAGTTAGTCGATCTCGCGCAATCCCGGTTGGCTGCCCGCTCCGGAGCCTCCCTCCGTGTGCTGCTTCTCCCAGTCCGCCTCCCTGAGCACCGAGATGGTTTCCAGCTTCTTCTTCTTCAGACCGGGATTGATCGTGGGCAGCTCTTTCGACGTCATTGCCTGAAACTCGTGGATCACGTCTTCCAGTTCACGGGTGAGGGAGTCAGTGCGGGCGGCCTGATAATCGGTGGGGCGGCCTTCGTAGCCGTTGACGTTGCCGTACACCTCGCCGATGTATTCGCGGATGCGCTCTTCGCCGGTGATGGCGCCGCCCTCCTTGGTGGCCACGATTTTGGAGCGGAGCTTGTCCGAGTCCTGAGAAAGCTGTTGCAGCCGCGCCACCAGCGGGTCTTTGGGCTGCAGTTTGGCGGCGCGAGCCTTCGCCGAATCACGCACTCCTTCGATGGCGTCCACCGCGTAGGTCATGTGGCCCAGCAGTTTGTGGAGCTTCATGACGAGATCGAACTGGGCCTTGCGGTCATCGAGGTTATAGGTGGCCCGAGGGTCGAGGATCACTTTCAACGGCTCGCTATAAACCTGGTCCCCCTTGGTCAGCTTCACGGTGTAAGTGCCGGGAAGCACGCGCGGTCCGACTGTAGCCGGGAACAGGACCGTAGCGGCCAGCGGAACCGTGGGCGCCTTGAGGCGCATGGACCAGGTGGCGCGATTCAGGCCGCGATGTTTGCTGCTGGCGATGGTGTCTATCAACTTGCCGTCCTGATCGAAGATCTCGATCTTCAAGTCGCCAAAGATGTGCCGCCGCTTCTGGTAGTAGTCAATGAAAGCCTCATTCGAACGGCTGGGACCGTTGAAGCTCTCGTCTCCCTCCGGCCAGCCGCCGGACGCGCTCATGTATTGGATGGCGGGTGGACCCTGGATGAGGGCAGCATCCTTGGCCATCAGGTCGGGGGTCAAGGCCCGCAGGGGGGAGATGTCGTCGATGATCCAGATCCCGCGCCCGTGGGTCGCTAGCACCAGATCCGATTCGCGAGGATGCACGACGATATCGCGCACGGCCACTGCCGGAAAGTTACTGCCCTTGTACTGGGCCCAGCGCTCGCCGCCGTCACAGGAGATCCAGAGACCAAACTCAGTCCCGAGAAACAACAAGTTGGGATTGACCGTGTCCTGAGTGATGATGTGGGCGTAGCCGCGGACCCCGCTTTCCTGCACTTTGAGAGCCGTCCAGGTCTGGCCGTAATCGGAGGTCTTGTAGGCATAGGGCTTCGTGTCGCCGTAGGTGTGACGCTCAAAGGTGGCGTAAGCGGTGCCTTCGTCGAAGCGGCTGGCCACGATGGTCGAAACCCAGGAATTTTTAGCGAGTCCCGGGATGTTGCCCACCACGTTGGTCCAGGTCTTGGCGCCGTCGCGGGTGAGCTGCACATTCCCGTCGTCGGTGCCAACCCAGATGATCTGTCCGTTCTTGGGCGACTCGGAGATGGAGTAGATGCTGGTGTGCATCTCCGCCGCGGAATTGTCCACGGTAACGCCGCCAGATTCCTCCTGCTTCTGCTTTTCCGGATCGTTGGTGGTGAGATCGGGCGAAATGCGCTCCCAGGACTGGCCGTGATCGCGCGAGCGGAACAGGAATTGGGCTCCGATGTAGATGGTGCCCTTCTCGTTGGGACTCAGGGCCAGCGGGGTGTTCCAGTTGAAGCGCAATTTTCCCTCGCCGTAGTTGGGAAACGGCTGAATCGTGCGGGTCTCGAGTGTATGGCGGTTGACGCGTCCGACGTTGCCGCCCTGGTATTCGGCATAGATGTAGTCGGGATCGGACGGGTCCTCAAAGACCCACATGCCGTCGCCGTTGAAGACATTCTCCCACCGGGAATAGGTGACTCCGCCGGGGTAGGAGGAGTCTCCCATCCACACGCTGTTGTCCTGCAGTCCGCCGTAAACGTGGTAGGGGTTCGAGTTGTCCACGCTCACGTGGTAGAACTGCGAAACCGGCAAGTTGATCTGATGTTTCCAGCGGGTGCCGCCATCCTCGCTGCGCCAGACGCCACCGTCATCGGTAGCAAAGACCAGGTTGGAATTGGAAGGGTCGATCCATACGTCGTGGAAATCGCCGTGGGCGGCGCTGGATACGCCGCTAAAACTGCGCCCACCGTTGACACTCAGCAGCAGGAAAAGATCGGGCTTGAAGACCTTGTTGGGGTCGTTGGGATCCACAATCAAGTTACCGAAGTAGAAAGGGCGCCAGATCACGAATCGACTGGAATCGAGGCGGTTCCAGCTCGCGCCGCCATCGTCGGAGCGATACAGGGCGCTGCTCTTGGATTCAATGTTCGCGTATACGACCTGAGGCTTGGAAGGGGCCACGGCCAGGGCGATCCGTCCCCAGGGCTTGTCGGGAAGTCCTTTCGCGTTGCCGGCAGTGAGTTCAGTCCAGTGGTCGCCCCCGTCGGTGGACTTGTAGAGCCCGCTACCTGGGCCGCCGGAGCGGAAGGTCCAGCCCTGGCGGCGGAAGTCCCACAGGGAAGCAAAGACCGTGTTCGGCTCCTGGGGACTCATGGCGAGCATGCCGCATCCGGTTGAGGCGTTGGCGCCGGCCAGAACCTTCTTCCAGGTTTTGCCGCCGTCGGAGGTCTTATAGACGCCACGCTCGTCGTTGTCGTCCCACAAGTGGCCGGTGGCGCACACCAGTACGGAGTTGCCGTCCTGGGGATCGACCAGAATCTTGGCAATGTGCTCGGAGTCCTTCAGCCCCACGTTGGTCCAGTTCTCGCCGCCGTCGGTGGACTTGTAAACGCCGTCACCGACGGAGACGCTGTTGCGGGTCCAAGCTTCTCCCGTTCCCACCCAAACCACCTTGGGATTTGAGGGATCGATCTTGATGGCGCCGATGGACTGCACCATTTCGCGGTCGAAAACCGGCGTGAAGGTGGTGCCGCCGTTAACCGACTTCCACACGCCCCCGCTGGCTGCGCCAATAAACACGGTCACCTGGCCATTCTTGTCAATCGCGTCCACGGCGGCAACGCGTCCGCTGGTGACAGCCACTCCGATATTGCGCGCGGGTAGTCCGGAGACCGTGGCAGCATCGAACTTCGCCGGTTGTTGGGCCAAGCCAGTCGCGCACAACAGTGCAACGGCGCAAAGAAGCAAGGATGACATCAACAGGTAGTGGGGACGGCGGGCGCGTACGGTCATTTCTTGGAGTCCTCTTCTGATTGCAAATTTGCCTACCAGCGGCGAAACCAGTTCAATTGCTGGCCGTTTCCTTCTTAGGCGCGTCTTTCTTCAGGGACACGGGCACCGCGAACTCAGAATTATCCAGCGGCACGTTGACTTCGATCTTGTCGATGGTGACGTGCTGCCACTGGGAGGGATCGTTCTTGGGGCCGGAAGCAATAGCGAACGGGAAATATACGCCGGCGACCTGTTTGTAGGAGCCCAGATCGGTCGTGTTCTCGCGTACCGAGCCGCGGATAAATTCCTGGGTTTCAGTGCGGATTTCCAGGTAGGTGTCGGGGTCCAGGTAGTAGTAAATGATGTCGCCATTCTTCAGCGTGACTTTGATACGGAGGGCGTCGTCGCCGTCCACGGTGTCGTGGCCGAGATATTCGACCACGTTGCCTTTCTGCTTGTAGTTGACGAGTGGTCCGTCAAAGTCGGAGTCGATCAGCAGGTCGCGCATGTCGTCGTCCCCCATGTATTGAGGGTCCTTCTTGCCGCCGAAGGGCTGAATCTGCCAGCCCACGGAGCCGTCGTAGGCTTGAACCGCGGTCATACCCTGGACGGCGAAGGTCTCACGCACCAGGTTGGGGCGCATGTTTTCCTGGTTCACGACCGCGTTAAACCCCTGCTGGCTGAACTTACCGGTCTTGCGGAATGTCTTGATGGCCTCGATCTTGTCCAGGCCGCCTTTGGCTTCGATGTTCTTGGCGACCAACTCTTGGGCGGTCTGAGACGAAGCCATGGGGTTGAAGCTGAGAACTGCGAGCAGAACAAACAGGCACTGACGCATGCAGAGCTCCTCAATTGAAAAACTTCCGGCTGGCTCAGAGAAAACAGTGCTGTACC
>Ga0335070_10002827_pt1 | contig 20152 bp, 15 predicted proteins | sample Lox_Sample_13_FD_206722 | JGI IMG/M metagenome (GOLD analysis project Ga0335070, IMG submission 206722) | Soil microbial communities from Loxahatchee National Wildlife Refuge, Florida, United States - Lox_Sample_1.3 | ecosystem: Environmental > Terrestrial > Soil > Wetlands | place: USA... | reverse complement strand
TCCGGGCGGCTTCAGCTATGGGAACTCGCTCTCGGCGGAGGACCTCGGCGGCGGGACCGTGGCGGTCTGGACCAACAACTTCACGTCCGTCGTCACCGGCGAGCAGGGCTCGCTGCAGTCGATCTACGGCGAGCCGACCACGAGCCCGCAGCCCGAGCTCAGCCACTCGCTCGAGCTGGGTGGAGTCATCTACCTCACACGCATCTTCGGCCTCTACTGCTCCGACAATCCGAGCGAGAACGGGCTGTACGCCCTCAGCTACAACCAGTTCATTTCGGCGTACCTCTTGACTTCCTTCGCGACTGGCGGCGATCTCTCCTGTCCGGGGGTGATCACGGCGGTGGCCAACCCCTTCACCCTCTACGTCGGGAGCAACGTCAGCGTGCTCCCGGCCCAGATCATCAAGGTGAGTGGCGCACAGAACCCGCAGACCTCGATCCTGACCACGTTCGACAACTCGAATCTCCAGGGTCTCGCCGTCTATGCGCCCGAGCCGGCGGTGGCCCTCGTGGAAGGCGCGGCGCTCCTCGCGCTCCTCGGCTTGAGCGCGTCTCGCGTTGCTCGCCGCAGCGCTTCCTCCCCGGCTGTTCTCCGGCGGTGATACTCCCCGTTGGATCCGCGAATCCCCCCGCGCGGCTCCGGCTTGGAGAGGAGACTCCAGTGTTTCCCGATGATGCAGTCGAGAGCGTTCGCCGCATGCTTGAGGAGCAGGAAGCGATCCGAAGAGCAGTAGAGCGCTTGGACGACCAGACCGCTGCCGCTCAACGGCTCCTCACGCAATCGAGCATCTTCGCGGCCTTAGAGCAGCTCGACACCTCGCAGCGAGAGATGGAACGAATGCTCGCGCCATTTCACGAGCGGATTCTTGAGGCACAACGGGTCTTCGAGCCGATGCAAAAGAGATCGAGGCTCTTCATGCACAGATCGCGAGGGCGAGCGAGCTTGCCAAGTTCACCGCTGGCCTCGCCGACGAGAATAGTTCCATCCGGAGGGCCGTCGAAGCGTTCGGCGCGCAAGAGCGCGCGGCACGTTTGGCGCTCGATACCGTTGAGCACAGGGCGATTCGCGAAGCGATCGGAAGCGTTGCCGAGAAGGCGCGCGCTCTGCTGGGGCGGCCGAGTGGGATCGCATCGGCTTCGTTCGACTGACGAGCTACTGCCCGCGAGAAGACTTGCTCTCGTCCGACACGTAGATCGGACGAAAGGCGCTCGGACTCCTCTCGCACTCCTCCACTTCGCCCGCAACCTCGCGGAATTGCGGAGATCGGCCATGGTTCGAGTCCCGGGCGGCCCACCAACTAACATCGGTGTTACGCGTTAGCGGGTCGCCGAAGAGGCTGGACTCCACTCGGACTCCTCCACACAGCGGCGAGCCGCGTGCGAGCGTGTTGATGGACCGTGAATTCGCCGCACGAGAGCCGGCAGATGGCGTCAGCCATCACGTTCCGCTGCGGATCGACGCGTGGGCGCGGGCGCGCGCCCGGGCGCTGCTCCGGCGCTAGGCGCGCGCCGATCGGGCGCGGTGGTCGTCCCTCCACACCGAGGCGCCCAGGAAGATCAGCCGCAGCTGACGCACGAAGTTGTCGAGCAGCTCCTGCTCGGCGCGCGGCTGGCCCGGCGGCAGGTCGAGGATGTCGGCGACCGCGCTCAGCATCAGTTTCACGACGAGGCCGCAGATCATCTGCAGCGTCTCCATCGAGAGGTGCGGCAGGTGGCGCAGGTCGCGCAGGTCCTGCGCCATCTCGTTCGCGAAGTGATCGACCTCGCGGCGCACCGCGGCCCGGATCACCGGCGAGCCGCCCGAGCGCTCCGACGCGACGAACAGGAACTCGCGCGGGTGCTCCTCGAGGTAGCGCCAGTAGATGCGAACCGAATTGCGGATCACGTCGCCGACGGGCAGGCCATCGCGGCGCGCCTCGCGCAGCAGGCGGCGCAGGGTCGTGCCGCCCTCCTCGACGAGCGCGAGGCCGAGCTCATCCATGTCGCGGAAGTGGCGGTAGAAGGCTGTCGGTTCTCGAAACTCGTCCGCGCCATAAATAGCCTCGGTCGCGTTCAACGACACTTACGCCGCTTCGTGCCAGACGTAGCGATGGTGGAGACCGCCCACGCGGGGAAGTCCGACAACCTTCGCGCTGAGCGAGGGTCGAGTCTCGAGCGGCCGCCTGAGCGGCGCATCCCGGAGCCGCGTGTGAACTCGCTCGGCGTTGTAGTAGGCGACGTACTCACGAAGTCGTCGATGCAGATGCCGCTCGTTGAGCACAATCATGTGATCCAGGACTTCGCGGCGACAAGTGCCGATCCATCTTTCGGCAACCCCGTTTTGCCATGGGCTTCGATAGGCAGTCCGCACGGACTCCGTACCAAAGCTGCAAATTGCCTCTCGGACCCTTTTGCAGAAGATCGAATCGCGGTCGTGCACGAGATAAGCCGGGGCGGTGGCCTCGGGGAATGCTTCGCGGAGCTGTTGAATCACCCAATGCGCCGTGGGGTTCGCTGTGACGTTGAAGTGCATCATTTGCCGACGTCCGTGGGCGATAACGAACCACACGTACAACACGCCGAAGCCAACGGTCGAGACCGTAAAGAAGTCCATCGCGGCAATGCCATCTCGGTGATTGCGTAGGAAGGTTCGCCAGGTCTGCGGTTTCTGGGGAACAGGAAGACGCTTTGGAAGGTATCGCGAGACCGTGGCAAGGCTCACCGTGACGCCGAGCTTCTCGAGTTCAGCGTGGATCTTCCGGGCTCCCCAGGCGTTCTCGGCGGCGAACCGACGAATGAGTTCCTGCACTTCTGCCGAGACGCGGGGTCGGCCGGGGCCGCGCTTTGAGATCCATCGCCAATGGAGCTGGAACCCCTTGCGGTGCCACCGGATCACGGTGTCGGGCTTGACGATGACCAGGACCTCCTTCCAGCGGGGCCAGAGCCGGCGCAGTGTGATCCAGAAGGTCCGATCGACCTGGCGGAGCCGGGGCTTGCGTTTCGTCTGGGAGTAGACGGCCAGCTGCTGGCGAAGGGCAAGCTCGATGAACGCCTGTCGCCTGCGGCTCCGGAAGAGGGCGAGAGCAGAGCGGAGCAGTACCGCGATCAGCGTCAGGAGTCCTTCCATGCGGGGAGATCCTGCGCGACATCTTGCTCCAACAACAGTCTGATTCGGCTCGCAAGCCTGCAGTATCCTGTCCGACGGCCCAAGGGCCCCGGGACGACCAGATGCACGGGACGACCAGATGCCGGCGGACCAATTTTGAGGACCCACAGCTATGAGCGCGGCAGGCGGGTCGGTGTCTGGACCTCCTACCATCGGAACGGCCGCAAGACTGCGCAGGGAAGCTACGCCTGGTGCGCGTCGCCTCCCGCGACTTCCGTCGGGACCTCCGCCGATGGGCGTCGGGAGCTCCACTGGCCCAACGACGGGTGCAGGGTCGGGGAATGGCGATCCTGGGACGAGGAAGGAGACGATCGAGGCGTCGTTCGCTACGACGACCCGGCACACCCGGGAGACGGCTCGGTCCCGGCGCAGCTTCCGGGCGAAGTGGCGCTCCCGACCGGCTCCTAGACGGAGCCGATCGGCGGCCTTGCAAGGGAAGGAAGATCGCCGAGGCTGGCGCCCCGGCTACGCCGCGGGTGCGGTCCGCCGGCTGCGGGTCTCTCAAGAGGATCCCGACCCGCCACCTTGGTGCTCTCCGAGCCACCGCTGGATCCGCAGACCGATCTGATCGCGTGCCCGCTCGACCGGACGAGGCTAGGCCGTGCTTCCGGGCAGACGACGCCTACGGCAGTGCATCGGGAGGCTAGCGCCCTACGGGCGAGGCTCGAGGTCGCTCTGGGCCGCGGGGGGGCGTTCTCACGGGAAGCGGTGCAAGGGATCGCGATCGAGCTCATGCGCTTCGCGCTGATCGCGACCGCGACGGCCATCATGCCCGGATCGATGGTCAGCGGCAAGCTGAGTGGACAGAACGCATGAGCCATCGCCGTGATGGAAGCCCGATATGCGTCGACGTCCACGGCTGGGGGATCGCTCGAAGCTCCAGCCGAGGGCGGCGACAACGGCCCCACCCGCAACCTGGATTTCCGCCACCGAGCGATCGACGAGCCGCAGCACGAAAGGTCCGAGCAGCATCGATCCCAGCAGGAGGCCGGAGGAGTACGCGAGGTCGCTGAGCGTCGCCTCGTCGCAGCCGGTGGTCGCCTGCAGGAACAGCGGCGCGTCCGCTCGCGCGTCAGCGAGTCCAAACGCCCATCAAGGTGGCCAGGCCCAGGACCGCGAAGAGGCCGGCCGCGATGAAGCGGATGCCGCGCAGGCGAGCCTTCATCGCCACAGTGTTCGCGACCACGATCACCAGCGTGTCGGCAGCGATCACCCCCAGGGTCATGCCCGCGACGACGGGGGTGACGGATCCGAATCTCGCCGCGAGCGCCACGGTCGCAAGCTGCGTCTTGTCCCCCATCTCGGCGAGGAAGGTCGAGAGCACGGTGATCACGAATACGCCGTGGCGACGATCGATCGGAAGGGATTCCCCAAGCTCATCGCTCTTCAAGGTCAGGATGGCAATGGCCAGGAACAGGAGGCCACCACCCCAACGCAGCCACTGGGGGCTGATGACAGTCCCGATCCATTTCCCGAGGAGACCGGCGATCGCATAGTTCGCCAGCGTCGAGACGAGCAAGCCGAGGACGATCGGGGTCGGGCGCTTGAAGCGCGCCGCGAGGAGCGCGGTGAGGACCTGCGTCTTGTCCCCGGTCTCCCCGAGAGCACCCATGACGACGGCTAGGAAGAAGGCTTCCACTGCGGTCCCGTGAGGGCGACTTGCACGCGCACGCGGCCTCCCTCCATCAGGCGCACCGGAGGACGCGTCCCGGCGGTCGCCGAGAGTTCCACTCCGCGGCGTGGCCCGCCACAAGGCACCCCATCCACCGCCCCTGTGCGGACGCCTTCGGTGACGAATCGAAGACCGTGGTCTTCACACCGTCGGCTTGGCACGACCCACGGCCGGCGTAAAATGATCTTGTGACCGCCGCGCAGGGGCGTGCCCTCGAATCGAGGGCCACGGAGAGACGTCGGCGCCGATGGTCGGCGGCCGGACGCCGGGTGGTCGTCGGTGGAGGAGCGCGGGAGCAAGAGGCATGCGGCCGCGAGAGCCGGCGAACCGCACGTGCAGGCCGATGGGGAACCCGGCGGCGATGAAGTTTCGATGAAGATCACGCGCGGCGAGGCAGGCCCGAGCGTAGCTCCGCCTCCCGCACAGCTAGTCTAGGCGTCCCAGCGCATGACGACCGTCTGCACCTTCGAGCTGTCGCTCCCGGGGCTGCTGCAGCCCGCGCGGCTGGTGCGGCACGCCCGTCGCGCCCGTCGCCTGCGGCTGGAGGTGCCCGGCCTCCGCGGGCGAGAGGGCTTGGCGCGCCGCCTCGAACGCACCCTCGTCGGGTCGGGGCTTGGCGTGGAGGAGGCACGCGCCGACGCCCGCAGCGGGCGGCTCCTGATCCGCTACACGGACGGCGCGGCCCTGCTCGACGAGCTGCGCTCCCGCCCCGAGTTTGCAGCTCGCCCGCGCCCGCGCCGCGTCCGCCGGGCCGGGCGCGACGCCGAGTCTCCGCCGCAGGCGCCCTGGCACGCTCTCACGGCCGATGAAGCACTCGAGCGGCTGGCCTCGAGCCGCGACGGCATCGACCCGGAGGAGGCGAGACGTCGGCGCAGTCGCTACGGCCCGAACGCCGTCGACGACGCCAAGCCGCGCTCGCGGCTCGCCGTGCTGCGCTCGCAGGCGAGCTTCCCACTGATGCTCCTGCTCGGGTCCTCGGGTCTCTCGCTCGTGGTGCGTGAGTGGCTGGATGCAGGTGCCATCCTGTCTGCCGTCGGGCTCGACGCGGCGATCGGGTACCGCATCGAGCGACAAAACGAGACGCTGCTCGCGTCCTGGCGTCGCCTGGAGGCCGGCGAGGCACGGGTGCTGCGCCAGGGCCCGATCCAGAAGATTCCTGCGGCCGATCTCGTGCCTGGAGACGTCTTCGTGCTGCGGGCGGGCGATACGGTGCCTGCCGACGCGCGCGTTCTCGATGCACACCGGCTGGCCTGCGACGAAGCCATCCTGACCGGGGAGAGCGTACCGCGAACCAAGACGGCCGCCTCCGTACCCGGCTCCGCGCTCCTGGCCGAGCGGACCAGCATGGTGTACGCGGCCACGCGGGCGGTCTCCGGCCGCGCGCGTCTCGTGGTGACGGGCGTCGGTGCGACCACGGAGGTGGGGCGCATCCGGCAGGAGGTGGAGGCGGAGAAGCTGCCGGAGACACCCTTCGAGCGCCGGCTCGACCAGCTCGGGCGCGGCCTGAGCGCGGCCGGCCTTCTGTCGGGCGCGGCGGCGGGAGCGCTCGGGCTGCTCCGCGGTCGCTCCTTGTCGCGGGCCGTGGGCAACGCCACCGCGCTAGCGGTTGCGGCGATTCCCGAGGGCCTGCCCGTGGTCTCCACGGCCACCCTGCTGCGCTCGATGCAGCGCATGCGCGAGCGTGGAATGGTCGTGCGACGTCTCGTCTCGGCCGAGACCCTGGGCGGCGTCACCGTGGTTTGCGCCGACAAGACCGGTACGCTCACCCGCAACGAGATGGAGGTCGCGACGCTCGACCTCGGGCGCGGCCGCGTGGAGATCGGCTCCGTCCGGGTCGCAGGCGAGAAGCCTCTCGATGACCCGGCGGCGCTCGTGCTGGTGGCGTGCGTGCTCAACAGCGACGTGGAGCTGCATGGCCGGGGAGACGGCCTCTCGGTGTCGGGGAGCGCCACCGAGAAGGCGCTGGTTCGCGCGGCCCAGGCTGCCGGTCTCGACCCTCGCGCCCTCGTGCGCGAGTGGCCGCGGCTCTGGCTACGCGAGCGCGACCAGGGGGCGCACTTCGTGCTGAGCCTGCACGAGGCGCCGGACGGCGCTCGGGTCGCGTTCGCAAAGGGGGCTCCCGAGGAGGTGATGCGCTTGTGCGAGCGCGACCTCTCGGGGCCGATCGACGGCGAGAAACGGGCCCAGATCTGGCAGCGGAACCTCGCCTTCGCCGCCGAGGGACTGCGGGTCCTGGCGGTGGCGTGGCGCCGCGGTGGCGAGGGCGACGGGGAACGGCGCGAAGACTGGGAGCGCGGGTACACACTCCTCGGTCTGGTGGGGCTGCGCGACCCCTTGCGGCCCGATGCGGCCGCGACCGTCGCTGCGGCGTCCCGCGCCGGCATCCGCACGATCATCCTGACCGGCGACCAGCCTGCCACGGCGCGGGCCGTGGCGGGTGCGGTAGGCCTCGACGGCGGCGTGCTCGACGGCGTGGAGGTCTCGCGACTGCTGCGCAGCGACAACCACGAGATCCGCGATCGGCTCCGACGGGTGGCGGCGCTGTCGCGAGTCGCTGCCGCCGACAAGGCTGCTCTCGTGCGGGCGCTGCGCGAGGCGGGCGAGGTGGTGGCCATGGCGGGCGACGGGGTGAACGACGCGCCCGCTCTCAAGGCCGCGGACGTAGGGATCGCCATCGGGACACGCGCGAGCGACGTGGCGCGCGAGGCCGCGGACATCGTGCTCGCCAGTGAGGATCTGGGCTCGATCCTGAACGCAGTCGGGGAGGGTCGGGTGGTGCAGGACAACCTGCGCCGCGCGATTCGCTATCTGCTCGCCACAAACCTGTCGGAGGTGGTGCTCGCGCTCGGGGCCACGGCGCTCGGTACGCGCGACCCCTTCAATGCGACGCGCCTCCTCTGGCTGAATCTGATCTCCGACACCGTGCCGGCGCTGGCGCTGGCGCTCGAGCCGGCCGAGGGCGCCGTGCTGGCGCGGCCTCCGGCGCCACCCGATGCCCCGCTGGTCGCCGCCGATGCACGCCGGAAGGTGCTGCGCGACGGTGTCGGGATGGCGCTCGCAGGTGCGGCCGGCCTGCTCGTGGGCGGCCCTGCGGTGTGCTTCAGCGCCCTGGCCGGCGCGGAGCTCGGCTATGCGTTCCCGTGTCGAGCTCCCGGCTCGTCACCCGGAGAGCGCTTCGTGCGGCTGATCGGCGGGACGGCGGGGCTCCACCTCGCGGCCATCGCGCTTCCGTCCGTGCGGAGTGTGCTGCGCCTTCCCCCCGTCCTGTCGCCACTGGAGCTGCTGGCCTTCGGGGCGGGCTTCGTGCTTCCCTGGGCCGCGAGCCGCTCTGCCAACGACCTGGTGGTGGTGCGGCGCGGCCACGCCGTGGAGGAAACCCGATGAAGTTCCACTTCCCCTCGTTCCTGCTCGGAGTCGGCGTGGGGGCTACCGGCGTCGTCGTGGGCCGTCACCTGCGCCCCGCGATCGTCGAGATGGCAAGCGCCGTCTACCAGCTGGTGGATGCCGTGGCGGCACGCGTCGCCATGGTGCAGGAGGACCTGGAGGACATGCTGGCGGAGGCCCGTGCGCGTGCGCGCGGCGGCGAGGATCGCGCACGCACCTCGACAGCCTAGGAGAGTGCAAGTGAACCACGAGCTGCGGATCATCCAGCTGCTCCATGCCACGCCGGGCCGCACGCGGCTTCGCCTCGGCTGGCTCCGCGGGTCTCCACAGGACGCGGAGCCCCTGGCCGAGCACCTCGCCACGCTCGACGCCTCGATGGAGGTGCGCGTGCGCCCCTGGACGGGGAGCGTGCTCTGCACCTACGACGCCGAGGCGCTCGACGAGACCGCGATCGTCTCCGCCGTGCGCCGGCACACGGGCGTCGCGATCGTGCTGCGCCCGGGGGAGGTCCACCCCGAAGTGGACGCGGCCGAGCGGGCGGCGCTTCGCCGCGCCGCGCACGAGCACGGCACGACGCGCCGCGCTGTCACCAGCGCGTTTCGGGAGCTCAACCACGACCTGGTTCGGGCTACCGGTGGTCGGCTCGACTTGGGCTCGCTCACGGGTCTGGGCTTCCTCGCGCTAGGCGCTGCCGAGATCCTGTCCGCGCGCGAGGTCCCGGCGCCTCCGTGGTTCCAACTGGCCTGGTGGGCCTACCGTACCTTCACGATCTCGGGCGGTGCGTCCGAGGAGGCTGAAGAAGCGACGGGGCCGGAGGGCAACGCCCTCGAGCCGGCAGACGCCTAAGAGCTGTCTCGTACGCCCCGACCGCGCCCCGCTGGGCCACTACGCAAGTTGCCTACGGAAAACCGGTCAGAAAACGAGTGAACCGCCCCGGGTTTGCCGGAGGCTCTGGCATGTCCCGGCTTCGACGGAGGGAGAAAACTAGACCTCGCTGCCATTCTCGTAGGAGGAGGACGAGATGGCACGAAGAGGCTACCCGCCGGAGTTCCGGCGACGCGTAGTGGATCTGGTGGATGGCGGTCGGAAGGTTTCCGAGGTCGCTGCCGAGCTCGAGGTAAGCGAGCAGACGATCTACACCTGGCGCCGTCAGGCGCGCATTGACGCCGGCCTCGAGGCCGGCGTCACGACGTCCGAGCGGGCTGAGCTCGTCGCGGCGAAGCGACGCATCCGAGAGCTCGAGACGGAGCTCGCGATCCACCGTCGAGCCATGGAGCTGTTGAAGGAGCTGTCCCTTCCGATAACTCCATCACGCTTCACGCTGCGACTCGTTCGTATCGGTGGTGGAGTCCGCGGACCTCTGGGAAGGCGATCACGCGTCCGAGTTCTCTCCCCTGAACGCGCCGCAGCTCCGGAGCGTCCGTCTCGAGCGCCAGATGGGTGCGCGTACGGTTGTAGTAGCGGGCATACTCCGAGAGGATCCGGAGCGCGTGGCGCTCGTTGAGAACGATGAGGTGATCCAAGCACTCGCGACGAAGCGATCCGATGAAGCGCTCCGCGTAGGCGTTCTGCCAAGGCGACCGAGGGGCAATGGGGACCTCGTGAAGGCCCAGTCCCGCGACGCGTCGCTGAAACTCCGCCCCATAGATCCCATCGCGATCGCGGATCAGGTACCTGAAGCGGGTCTCCTCGGGTAGCGCCTCGACCATCTGTTGCGCGGTCCAGGCCGCTGTCGGATGGGCGGTCACGTGGACGTGAAGAAGCCTGCGTCGTTCTAGGCTCAGCACGACGAACACGTAGAGCAGCCGGAAGGTTCCGGTCGGCACTACCGCGAAGTCGATGGCAAGGGCCTCCCGGAGATGATTCCGGAAGAACGTCCGCCAAGTCTGCGACGGCGGCTTGCGGTACCGGGGCAGATACTTAGAGACCGTCGACTGCGCGACCGTGAAGCCGAGCTTCTGCAGCTCGCCGTGGATCCGGGGGGCTCCCCAGGTGGGGTTCGCGCCATGCATTTCCAGGATCAGGTCACGAAGCTCGGCTTCGATCGATGGGCGTCCCGGGCGTCGCGAGCGACTCTTCCACCGCCAGTACAGACGAAAACCCGCGGCGGTGCCACCGGATCACCGTTTCCGGCCGGACGAGGACGAGCGCTTGGCGCCAGCCGGGCCAGCAGCGCGACAGCCACGCCCAGAGGATTCGATCGGAGGTCCGGAATCGAACTCGCCCCTCGTGCGTTGACGCTTGAGTACGAGAAGCTGATGGCGAAGAGCGATCACCTCCGCTGGAGCGCGGCTTGGCGCCACAGGAGACACCGGAGCGCGGCGAGAAGGGCCGAGAGGGCGGGCGGCAGCATCGAAGCCACGTTGACCCACCCGACGAAGAACATCAACGTTCACGCGCCGATCGAGTTTTCGGAATCGACAGGCGACGCGAAGCGGGCTCGCGATGGTTGCAGTGTGGTTGCAACAAATAGAAAAACAAAAAGAGCGTCGAACAGGAGAATCGCATAAGTGTCTGAGAAGATTGGAGCCGACGGCCGGATTCGAACCGGCGACCTGCTGATTACGAATCAGCTGCTCTACCAGCTGAGCTACGTCGGCGAGTAGGCGTCCGCGTCGAAGCGTCCTCGACGGCAGGGACTGACGGGCGGCGGAAGGTAGCCAGGGGGCACGCGGGTCGCCATCGGCGCCAGCTCACCGGAAGGCTTTGACCGCCACTCGGGCGCGGGTTTAGGATGGGCGCCGGCCGGACTCGATCCGGCCGGAGGCCCCGATGTCGGTCCTACCCCTGATCGATGCCCTGATCCTCGGCGGCTGGTCGAGCCTGTTCGCCGGCTTCCTGCTGAAGGCGATCTACATCACGACCAGCTACCGGCCCACGCTGCTCGGGATGCGCCCCTGGGATTTCTTATGGATCGCGGCGGTGTGCCTGCTCTTCGCCCTCGCGCTGGGAGCGCGCACGTGGGTGAAGGCGTACGAGCCGGAGCTGCTGGCGCGGCGGCGCCGGGCACGCCTCGCGGAGGCTGGCTACAGCGAGGAGGAGCTCCCGAACGCGCGCCCGCAGAACGGGGCGGAGACGCAGCGCCGGAGCGCGGCGGGGAGCTGAAGGGGAGGAAGGATCCCCTTCTGGACTCGACCGAGCGGCGGCAGGCTCAGCGGTTGGGGCGGAACAGGGTCAGCGCCGAGAGGAACATCTCTCGGTAGAGCGAGATGGCGACGAGGGCGGGCTCTGCGGCCTTGCGGGCGAGCTTTCGCACGGTTCCTTCCTCCCGTCTCTTGAGTGGCCAAACCGCGTCTCGGGTGTCACGCGCTCCGGCGGCGCAGCGCGATCCCTCCCAGGCCGGCCACCAGCAGCAGGAGCGTCGAGGGCTCCGGGACGATCGTCCCCTCCAGCGAGAAGGCGCCGTTGAAGGTCGGGGCGGGATTGCCGCCCACGATGTCGGTCCCCACGCGCAGCCAGTCCGGGGCGAGGCTGTCGCTGCGGATCCAGGCCTGGAGGTCGGTGGAGCCTGCGGGGAAGGGCGTCCCGGGTGGGACGATCGGCTTCGGTGCCGAGAGCCAGAGGAAGTCGCCGTCGCTGAGCTCGACCTGCGGCACGAAGAAGTAGTGGTCGGCGGGCAACAGGAGTGGGTTGTTGAGCGCGACGGTGAAGAAGCGCTCCTGGCCGGTGGCGGCGCCCTCACCGCCGGTCGTCTGGCCGGGCTTCGGGTTGATCCCGTTCACGACGCTGTTGTTCACGGTGAAGCTTGGGCTCAGGAGGGCGCTCAGGAAGCTGAGATCGCCGCCCTCGCGCTCCTGGAAAGCGACATCCGACGGCGAATTCACGCGCGTGGGGACCTGCGATGTCGAGAAGGTCGGCGGCCCGCTGGTCCGCCCCACGTCGGAATCGTTCGGGAAGACGCGGTAGATCTCGAGGCGGACCGACTCGATCACGGCGCCTTCCGGCACGAGGCCGGTGAACGTCACCTGGTTGATCTGGGTGGGCTGCGTGACGACGAAGTCGTCGGCCGCCTCGATCTCGGTCTTGTTGGCGCTCGCGGGACGGCTCGCCATGCCCATGAGCCCATCCGGGTTCCCGGTGCTGAAGAAGAAGCCGGTGGCGCGGGCGGGCGCGCTCGTGACGCTGAGCGCGAAGCCGCAAGCAAGCCAGAGGCCCGCGGAACGGATGCGCATGGTGCTCTCCTCCGATGAGGATGTGGGAGCAGCACTCCCCCGCGTGGCAAAGGGCCCCCTCGTTCCCGAGGGGTCGGACCGTTACCCTGTTTCGCATGCCGCCCGCCTCGTCCGATCCGCAGCGATCGACGTCCCAGCCGCTGAGATCGATCTGGATCGACGGCACGCTCGTGCCGTGGGAATCGGCGACCGTGCACCTGCTGTCGCACAGCCTGCAGCGCGGCTCGCTGGTCTTCGACTACCTCTCGGTGCACGACACGCCGCGCGGCGCGGCGATCTTCCGGCTGCCCGAGCACCTCGAGCGCTTCTTCCACTCGGTGGCGCTGGTGGGGCTGCCGCTCGGCTACGGGCGCGAGGCCCTACACGCCGCCGCCGTCGAGACGGTCGCGGCGAACCCCGGCGCGCACTCGCTCAAGATCTGCGCGTACCTCCCGTCGATCGAGGTCGACGTGGTGCCGATGGACGAGCACGTGGCGGTGGCGATCGCGGCGTACGACAGCGCGCGCGACATCGTGCTGCGCAAGGAGAAGCCGCGCTCCTTCCCGGCCACGGTGACGCTCAAGATCGAGCGCACGCGGCGCCGCATCGAGGCGCACCTGCCGCCGCACGCCAAGGCGGCCTCGAACTACCTCGGGCCGATGATGGCGAAGTGGGCGGCGCGCAAGCTCGGCTTCGACGAGGTGGTGCTGGTGGACGAGACCGGCCACCTGGCCGAGGGGCCGACCACGAACGTGTTCCTGGTCGACGCGCGCGGCGTGCTGCGCACGCCGCCGCTCGACCGCGTGCTCGCGGGCGTGACGCGCGCCTCGCTGCTCGAGCTCGCCAAGCACGAGGGCATCCCGACCTCCGAGGACCCCGTGCGCCCCGAGGCCTTGCTCGAGGCGCCCGAGGTGTTCCTCGCCGGCACCAGCGCGGGCGTGTGGCCGGTGGTGTCGGTCGACGGGCGGACGGTGGGGAAGGGCGTGCCCGGGCCGATCTCGCTGCGCCTGAAGGCGCGGCTCGATGCGGCGACGGACGGGCGCGACCGCGACTTCGAGCACTGGCTCACCTACGTCAGGCCCTGATGCGCATCCTCTCGGGCATCCAGCCGTCGGGCGAGCCGCACATCGGCAACTACTTCGGCGCGATGCGCCAGCACGTCGAGCTGCAGGAGCGCGGCGAGGCGATCTTCTTCCTCGCCGACTACCACTCGATGACGACGATCCGCGACGCCGCCGAGCGGCGTCGCTTCACGCACGAGCTGGCGCTCGACTACCTGGCCTGCGGCCTGGATCCCAAGCGCGCGATCCTCTACCGCCAGTCGGACCTGCCCGAGCTCTGCGAGCTGGCCTGGATCCTCTCGACGGTGACGCCGATGGGGCTCCTCGAGCGCGCGCACTCCTACAAGGACAAGATCGCGTCGGGCGCGCCCGTGAACCACGGGCTCTTCGCCTACCCGGTGCTGATGGCAGCCGACATCCTGATCTACAACGCCGACATCGTGCCGGTCGGCCAGGACCAGAAGCAGCACCTCGAGATGACCCGCGACATCGCCGGCGCCTTCAACCACACCTACGGCGAGATCTTCAAGCTGCCCGAGCCGCAGATCCTCGAGCACGTGGCGGTGGTGCCGGGGACCGACGGCCGCAAGATGAGCAAGTCCTACGGCAACACCATCCGCATGTTCGCGCCCGAGCCCGAGGTCAAGAAGGCGGTGATGGGGATCGTCACCGACTCGACGCCGGTCGAGGCGCCGAAGGACACCGCCTCGGCGCTCTTCCAGCTCTGGGCGCTGTTCGCTCCGCCGCCCGAGCGCGACGCGCTCTTCGCGCGCGCGAAGGCGGGCGGGCTCGGCTACGGCGAGGTGAAGAAGGACCTGTTGCGCCGGTTGCTCGCGCACTTCGCCCCGCTGCGCGAGCGGCGCGCCGAGCTCGCGCGACACGCGAACGACGTCGAGGACGCGCTCGCCGACGGCGCGCGCCGCGCGCGTGCGCTCGCACGGCCGGTGCTCGAGGCGGCGCGCGAAGCGGCGGGCCTGGGCACCGCTTCGCGTTGACGCCCCGGCGCTGCCACGCGCCGCGCTCGCCGGCCACCTCCTAGCGCGGGGAGGTGTCGGAGGGTCGCCGCCATGAGGTGCTTGGCTCTGGCATGTCTCGGGTTCGCGGCTGCCGTCGGCCTGGCAACCGACGGATCAGCCGTCTCGACTCCCTCGGATACGATCCGGCTGACGGACGACCAGGGGAACACGCTGCTGCAGTTCGGTGGGCAGCCCGCCGAGGCCACGATCGACGAGGCGACCGAGGGCGCCAACGGCGCGACGGTCACCTTCACGATGGTGGCGCCCTTCGACCCCTTCGGTATCCCGAACGGGCTGGTGAAGCTCTACGAGCCTGAGAGCGGCCTCGAGAGCGACGTCGTCACCGTGAGCCGCATGGATGCCCAGCTCATACTCGTCACGTTCCACTCCGACGCCGAGGCCGCTGGGGTGCCGTGCGATCCGGGTCCCAACGGCATCTGCCTCGCGGAGACCGGGCAGGTGCAAAACCTCACGTCCCCGCTGTTCTCGGGCGCCGGCGTGCCCTTCCAGGTGCTCGTGCAGTCGGACGTGGGAGAGGTGCCGGAGCCCGGGATGGCGACGCTGGTCGGTGGCGGCGTGGCCACGCTGGCGATCGTGCGCCGGAGGCGGCGAGACGGCCAGGCGAGAGCCAGCTCGTAGGCCTGCCCCTGCCTACTCGTACATCTCCCGGTGGTCGCGCAGCCGCATCCAGCCCTTGGCGATCCGGTAGATCACCCAGAGGGTGATGGCGGCGAACAGCGCGATGGCGAAGGGGATGCCGATCACGGTGACGAAGAGCAGCCCGGCCACGCAGACCCACAGCAGCGCGTACCAGAAGGTGCGGATCTGCCAGCGGTAGTGCGACTCCGCCCAGGTGCCGCGCGCGTCGCTGCGCTTCACGTAGTTGAGGACCACCGCGGCGATCGAGGGCACGCTCCCGAGGAAGCTCAGCACCACCGTGGTGGAGCCCGCCAGCGCGACCACGATCGCGAAGCTGTGTAGGGCGTAGACGAGGTTCGCGACGGTCAGCACCGAGGGCAGCGGCTCGCGCGGGCTCGGCTCGGATGCGGCGGCCATGGCGTCTCCTCCGGTTCGGGCCCCTGCAGCATTCCACACGCGCCGTCGAAGTTCGACACGAGCCGTCGAACGCCACGGCCGCGGGCTCGCGCGCGCGGCGGCGGGCGCTGGCACGCGGCTTGCTCCCAGAGTCGCCTGCTCACCCGCGCGTCCCGGGCGAGAGCACGATGCGATCCATCGTTCGCGGGCTCGGTCTGGTCGCTCTGCTGGGGCTCGTCGCGGACGGCGCCTGCACGCCGTCCTTCCCGCTGGCGCCGTGGCCGGGCGCCTGGCAGTACCTGGCGCCGGCGTTCGTCGCGGTGCCGGGCGGCGAGGTCGACACCGCGGGCGGGAACCTGCTGGTGCGGCGCGCCGACCTCTCGATCGACACGCGGCTCGGCACGCAGCTGGTGGGCGCGGCCTACAACTCGACGACCGGAAGCTGGCTCTGGAGCTTCGACGTGAGCTACGACGGCGCGACCTTCGTCGACGAGAGCGGCGCTTCGCACTGGGTCGGCGCGCTCCCCGACGGCGCGCCGGTCCCGGGGACGATCTGGACGCGCCTCGACGCGACCCACGTCGCGACGCGCGGCGGGCTCGTCTACGGCTTCGACGCGGCGACGCACCGCCTGCTCGGGATCCGGCGGCGCAGCGCCGCGCTTCCCGAGCTGCGCTTCGTGCAGCAGCAGGACGCCGCCGGCGCCTGGCGCACCGACCGCGTCGACCAGTGCAGCGCCGCCGGCTGCGCGCTCGTCTACGACATCGACTACGCCGGGAGCGGCACCGCCGCCCGCGTCGTCTCGATCGCCGACCGCGCTGGCCGGCGGGCGAGCTTCAGCTGGGACGCCGGCGGGCGGCTCGTCGCGGCGCGCGACGCCCTCGCGGTGGCGCGCGGCTGGGCGGGCTTCCGCTACGAGTACGCAGGCGGCCTGCTGCGCGCCATCACCAACGCGGAAGGCGAGCGCGTCGAGTTCGGCTACGAGGAGCCGGCGATCGGCAGCCGCAACCGCCTGCTCGCCGTGACGCAGATCGGCGCCGGCGATCCCAGCTGGCGCTTCGCGTATCTCGCCGCCGACGCGAACGGCATCTACCGCACCGACCTGAGCGATCCGCTCGGCGGCGTCACGAGCTGGCGTTACGACGCGCAGGGCCGCGTCGTCTCGATCTGCAACCCGGAGCACGAGATCACCTCGATCGAGTGGGCGGGGCTGCGCCCGGGGCGCGTCGTGGCGCCGGACGGCACCGCCACGAGCTTCAGCTGGAGCGACGATCTCCTCGCCAGCTGGACGCCGCCCGCCGGCGGCGCGATCCGCGTCGCGTACCAGCCGGACGGCGAGAGCCGCGGCGATCCCGGAGCGCCGCCGATCGCGAGCGTCCAGGACGCCCTCGGGCTGCTGCAGCAGCGCAGCTACGACGCGCAGGGACGGCTGGTCGCGATCGCGAACGGCGCCGGGGAGACGCGGCGCTTCGCCTACTCGAGCGACAACGAGATCGCGAGCGCGACCGATCCCGGCGGCGTCGTCACGGGCTTCGGCGACTATGGCGAGCACGGTCACCCGGCCACGGCGACGCGCGCCGGCGTCACGAGCGCCTTCGCGTACGACGCCGTCGGAAACCTCCTGGGCGGCCCCGAGCTCGCGCTCGACTCGGGCCCCGGCCTCGGGGGCGTCGTGTCCCGCAGCTTCGACGAGGACCGCAACGTGCGCGCGCTCGAGCTGGCCGATCTGCCGGCGCTCTTCCCGCAGTCGAGCCAGACGCTCTCGATCGAGTGGCGCAGCGACCACCGGCGCACGCGCATCGCGCGACCCGGCGGCGGCGACACCGAGCTGGTGTACGACGCGCTCGGGCGCCTGGCCGAGCGGCGCGAGCGCGCCGACGGAACCTGGCGCTCGACCGGCTACGCCCATGACGCGCTCGGGCGCACCACGGCGCTCGCGCGCCCGAACGGCATGGGCGAGACCTGGAGCTACGACGCGGCGGGACGCGTGACGCTGCACCAGATCCTGCGCGACGGAGCCGTCGAGAACGCAGCGCGCTTCACCTGGCAGGACGGGCGCGTCGCGTCGCTCCTCGACGCCGCGCAGGGTGGGACCGAGAGCTACGCCTACGACGCCTCCGGGCGGGTCGCCGAGATCCGCTACGCCGGCGGCGAGCGCATGCAGCTCGGCTACGACGCGCGCTCGCGCCTGGTGCAGGCGCAGCTCTGGAGCGCCGGCGGCGGCCTGCTGCGCGTGCTCGGGCTCGGCTACGACGCGGCGGGCCGCGAGACCTCGCTCCTCGACGGCGCCGCCGTGCTGGTCGCGCGCAGCTACGCGGGCGGCCGGCTCGCGCAGACGCGCTACGGCAACGGGCTGGTTCGCGGCTACGCCTACGACGCGGCGCTCGGCGCGCTCGCGGGGACGACGCTCGCCCCGCCGTCGGGGCCGCCCGTCGAGACGACCGCGGTGCAGGCGCTGGACCCGAACTGCCCGCTGGCCCGGCGCTGTCTCTCCGCGTCGACCGCGACGCCGGGCGCGGCGAGCTTCGAGAAGTACTGGCTCTCGCCGCCCGAAGGCGGGGGCGCGCCGCTCGATCAGGCGGGCCTGCGCGTCGGCGCGGCGTGGGAGCGGGGCGACGCCCTGGTGCTCGGCTACGACGCGCTCTCGAACCTCGTCCTCGGGGGCGCCGGCACGCTCGACTACAACGCCGAGCGCAACCGCCTGCTGCGCATCGAGGCCGGCCCGGACTACGCATGGGACGCTGCCGGCTTCGCGACACGGCGCGGTGACGTGGCGATCGGCTGGGACGGGGCGGGACGCATCGCTGCGGTGGGCGACGCGCGCTTCGTGTGGGACGCGCTCGGGCGGCCGGTCTCGCGGCGCAGCGCCGGCGTCGAGACGCGCTTCCGGTTCGGCGGGCTCGTCGAGGCGGACGCCGCCGGAGCTCCGCTCGCGATCGAGCTCGGCGAGGTGCGCGTCGAGCTCGCCGCCGGCGGCGCGCTCTATCGCCACTTCGACTTCCGCGGCAACGTGAAGCTCACGACCGATGCGGCGGGCCGCGTGCTCGCGCACTATCAATACGGCGCCTATGGCGTCGACCAGCTCTTCGGGGCCACGAGCGACCCGCTGCGCTTCGCGCGCGGGCGCGCCGTCGGCGAGCTGTTCGTGATCGGCCGGCGGCTCTACGACCCGCTGGCTGCGCGATTCCTGGCGCCCGACCCGATCCACCAGCTCGTGAATCAGTACGCCTACACGCTCGGCAACCCGGTCGAGATGTGGGACCCGTGGGGCGCGGAGTCGGCCGCCGTCGACGTGGCGGTGGCCGCCGCCGGCATCGCGGGGGGCCGCATCGGCCAGGCGGCTGGCGCGGCGGCCGGCGCGCAGTGGGGCGCTGCGATCGGCGGCCTGCTCGGCGGTCCGCCGGGGGCCGGAGCCGGCGCGGCGATCGGGGCCGGGGTCGGCAGCGTCGTGGGCGGTGCGTACTTCGGGGCTGCCTTCGCGAACCTGACCTCCGAGGCGATCACCGGCGAGCAGCTCCTGGGCCTGCGGCTGTTTCCCCCCGACGGCGGCGCGCCGCTCGGCAACGGCGGCTCGGCCGGAGACGTGCCGGGCCCCTCGACCGGCGGTGCCGCGGACGCCGACCGCGGCTGGCCGGTTCCGGGGACGCATCCCTGCAACGGCGACGCCTGCGGCGGCGGCGTAGGGGACGGGGGGCTCACCCACGTCGCGACGCTGGGGGGTGGCGGCTACGGCTGCGCGCCCGTGACACTCGGCCGGGTCGGCGATTCCCGGCTCCCGGCGGCGCTGCTCGTGGCGAACTGCGCGCTCGGGGCGATCGTCTGGTCGACACCCAGGAGGCGTCGCGCATGAGGGAGACCTCCCGGATGGATCGCTACTTCGCCCGCGACGAGCAGGGGCGCGAGCTCTTCACTGCGCCGTGGGCCAGGTGCTACCGGGTGCCCGATGCGGAGACGGGCGCTCGGCTGCGGCGCATCGTCGCGCGCTCGCCCTGGCTGATCGCGATCGCCATCGGCGCGATCGCGACACCGCTCGTGATCCAGCAGCGCCCGTGGTATTGGATCTTCCTCGCGACCCCGCTGTTCGTGGCGATCGACGTGGTCCCGCTCCACCGGGTGACGCGCGGGCTCGAGCGGGTCCGCCTCACGCCGCCGGGCGCCAGCGGGCACCGCGAGCTCGCGCATTCGATGTCGGCCGGCCGGCTCTGGGCCTTCGAAGGGCTGGCGCTGCTCGGCGTGTTCTTCGCCGCGCCGTCGCTCGCGCGCCACGGCCAGCCCGGCCTCGCGTGGGGATTCGCCGCCTTCAACGCCGCCGCCGCGCTCGGCTTCGCCTGGCTGCTCTGGTTACGGAGGCGTTAGCGGAGCCCGCCTACGCCTTGCGGAACTCCAGCGCCTCACCGGAGACGCGCGCGTCGACGCGCACGCGCGAGCCTTCCGGGAACTCGCCTTCGAGGATGCGCACCGCGAGCGGGTCCTGGACCATGCGCTGGATCACGCGCTTGAGCGGCCGCGCGCCGTAGTGCGGGTCGTAGCCCTTCTCGGCCAGCAGGCGCTTCGCTTCCGGCGCGAACTCGAGCTCGATGCGCCGCTCGACCAGCAGCCGGGCCACGCGCTCGAGCTGGATGTCGACGATGCGCTCGATCTGGTCGCGGCCGAGCTGGCGGTAGATGATGATCTCGTCGACGCGGTTCAGG
>Ga0335070_10002826_pt1 | contig 20154 bp, 17 predicted proteins | sample Lox_Sample_13_FD_206722 | JGI IMG/M metagenome (GOLD analysis project Ga0335070, IMG submission 206722) | Soil microbial communities from Loxahatchee National Wildlife Refuge, Florida, United States - Lox_Sample_1.3 | ecosystem: Environmental > Terrestrial > Soil > Wetlands | place: USA... | reverse complement strand
CTAGTTTTTTGAAAAAACCGAATTCTGTCATTTGCGGAAAAATTTCTCCAATCCTCCTTATCCGTCCCGGCGGCATTGGTGACGCGGTTTTATTAATCCCTACCCTTAATGCCGTTAAGCAAGAATATCCCGACTCTTCAATCACCATTCTGGCTGAAAAGCGTAACGCTGCAGCGTTAAAATTATGTCCACACGTTAAAGAAGTTCTCCTGTACGACAAACCGAAACAGCTTTTAGAATCTATCCGTGGTGATTATGATGTGGTAATCGATACCGAACAATGGCATCGATTGTCAGCAGTGGTGGCCAGGTTGACAGGTGCCGGAATTTCTATCGGTTATGCGACCAATGAGCGCAAAAAGCTGTTTACGCATCCGGTTCCTTATAACCATGATGACTACGAAGTTGAAAGCTTCCTGCATCTGCTGGAACCTTTGGGTATCACTGGTGCCACAGAAATACATTTTCCATTTCTTGTCGTGCCCGATGCGGCAGGGAAAAAAGCGAAGTTGCAACTTAATGAATTGGCCAATAAAAAATTCATAGTCATTTTCCCCGGGGCGAGTATCCCGGAGCGCCGTTGGAGAGTTGACAAATTCAGGGCTGTGGCGCAAAGGCTCAATGATGAAGGCTTTCCGGTTGTGGTGGTGGGCGGGAGCGGAGATGAGGCAGACGGAGAGAAGATAATGGGCGGTGGACATGGTCTTAATCTTGCCGGGAAATGCTCTCTGGTTGAAACCGCCGCAGTTATCGAACAATGTGCGGTGCTGTTGAGCGGAGATTCCGGGGTTCTTCACATCGGCGTCGGATTGGACAAACCGACCGTTTCATTGTTCGGTCCGGGAATAGCCAAAAAGTGGGCGCCAAGAGGTGAAAAACATATTGTAATAAATAAAAATCTGCCGTGTTCTCCATGTACAAGGTTCGGTTACACCCCGAAATGTCCCATAAAAGCCAAATGCCTTGGGGATATTTCGGTAGAAGAGGTGTCAGAAGTGGTTTTGCGCTTGTTAGCGACTTCAATTAAGGAATGCAATTAACCTGAAAAAGCATTTCAGCCACGAATTTTCACGAATTAGCACGAATTTTCAAAGCATGTTCCAAATAAAATCATCCGCCAAATTGGTGACAACAAGAAAACCAAATAAGGGTTTAAAAACATTCGTGTCAATTCGTGTTATTCGTGGCTAATTGCCGTTTTTAAGATTAAACACAATGTCCATCTGGACTTCGTCATGTTTCTTTTATAAATAAATCTTGCCCTGTTGAAGCAGATTGTAGATAATTAGCGCAAAATAATGTAAGGCTTTTCTTGCCGACCCATGGGAGATTAAAATGAAAAAAGACCATCTTGAAATCCTGCTGGAGGACATTCGGGGCAAGTTTGACCTTGTACTTGAAGGGCACGAAGCACTCAGGAACGAAATTCGGGAAGCGCGAGAAGAGTCGAATGAAAAACATGAGCATACAGCGTTTCTTATCGATGCACTGAATCGGAAAATTGACCACGTCGAAGAACGGCTTGGGAAAAGAATCGACGCCATTGCGACCGACCTCTCCGCGCATCGAAAAGATACTGAAGCACACCATAGTGTATACAGGGTAAAGGAAAGCGACACGTAAAATGAAAGACCATATTTTGTGCTCCCCATGTACAATTTCCTTGACTTTTTCGGGCCGAATTGTTAGAAATGCTCTGTTCTAGGGAACAGGCGCGTAGCTCAGGGGTAGAGCACTAGCTCGACACGCTAGGGGTCGGCGGTTCGAAACCGCCCGCGCCTACCATTCAAGATAAACCGCGGTTACGGTTATCAAGGGGGCATCGACTGACGATGCCCCTCTCTGTTAAGAGGCCTTCGATGAATAAAATCAGCGTGTCATTGCCGGACGGATCAACCAGGGAACTTGAACAGGGAGCGACCGTCTACGATCTTGCCGCTTCAATCGGCGCCGGCCTGGCCAAGGCGTCCATTGCCGGCAAACTGGACGGACGGCTTGTCGACCTTAAATCATCCCTGCAAGACGGTGCAAAGGTTGAAATTATTACCGACAAAAGTCCTGAAGCCTTGGAAATCATCCGTCATTCGACATCCCACCTGATGGCCCAGGCGGTTAAGATGCTGTTTCCGAAGGCCAAGGTTACCATTGGGCCGGCCATAGAAAACGGATTTTACTACGATTTCGACGTCGATGCTCCCTTCAGCCCCGAAGACCTTGAAAAAATTGAAGCAAAAATGAAAGAACTGGCCAAGGCCGACATGAACGTGGAGCGCCGGGTTCTGTCAAAAGCGGATGCAATTAAGTTATTCAAGGAAATGGGAGAAGAATACAAGGTTGAGCTGATAGAGGATATTGATGCCGAGACGGTTTCACTATACAGCCAGGGTGATTTCATTGATTTGTGCCGGGGACCGCACCTTCCTTCAACTGCTTACTGCAAGGCTTTCAAGCTCACATCAATAGCGGGCGCCTACTGGCGTGGTGATGAAAACCGCAAGATGCTCCAGAGGATATACGGAACGGCGTTTGTCGACAAGAAGGAACTGGATGCATATCTCGCCAGGATGGAAGAGGCAAAGCGCCGGGACCACAGAAAGCTCGGCAGGGAGCTTGACCTGTTCTCATTCTCTGACGAGGTAGGAGCAGGATTGGTTATTTGGCATCCGAAAGGCGCAATGCTGCGAACCATCCTGGAGGATTTCGAACGCAAAGAGCACCTCAAGCGCGGCTATGATATCGTTCTCGGCCCGCAGATACTGAAAAAAGAGTTGTGGGAGCGATCCGGGCATTACGATAATTACCGCGAAAATATGTATTTCACTGAAATAGACGGGCAGAGTTACGGGATTAAGCCCATGAACTGTCTGTCTCACATGATGATTTACAAATCGCAGCTGCGCAGTTACCGCGATCTTCCTTTGCGTTATTTCGAGCTAGGAACAGTTCACCGCCATGAAAGGGCAGGGGTTTTGCACGGGCTTCTCCGTGTGCGCGGGTTTACCCAGGATGACGCCCATATTCTCTGCACTCCGGAGCAATTGGATGCAGAGATCAAAGGTGTAATTTCGTTTGTCAATGACGTAATGGGCATATTCGGTTTCGAATATGAAATGGAGCTGTCGACACGGCCGGAAAAATCCATTGGTTCCGATGCGGACTGGGAGAGGGCAACCGGCGCGCTGCTGGGAGCTTTGAAGGATTCCGGTCGTCCCTTCGAGATAAATGAAGGCGACGGCGCATTTTACGGTCCGAAAATCGATATCAAATTGCGCGATGCACTTGACAGAAGATGGCAGTGTGCTACAATCCAGTGCGATTTTACCTTGCCCGACCGTTTTGATCTGACATATGTCGATGCTGACGGAGATCGGAAGCGGCCGGTTATGGTGCATCGTGTTGTCCTTGGTGCCATTGAACGTTTCATCGGCGTTCTCATAGAGCATTTTGCGGGCAATTTCCCCGTATGGCTTTCGCCGGTTCAGGCTATTATCGTTACCGTCACGGACAACCAGATTCCATTTGCCCGGCAGGTTTTCGACACAATGCGATCATCTGGAGTGCGGGTTCTGAATGACTTCAGGAACGAGAAGCTGGGTTTCAAAATCAGGGAAGCCCAATTGCAGAAAATTCCTTATATGCTTGTAATTGGCGACAAAGAGGTGGAAACAGGTACCGTGGCTCCGAGGTTCCGCGACGGGAAGAATCTTGCATCGATGAAGCCAATTGATTTTGTTGAATTTATCAAAGATGAAGTCCTCAGTTTTCATTAGGAGGTGGCACCATAGCTAAACCTACAGTCAATATCAACCAGGCCATCAAAGCTAAAGAAGTCCGGGTGGTAGGGCCCGACAGCGAGCAGCTGGGGATACTCCCTTTGCAGGAGGCCCTGGTACTCGCCGAACGGCAGCACCTGGACCTTGTTGAAGTATCTCCCTCGGCGAATCCTCCTGTTTGCCGCATCATGGATTACGGCAAATACAAATACCAGCAGAGCAAACGACAGCAGGAGGCAAGGAAGAAACAGGTCCAGATACAGCTGAAGGAAGTGAAGGTCAGGCCGAAGACCGATGAGCATGACCTTCAGTTTAAGATAAAGCATGTCAGACGCTTTCTGGAAGAAGGCAACAAGGCAAAGATAACGGTCGTATTCCGCGGGCGTGAAATTACCCACACCGAGCTGGGGCAAAATGCCTTGGAGAGGTTTGTCACGGAACTCCAGGACATATGCGTGATAGAGGTAAAGCCTAAAATAGAAGGACGCAGCATGTTTATGATCGTTGCGCCAAAGAAATAAAAAAGATAATTCAGGTAACTCGAACAGAAACGGAGTGAAATATGCCGAAAATCAAGACAAACAGGGGTGCAGCCAAGAGATTCAAAAAGACGGGATCCGGTAAAATCAAAAGAAGCCATGCTTTCAGCAGCCATATACTTACCTCGAAAACCACAAAAAGAAAACGGAAGCTGAGAAAGAGCGCGGTAGTTGCCGCCGTTGATTTGAAGAATATCGCCAAACTTATACCGTATATGTAGATATAGCGCGGCTGGCCGGCTGCCAGCCGCATGGAACACCGTGAACCGTGAGGAAACGTCTCCCCTTGCGGATCCGGATGAATAAAAGTGAAAAGGAGAAGTTAAATGCCAAGAGTAAAAAGAGGTTTTAAAGCGAGACAGAGGCGAAACAAGGTTTTGAAGCTTGCCAAGGGATACCGGGGCGCCAGGAGCAAATTGTTCAGGAGTGCCACCGAAGCGGTTGATCGGGCGCTGAATTATGCTTTCAGGGACAGAAGGGTAAAAAAGCGTGATTTCCGGGCTCTCTGGATAACCAGGATCAATGCCGCTTCCAGGTTGAACGGTCTTGCATACAGCAAACTCATCCATGGTTTGAAGCTGGCCAAAGTACAGATAGACAGGAAAGTACTGGCGGACATAGCTGTTTCGGATCCGCAGGGTTTCGCGGAAATAGCGGCCCTTGCGAAAACAAATCTATAAACAAAAACACCGGGAGAAAAAAAGAAATGAGATGCTGGCCATCTCATTTCTTTTTTTGTGAAAAGGTCGCGAACTATGAAGGATAAACTGGAAGCTCTTTTGGAAAAGGCATTGATTGAGATCGGCAAAAGCACCAATGAAGAGTCGATTCAGGAGATCCGGGTCCGATATCTCGGGAAAAAGGGCGAATTAACATCGATAATGAAGGGTCTTGGCGATGTCCCGGCAACGGAGAGACCAGCGATCGGACAAGTCGCCAATAATGTCAAAGACCGCATTGAAGACAAGATAAAAAATAAACTGGCTTTTATTCGAGATGAAATAAAATCCGAGAAATTGCGGAAAGAGCGCATCGATGTCACTCTGCCGGGACGCCGCAAGCAAATGGGCACAAAACATCCAATTTCCATAGTAATCGAGGAAATTACGGATATATTTGCGGGACTTGGTTTCCAGGTGGCGGAAGGACCCGAGGTCGAACTTGACTATTACAATTTCGAGGCTCTGAACATTCCGAAAGACCATCCTGCAAGGGATATGCAGGATTCATTTTATATAAACGAGAATACACTTCTGCGGACCCACACTTCTCCGGTCCAGATCAGAACAATGCTGAAGCAGGCGCCGCCGGTCAGGATTATAGCGCCAGGAACGGTATATCGCTGCGATTCCGATGCTACTCACTCACCCATGTTCCATCAGATTGAAGGCCTTCTGGTCGACAAGGGAATATCCTTTGGCGACCTGAAGGGAATGTTGACGATATTTGTAAACCAGTATTTTGGCAAAGGGACGGGTGTCAGGCTTCGTCCGAGCTTTTTCCCTTTCACGGAACCAAGTGCGGAAGTCGATATAGCTTGCGTTATTTGCAAGGGCAAAGGCTGCAGAATATGCAAAAATTCCGGATGGCTGGAGATTCTCGGTTCGGGAATGGTCGACCCGGAGGTATTCAGGCACGTAAATTATGATTCGGAAACATATACGGGTTTTGCATTCGGGATGGGAATCGAAAGGGTTGCCATGTTGAAGTATGGTATAAAAGATATGCGATTATTATTTGAAAACGATATACGCTTTTTGAATCAATTTTAAAACCATTGCATTTTATCAGATACTTAAAGTTATCCGTTATGTTTGTGCAAATAAATATCTAAAAGTGTGAGATTATGAAAGTTACTTACAACTGGTTGAGGGAATTTGTCGATTTTGAGATGGATCCGAAAGGGCTTGCCGACCTTCTGACAATGCTGGGATTGGAAGTGGAAGGGATGGAGAGCCTCGGTAACGGAATGGATCAAGTGGTTGTGGCCGTTGTCGAAGAAAAGGCACAGCATCCGAATGCCGACAAACTCTCGCTCTGTAAGGTGAATTCCGGCAAGGAAATACTTTCCATTGTTTGCGGTGCGCAAAATTTCAAAACGGGGGACAAGGTTGCGCTTGCCTTGATAGGCACTGTTCTGCCCGGAGATTTCAAGATTAAACGCTCTAAAATAAGAGGCATAGAGTCTTTCGGTATGCTCTGTTCCGAGAAGGAACTCGGTTTGGCTGAAGATTCCGAAGGCATCATGATTCTCCCCCAGGATGCTCCTTTGGGTATTCCACTGTTCGAAGCGCTTGGTCTAAAAGACACGATTTTTGAAATAGGCCTGACTCCGAACAGGGCCGATTGTCTGAGCGTCATTGGTGTAGCCAGGGAAATCGCGGCGAAACTTGGAAAAAAAGTCAAGTATCCTGGTCATGACGTCATTGAATCGGAGAAGTCCATAAGTGAAATTACTTCAGTTGAAATTGATGATCCTGATTTGTGCCCCAGATATGCGGCGCGATACATTGCCGACTGTACAATAGGTCCCTCCCCCGGTTGGCTTGTAAACAGGCTGAATGCCGTCGGAGTCCGCAGCATAAACAATGTGGTGGACATAACGAATTATGTGCTGATGGAATACGGTCATCCGCTTCATGCATTTGACTTCGGCTTTCTGTCCGAAGGCAAAATTGTCGTACGAAGAGCAGCCGATGGAGAAATCTTCAGGTCGCTCGACGGACAGGATCGAAAGTTAAATGCATCGGACCTGACGATTCGGGACGGTGAAAAAGCAGTTGCCCTGGCGGGGATTATGGGCGGCGAAAATTCCGAAATCAGCGTCAACACAAAAAACATCCTTCTCGAAAGCGCATATTTCAATCCTGTTGCCATCAGACGCACCGCAAAACGTTTGACTTTGCATACCGAGGCTTCTCACCGTTTTGAAAGAGGGGCCGACATTAACATACTGATAAGAGCTCTTGATCGTGCCGCGTCTCTTATAGGGGAAATCGCCGGTGGAAAAGTCGCTAACGGCATAATAGACGTTTTCCCTGGAAAGCCTGAACTCGTGACAATAAGGTTCCGTCAGGAGAAGGCAAACAAAATTCTGGGGATCGATTTGCCCTTGGATGAAATAATAAAGATATTCACAAACCTCGAGTTTAAATGTGAAATTAAAGAGTCAGGAGTGCTAAATGTTTCAGTCCCGTCGTTCAGAGTAGACCTGGAGCGGGAAATTGACTTGATAGAGGAACTCGCCAGAGTTGTCGGGTATGAAAAAATAACGGCAACAATGCCGAACATACGTATTTTTTCAGACCGGCCGACCGTCCATCAAAGACTTGAAAATAAGGTAAAGAGCCTTCTTATAGCTCATGGCCTCTCTGAAGTTATTAATTACAGCTTCATATCGCCTGTGTCATTCGATAAGATTCTATTGGACGAAAATGATCACAGGCGAAACACCGTGAAAATTCTGAATCCCTTGACGGAAGAACAAACCGTGCTCAGAACCACATTGCTCCCGGGGTTGCTGGGAACGGTGGAGCGGAATTGCAGTTTCAGGAACATGAATCTCCAGATATTCGAAATGCGGCGTGTTTACTTGCCCCAAGAAGACAATGAGCTTCCTGATGAGCCGCTTTATATTTCCGCTTATCTCACCGGGAAGAGATATTCGGAAAGCTGGAACCAGCCTGTTGAAGAAGTCGATTTTTATGATGTGAAGGGAATTGTGGAAAACATCTTTGATGGTTTGGGCATTTGCGGAGTTACTTTAAGCAATAATGCACCTGACAGCTTCTATCACCCGGGCAAAGCATGTACGATCAGTCTCGGAGATGTCATTCTTGGTTCAATGGGTGAAATACATCCCACTGTACTGGAAAATTATTATTTGGAGAGGCCGGGTTATTATTTTGAACTTGATTTCGAAAAGCTTGTGGCTGCAAGTTCGGAAAAAGTTACGGCAATAACCCCATCCAGGTTTCCCGATACGTTTCGGGACATCGCCATGCTGGTAAAGGATGAAACGGAAGCCGCCACAGTTCTGGAAACGGTGGCGGGAACAAAAATCAGGGAACTGGAAGGGGTCGAATTGTTTGACCTTTATAAAGGAGCAAATATCCCTCCGGGTGAAAAGAGTCTGGCGGTAAGGGTGCGCTATCGTTCCTATGAGAAGACCCTCACAGATGACGAAATAAATGCCATGCACAAAAGGGTGATTGATAATCTCGTGAATAAATTAGGTGTGCAGATACGGTAAAAAGAGGTTGATTATATTGTGTTGCTGTGGTATAAACCAGACGCGTCGAATGATGGGATGTTTTGTAACCATTTAATATATTTGAATATTGAGGGGTACTATGACAAAGGCTGATATGGTAGAAAAGATTTATGAGAAAGTCGGCTTTTCCAAAAAAGAATCCGCGGAACTCGTTGAGGCAGTATTCGATATAATTAAGTCAACCCTTGAAAAGGGAGAAAAAATAAAAATTGCCGGTTTCGGTAATTTCGTCGTTAAAGAAAAAGCGGACAGGCGTGGTCGCAACCCCCAGACCGGTGAGGAAATCACCATCACCGCCAGAAAAATTCTCACGTTTAAACCCAGTCAGGTATTGAAAGCCACAATAAATTCAAAATAGTATTGTCTGGAGGATCAATGGAAGTTGAGGTTCCCGACAAACTTTACTTCAGGATAGGTGAAGTTGCCGAATTGACCTCTTTGAAACCTTCTATACTCCGTTTTTGGGAAACTGAGTTTCCTCAGTTAAAACCTGTCAAGAGTCCATCGGGGCAGAGGTTATATTCGAAAATTGACGTAGAATTGGTTTTGTCTATAAAAAAGTTTCTGTATTCGGAAAGATTGACTATAGAAGGCGCAAGAAAAAAAATAACCGAGCAGAAGCATAATCAATCAGCGCAGAAGAATCATAACAGAGAAGTGAATATCTTGAGAGAAGTAAGGGATGAGTTGATACGATTCAGGGATTCACTTTGAAGCAAAAATAGCACGAAACGGGGCGTAGCGCAGCCTGGTAGCGCACTAGACTGGGGGTCTAGTGGTCGCTGGTTCGAATCCAGTCGCCCCGACCATAATAATGAAGGGGTTAGCCGGCATAGGCTAACCCCTTTTGTCTTTGCATGCCGAAATTGAACGTTGATACTGAATTTGGCACTAACAAAGGGATTTCAAAACTAGTTTTGAAGTCCCTTTGTTTATTGCTTGTATGGGTAGGTAGCTTGTGGAATACAACTCCACCAAAAAAAGGTACAATATAATAATTAGTTCGGCTAGGAGGCGCCAATGAAGTCGAAGCAGATTGCATGGTTATTTGTGATTGTTGCGGGATTGACGGGATGTTCTGCTCACAGTCCGCGTATCTTCAAGACCACCACCGACGTCGAACAGATTTCCACGTCAACTTATCCTCCGCACACCAACCGTGTTTACGTAACCAGCGTGAGCCTGCCTGTAACAGTAAAATATGAGGTCTTGGGACTGCTCGATGTATGGTATGGCTCCTCAGGCAGCGTGTTCCTATCCCTAGCTGACGCTGCACGCAATCTTGGTGCCGATGCAGTTGTGGAGGTCAGTACATGGGATCCTCCGGCAGGCCGGTCGGTGTGGGCACCGTATGGTTCAGCTAAGGCTGTCAAGATCAAAGAGCCGGCAAGTGTGGACTTTTCAAGTCTCGGAGGGGAGTGGAAGTAGTTTGGTTGTCGCTGATGTGAACCGGCACTCAATACATATAATCCGGTAACATCCGGAGACAGGCCTATCACCTAACCATTGCGGCAAAATAGATGTTTGGAAATGAAAAAACCCGCCTTTCTTCACAGTCTATAAGTGTGACAAAAACGGGTTCTCTTTGGTATTTATGATCTAAGTAACTGTATTTATTGGGTTGGTGCCGAAGGCGAGAATCGAACTCGCACGGGCTGTCGCCCACCACCCCCTCAAGATGGCGTGTCTACCAATTCCACCACTTCGGCTCAGGAGTTGATTTTCTACCACTTGGTTGAAAATATGTCAATAAAAAATGATCCTCAAAATTATTTTTTAGCAGGCTGCTGGGATTGCGCCGGAAGCGCTCCGGCCGGCTTGTTCTGCTGCGGAACCGCCTGCCTTGGCATTACACTCGTGGGTTTGACGGTTGAAGGCATTATCGAGGTACTGAGCGGCTTGCTTGAGAGGTATGCCAGAGTTAGGGATGTGAGCATGAATATTATTGCCGCGCTGGTTGTCAGCTTGCTGAGGAAGGTTGCTCCACCGCCGACGCCGAACAGTGACTGGCTGCCGCCCGTGCCGAAAGTCGCCCCCATTTCAGCGCCTTTCCCGGCCTGAAGAAGAACAACGATAATCAACGCAATACTTACGATGACATGGATGGTTATAAGAAATGCAATCATTTTGAAAGTCCCTTGCAGTAAAATTTAACTGTGCATAAATAACACGATGCCGAAAAAAATCAAAGAAAATTATTCATTGTAGCGGATAATTGCTGCAAAGGACCGGGCGTTGAGGCTGGCGCCTCCAACCAGGGCGCCGTCGATATCAGGCATGGACATGAGCCCTTTTATGTTTTCAGGTTTTACACTTCCTCCGTACAAAATTCTTAATTTGTCCGAAATGTTTCCGCCGAAAAGGCGTGAAATCTGATTTCTGATGAACAGATGTGCTTCCTGAGCCTGATCTTCAGTTGCGGTTTTCCCGGTGCCGATTGCCCACACCGGTTCGTATGCAATTATGACATGATCGAAATCTTCATTTAAAATGCCCGACAGACCGCCGGTAATCTGTTTTTCCAGGACAGCAAAGGTTTCACCTGCTTCCCTCTCGGAAAGCGTCTCGCCTATGCATAAAATAGCTGTAAGACCGCCCTTTAGTGCCGCCTTCAGCTTTCTGTTAATCGTATCGTCGGTTTCGAAAAAAAATTGCCTGCGTTCCGAATGTCCGATTATTACATGGGTGCATCCGGCATCCACGAGCATTTTCGGGGAAACTTCTCCCGTGTACGCACCCTCGTCTTCCCAGAAGCAATCCTGAGCCGCAATAGAAATACCGGAACCTTCGACGAATTTTTTCACCGTGCTGAGCACTGTGAATACCGGCGCCAGTACTATTTCTACGACATTTATATCATTTACGAGAGGGAGCAGGGAATTAACAAAATCAACAGCCTCCTCCGATGTTTTGAAAAGCTTCCAGTTTCCCGCGATGACCGGTTTCCTCATGCAACTCCCCAGATGATAGAATTTTTTTATTTGCCGTTTTCTTCCAGCACTTTGATTCCCGGCAGGACCTTGCCTTCCAGCAGTTCCAGGAAAGCCCCTCCACCAGTTGAGATATAGCTGATTTTGGCGAATTCACCGGCGCGATGAACTGCAACGTCCGTATCTCCGCCACCGACTATGGTCAGGGCGTATGAATTGGCCACGGCGCTGACCATTGCGAATGTACCGCGCGAAAAGGCGTCCATTTCAAATACTCCCATGGGGCCGTTCCAGATGATGGTCTTGGCGTTCTGAATCGCTTCCGTAAAAAGGGTTAAGGTTGCTGGTCCGATGTCCAGGGCCATCCAGTCCTGCGGAATTTCCTGGATAGTCGTGACTTTTGTTTCCGCTGTGGGGTTGAACTGGTCCGCAACTACGCAGTCGACGGGGAGATAGAATTTTGTTCCCTTTTCCCTCGCCTTGTTGTAGGCGTTCAGGGCGGTTTCTATAAGCTGTTCCTCCACGAGGGATTTGCCGACGTTGTATCCGAGGGCCTTGAGGAAGGTGAATGCCATTCCGCCGCCGATGATAATTTTGTCCACTTTGTTCAGAAGATTGTCGATAACCTCTATCTTGCCCGAGACCTTGGCTCCACCCAGAATGGCCACCAAAGGATGCATTGGGCTTTTCATTGCCCTTTCGAAAAAACTCATCTCGTTTTTCATGAGGAAACCGGCGACAACCATGGGAACGAACCTGGTGATAGCCTCAACCGAAGAGTGAGCCCGATGGGAAACGGCAAATGCGTCATTGACATAGATGTCGCATCGGTCTGCGAGGGCCTTTGCGAATTGTTCGTCATTTTTTTCCTCTCCGGGATGAAAACGGAGGTTTTCCAGCATGATAATATCGCCCGGTTTCATATTGTCGATAATATCGGTAACTTCCTTACCGATACAGTCGACTGCAAGAACCACCTCCTTGTCAAGAAGCCTGGAAAGCCGCTTTGCGGCGGGCGCCATGGAGTATTTCATGTTTCTTTCGCCTTTGGGGCGGCCGAGATGGGAAGCGATTATGACTTTCGCATTGAAGTCGAGTGCGTAATTAATGGTCGGAAGAACGGCACGGATGCGCGTATCGTCGGTTATGTTCTGGTTTTCGTCCAGAGGGACATTGAAATCGACCCTTATGAATACTTTTTTCGCCTTGAGATCTTTTACTTCATCAATGTAACGAATGGTCATAACATTACTCCTGAAAGATGTAGTTTAAAACCAAGTCAGGCCAATCCGCCGACAAGCTTCACAAGCTCGATGAGACGCTGCGAGAAGCCGCTCTCGTTGTCATACCATGAGATGATCTTTACCATGTTCCCATCTATAACTTTGGTGCTGATGGCGTCAACAACCGAGGAGTTGGTGTTTCCGTTAAAGTCGATGGATACCAGAGGTTCCTCGGAATAGTCGAGGATTCCCTTGAGCGCGCCGAGGGAAGCCTGTTTCAGCGACGCGTTTACTTCATCGATATTGGTTTTTTGGGAAAGAGTGGCAACAAGGTCGACAACCGACACATTGGGCGTGGGAACACGGATCGCCATGCCGTCAAGCTTTCCCTTTAATTCCGGCATTACCAGAGAAATGGCCCTTGCCGCGCCGGTTGCCGTCGGAATCATCGACAGTGCGGCGGCGCGCGCCCGACGAAGGTCTTCATGGGGAAGATCGAGAATCCGCTGATCGTTTGTGTAAGAATGGATGGTCGTTACAAGCCCCTTTTCGATACCGAATGTTTCGTGAAGGACCTTTGCAACAGGCGCGAGACAGTTGGTCGTGCAGGAGGCATTGGAAATGATGTTGTGCTTTACGGGGTCATAGGTCTTGTCGTTGACCCCCATGACAATTGTTGCATCGGGGTCGGTCGCCGGAGCGGATATGATGACCTTTTTCGCCCCGGACTTGAGATGAATTTCAGCCTTTTCCCGCTTGGTGAACCTGCCGGTGGCTTCAATTACAATGTCGATCTTTTCCGCGCTCCACGGCATCTCTTCAAGGTTTTTGAACTCAAGTGTCCTGATGGATTTCCCGTTTACTATAATGTGGCCTTCCGCCGTTTCTACGTTTCCGGCAAATGTTCCGTGAACCGAATCACGCTTCAGCAAGTGTGCAAGTGTCCTGGTATCAGTCAAATCATTAATCGCGACAATTTCAAAATCCTTATCTTCGATTGCGGATCTCAGAACCTTGCGGCCGATTCTTCCGAAACCATTGATTGCTATCCTCAAAGCCATTGATTCCCCCTGAAAGGTTTAAGAAGATTCCTTAAAGTCGAAAATACTATACATCTGTTTAGTTTCAAGTCAATTTATTTAACTTGAAATCCATCTTCAGGTGAGTATTTCTTAAATAATATCGGTTATTTGTTAAGTCCTTTCTGTCGGTAATGTTTCTGAATATTAGGATGCGTTCCATAGAATGCCCTTGAATCTTCCGGCTAATTCCTGTATAAAAAAGAAGCAAATTTTTGTATTAAAAATGTGGCGTGCGGTCAGGGATCAGGAAATAATTTTCTGCGGGCTGCATATAGCCCCGAGGCTGAGTTTGCCATTATTCGGGAGGGTGCTTGCGTGTCTGTCTGCTTGCCAGTGGCAGCAAGGGAAATTCTCTTTTTGTAGAGTCCGGAAAAACTAAATTTCTCATTGACGCAGGTCTCTCCGCCAGGGAAATATTACACAGGCTTTCAAAAATCGGAATCGAAAGTTCGGAACTCAACGCTGTATTCATAAGCCACGAACATACCGACCATATACGCGGGGCCGGAACGCTGGCCCGCAGGCTCGGAATACCTGTTGTCATCAGTTATTCGACCCACAGTCAGTCAAGGGAAATCTTCAGGCGGAATGAAGTAATTGAATTTGAATCAGGCTGTTCCTTCACTTTCAGGGACATGCTGATTGACCCTTTCCCGATCACCCATGATACGGAGGACCCGGTCGGTTTTGTCATTGACGGACCGACGGGAAGAATAGGGGTGGCGACCGACCTGGGCATCGCGACCCGGCTAGTCCAGGAAAAACTGAAGGGCTGCCGTGCCCTGGTGCTTGAGTCTAATCATGACGAGGATATGCTTTTGAACGGTCCATATCCATGGCACCTGAAGCAAAGGATAAAATCCCGTCACGGACATCTATCCAACGACGATGCGGCAGCTCTGCTCGGAAACCTGGTAAATCCGGACCTTGACGGGGTTTTTCTGGCCCATCTTTCAGAGGTCAACAATGACCCTGAAATGGCCAGGGCGGCATTCAGGAAGATGCTTGACAATCAGAACGTCTGCTGCCCGCGCCTCGTTGTCGGCAATCAGTACACTGCAAGCGAATTATTGAAAATTTAAGAACATTTTTCAGGCTTATCTTCGTACAAATTCATACGGACAAAGAAAAGGAAAATAGATGATAGAACGTTACAGTCGCCCCGAAATGGCCGGCATCTGGGGGGCGGAAAATCGATACCGTAAATGGCTTGATATTGAAATCTACGCCTGTGAAGCCCATGCGGAAATGGGAACGATTCCCAGGGAGGCCGTTGAAAGAATCAAGGCAAAGGCAAATTTTGACGTTTACCGGATCGATGAAATCGAAAAGGTGGTCAAGCATGACGTTATAGCATTTCTTACTTCGGTTGCCGATTATATAGGTGAGGATTCAAGCTACCTTCATCTGGGTCTTACTTCCTCGGATGTTCTGGATACGTCGTTTGCAATACTGCTCAGGGAGAGCAGCGACCTTATCATCGACGGAATCCTTAAACTTATGGAAGCTGTTAAAAAAAGGGCTTTCGAGCACAAATACACCCCGATGATCGGCCGTTCCCACGGCATTCACGCTGAGCCGATTACTTTCGGCATAAAGATGGCCCTTTGGCATGATGAAATGAGGCGCAACCTGCGCCGAATGGAGGCCGCCAGGGAGACTGTTTCCTATGGAAAAATTTCCGGTGCGGTCGGGACCTTCGCCAATATAGACCCCAAGGTCGAAGAATATGTCTGTGCAAAGGCGGGCCTCAAGCCCGCTCCATGTTCAACCCAGATCATCCAGCGTGACCGGCATGCCGAATTTTTCACGACCCTTGCCATAATCGCGTCATCCATCGAGAAATTCGCCGTGGAAATCAGGCATCTGCAAAGAACCGAGGTCCTTGAGGCGGAAGAGTTTTTCAGCAAGGGACAAAAGGGCTCCTCGGCCATGCCGCACAAGAGGAACCCGGTGCTTTCCGAAAACCTGACCGGGCTTGCGCGCCTCATCCGCGGCTATTCCATATCGGCCATGGAAAACATTCCGCTCTGGCACGAGCGGGATATCTCCCATTCGTCCGTTGAGCGGGTAATCGGACCCGATGCGACGATCCTGCTGGATTTCATGCTGAACCGCTGTACCGGCCTCATTGAAAACCTGGTCGTCTATCCCGAAAACATGATGAAAAACCTTAACCTCATGAGAGGCCTGGTTTTTTCCCAGAGGGTCCTGCTCGGACTGGCGGGTAAGGGGGTATCCAGGGAAAAGGCATACGCCCTTGTCCAGAGGAATGCCATGAAAGTATGGGAACAGGGGAAAGATTTCCAGGAGGAGCTGTTGGCCGATGCGGAAGTGACGGAACATCTTTCCGCGGATGAGATCAGGGAAGCCTTTGATCTGAATTATCACCTGAAGCATGTTGACACCATCTTCGAAAGGGTTTTCGGTGGATAGAATACTTGATTTCTATCGATTGCAGCCGACGGACAACCTGCTGATGTTCTGGCTGAAGGAAATATTGTTCGCGCTGGTTATTTTCGCCGTATTCTGGCTGCTTGCCCAACTCCTCAAATATGTGCTTGTTAACTGGGGACCGAAGTTCACGTCCATCACCAAGGCGGATCTGGTCGACCGCATAATACGCAGAATCACCCCTCCCGCCTCTATTTTTGTCGTATTTTGCGGCCTTTATTTCGCCGTTCGCTCACTACCTTTGCCCGACAAGGCTCAGGAAGTCTCTTCAGGGTCTATATTTGTCGTCAATATCATCATTTTCACTAACATGGCTTACAGGGCCATCGACGAGATAATCCACTGGTACGGCGCTCGCGTTGCCGAAAGGACAGGGGCGGCGATGGACCGGCAGATCCTTCCCCTGGCCGAAAAACTCATCACCATTTTCCTGGTCTGTTCCGCGCTCATAATAACCCTCAAGCATTTCAGCTACGACATACTTTCGCTCGTAACCGCGCTGGGAATCGGCTCGCTGGCAATCGGAATGGCGGCGAAAGATACCCTGGCAAATATGATTTCAGGGTTTACGCTGATGATTGACCGGCCTTTCCGGATCGGAGACAGAATCAGGCTGACGAGCGGTTTATGGGGAGACGTCGTGGATATCGGCCTGCGCAGCACGAAGATCAAAACCGCGGACAACACCCTCCTGATAATTCCAAACTCTGAGCTCTGCAACAGCACACTTGTAAATATGGCCTTTCCTGATTTAAAATCAAATGGGCAAATCAATGTGAGAGTTGCGTACGGAAGTGACGTCGTCAAGGTAAAAGAACTGCTGGTTGAAACCGCCCTGGATCTCCCTGAAATACTCAGGGACCCCGCGCCAGGGGCTTTTTTTGTTTCTTTCGGGGAATGTTCCTTGAACCTGTCGCTTTCCTTCTGGGTTGATGATTATGGAAAGGTTTTTCAGGTGACAGACCAGTTGAATACCAAAATAGCGACCCGTTTCGCTGAAAACGGAATAGAAATGCCGTATCCCACAAGGACGGTTATTCTGGAGAAGGAAGGATAATGGCCCATCGAATAGAAGTCGCGCTGAAAGATCACGTTCGTGATCCAAGAGGAGATAGAATCAGTCGGGAAATCGATCATTTTTTTCATATGCCCGGCGTATCCGTACGTACGATCGACGTTTACACCGTGGATGCCCAACTGACGGATGACAGCCTGGCAAAGGCCGCTTCCGAGCCGTTTTCCGATCCGATTATCCAATTCTTTACTATAGACTCCCCTGCCGCGAAGGATTTCGATTTTGTGGTTGAGGTCGGCTATCGCCCGGGAGTAACCGACAATGTTGGAAGAACGGCCAAAGAAGCCATTGAATACATAACGGGGATGCCATTCAAAGCCGGCGAAGGGGTTTACACCTCGGTTCAATACCTCCTCAAGGGATCCCTGACAGGCGAAAACGCCGAAACCATTGCGACAGGACTGTTGTGTAATACGCTGATACAGCGCTACCAGGTGATTGATCATGATTCGTATGAAAAGCAGGGGGGCTTCAAGCCGATTGTTCCCAAGGTTTCCGGACGGACGAAAGCCGAGGTCCGGGAAATTGACCTGAATGTTCCGGATGAGGAACTGGTGCGCATCAGCAAGGACGGAGTGCTGGCCCTGACCCTCGAGGAGATGCGCATAATCCAGGCACACTTCCGCGATGAAAAGGTCATTGACGACCGGAAAAAATGGGGCATGCCTCCGTGTCCCACGGACGTGGAGCTGGAGGCGCTGGCCCAGACATGGTCCGAGCACTGCAAACACAAGATTTTTTCAGGAATAATCGAATATGTGAATGAACAGGGAAATCGCGAGGAGATAAATTCGCTTTTCAAAACTTTCATCCAGGGCGCGACGAAAAAGGTCCGTGAGAACCTCGGAGAAAACGATTACTGTCTGTCGGTCTTTAAAGACAATGCCGGGGTTATCAAATTCAACGATCAATTCTCCCTGGTTTTCAAGGTGGAAACCCATAACTCGCCGAGCGCCCTCGATCCTTACGGCGGCGCACTGACCGGCATAGTCGGCGTGAACCGCGACCCGTTCGGAACAGGCAAGGGCGCGCGTCTCATTTTCAACACGGATGTTTTCTGCTTTGCCTCCCCGTTTTACGAAAAGCCGCTGCCCAGCCGACTGCTTCACCCTCGCCGAATTTATGAGGGGGTTGTGGAAGGGGTCGAGCATGGAGGCAACAAAAGCGGCATTCCTACGGTCAACGGGTCGCTTGTGTTCGACGACCGTTTTGCCGGTAAACCCCTGGTTTTCTGCGGTACGGCTGGTATCATGCCCGCCGTTATCAACGGCGAGCCGTCCCACCTGAAAATAATAAATCCGGGAGATGTCATTGTCATGACCGGAGGCCGGATCGGCAAGGACGGAATCCACGGCGCGACCTTTTCCTCCGAGGAACTGAGCGAATCGTCACCTGTCTCCGCCGTCCAGATCGGCGATCCGATAACCCAGAAGCGGATGACCGACTTCCTGCTGCGCGCCCGTGACCGGGGCTTGTACAACTTCATTACTGATAACGGCGCCGGCGGGCTTTCCTCATCGATCGGCGAGATGGCCCGTGAATGCGGTGGATGCCGGCTGGACCTGGAAAAGGCGCCTCTCAAATACCCGGGGCTCGATCCATGGGAAATACTCATATCCGAGGCGCAGGAAAGAATGAGCCTAGCCGTTCCCCCTGAAAAACTTGAGGAATTTCTGGACATGTCCGGAAGAATGGGCGTAGAGGCTTCCGTCCTGGGAGAGTTCACCGACAGCGGCTATTTTCATATCCTTTACGGCGAAAAGACCGTCGCCCGCCTCCCCATCAGTTTCCTGCACGAGGGGCTGCCGCCCATGAAAATGACCGGTGTCTGGGAGATGAAAAGACATGCCGAGCCCGGTCCGGCTGATGCGCAGGATTTTACGGAAGACCTGAAAGCCCTGCTTTGCTCACTCAATGTCTGCTCAAAGGAATCTGTTGTACGGAGATACGATCATGAAGTTCAGGGCGGGAGCGTCGTAAAGCCTTTCACCGGTGCGGACAACGACGGACCCTCCGATGCCGCGGTCATCCGGCCTGTTCTGGAGTCCTTCGAAGGGGTCGTGGTGGCGCACGGCATATCCCCGCGTTACAGCGATATTGACACATACCACATGATGGCCAATGCCATTGACGAAGGCCTGCGCAATTATGTCGCGGTGGGCGGTTCCCTCGATCTTGTGGCCGGGCTTGACAATTTCTGCTGGTGCGACCCGATAAAATCGGACAAAACGCCGGACGGAGAATACAAAATGGCCCAGCTGGTACGAGCCAATAAGGCTCTCTATGAATACTGCGTCGCCTTCGGCATTCCGCTTATTTCCGGCAAGGATTCCATGAAAAACGATTTTTACGACGGCACGACGAAGATATCCATCCCGCCGACGGTGCTGTTTTCGGTAATAGGGAAGATTGACGACGCCCGGAAAGCCGTAACCATGGATGCTAAGCGGCCCGGCGACATAATCTATCTGCTGGGGAAAACGGCTTTCGAGCTTGGCGGCTCCGAATATTACGCTTCAAAAGGATTTGTCGGCAACAGGGTGCCGCGTGTCGACGCTGAAAAAAGCCTTAAACGCTACCGGGCCTATCATGAGGCGGTTAAGAGAGGTCTAGTGGCGTCCTGCCATGATCTTTCCGACGGCGGACTGGCTGTGGCCCTGGCCGAAAAGGCATTTGCCGGCGGCCTCGGATTGTCAGTGGACCTTGGGAGAGTGCTGTTTTCCGGGGTGTCATGCGACCGCAGGGACGAGGTCCTGCTGTTTTCCGAAACCGCATCCCGACATCTGGTTACGGTACGGCCGGAGG
>Ga0335070_10002825_pt1 | contig 20164 bp, 16 predicted proteins | sample Lox_Sample_13_FD_206722 | JGI IMG/M metagenome (GOLD analysis project Ga0335070, IMG submission 206722) | Soil microbial communities from Loxahatchee National Wildlife Refuge, Florida, United States - Lox_Sample_1.3 | ecosystem: Environmental > Terrestrial > Soil > Wetlands | place: USA... | reverse complement strand
CCGAAGGCCGGAAGCCGAAAGCCGGAGTTCCTACGTCTGTCCGATGTGCCCCGAAGTGCGTGAGTCGAAGCCAGGCGCATGCCCGTCGTGCGGCATGGCTCTTGAGCCGGAGACTCCCTTGCCGACCACGCGAACGGAATACACCTGTCCCATGCATCCCGAGATCGTGCGCTCGGAGCCGGGCGCGTGCCCGATCTGCGGCATGGCGCTCGAACCGCGCACCGTCTCAGCCGCACGGGAAGAGAATCCTGAACTCCGCGACATGACGCTGCGATTCTGGATCGGCGCGGTTCTTACCATGCCGCTTCTCGCAATTGCCATGGGCAGCATGATCTGGCCGCATGAATTCATGCAGGTTCTGGAAGGCTCGCGGCTTGCATGGCTGGAACTCGTCCTGGCCACGCCGGTCGTGGTCTGGTGCGGACTGCCATTCTTCCAGCGCTTCTGGACATCGCTCGTCAATCGCAGCCCGAACATGTTCACGCTGATCGGGCTGGGCACTGGAGTAGCCTATGCCTACAGCGTGGTCGCAACCGTAGCGCCGGGAGTTTTTCCCGAGTCGTTGCGCCGCATGGGCGGATATCCCGATGTTTACTTCGAAGCCGCCGCCGCGATTACGACGCTGGTTCTGCTTGGCCAGGTAATGGAACTGCGCGCCCGAAGCAGGACCAGCGCAGCGATTCGCGCACTGTTGGATCTGAGCCCCAAGATGGCGCGCCTGGTCAGGCCGGATGGAGCTGAGAAGGACATCCCGCTCGAGCAGGTGAAGCCCGGCGACAGACTTCGCGTGCGGCCGGGAGAAAAAGTCCCAGTGGACGGCGTCGTTCTCGAAGGCCGAAGCTCCGTGGACGAATCCATGATCACGGGCGAGTCGATTCCCGTGGAAAAGGAGGCGGGGAGCAAAGTCATCGGAGCGACGATCAACTCAACTGGTTCGTTCAACATGCAAGCCGAGCGCGTCGGCTCCGAAACTCTGCTCGCCCGTATCGTGCAACTCGTGGGACAAGCGCAGCGCAGTCGCGCCCCGATTCAACGTCTTGCCGACCGCGTGGCAGGGTGGTTCGTGCCCGCTGTAATAGCTGTCGCGGTGATCACGTTCATCGCTTGGTTCTTGATCGGGCCGCAGCCTCGCCTGGCTAACGCGCTGGTCAACGCGGTAGCCGTGTTAATCATCGCGTGCCCCTGCGCCTTGGGCTTGGCGACTCCGATGGCAATCATGGTAGGCACGGGCCGCGGAGCGCGCGCAGGTGTCCTGATCAAGAATGCTGAAGCGCTCGAAACCATGGAGAAGGTCGATACGCTAGTCGTGGACAAGACGGGCACGCTCACCGAAGGCAAGCCGAGAGTCGTCAGCATCTCGGACGCGCTGGAGAAGGATTCCGAAGTGTTTCGCCGCGCGGCCAGCCTGGAGCGCGCCAGCGAACATCCTTTGGGAAATGCTGTCGTGGAGGCGGCGGTCAACCGGGGTCTAAAGCTCTCCCAGCCCCAGGAGTTCCAGTCCATCAGCGGAAAGGGTATCGTCGGCGTGGTTGATGGACACCAGATCGCCGTGGGCAATCCCGCCCTGATGGTTCAGATCGGGGCTCTGCAGGCACCGGGTATCGATTCAGCTCCGCGCTATGACGACGGAAGGCTCTCGGTGGCCGTAGATGGAAGATACGTGGGCAACATCCGGGTGGCAGATCAACCCAAGCAGTCCGCGCCAGATGCGCTGCGCGATCTGAGAAACCAGCATCTTCGCATTGTGATGCTCACTGGAGACAGCAAGCCCGTCGCCGCCGCAGTCGCGCAGAAGTTAGGTATCGATGAGTTCGAGGCCGAAGTCCTGCCCGAAGGAAAATCCGAAGTCGTCAAGAAACTGCAAGAGCAGGGAAGAATCGTCGCCATGGCGGGAGATGGCATCAACGACGCGCCCGCGCTCGCGCAGGCCGACGTGGGCATTGCGATGGGCACCGGGACCGACATTGCCATGGAAAGCGGCGGCATTACCCTGGTCAAAGGAGATCTGACAGGAATCCTGCGCGCGCGGAGGCTCAGCCAGGCCACCATGCGCAACATCCGCCAGAATCTTTTCTTCGCGTTCATCTACAACGCGATTGGAGTGCCGATCGCGGCGGGTGTGCTGTACCCGTTCTTTGGAATCCTGCTGAGCCCGATCTTCGCGGCTGCGGCGATGAGCTTCAGTTCGGTGTCGGTAATCACGAACGCGCTGCGGTTGCGCAATGTGAAGCTGTAGGGGCTGTAGGCGCCTGAAGGTCCTGCCCGCAATCCGTTCAAACATTGTCATCCCGAGGCGCGCCCAAGGACCTATGCACTCTGCCCGCAGTGCTTTTGCAGTCCGCGATTGCATAGGTCCTTCGGACCGCAAAAACCACGGTCCTCAGGATGACAAAGATCGCCCATGGAACTCACAAAACAGAATTGAAGATTCGTGGGAAGATCAAGAAACAGGTTTGGAGAAATCAATCTGACTTGCCGTCGTTCTCCTGATCACGCCGCTTGCCGTAGCGGAATGCAAATCCAATTCCCAGCGACATGATTCCCAGCGGCGGAACGAGCATGATGACAATCGCCCGGTTGATCGCCCGCTGACCTTCCTTCGGAGTGGCCTTCGCGGTGGCCTTGCACATCGCGCAACTCTGCGCGAATCCAGGCGCGCTCGATAGGGCGACCAGCAGCAGCGGTGCCGCCCACCACGCTCGACGGGCTCCCCGCATGCTATTGCACTCCGATCTTGATGATCCGGTCCGCATCCGGAAAGAAGAAGAAGTACATGATGGTGAAGCACGCCACCACGGAGATGACCAACAGCCAGCGCATCAGTGCCGTCTCGAACTTCAGGTGCATGAAGTAGCCGATGATCAGCGCCGACTTGATCACCGACAACAGCAGCAGGACCTCCAGCATCCGTACCGCCGTGAACACCTGCTTGTAGCCCAGCACAACTTCAATGGCAGTCAGAATCAGCAGGGCTCCCCAAACCCAGAAATATTGCCCCTTGCTGTCGTCGTGTTTCGCGATATCGTGCATAGATCCTCTGTGTCCTGTGGTGAAACGCAGTTACCGAACTTTCGTCGACATCAAATACACCAGCGGGAAGATGAACATCCACACCAGATCGACAAAGTGCCAGTACAGTCCGCACACCTCGACATCATGTGCGTCGTAGTCCTTGGGTTTGAGAAATAGAATCACGGCCGCCAGCAGCAGTCCAATTCCCAGCACGTGGGCCGGGTAATGGAACACGTTGCCTGACGGAATGAGCAGCGCTGCTGCAATCCATATCACCGCCAGCGCCGGCAGGAACCATTTCCGAAACGCGACCACGCCCAAATAGATCACGCCGATGGTGACGTGGAGCATGTGCATTGCTGTGAGCCCGAAAAATGCCTGCGGGAATTGCGGGATGTTGTTCGAGATATCGGCCAGCTCGCCTGAACTCGTGGTCTTCGCGACTCCGAGGATCGACGCGAAACCCGGCAGCGTCAGTCCTCCGTCAATCAGCTTGGTCCACTCCATCCCGTGCAACACGATGAACGCTGTTCCAAAGACCATGGTGGCGAGCAGCCAGTTGCGGATCCACGGACGATCGCCGCGTTTTGCCGCAAGCACGGCCAGCACCATGGTCAACGAACTCGAGAGCAGGCACGCCGTCATGATCGTGGCGTTCGCGATGCTCTCGGCGTGAAACGGCGTCGGCCAGGGATTCGTATAGATCCGGTTGTAGCTGAAGGCGAACAGCAGCGCGCCGAATGTCAGCGAGTCCGAGGCCAGGAAGAGCCACATCCCTACTTTCTTGGAGTAGGCCCCAAACAGTGGCGCCTCGTACGCATCACCGCCGCCGTGCACACCTGCGGGCAAACCATGGACAGCATCGTGCTCCATTGTAGCTTCCGCCATTCCCGAAGTTCCCCTTTCAAAAACGAGTAGTTAGTGGATAGCGGCCCAGTAAAGCGCATCCAGTAGAACTGGTTTCAAAAATGGATTTGGCGCTAGAGAAAGCCAACTTCAAGGGCTAAAGCCCACATATTTGCCTACTCTGGGCGGCACGGCCAAAGCCGTGCCCTACCAAAGCCATTTTTGAAACCAGGTTCTAATCTCCAACCACAAATCACGAATGACTATCTTGCGAATCCCAACAACGCGAAGATATAAATCCACAACACCGCCATAAAATGCCAATACCAGGCAGTGATATCGACGGCAATCCGTCGAGCCTCCACTGGCCTGTGCAGCAGGGAAGCGCTTGATGCCCAGATCAACGCGATCATTCCCCCGGCGAGATGTACAGCATGCGCGATGGTAAGCAGAAATGCGAACGAACTGCTGGGATTCGTAGCAATAAAGAATCCGCGAGTGTGCAGTTCTCCCCATGCCAGCCACTGCCCGATCAGAAAAGCGAACCCCAGCACAACCGTAATCCCCAGCCACGGAAAATTCTTCTCATCGCCCAGCGAGATTCCTGGGATCGAACTGAGGGGAGCCAAGGCCGCCTGCCGCGCAGCTTTGCGCCGCGCCAGCTCCATGGTGATACTGCTGACTAATAGAATCGCCGTGTTGATGCCAAGCAACGCCCACGGCAGGTCCACGCTGCCCCAGTCGCGAACGTAACTGTTGGACTCGCCCTCAAACGTCGGCAGTCCTCGCCGGAAAATGTACGCGCTGGTCAGCGAGATGAAGACCATGCCGACGGTCGCGATGCCCAAGAGCAATCCCAGGCGCGCGCGCCGCAGCCGCGCACCATAATCAGGAATATCGCCGCCGCGTCCGTCATCGCCTCCACCGGTAACCGGAGGCGCAGGAGGTTTGTGGCCAATATCGTCAATCGGAGTGCTTGGGGTATACGTCGCCATAACTATTTAGTGCGCCACTGCTCCCGTCTGGTTGCCAGTTCGATCGGTCAAGCAACCCGTTGTGGGGTGCCCCACGTTTGCCCTGAGCGAAGCCCAAGGGTCTTGCCGACTTTGCGAGGCGTGGGAACTACAAACCTCAGGGCTAAAGCCCAATGTTCACACGGCTGTGGGCTGCACGACTGAAGTCGTGCCCTTCCCCGCTTCGAGCGTCAGCGTGGGGTTTTCGGCAGCCACTGGATGTCGTACCCCTGCCGAAAACCATTTGTCTCCCCACTGAAGTCTCGCCCTTTCCCAAAAACCTAGTGAAGACGAATCCCGACATCCTCAATGCACCGGCTGCGTCGGCGGATCCGTCTGCATCACGAAATCCTTCGAAGCACCAGGCACTCCATATTCGTAAGGCCCGTTGTTCACTACCGGGGTCTTGCCGCCGAAGTTGTCGTGCGGTGGCGGAGTCGCCGTCGTCCACTCCAGCGTCGTGGCCTCCCATGGGTTATCGCTGGCCTTCGGTCCTTTGAACATGCTCCAGAACAGGTTGATCACGAAGATGAATTGCGCCGCGATGGTCACAAATGCCGCATAAGTCATGAATGTCTGCAGCGGCAGCAGCTTGGTCTGGTACGCAACTTCAGTGAATTGCGAATAGCGCCGCGTTTGTCCGGCCATGCCGAGATAGTGCATCGGCATAAAGATCGCGTAGGTTCCGGCGAGCGTGATGAAGAAGTGAATACGGCCCAGGCTCTCATTCATCATGCGCCCAAACATCTTGGGGAACCAATAATGCGTCGCGGCAAAGATGCCGAAGATCGCTGCCACGCCCATGATCAGATGGAAGTGGCCGACCACGAAGTAGGTGTCATGGAGCGGAATGTCGAGCACCGGCTGCGCCAGGAAGGGTCCACTCAGCCCGCCTGATACGAACAGCGAAACGAAGCCGATCGCATACAGCATGGGCGTATCGAAGCGAATGTGACCCTTCCACATGGTGCCCAGCCAGTTGAATGTCTTGATGGCCGACGGCACTCCGATACACATGGTCAGAATCGAAAATGCAAATGCCGAGTAGGGGCTCATTCCGCTCATGAACATGTGATGCCCCCAAACCATGAATCCGAAGAAGCCGATGGCCAGCATTGCGTAGACCATCGCGCGATAGCCGAAGATCGGCTTCCGCGAGAACGTCGAAAGAATCTGCGAGGCCACACCCATGCCCGGCAGAATCGCGATGTACACCTCAGGATGACCAAAGAACCAGAACAGGTGCTGCCATAAAAGAGGTGAACCGCCCCTATGTCCCATCACTTGGCCGTTCATCACAACGAGCGGCACGTAAAAACTGGTCCCAAGATTGCGATCCAACAACAACAGAATTCCGGCAGAAAGCAGCACGCCGAACGCCAGCAGTCCGAGAATCGCAGTGATGAACCATGACCATACGGTCAGCGGCAGGCGCATCAGCGTCATGCCTTTGGCGCGCAAATCGAGCGTGGTCGTGATGAAGTTCAAGGCTCCCATCAGCGATGCGACACAAAAGATCGCGATGGCCGTAATCCACAAATCCGCTCCGAGGGCTTCGCCGGGGCCGGCTGACGGCACGGCGCTTAGCGGCGGGTATCCTGTCCATCCGTGCAACGGCGCGCCGCCCTGCACAAAGAACGCGCACAGTAGCACGATGAACCCGACAAACGTCGTCCAGAACGAGAGCATGTTCAGGACGGGGAACGCCATGTCGGGAGCGCCAATCTGAATCGGCAGCACGTAGTTGCCGAATCCCCCTTGCGGCGCCGTGGTCAGCACGAAGAACACCATGATCGTGCCGTGCATGGTTAGAAATGCCAGATACGTTTCCGGCTTGATCTCGCCGACCAGAGGCCAGTTCGCGGTCGGCCAGATCATGTGAGCGCGCATCAGCAGTGAGAGGAACATGCCGACGAACACTGCCGTGAGCGCCAGGAAGTAGTACTGCAGTCCGATAACTTTGTGGTCCAGGCTGAAGATGTACTTGCGGATGAACCCTTGAGGAGCGTGCGAGTGAACCGTAGCAGGGGTCGCCATGATTACTGTTTCTCTGCCTCCCGTGCCGCCAACCACTTGTCAAAATCTTCCTGGCTGACTACATGGACCATGCCGTGCATCTTGTAGTGCCCAAGCCCGCAGAGTTCGGCGCAGGCAATTTCATACTCACCGATCTGCGTGGGCTTGAAGTGCATGTGAATGTTCAAACCGGGCACCGCGTCTTGTTTGAATCGCATCGCGGGCACGAACAAATCGTGAATGACATCGACGGAGCGCAGACTGAGGTCGACTTCCCGATTTACCGGCAGGTACATGGTGCCCGTCACCACGTCGTCTTTCGCGGCTGGATCAGCAGTGTCGAGTCCCACAGCTGCCTCGCCGCCGGCTGACGGATCCATCAGGCTCGCTTTGGTCTTCGCGTAAGTGCCGTCGGGTCCTGGATAACGGAAATACCAGGCGAACTGCATGCCGGTAGCCTCCACTTGCACCGCGCCTGATTCCGCGGGCTCGAATCGCTGGCTCGCCCACACGCGGCTGCCCATCAGGTTTAATCCGATAAAGAGAATTGCCGTCAGAGTGGTCCAGGCGATCTCAAGCGTCGTATTTCCGTGCGAATACGAAACCGGAGGAGACTTCGGCGTTTTCCGGTATCGCCATACGATATATCCGAGCGAGCCCTGCGCCGCCACGAACACAATTCCCATGACGATAAACGTGATTGCGAATTGCTGATCGATGAAACCCGTAGCGGCGGAAGCGCCTGCGGGCAGCCACCACGTCTTGGCGACGAAGAAGTATGTGCTGACCGCAGTGATCAGCCATATCAGAAGCATTAACGCGAGGCCCATTCCCCAGTACCCCCTGGGCAAGAAAAGGATTTCCCCACGGCCGTGCCGCGTCCCACAACGCGAGCACTAGTCGGCGGCGAGTGTATCACAATGCCACTTGCCGAATGCAAGCCGCGATCGAAGAAATTGCAACCAACCATCGATTTCGATGATCCATTCACCTTCCATCGCTGATTGATGATGCGAAATGCAACGAAATGAGGTCACAAGCACCCAATGATGATCCTGATCGCGGGCCCATATCGATCGGGCACCAACGATGATCCGGTTTTAATCCAAAAGAACGTTGCCGAGATGGAGTCGTACGCTCTGCCCATCTTCCGCGCAGGCCATATCCCCGTTCTCGGGGAATGGCTCGCGCTTCCGCTGGTGAATCTGGCCGGTTCCAAAAAGATCGGCGACGACGCTTTCAACGAGATCTTCCACCCGATCGCAACCAGGCTGCTCGGCAAGTGCGATGCAGTGCTCAGGGTTGGCGGTTCATCCGCGGGAGCCGATGAGATGGTGCGCATCGGGCGCGAGCTTGGACTGAAGGTCTACACCAACCCGGGCGATATTCCCAAGGCTCAGTAACATCACTCTAAGGGCATCGTCATGAGAATTGTCCTCGCTTCAGAATCGCCGTTTCGCAAGCGCGTGCAGGTCTACTCGGGAACTGATCGCCGTCGCGTCTGCTAGACTCACTTCGCCATGCTGACGCATCTGGAATGCACCCGCTGCGGCGAGCATTATCCGGGGGACCGGCCGCAATCGGTTTGCTCCAAAGACGCTGGCATCCTGTACGCGCGATACGATCTTGCCGCAATTCGCAAGAGCTTCTCGTCTGCACGCCTTCTCGGACGCACTCCGACCATGTGGCGCTACGATGCCGTGCTCCCCGACGCCGATCCCGTCTCGCTCGGCGAAGGATTCACTCCCATGCTCCCCAGCCGCGAGTATCCCAACGTCTACATCAAAGACGAAGGACTCAATCCGACCGGCTCGTTCAAAGCGCGCGGCCTCTCGGCTGCGGTCACCATGGCCCGCCACTTTGGCCTGAAGAAACTCGCGATTCCTTCGGCCGGCAACGCAGCCGGAGCTCTCGCCGCCTATGCCGCCGCTGCAAAACTTGAGGCTCACATCTTCATGCCGAAGGATGTCCCGGCCGCGAATCGCATCGAGTGCGATTACTATGGCGGCCACGTCACGCTTATCGATGGCCTGATCAGCGATTGTGCAAAGAAAGTCGCCGACATGAAGAACGAGAGCTTCTGGGAAAAGGACGGCTGGTTCGACGTCAGCACCACAAAAGAGCCCTACCGGGTGGAAGGCAAAAAAACCATGGGCTTCGAAGTCGCCGAGCAACTCGGCTGGCGCATGCCGCAGGGCATTATCTATCCGACTGGAGGCGGCGTCGGATTGCTCGGGATGTGGAAGGCGTTTGACGAAATGGAAGCTTTGGGCTGGATTGGCTCCGAGCGCCCGAAGATGATCGTTGTCCAGTCAGCGGGATGTGCTCCGATTGTTAAAGCCTGGGATGAAGGCCGGCAATCCGCCGAGATTTGGCCGAACGCCGCCACGCTAGCGTCAGGCCTGCGCGTCCCCAAGCCGTACGGCGATTACTTGATTCTCGACATATTGAAGAAGAGTCGAGGGACAGCGATGAGCGCGACCGACGAAGAAATCCTCGAAGCAACGCGTCATTGGTCCAGAGTAGAAGGAATCTTCGCCGCCCCTGAGGGCGCAGCCTGCCTGGTCGCCTGCCGTAAACTGCTGGCAACTGGATTCTTCAAGCCAGAGGACACGGTAGTCCTGTTCAACACGGGCAGCGGCTTAAAGTATCTGGACGTGCTGGATACGAATCGAGCCCTGAAGCCCGCTAGACCAGCCCCCCGCCACATCGGCGGCATCATCGGTCCATACTAAGAGGGGCGACATTCCCAATGTCATCGTGAGCGAAGCCGCTTCACGATCAAAGCCAATGCAAAGGCAGGAACGCCTGTTCCAGATCAGGGATTTTGGTGAGGTGAAGTCAAGGTAAAGATGCCAGGATACGACATATTTCGAAAGCAGAAAGATCAGCAACTGCTGCGATTCAACGGGGCAGTCGAGCGCGATCCCGCCATCGATGCGTGGATGAAAGAGCATGCAGGTGAATTGGGAGCCATCGCGCATCAGTGGTTTGAGGTGATGCGAAAATGCGGGGACGAAGTCCGGGAGCTTTTGCATGACGGCTGTCCGGTGGCATGTTTGGGAGATGCGCCCTTCGGCTACGTTAATGTATTTACTTCGCACGTAAACATGGGATTCTTTCACGGCGCAGCGCTGCCGGATCCGGTCCGCCTCTTGCAAGGCAGCGGCAAGTTCATGCGCCATGTGAAGCTGAGGCCGGGTACGGCCACAAACGCCGCGGCGCTAAGCAGGCTCATCGAGGCGGCGTACTCGGATATAAAGGCACGCGTCGAACACGGCTAGCTCAGAGAAACGCCGCCTTGGGAGGCCATTGCGGATGTATACCGCCAGCCTTCACAAGCAATCGCACTAGCTCTGTGCTGCCTCCCGTCTGGTTAGAATAGAGGCTCATGACGCAGCGCCTCTACTACCACGACTCCTTCCTCTACAACTTCGAAGCGGAAGTACGAGAGGTCGCCGATGGCCCAAGGCGGGCTCTCATCCTCGATCGCACCGCCTTCTACCCCACAAGCGGCGGCCAGGTCTTTGACACCGGCGTGATCTCGTCCGAAAAGGAAGAACTAAGGGTCACTGAAGTTGCCGAGACTGAAGACGGCCGCGTTATCCACTATCTCGAAGCTGCACCAAAAGAAATCAAGCCGGGAACCAAAGTCCGTGGTCAGATCAATGCCACGCGCCGCCGCGACCACATGCAGCAACACACCGGACAGCACGTCCTCTCCGCCGCCTTTATCCGCCTGTATAACATGCCGACCGTGTCCTTCCACATGGGCGACGACTATTGCTCCATCGACCTCGACACGCCCACACTGACCAAAGAGCAGGTTGAGGGCGCTGAGCGGCTGGCCAACGAAATCATTCTTGAGAATCGGCATGTCGCGATCCGGTTTGTGACGCGCGAAGAAGCTGAGGCGTTGGGCTTGCGAAAACTGCCCCCCGCGGAGCTTGACCAACTCCGCTTGATCGACATTCACGAATTCGACCTATGCGCCTGCGGCGGCACGCATGTAAACCAGACTGGACAGATCGGCTGCATCCTCCTGCGCAAAACCGAGAGAGTCCGCCAGGGATGGCGCGTCGAATTCGTCGCCGGACAGCACGCGGTCGCCACCGCGCATCGCGACTTTACGACTCTGACCGAGGCAGCTGGACTTTTCTCCGCGCACATCTACGATGTCCCGCCGCAGGTCCGCAAATCACTCGATGAAATCCGCACGCTTCGCAAGCAGGGTGAGCAATTCAAGGAAGAGCTAGCCGAAGCCCAGGCTGAAGCTATCCTGGCCGAAACACCGGAAGTCAACGCCCGCAAGCTAGTGGTCCGCGTCTTCGCCGATCGCGACATGAATTCCGTAAAACTGCTCGCGCAGAAGTTGACACGCCTTGCGCCAAACGTTGTGGCCTTGCTCGCGGCCAGTTCGCCGCAACCGTCGGTGGTCTTCGTGCAATCCGCCGGACAGCCCTTCGACATGGGCGCGTTGATGAAGGAAACGCTTTCGAAGTTCGGCGGCCGAGGCGGCGGCAGCAAAGACATGGCCCAGGGCGGGCTTCCGAATCCTGAAGCTATCGCGTCCGCCATGGCAAGCGCCTGCGAGCGTCTTAAGGCCTAGGGTTCCGGCTTTCATACAATATTCAGATTCCCTGATGTTTAATCATTCGCGCTCTTGAATCGAATGCCGGAGTCGAAAGGCTGACCAAGCACGACGAACTCGGAGCTTACGAGGCCAAGGTTCAGACCGAAGGCAAGAAGAAAGAAATTCAGGTCGACCCCGACGGCAAAGCACTCGATCACGAGGAATGACGATGACTTCGCCCGGCTGAGCCTTCCCCCCGCTGTACAGCCGGGCGCGTCAGGCGCCGCCGTCACTCAGAACTTCCCGGAGGCGGTGGCGCTGACGTAATCCCGCTTGAATCGGGGTGTACAATTCAAAGTAGTTCACTCTTCCGTCCCAGAGGAGGTTCCTGTGTACCGCTTGGCACTGGTTCTTCCGGCAGTTCTCCTGTTTGCTACTACGCTTCTCACCCAGCAGCAACCCTCCGGCACGTCGGAGCAGAAGCCGTCTTCCTATGCGGCGATTCCCGTCGAAGCCGCCAAGCAGCAGAATCCGGTCAAGCCATCCGCTGAGTCCATGGCCCGCGCCAAGAAGTGGTGGCCCCTCGACTGCGAGATGTGTCACGGCAGCAACGGCGACGGCAAGGGCGAAACCGCCCAAGAGATGAAGCTGAAGATGATGGACTTCACCAACCCAGACACGCTGAAAGACCGCACCGACGGCGAGTTGTTCTATATCATCAAGAACGGACACAACGATATGCCCGCGGAAGGCCCGCGCGTGAAGACCGAACAGGCCTGGGACCTGGTGAACTACGTCCGCAGCTTCGCGAAGAAAAGCACCGACACCAAGCCGCAGTAGCAAGGCCGGCGATATCTTCCTCGTTCTGACAATCGGAGCGCTTCGACTGCCGATCGACGTAATCGCGGGAATCGTCCGCCGGAACGATCTTTGATTCCGTTTACCCCGCCCGACGGTAGCGCCCCGAGTCCTCGTCTTTACCCGATCCCAGCAGCCCTACGATCCCGCGCAAACTCTCCCACGCCGCCTCATTCAGTGACGGCTCGGCGCTGACCAGGTTGCGGATCATCTCCCAGGCCGCCATGTTCAACGCGCCTTCGGGCGGCAAGCCCATTGCCAGCGATACCGCGCACTGCGGACAGAAGCAGATGCGCTGAGCGGTCGATTTCTGCCGTGGCCTGACGCCGACAGTCTGGGCAAACATGTACACCGCAACAGATTTATCACCGATACTAATCTCACGCCTGCAGCGTAGACAGTACATTTCTTGCAAGTCGCCTCCCCCCGTAATCTAAAATCTAATTTCCGTGAGCGTCTCCTCACCTCACAAGTGATTACATAGATTCCGCTCTATCTGTGCTCAAGGCATGCCAGTCGAGACCGCCAAGAAATCCGGGTGCCTGAGAGCCGAGCCATTCGCGCCTCTTCCTTTCCTGCGGGTCTTGGCGTACAACATTCCTTCTACGGATGTAATGATCTTCAGGTCCGAGGTGCCCTTGCGAATGCCCGCTGTTCTCCGCCAGCTTGCCGTTCTCGTCTTTCTTGTTGCACCCCTCAGCGCTACCGATGTCTTCGGCGGTCCTTCCTTCTCGATTGATCCGGCCGCACTTCGCGCGGCCGCCGACGCAATCAAGCCTGGAAAACATAGCGAGGCCACCGTCCTTCTCAACGACGTGCGCTTCACATTCGATGGAGCTGGCAAACTCGTGGAGACCACCCATCTGATTTATCGCGTCGAGAACCAGGATGGAGTCCAGAATTGGGCCGAGGTCAGCGGCCAATGGGAAGCCTGGCATCAAGCGAAACCTGAGATCAAAGCCCGGGTCATCACCGCGGATGGCGCCGTGCACTGGATCGATCCGAAAACTCTGAACGACGTTCCCGTGCACGAGAACGTTCCTGAGATGTATACCGATGAGCGTCGCTATGGAGGACCTCTGCCCGCGGTCGCGATCGGAGCGATCGTCGAAGAAGAAGTATCCGTGCGCGACTCGGCCCCGCTGTTTACGGCTGGCGTCGTCTTCCGCTGGACACTTGGATGGTCGGTTCCGGTCAACAAGACGCACGTCGTCATCAGCCATGCCGAAGCGCTGCCATTGCGATACCAGGTACACCTGTTGCCGGACGCATCCATCGCCAAGTCTCACGAGAATGGAATGGAAACCATCACTCTCGATCAGGGAGCGTTGCCTGCCTACCATGAGCAGCCGGATCATCTACCTCCGGACGTGGTCATCCGCCCGGAAGTTGAATTTGCGACCGGCACGTCATGGCAGCAGATCGCCTCCGCATACGCGGGCCTCTCGAATGACAAGGTGCGCACGGCGGACGTTCAGCTCATCCTCTCCAGACTCAATCTGCAAGATGGCACCAGACAGGAGATCATCCGCCGCATCGTGGCGGCACTGCATAAGAACATTCGCTATACCGGCGTCGAATTTGGTGAATCGAGCCTCGTTCCGCAATTCCCGTCCGAGACGCTGAAGCGCAAATACGGCGACTGCAAGGACAAAGCAACGCTCCTGGTCGCCATGCTGCGAGCCGAGGGAATCCCTGCGAACCTGGCCCTTCTCGACACCGGCCCCGGGCGTGACATTAATCCCGATCTCCCCGGCATCGGTCTGTTCGATCACGCTATCGTCTACGTTCCCGCCTCCGGTTCGAACTCTGATCTCTGGATCGATGCCACCGCCGAGTATTCGCAGGTCGGCACATTGCCCTGGATGGATTACGGACGCTCTGCGCTGATCATCGCCGAGGGTACAGATTCCTTGAAGAAGACCCCGGAGCTCACTGCCGAACAGAATCTGCATCGCGAACTCCGCGTCTTTACGCTGCCCGAGTACGGCAATGCCACTATCGCCGAAATCGATGACGAGGTTGGTCCGGAGGAGGCCGATTATCGCCAGTACTATTCCGCCGATAGCAAAGAAGTGCGCAAGAATAGCGAAGAGTACGTCAAGGACATGTACCTGGCGGAGTCGCTTGCCTCCATGGAGCATGGCGATCTCACCGATCTCGAGAAGCCCGCCACCATCAAGTTTGTCACCAAGGGTCGGCGTGGCAACACTGATCTGGAACATGCAGTCGTTGCCATCCGCACTGAGTCGCTTTTTGATCGCCTGCCCAAGTACTTCCGGACTCCGGAAGAACCGAAGAAAACCGCTTCCGCAAGCGAGGGTCCAAGCCCAGATGACGACGAGAAACCGGAGCAGCGGGCGGCTGACTGGCGCATCACTCCATTCGTCACCGAATGGCGTTACGAGGTTACGGCGCCCGCCGGTTTTAGGCTGCGGGCGCTGCCTTCTGAGAAGCACGATAAAGTCGATGTTCTGACTTTCGATCAGCAGTACTCCTCCAATCCTGAGGGCACGATGGTTAAGGCCGTGCTCCGCGTCGAGTGCTCGACCTCACGCATGACGGTGGAACAGGCCAGAAATCTGCGCGATGCCGTGGTCAAAGCACGTGAGGCGGATCCCATCTTTATCAGCTTCGACAACCTCGGCCAGTCTCTGATCGCGGCCGGCAAGATCAAAGAAGGCCTGGCCGCGTACCGCCAGATCGCCGCGCAGCATCCCAAGGAGGCGCTTCACAAGGTTCAACTTGCGCGTGCCCTTCTGAGCGCCGGGCTCGGCGAGGAAGCTCGCGAGGAAGCGAAAGCAGCAACGGCTCTCGAGCCCAAGTCCGCTCTGGCATTCAGCACCCTTGGCCTGGTGCTGAAGCACGATCAGATCGGGCGCCTGCTAAAGAAGGGAATGGATTTTGACGGGTCTGTCGCGGCTTACAAGAAGGCGACCGCTCTCGATCCAACTGACAAAGAGAATCTCGCCGAGCTTGGATTGCTGCTTGAGTACGACGCCGACGGAATCCGTTACTCCGAGAGCGGCCACCTGCAGGACGCGGTTACGCAAATGCAGGCTCTCAAGAAGCTCGATCCCGAGTATGCGCGCACCTATGACGACAATGTGCTCTACGATCTCTGGTACGCCCATGACTTCCAGGGCGTTCTCGATCTCGCGGCGACGCTCCCCACGAGCGATGTCCGCAAAGGACTCATGCTGGCCTCCATCGCCGTGCTTCAGGGTGTCGATGCAGCTGTGAAGAAGTCAGTCGAAATCACCACTGACGAAAAGACGCGAAGCCAGGCCTTGATCAACGCCGGCTCTGTGTTGATGCGCGTTCGCAAGTATCAGGAGACTGCGGCCATGTTTCGCGAAGCCGCGAGAGGACAGAGCACTGCCAGCCAGATCGGTCGCAGTGCGGAGATTTTCGCCAACACCCGTGCCGTTTCGGAACGGATGTTTCCCGCCAATGATCCGAGAAGCGTGGTGCAGCAATTATTCGCCCTGTTGTTCAGCGGCAAAGCGACGCTTCCGGAGTTTAAATCTCTCATTTACGTCGATCCACAGACGGATGATTTCGACGAGAAACACTTTCAGGAGATGATGTCGACTTTCAGGGCGCAAATGCAGGTGGCCGCTTTGCCGCTGCCCGTGATTGCCGATCTAACGATCTCCAACATGAAGTACTCCGTCGACGGAGATGACTCCCTGGGGTACAAGATCATCATCGAGGCGGCTGGCGCCGCACCGCAGGACGTGTATGTGGTCCGTGATGGTTCGCAGTACAAGATTGCCGCCTTCTCCGCGAACAAAGAGTCGGGCCCCGAGCAGCTGGCCTTCCCAGCGCTTGTCGAACTGCAGAAGAAAAATCTCGCCGCGGCGCGAAAGTGGCTTGACCGAGCCCGCGACAAGATTCACATGGGCGGCGGCGACGATCCTCTGGACGGATCTCCGTTCCCCCATTTCTGGACGAAAGGCCAAGAGGCCGACGCCTCCACGATTCAGCTTGCTGCCCTTGTCTTGCTGCCCTCGAAGCAGCTCAAGGCACAGAATCTGGCGATCGTAAAAGCCGCCCGCGATGCGGCCAAGACGGATCTCGATCGTGCCCGCCTGAGCATGGTTCTTGCCTATGCATCCTTGGCCCAGCAGCACTGGGACGATCTGTTATCCACCGCAGAAGGGATGATCAAAGCCTTTCCCATGTCGCTGCGCGCCTTCGATCTCGCCGAGAAGGGATACGCAGGTCTGAGGCGATTCGATGACTGGAGTAAGCTGGCCGAATCGCGCCGGGCAGAGCATCCGGAGGAACTCGCTTATGTGCGCTCAGCAGCGAGGATTGCCGCCTATCGTGGGCAGTTTGAGAATGCGCGCTCCATCATCAAGAGCCTCATCGACAAGGGCCAAGCCAACAGTGAAGACCTGAATCTGTACGCTTGGTTTGCGCTTGCTCTCGCTAACCCTATCGATCAGGAAGCAATCGACACCGCCATTCGCGCCACCGATCTCAGCAAGGACTCCTTTGCGATTCAGCATACGCTGGGCTGCGTTTATGCTCAGGCTGGCAAGACCAGCCAGGCTCGCGAATTGCTCCTGAAAGCGATGGACGACCTGCACTTGGAGGAACCGAATTCCGAAATCTGGTTCGGATTTGGCCTGATTGCGGAGCAATACGGCATCCTCGATGCCGCCCAAAAGATGTTCGGACGCGTCGAGAAGCCAGAGATGGAATATCCGGCATCGTCCTATGCTCTGGCCCAGAAACACCTGGCGGATCTGAAGAACTCCGCGGGTAAGTTGTCAGCCAGCCGCTGAAATTCGTTCTTCGTCCGAAACAGAGGTTGGTCACCGTTTCGACAGGCTCAGCTCCGGCGAAGCGTAGTTCAGACGGTTGGTCTCGCGAATCCGGCCGCACTCCACCGTTCCCTCCACCATCTCGTAGCCGAGCAGGGCAATGATCCGTCCACGCAGGAACAACGGTTGCGAATTGCCGTACCAGTCGACGCACGAGGCGCGGCATCCATCGTCTTTTGCGTTTTCCGGTTGCGCGCCGAGTTGGCCGAGTTCCTCGAAGTGCAGCGCCTCGTTCTTCAGGAAGACGATTGCTGCGGAGTTCTCAAACAGATGCCGATATCCGGCGCGTCCCGGAACGCTGATGGGTAAACCCAGCATGCCCGAATCCTCGTCTTCTGGCCGGTAAAAAAATCCGTGGCTCCGTAATTCGCCCTGTGACGCACCCTTCTCGACGTAGTCATCTACTGCAGACGGAACATCGCCGAGGTGTACAGCGGTGAAATGCAGATCGTTTCCATCCGATCCCACGACCACCGCATCCAGCCCCATCGCCTCGATGCGATCGACACCATGGTCGAGAACCACGGAATGCACATCGCCATTCACCCAGCGCACCGCATACAGGCGCCAGCGGTCGGCCTTCTGCGGATATCCCCATCCACTCCCCGTCCCATAGAGCAGATAGTCACCAACGAAGCGGTTTTGGTATGCATAGCCGTTCACCGTGGGCAGCTTGCGGTAGTTCACAGCGGCAACCTCGCCGCTGCCATCGGTAAAGGCATCAGTGGAAACCCGCATCAGAGCCGTACTTCCTCTGGTTTCTTCGGCGCTCCACATCCAATCGCCTGACCCATTCGATCGCACCAGTACGTTGAGATAGCCATCTTCGCTCTCGAGAAACGAGAACTGATCCACCGGGCTTCCTGCAACCCGCAGCGCGCTGGGAGCCGACCCGTCGAGCGGCATGCGATAGAGCATCGATTGCGAGCGCGTTTGTTGCTCTCCGTAAGTCCAACTCGTCAGCCAGATGTAAACGGCGTGTGGCGAAACATAGAAAACCTGTCCCGCGGGACCAATCACGGATGTCGCTTTGCAGTCGAATTCGCCGCTCCCCAGGTCGCAAACGGTCACTGTGTGCAGCGCCACAGTGTAATCGTAGTTGAGCGCGTACCCGGGCTTGTACACCTGTGTCGCAGGGACGATCCGCTTGAATTCGCCGGGATTGGCGCCTTTGTGCCATTTGCGCACGGCCGGAAAATCGTCGAATGGATTGTCCGCATTCGGATTCACATACAGCGGCGAATAGAAAATCAGCTTGCTGCCAATCAGCCGGCTGGCATAGTTGCGCGACGAATAGTAATCATTCGAGCGCAGATGATAGGTCGATCGATACGTCAGCTTGCCGGCACCGTCGATGTGGAAGAGACCAACTTCCGTTCCACCGCGCTGGTAGCTGTAGCCAATGACGGCGACTGTGTTCTGCGAAATCAGCATTTCGTCATACCACGTGCCATTGGGATCAATGTCGGGCCCGAACGCATCGACGGCAGAGATTGGCTGGAGCTCTCGATCGGCAATCGACACGGTAAACAATCGGCCACGCCGCAATACGATCAGGTAACTTCCGTACACCTTGACGATGCCGCCTTCATCGACACCCGCATGCTGCACGTTGGTGATGGATTCGTCCTTCTCGGCGGAGGAACTCAGGGCCATCCCCTTTGCGGGCGCGGGCGCGGGAAGCCCGAAAGACGACTTCGCCTCGTACATCCGCATCAGGTGGCGTTGCTTCTCGGCGATCTCGTGCAGGTACCGCTTCAGCTCCGCGTCGGATGCAAACGCCGTCATTGTCTTCGGCTTCTCCTTCACTGGAGTCGCCGCCTGCACCGTCGGAATCTTCGTCGAGATTCGGCCGTCAGACTCGTGAGAACAACCAACGCCCAAAACCAGAAGCCCCAAACCAATTGCAGTCGCCAGAGATCGTGTCACCGTTCACCTCGCTTAAGTCGGCATCGTGAGAACGTGACCCCCGGCTGAACTTGCAACCAGAAAAAGGTCACCTTGAGGTAACACGGTCGAGGGGAATACCGGCTCGGTATCTGCAGGAGAGGCGAAGAACCACTAAGGAAGTGGCCGATAATTTACAAGCCAAGATCGCATCCCAGCGCAAAGCGCAGAGCCGAGCAGATTTCGGCCATGCGCGCCAAACCTAGTCGCGCAACCCTCCGCCCCAATCGGCTCTGAGAAAGAGTGACTGCATTATGTAGGTTCACTGCGCATGGCGCTTTCATGCCGTCGTCTTCGTTCAGAACCACTTCAGAGGGCACGCCTCGAATCATGGAAGTGATCGGCGCTACAGTAACCGTCGATAGATAGGAGATCGCACTGTCGCGAGTCAAAACGACTACCGGTCTCCTCTTGTCCGGAGCAGGGAACTGATAGAGGCGGACGTCTCCCCGCGTTATTCCGCCGGCCATGCTGCCTGCTCCTCCCAGATGGTTTCCTCGGCCGTCTGTGGCCGCTTGGAGTAGCCCAGGCGATCACGATCTTCGCGTTCACGGATTTCCAACCTGCGGAGGTGCTCGCGCAGGGCATCGCGTACTAAGGCAGAACGATTCTGCTTCGCTCGCTGCGCAGCGCGGTCCGTGGCCTGCAAGAGCTTTCTGTCAAGAACGATCTGAACTATCTCCATACTGTTGATCCCACTCCACAGTGTACTCCACATATGCAGTACATATCACGCAAGAAGCGCCAAGCCAGCAAAACATGCAAAAGCGTTATGTTTCGAGTCGTTTTTCACCAACAGGTCCGCCGGCAACCGCTCGGGCCCTCTGAGGCATCTGATTCGCGCACGCTCTGACGGGGAGGCGAAGCACTTCACGAATGAACGCCAAAGTGGTTCGCTGGATCTTGTGCGGGGCCCTGATGGCTGCGATTGGGGGCTCTGCTTCATGCGGTGGCCTGAGGAAGGTTGCTCCCACTATTACGTTTTCCGCCAGCACAACTTCAATCAGCAGCGGACAGAGCGTGACCCTGAATTGGCAGGCGTTCAATGCGACGTCGGTGACCAT
>Ga0335070_10002824_pt1 | contig 20164 bp, 21 predicted proteins | sample Lox_Sample_13_FD_206722 | JGI IMG/M metagenome (GOLD analysis project Ga0335070, IMG submission 206722) | Soil microbial communities from Loxahatchee National Wildlife Refuge, Florida, United States - Lox_Sample_1.3 | ecosystem: Environmental > Terrestrial > Soil > Wetlands | place: USA... | reverse complement strand
CGCGGCACCGGTCGGTCCAATCAACGTGCTGTGCATCCGCCGGACGATCGTGCAGGGACGCATTGTGGGCCTCGTATCCGGGTTTGGCGCCGCCGCGGCGGACACGCTGTTCGGTGCCGTCGCGGCCTTCGGCCTGAGCTTCGTCCACGACCTCCTGATGCGCGAAAAAGTCTGGTTCGGCGTCATCGGCGCCGCGATCCTGGTGGTGATCGGAATTCGAACCTTGTGGGCCCGTGCGCCGAAGCCGAAAAAAGAAGAAAACGGCGATCCTAAAAATCTGATCGGCGACTTCACCTCGACCTGCATTCTCACCCTCACCAATCCCGTGACGGTTGTGTCGTTCCTCGCCGTGTTCAGCGCCTTTGGCGTCCAGCAGGACGAAAAGAGCTTTGCCGATGAATGGACGGTCGTCGGCGGTGTGTTCCTCGGCGCCATGTTGTGGTGGGTTCTGTTGACCATGGGCATCGGCTTGTTCCGAGGCAAATTCAATCAGCGCGGGCTGCGCTGGACGAACCGCGTCGGCGGCATCCTGATCCTGGCCTTCGCCGCCGTGGTGTTGTGGAACGTAGCGACGGGTTAAACGAAAAGTCCGAGGCTTCCGAGGGCCCCAGATGACGGCTGCGACCGCAGCCGCGCGCGCTCATACGCGCGAAGCCAAGGGGCACGGATGTGCCCGCCGGCGTCTGCGGGACTACAGAATACGGACGTTGAAGGTGCCGAGGATCGCAAGCACCGCGCCGACGAGCAGCACCACGAACGTCAGCACGACGCCGACCGCGCGGCCAACGGAGCGTCCCGAGCTGCCAGAAAGCCCGGCCGCATGGCAGACGCGGCCGACCAGCAGCAGGATGCCGAGCACGTGGACGATCCACTTGGCGTCGCCCACCAGATCGACGCAGAGCAACAGAAGCAGCGCGATCGGCACATATTCGACGAAGTTCGCCTGGACGCGGATGGCGCGCGCCAAGTCCTCGTGGCCGCCATCGCCGATGCCGACGCCATGCCGCCCACGCAGGCGCATGACCCGGACCGACAGAATCATCAGGAGGATTGCGGCGAGGCCGATATAGAGGGGCGAAGCGAAGATGCGCATGGCCGGGCCGCCTCCCATGCGGCCGCACTCAACGGCACCTCGGAGATATTGGCTGCAGCCCGCCCTGATCAAGCGGCCTTTTTCATGAACCCTTGCTTGACCAGCTCTTCGGCGATCTGGACGGCGTTGAGCGCCGCCCCTTTGCGGAGGTTGTCCGACACGCACCAGAATACGATGCCGTTGTCGATCGTAGGGTCGTTGCGCAGACGGCTCACGTAGACCTTGTCCTCACCGGCCGCCTCGACCGGCGTGACATAGCCCTCGTCCTGCCGGTGGTCGACCACGGAGACGCCGGGCGCCTCGCGCAAGATGCGGCGCGCGTCCGCGTCCGAGAACGGCTTCTCGAACTCGACGAACACGGCCTCGGCATGGCCGACGAACACGGGTACCCGCACGCAGGTCGCCACGATCTTGATCTTCGGATCGAGAATCTTCTTCGTCTCGACCGACATCTTCCATTCTTCCTTGGTGAACCCGTCGTCCATGAACACGTCGATGTGCGGGATCACGTTGAAGGCGATCTGCTTGGTGAACTTCTTCTTCTCGACCGGCTGATTGACGTAGATGTTGCGGGTCTGCTCGAAGAGCTCGTCCATGGCCTCTTTGCCGGCGCCGGAGGTCGATTGGTACGTCGAGACGACGACGCGCTTGATCTTCGCCGCGTCGTGCAGAGGCTTGAGCGCCACGACCATCTGGATGGTCGAGCAGTTCGGGTTGGCGATGATGTTGCGCTTCGCATAGTCCTTGATAGCGTGCGGGTTCACCTCGGGCACGACCAGCGGCACGTCCGGATCCATCCGGAAGTACGATGTGTTGTCGATGACGACGCAGCCGGCCTTCGCGGCACGCGGGCTGTGCGTGGCAGACACCTTTGCCCCCGGCGACGACAGCGCGATGTCGACGCCACGGAAATCGAAATCGGCGAGGTCGCGGACCTTGAGCTCGGTCTCGCCGTAGGTGACCGGCGTCCCTTTCGAGCGCGAAGACGCGAGCGGAATCACCTCGTCGGCGGGGAAATTGCGCTCGGCGAGCGTTTTGAGCATCTCGCGGCCGACATTGCCGGTGGCGCCGATGACTGCGACCTTATAGCCCATGACACTTCCCAACGTTGCGCGTGGCGAGACGAAGAAGACCCGGAGGTCCAAAACGCGAACGGGTTGATACGCCGGACAGCCTTTGTTTTCAAGCGTTTTGCCGCCGCACGGCTGGCCCGGAACTAAATTTCGCCCAGGCCAGTTATTGGTTATTTTCGTGTCTAACAGCGGTAGCGCTACGCTATAGTCGAAAACTACCGTGATCTTGGTTTATAAACTGCAAAACTCAACTCGGAGGGGGTCCCGACCAAGATGAAACCTCGCACTGCCGTCGACACCGAACAGCCTGAAGAACTGCTGTTCTTCCGCCGCTGGATCGCCAACCCGCTGAAGGTCGGGGCACTGCTGCCATCTTCGCCGGCGCTGGCGCGGGTCGTGGCGCGCAACGTTGAGATGGGTCCGGACGACGTCGTCATCGAGGTCGGTGCGGGGACCGGCTCGATCACCAAAGGGCTTCTCGCCTCGGGCGCGATTCCGCCCGAGCGCCTGTTCGTCATCGAGATCGACACCGACATGTGCACCTACCTGCGCAAGCAGCTTCCGCACGTGCAGGTGATCCATGGCGACGCGGGGCGGCTCGCCGACATCGTGCCGAGCCGCTGGCATGGCAAGGTCTCGACCGTCGTCTCGGGGATTCCGATGATCACGCTGCCGTTCGACGCCCAGCAGCGGCTGATCCGTTCGTGGTTCAGCATCATGAAGCCGGGTGGCAAGATGCTGCAGTATACGTACTCGCTGGTTTCGCCGATTCCGGAAGACAAGCTCGACCTGCGCGGCCGTCGTTGCGGCATGGCGTTCCTGAACGTGCCGCCGGCCTCGGTGTTCGCCTATCGCAAGGCCGCCGAACCGGCCTGAATCTGCAGCGTCGCGCTGTCCTTAGACCGCCGGTCCGCGGCGAAAGCCGATCGCGACCCGGTTCAGCGCGTTCATCAGGGCCACTGCGTAGGTCAGATCGGTGAGCTCTTTGTCCGAGAAGTGCTTGCGCACGACATCGTAGTCGGCATCCGGCGCGCCCGTCTTGGCCACCCAGGTGAGCGATTCGGCCCAGGCGAACGCAGCGCGTTCTCGCTCGGTGAAAAACGGCGCCTCCCGCCACGTTATGACACTGTGCAGCCGCCGCTCGTCCTCGCCGGCCTTGAGCGCGTGCCGGGTATGCAGATCGACGCAATAGGCGCAGCCGTTGATCTGTGACACGCGGAGATAGACCAGATTGATCAGGGACTCGTCGAGCCCGCACGCCGCCACGTACTGGTGAACGGCGCCGAACCGTTTATAGCCGTCCGGCGAAGTTACCGTGTAGTCGAGCCGTTGTGCCATCCGCCACCTCCTCCGTGTTCGGCCAAGCCTGCAAGACCGGTCGGTCGCCGGGAAGCCCGCCGGGCGCGGGGCTGCCTTGCAATTCCAGCGGCATTGTTATTGCATCGATCCTCGCGGCATTGGAAGGAGCCGGACATCACGCCGGCCGGTCCGGTGGGGGGATGAGTGGCGCACGCCGTCAAAGCCGAGCCTTACGCATTTGCATTCGAGCCGCGAAGCACGGCGCTCCTGATCATCGACATGCAACGAGACTTCGTCGAGCCCGGCGGTTTCGGCGAGGCGCTCGGCAACGACGTGTCGCTGCTGCGCAAGGCGATCGCGCCGACCCGCCGCGTTCTGGCCGCCTGCCGCAAGGCGCACCTGACCGTTATCCATACCCGCGAGGGGCACCGGCCGGATCTGTCGGACCTGCCGCCGAGCAAGAAGGCGCGCGGCCGGCTCAAGACCGGGATCGGCGACCGAGGGCCGATGGGCCGAATCTTGGTACGCGGCGAATACGGTCACGACATCATCGACGAGCTCAAGCCGGCGCCCAAGGAACCGATCATCGACAAGCCCGGCAAAGGCGCGTTCTACGCCACCGACCTCGAGACAATTCTCAAGAGCCGCGGCATCCGCCAGCTCGTCGTCTGCGGCGTCACCACCGAGGTCTGCGTCAACACCACGGTGCGCGAGGCCAACGACCGCGGGTACGACTGCCTCGTCCTCGAGGACTGCGTCGGCTCGTATTTTCCGGAATTCCAGGCCGCAGCGCTGGCGATGGTCAAGGCGCAGGGCGGCATCTTTGGCTGGGTCGGACATTCGAAGGATTTCATCGCGGCTCTCGTCAACCGGAGCGCGCGGCAACGATAGAAGGGGGCATCGTCATGCGGGCAAGCGGATATCCGGTGCGGCTCTGGGTCGCCGGCGACTGGAACGGATTCTTCGGCCTGTTCACGAACGTCGTGCTGAACGTGATCGTGTTATCGGGTCTCTGCCTGGGCGTCGTCCAGCTGCCCGGCGACATCGTCTTCGGCCGTATCTTGCCGGCGCTCGGGATCGCGCTCCCGATCGGCAATCTCTACTACGCCTATCTCGCCTACCGGCTGGCGGCGGAGGAGAAGCGCACGGATGTGACCGCGATGCCCTACGGGCCGAGCGTGCCGCACATGTTCATCGTCGTGTTCCTGATCATGCTGCCGGTGGCGCTCAAGACCAAGGACCCGCTGCTGGCATGGCGCGCCGGCTTGGCTTGGTGCCTGATCATCGGCATCATCGTGCTGATCGGCGCGTTCGTGGGCCCGACGATCCGCAAGTACACGCCGCGCGCGGCGATGCTCGGCACGCTCGCGGGTATTTCGATCGCCTTCATCTCCATGCGGCCGGCATTCCAGAGCTTCGAGGTGCCGTGGATCGCCTTCGTGTCGCTCGCCATCATCCTGGTGAGCTGGACGGCGAATGTCCGGCTGCCGTGGGGAATTCCGGGCGGTCTCGCCGCGGCCCTCGTCGGCACCGTCATCGCCTGGATCGTCTCCCTGCTCGGCATCAGCGGCTACATGCAGCCGACAGCCGTCGGCGAGGCATTCCGGCAGTTCGGCTTGCATCTGCCGATCCCGAGCGGCGACGCTTTCGCCGCACTGGCGGACATCGGCCCGCTGCTGATCACAGCGATCCCGCTCGGCATCTATAATTTCACGGAGGGCATGAACAACGTCGAGAGCGCCGCTGCCGCAGGCGACAGCTACGATCTGCGCAAGATCCTGCTGGCCGACGGCCTCGGTGCCGTCGTCGGCGCCTTCCTCGGCAGCCCGTTCCCGCCCGCTGTCTACATCGGCCATCCCGGGTGGAAGTCGGTGGGCGGCCGGATCGGCTACTCGCTGGCGACCGGCGTCTGCATCGCCGTCATCTGCTTTCTCGGCCTGACCGCGCTGCTGCTGGCCGTCATCCCGCTCGTCGCGATCCTGCCCATCCTGCTGTACATCGGCCTGGTGATCGGCGCACAGGCGTTCCAGGTCACGCCGCCAAAGCACGCCCCCGCCGTCATCCTAGCGATCATCCCGAACATCGCGGCCTGGGCGCAGACCCAGATCGATGGCGCGCTCGCCGCCGCCGGCACGTCGGCCGCGCAGGTCGGAATGGATAAGCTCGCCAGTACCGGCGTCGTGTACCGCGGGCTCGAACTGCTCGGCGGCGGCGCAGTGCTGGCCGGCATGATGCTGGGTGCGATCGCCGCGTTCGTGATCGACCGCGACTTCCGGCAGGCGGCGTTCTACGCCGTCGCCGCGGCGGTCCTCGCATATTTCGGTTTCATTCACGGCCAGCAGCTCGGCGTAGGTGTCTCGCCGACGGTGGCGCTCGGCTATCTGCTGATCGCCGTGATCTGCTTCACGATCGGCCGCGCAGAACAGACACGACCGGCCTAAGGTCGCGCCTCACGCGCCGAGTTTATCGAGTTCCTTGAGGATCTCGGCGCCCATCTGCGTGGTCGAGACCTTCGTCATGCCGGGCTGCATGATGTCGGCGGTGCGGATTCCGCGCGCCAGCACGTTCTTAGCCGCCTGCTCGACGAGGTCGGCGTCCTCCGGCAAGTCGAACGAATATCGCAGCATCATCGCGAACGACAGCAGCTGCGCCAGCGGGTTCGCAATGTCCTTGCCGGCGATGTCCGGCGCGGAGCCGTGGATCGGCTCGTAGAGCGCCTTGCGGCGGCCGGTCGGATCGGGGGCGCCGAGCGACGCCGACGGCAGCATGCCGAGCGACCCGGTGAGCATCGAGGCGAGATCCGACAACAGGTCGCCGAACAGGTTGTCGGTGACGATGACGTCGAACTGCTTCGGATTGCGCACGAGCTGCATGGCGCAGTTGTCGGCGTACATGTGGCCGAGCTCGACGTCCTTGTAATCGGCATGGACGCGGGTTGCGACTTCGCGCCACAGCACGCCCGTGTGCATCACGTTCGCCTTCTCGACCGAGGTCACCTTTTTGCGGCGCTTGCGCGCGAGCTCGAAGGCGACGCGGACGATGCGCTCGATCTCCGGGCTCGTGTAGACCTGGGTGTCGACGCCTTTCTTCGTGCCATCCGGCAAAGAGGTGATGCCGCGCGGCTCGCCGAAATAGACGCCCCCTGTGAGCTCGCGCAGGATCAGGATGTCGAGCCCGGCGACCACGTCGCGCTTCAGGGTCGACGCATCGGCGAGAGCGTCATAGACGATCGCCGGCCGCAGGTTCGCGAAGAGGCCGAGTTCCTTGCGCAAGCCCAGAATCGCGCGCTCCGGCTTCTTCGAGAAGTCGCCCGTGTCCCATTTCGGATCGCCGACCGAGCCGAACAGCACGGCGTCGACGTTCATGGCGTCCGCCAAGACCGAATCCGGCAGCGGCACGCCGACTTTCTCAAGGGCGGCGCCGCCGACGAGGCCGGTCTTGATGTCGAAGCGGACGGCGCGGCGCTTGTCGAACCAGTCGATGACGCGAGTCACCTGTCGGAAGACCTCGGGACCGATGCCGTCGCCGGGAAGAGCGAGCAGCGTTCTGTTGGCGGGCATACCTGGCGTTCCTGTTCGGTATCGGGTGATCAGGCCTTGGCGCCGGCGTAGAGCCAGGGCTGGGCGGATTTCTGCTTGCTCTCGAAGGAGTCGATCGACGTCTTCTTCTGCAAGGTCAGGCCGACGTCGTCGAGCCCGTTGAGCAGGCAGTGCTTGCGGAACGGATCGATGTCGAACTTGATGCAGCCGCCGTCCGGTCCGCGGATCTCCTGCTTCTCGAGGTCGATCGAGACCACGGCATTGGCGCCGCGCGAGGCGTCGTCCATCAGCTTGTCGACGTCTTCCTTCGGCAGCTTGATCGGCAGGATGCCGTTCTTGAAGCAGTTGTTGTAGAAAATGTCGGCGAACGACGTCGAGATCACGCAGGTGATGCCGAAGTCGAGCAGCGCCCATGGCGCGTGCTCGCGGCTGGAGCCGCAGCCGAAGTTGTCGCCGGCGATGATGATCTTGGCGTTGCGGTAGGCGGGCTTGTTGAGCACGAAGTCCGGCCGCTCCTTGCCCTCCGGCGTGAAGCGCATGCGCTCGAACAGCGCCTTGCCGAGGCCGGTCCGTTTGATCGTCTTGAGGTGCTCGGCCGGGATGATCTTGTCGGTGTCGATGTTCGGCATCGGCATCGGAGCGGCAACGCCGGACAGCTGCGTGAACTTCTGCATGTCGCGTCTCCTTAGATCAGCTCGCGCACGTCGGCCAAGCGGCCCGACACGGCGGCCGCAGCGGCCATCGCCGGGCTCACCAGATGCGTGCGCCCGCCCGTACCCTGGCGGCCTTCGAAGTTGCGATTCGACGTCGAGGCGCTGCGTTCGCCGGACTTGAGCTTGTCGGCGTTCATGGCGAGGCACATCGAGCAGCCGGGCTCGCGCCATTCGAAGCCGGCGGCGAGGAAGATCTTGTCCAAGCCTTCCTGCTCGGCCTGCTCCTTGACCAGACCGGAGCCGGGAACGACCAGCGCGTTCACATGGGCTGCGACCTTGCGCCCCTTGGCAACGGCGGCGGCGGCGCGCAGGTCCTCGATACGGCCGTTGGTGCACGAGCCGATGAAGACCTTGTCCACCTTGAGGTCCTGCAGCCGGGTGCCGGCCTTCAGGCCCATGTACTCGAGCGAGCGCGCCATCGCCGCGCGCTTGGCCTCGTCGCCGACGTCGGCCGGATTGGGCACGCTGCCGGTGATCGGCAGCACATCCTCGGGGCTCGTCCCCCAGGTCACCTGCGGCGCGATATCTCCGGCCTTGAGCGAGATCTCGGTGTCGTATTTGGCGCCAGGATCGGACGGCAACGTTTTCCAATAGGCCAGAGCCGCCTCCCACGCCGCACCTTTAGGCGCGTAGGGGCGGCCTTTGACGTAGGCGAACGTCGTGTCGTCCGGGGCAACCAAGCCGGCGCGCGCCCCGCCCTCGATCGACATGTTGCACATGGTCATGCGGCCCTCCATCGAGAGCGCGCGCACGGCCGAGCCCGCGTATTCGATGACATGGCCGGTGCCGCCGGCGGTGCCGATCTTGCCGATGATGGCCAGGATCAGGTCCTTCGACGTGACCCCTTTCGGCAGATCGCCGTCGACGGTGATCCGCATGTTCTTGGCCGGGCGCTGGATCAAGGTCTGTGTCGCCAGCACGTGCTCGACCTCGGAGGTGCCGATGCCGAAAGCCAACGCGCCGAACGCGCCATGCGTCGCGGTATGGCTGTCACCGCAGACGATGGTCATGCCGGGCAGGGTCAGTCCCTGCTCGGGTCCGATGATGTGGACGATGCCCTGGCGGATATCGTTCATGCCGAAATAGGTGATGCCGAAGTCCTTGCAGTTCTTCTCCAGGGTCTCGACCTGGATGCGGCTGTTCGGCTCGTCGATGCCCTTGCTGCGATCGGTCGTCGGCACGTTGTGGTCGGCGACCGCGATCGTCGCATCCGGGCGATGCACCGGGCGCTTGGCGGCGCGCAGCCCCTCGAAAGCCTGCGGGCTCGTCACCTCGTGGACAAGATGCTTGTCGATATAGAGGAGGCACGTCCCGTCCTCCTGCGTCTCGACGACATGACTGTCCCAGATCTTGTCGAACAACGTGCGCGGCTTCGCCATTTCGTACTCTCCAGCTTTCCTCTCACCGGCCGCCGAGACGCCGGTCTCGGCGGTCAGACGTGACGCCCTCTATTCCTTCTCTTTTCCGGCCTCCTTGGCGGCCTTCTTCTCGGCCCGTTTCTCGGCCTTCTTTTCGGCCTTCGCCGTGGCTTTCGCGGCCTTGATCGCCTCGTTCGCCGCCCGCGCCTCGGCCTTCTTCGCGGCCTTGGCGTCGGACTTCGCCTGGGCGGCCGCGGCGTCCTTCTCGGCCTGCGGCAACTGTTCCACCGTCTCGTCGCCAGCGACCGGTGCGCCCTCCAGCAGCTCCGCCTCCGTCATCTCGGCAGCGGTCGCAGCCCCCGTGCCTGACTTCTCCAAAATGCGGGCCTTCTTGCCGGTACGGCCGCGCAAGTAATAAAGCTTGGCGCGGCGGACGTCGCCACGGCGCATCACCTCGATCGCCGCAATGCGCGGCGAGTACAGCGGGAACACGCGCTCGACGCCCTCGCCGAACGAGATCTTGCGCACCGTAAAGGACGAGTTGAGGCCGGAGCTGCTGCGGGCGATGCACACGCCTTCGAAGGCTTGCACGCGCTCGCGCGTACCTTCAACGACCTTCACGCTGACGCGTAGGGTGTCGCCGGGCGCGAATTCGGGAACAGCGCGCTGCGCCGTGAGCTTGGCGATCTGCTCCTTCTCAATTTGTTCGATGATATTCATGACCGTCTTCTCCTTGGCATTCGAGTGTAGCGTAAAACCTGTTCAGTGGCTCTTCACCGCGCTGTAGCGGGCCCACAGATCGGGCCGCCGCTCGGCGGTAATCTTTTCGGCTTCGGCGCGCCGCCACGCCGCGACATTCGCATGGTGGCCCGATAGCAGGACCTCGGGCACGGCGCGGCCGCACCAGCTCTGCGGCCGGGTGTAATGGGGATATTCGAGCAGGCCCGCCTCGAAGCTTTCCTCGGCCAGCGACTCTTCGGCGCCGACCACGCCGGGCAGCAGGCGGATGCACGCATCGAGCAAGGTGATGGCGGCCGGCTCGCCGCCCGACAGCACGAAGTCGCCGAGCGAGATCTCCTCGAGCTGGCGCGCCTCGATGACGCGCTGATCGACGCCTTCGAAACGCCCGCACAGCACGATGACGCCGGGTGCGGCGGCGAGCTCGCGCACGCGGCGCTGCTCGAGCAACCGGCCGCGCGGCGTCAGGTAAATCGCCGGCGTCCCGGGGCTTGCGGCCTTGAGCGCGCCGTCGAGCGCCGCATCGACCACGTCCGGACGCATCACCATGCCGGCGCCGCCGCCGAACGGCGCGTCATCGACGGTCTGGTGGCGATCGGTCGCGAAGTCGCGGATGTCGATCGTGCGCAGCGCCCACAGGCCGGACTCGAGCGCGCGGCCGGCCAGCGAGGTTCCCAGAGGTCCCGGGAACATCGACGGGAAGATCGTCAGCACGGTTGCCGTCCAGGCCATTCGTTCACTCGCTCTCGCCACTCGCCACTTCGTCTGCGTCCGCTCTCTGGTCAGGCTTCGCTTCCGTCTCGTCCGGCGGATCGATCACGATCCGGCCGCCCTCGACATCGACCACCGGCACCACCCGCTTGGTGAAGGGCAGGAACTCCGTCCGCCCCGGTGCCGTTTCCACCTCGACGATGTCGCCGGCGCCGTAGTTCTGCACCGACTTCACCGTTCCCATCGCCGTCCCGTCCGTCCGCTCGGCCCTAAGCCCGATCAGGTCGGCGAGATACCACTCCCCCCGCTTCGGCTTCGGCAGCTGCGCGCGGTCCACATACAGCCGAAGACCTTTCAACGCCTCGGCGGCATTGCGGTCCGTAATCCCGTCGAGCTTCGCGATGATCAAGCCCCTCACCTCGCCGCGGACCTTCACCTTGAAGGTCCGATTGCCGCTCTCGTCGGCGAGCGGACCATACGACCCGATCTTCGCCGGAGTGGCGGTGAAGCTCTTGATCCTCACCTCGCCGCGGATGCCATGGGCACCCGCGATCGCCCCCAGCAATATCTTCCGGGCGGGCGGGATCTTTCGCGGACCCGACGTCAGGCCGTGGCCTCCTTCGTGGCTTCAGCCGGAGCCGCTTCGCCGGCGGCGGCCGAGGCGGCCTTCATGCGCTCCTGCGCCTTGGCGCGCGGCGCGCTCTTCTTCGGCGTCTCGCGGATCACCGGCTTCGGCCCGAGGTTAGCCTCGTGCAGAAAGCGCGCGACGCGGTCCGACGGCGTGGCGCCGACCGACAGCCAATGCTTGATGCGCTCGACGTTGAGCACCACGCGCTGCGGGTTGCCCTTATCGAGCAGCGGGTCATAGGTCCCGAGCTTCTCGAGGAAGCGGCCGTCACGCGGGCTGCGGCTGTCGGCCACGACGATGCGGAAGAAGGGCCGGTTCTTCGCGCCGGCCCGCGACATGCGGATTTTGGTCGCCATGTTGGTGGTGGTTCCTTTCTGTGACTTAAGCGTTCGTGTGTCGGTTGAAACTATCTGCGGAAAAGAGAGCCGATCCCGGCGCGGGCGATGCCTTTCTGCCCGAGCTTCGAGACCTGCTTGACCATGCGGCCCATTTCCATGAACTGCTTGATCAGCTTGTTGATGTCCTCGACCGAGGTGCCGGAGCCGGAAGCGATGCGGCGCTTGCGGCTCGCGTTCAGGAGCTTGGGGTAGCGCCGTTCCTTCGGCGTCATCGACGAGATGATGGCCTCCTGCTTGCGCACCATCTTGTCGTCGATCTTGGCGTCCGCGATCTGCTTTTGCATCTTGCCGATGCCGGGCAAAAGCCCCATGACGCCGGACAGCCCACCCATCTTGCGCAGCTGCCTGAGCTGCGAGGCCATGTCGTCAAAATCGAATTCGCCCTTGCTGACCTTCCGGGCCAGTTTCTCGGCGTCCTCGCGCTCGACCGTGTCGGCGGCCTTCTCGACCAGGCTGACGATGTCGCCCATGCCGAGGATGCGGCCGGCAATGCGGTCCGGATGGAACACATCGAGTGCATCGAGTTTCTCGCCAAGACCGATGAGCTTGATCGGCCGCCCGGTGACGGCACGCATCGACAGCGCCGCACCGCCGCGCGCATCGCCGTCGACGCGGGTGAGCACGATGCCGCTGATGCCGATCTTCTCGTTGAACGCGCGCGCGAGGTTGACCGCGTCCTGACCGGTCATCGCGTCGGCGACGAGCAAGGTCTCGGGCGGCTGTACCGCGTCGCGCACGGCCGCGGCTTCGGCCATCAGTTCTTCGTCGATGGCAAGCCGGCCGGCGGTGTCGAGGAGGACGACGTCATAACCTTCCTTGGCGCCGACATCCATAGCCCGGCGCGCGATGTCGACCGGGCCTTGCCCCGCGACGATCGGCAGGGTTGCGATTTCGATCTGCTGCCCGAGCACGGCGAGCTGCTCCTGCGCGGCCGGCCGGCGGGTATCCAGCGACGCCATCAGGACCTTCTTCTTGTCGCGCTGGCTTAGGCGCCGGGCGAGCTTGGCCGTCGTCGTCGTCTTGCCGGAGCCTTGCAGACCGACCATCAGGATGGCGACCGGCGGCGTCGCGCGCAGATTGATCTCGGACGCGGTCGCGCCCAAGGTTTCCACCAGGTGGTCGTGAACGATCTTCACCACCATGTGGCCCGGCGTGACGCTGCGGATGACCTCCTGGCCGAGTGCCCGCAGCTTCACCTGGGCGACGAAATCCTTGACCACCGGCAGGGCGACGTCGGCTTCGAGCAACGCCACACGCACCTCGCGCAGGGCCGCGTCGACATCGGCCTCGGACAGCGCGCCGCGCCGCTTCAGCCGGTCGAAGACATCGCCCAGACGTTTGGTCAGTGAGTCGAACATTCGCCTAAATTCCTTCGGCCAAAAGCAGACAACCCCAGTGCGCGTAATCGCGGACTGGGGGAGACCCTTTTGGGGTCCAAGGGGTTAGTTGTCCCTTGAAAGCGGCCGGACCTTAGGCCTTCAGCAAGGCCTCGTCAAATGAACAATTCACCTTTGTCCTCAATGATTTGGCCTTATGTGACTGAACTCACAGACAGTTGGCTTGCGGCCAGCGAGGCTGGGCTGTCTAATACCGCGCGATAACGGACAGAAAGTCCTCTCATGTTCGATGCCATTCGGACTGCCCTTGCGGGCCTGCTTGCGGCCCAGAACCGCGTCGCCGCCGTCGCGACCAACGTGGCGAATAGCAGCGACGTCAGCCGCACCACGCCGCAGGCCGGCGACCCGCCGGTTTTCCAGCCGATCGACGTCGTCGACGTCGCCACCGCGCAAGGCCCGGTGCTGAGCCGCTTTGCGGCGCGCACGCCGGCCACGGTCACGGCGCCGGACGCGAGTTCGCCTTTGGCTGATTCGCGCGGTCTGGTGAACATCCCGAACGTCAGCCTCGATACCGAGATGATCAGCGCCATGGTGGCCGACGTGTCCTTCGCCGCGAACACGAAAGTGATCGTGACCGCGAAGAAGATGGAAGACGGGCTCCTGAAGATCGACGTCTGACCTCCAGCCCTTATTGTCCTAACCCGTAGACTTCACCGGCGGCCCGGGCCATATAACGGCCCATGACGGCCCCATCTTCAAAAGCAGCTTCTTCAAAACCAACACCAGGCAAGCCCGACAGCGGCCGCCCGTTCGTGAAGATGCACGGGCTTGGCAACGATTTCGTGGTCATCGATGCGCGCGACCGGCCGCTGGCGCTTGACGATGCCGCGGCCCGGGCGATCGCCGACCGCCATACCGGGGTCGGCTGCGATCAGCTCATCGTCATGGAGCGGCCGCCACACGGCAAAGGCATCGCCGATGTCGTCATGCGCATCCGCAACGCCGATGGCGGCGAAGTCGCCGCCTGCGGCAACGCCTCGCGCTGCGTTGCCGACCTCGTCATGCGCGAGACAGGGCGCAACCACATCGTCATCGAGACCGCCGCGGGCTTGCTCGATGCGGAACGCGCCAGCGGCGGCCGCGTGACCGTCGATATGGGCGAGGCGCGCCTCGACTGGCGCGATATCCCGCTGTCGAAACCGCAGGATACCGGCGGCCTCGATCTCGCTCTCGGGCCGCTGAAAGATCCGGTCGCGGTCAGCATGGGCAATCCGCACGCGGTGTTTTTCGTCGCCGATGCGGAGAGCATCGACCTCAAGAGCCTGGGACCGGTGCTGGAACACCATTCGATGTTCCCTGAGCGCGCCAATATCGGTGTCGCCCAGGTGATCAGCCGCACCCGCATCCGCCTTCGCGTCTGGGAGCGCGGCACTGGGATCACGCTCGCCTGCGGCACCGGCGCCTGTGCAGCACTGGTGGCCGCGGTCCGCCGCAACTTGGCCGACCGCAAGGCCGTTGTCGTGGTCGACGGCGGCGAGCTCGAGATCGAATGGCTCAAGGACGGGCACGTCTTGATGACCGGCCCCGTGGCGGTGAGCTTCACCGGAGAGCTGCCGTCACCGTGACTTCCGAGCCCGCCGCGGCCAGCCTGCGCAAGCCGGAAATCGTCACCTTCGGCTGCCGGCTCAACGCCTACGAATCGGAGGCGATGGCGCATCTCGCCGCTGCGGCGGACGCGGGCGACGTCATCGTGGTCAACACCTGCGCGGTGACCGCGGAAGCCGAGCGCCAGGCGCGGCAGGCGATCCGCCGTCTGAAGCGCGAGCATCCGACGGCCAGGATCGTGGTGACCGGCTGTGCGGCGCAGATCGGGCCAGCGCGGTTCGCAGCGATGCCCGAAGTCGCCCACGTGATCGGCAATGCCGAGAAGATGCGCGCCGATACCTGGCAGGCGCTCGGCGACCCCGCGGCAGATCGCGTTCGCGTCGCCGACATCATGGGTGTGCGCGAGATGGCGCCTCACCTCCTGCCCGGCTTTGCCGAGCACACACGTGTGTTCCTCGAAGTGCAGCAGGGCTGCGATCATCGCTGCACCTTCTGCGTCATCCCCTACGGACGCGGACCGAGCCGGTCGGCGGCGCTCGGCACGGTCGTGGAGCAGATCGGCCATTACGTCCGTGGCGGCGCGCGCGAGGTCGTCCTCACCGGCGTCGATTTGACGTCCTGGGGCAGCGATCTGCCCGGGCGGCCCGGCTTCGCATCACTGGTGCGGCGGATTCTGGCGGCGGTGCCAGAACTGCCGCGGCTGCGGCTTTCATCGCTGGATCCGGCGGAAGTCGACGGCGCTTTGCTGACGCTTTTTGCCGAGGAACCGCGCCTGATGCCGCATCTTCATCTCTCGATCCAGGCCGGTGACGACCTGACGTTGAAGCGTATGAAGCGACGCCATACGCGCGAGCAGGTCGTCACGGTTTGCCGCCAAGCCCGGGCCGCACGCCCGGAAATCGCCATCGGGGCAGACTTGATTGCCGGTTTCCCCACCGAGGACGACGCGATGTTCGCGCGCACGCTGGCACTGATCGACGACGCCGGCCTCGACCTCGTCCACGCGTTCCCGTTTTCGGCCAGGGCCGGAACGCCAGCGGCGCGCATGCCTGCGGTCGACGGAGCGGTTATCCGTGCGCGCGCGTCTCAGTTGCGCGACGTGGCCCGCCAGGCACAGACCCGCTTCCTCGCGCGCCAGGTCGGGCGCCGCGCTCTGGTGCTGGTGGAAAAAAGCCGCCGCCATGGCCATGCGGAAGACTTCGCCGTGGTCGCCTTGAACCAGCCGGCGACGCCGGGAACGATCGTCGAGACCTTGGTCGTCGGGATCGACGGCGATCAGCTATACGGCTCGCCGGTGGCGGCGGCAGCGGCATGAGCTGGTTTCAACGTCTCAAGAGCGGTCTCAGCCGTTCGTCGAACCGGCTGGTCGAAGGCATCAGCCACGCGCTGACCTCGCGCAAGCTCGACGACGCGACCCTCGGCGAAATCGAGGAGGCGCTGATCGCATCCGATCTCGGCCCGATCGCGGCCGCGCGCCTCACCGACATGCTGCGGCAGCGGAAATTCCCCGGCGACGTCGATCCGGCTGCGGTACGCGAGGCGCTGGCGACCGAAATCGCGGCGCTCCTGTTGCCGGCCGAGAAGCCGTTCGTGCCGGATCCGACAAAGAAGCCGCATGTCGTGCTCGTCGTCGGCGTCAACGGCAGCGGCAAGACGACCACCATCGGCAAGCTCGCCCATCAGCTGACCGGCGACGGCCGCAAGGTGATGCTCGTCGCCGGTGACACGTTCCGCGCGGCGGCGGTCAGCCAGCTCAAGATCTGGGGCGAGCGCACGCGCTCCGAAGTGGTGACTGGGCCCGAAGGCGGCGATCCTGCGTCGCTGGCGTTCGATGCGCTCACGCGCGCGCGCGCCGAAGGCGTCGACGTGCTCCTCATCGACACCGCGGGCCGGCTCCACAACAAAGCCGATCTGATGGCCGAGCTGGTGAAAATCCTGCGGGTCATCCGCCGCATCGACGCCACGGCGCCGCATGATGTCCTGCTGGTGCTCGATGCAACGACCGGACAGAACGCGCTCGCCCAGGTCGAGACCTTCAAGACCATGGTCGAGGTCTCTGGAGTCGCGGTCACGAAGCTCGATGGCAGTGCCCGAGGCGGAATTTTGGTCGCGATCGTCGAAAAATATGCTGTGCCGGTTCTGGCCATCGGGGTCGGCGAGGGCGCCGACGATCTGCAAAAATTCGACGCCAAGGCCTTCGCGCGCGGGCTTTTGGGTCTGGATTCGTAATCCAGAATGCATTCCGCGAATCGTTAATTTATCGCGGTTTTCTGCGCTTTTTACGGCGCCGTCTTACCGCATCTTATGCGGCGATCTACTAGATCACAGTGATGGCGATCGCTGCGCTTCAAAACCTTGGGGGTCGCGCAACGAATAGTAGGGACTACTTGTCAAGCCCCTGCCTATTGATTTTTCTTGACAATAGGTTGTGCCTAATGATGTTCTATGCCTGTTCGGATCGAATTCAGGGAGGGTTTTCACAACGAGCGGGACATATTCGGCGGTATCCGTCGATCTTCCCGCGCGCCCCTCGACGATCTGAAACCATCGGAAACCAAGGAGTCACACCCATGGCAGCGAAGAAGAAAGCCAAGAAGAAAGCCAAGAAGAAGATCTGATCTGAACGCTCGGTGCGTCAGAACAAATTACTAATTCTCTCCTGAGCAAACTTCGAGGCTGCGTTGGACGGAAACCCCGTCCAACGCATTTTTCATTTCTGGGGGCGGGTTGACTCGCCGTAGTCGCCGGTCTCACCGGGCGGATTGGTGCGCGCCGGGAAGGTCGTCGCATCGCCCAGTTCGTGATCATGGTTGAGCGCCCAGCGCACCGACGGAAACGCGAGGTCATCCCAGGGGATCTCGTCCCACGTGAACAGGGCGACTTCCTGCGTCTCCTGGCCGGCGGATATCTGGTCTGACAGGAGCTGCGCGCGATAGATGACCTGCACCATGGACAGCCGTGGGATGTTGTAGACCGCGAGCACGCCTTGCAGCTTCAGCCGCGCGCGCGCCTCTTCCCACGCCTCCCGGAGCGCGCCCGCCTCGACCGTCTCGTTGAGTTCGAGATAGCCCGCCGGCAAGGTCCAGAAGCCCTTGCGCGGATGGATGTCGCGGCGGCACAGCAGGAGCCGGTCCTGCCAGCGTGCGACCGCGCCGACGACGATCTTGGGATTGTCGTATTGCACGAAGCCGCAATCCGGACAGGTCAGCCGCTCGCGATTATCGCCCTGCGGAACCTGGGGTACGCGCGGTCCGATGGTGGGCAGAGGACTGCGGCTCATGGTGGGAAGTTTGAACGCGGCGTTCCCACGAGTCCAGGGTCGAACGCGGACGTGGGCGGCCGAAAGCCGCCGACCGCACAATGGGCGCGCGTGTCAGACGAGAATGTTGACGATCGAACCGCGCGGCATCGGCCGGCGGGGCTGCGTCGTCGGGATCGACGGTGCCGGGCTTTGGCTTTGCGCGGCAGCGGACGGTGCCGGCGTCCCCGGCACCGGCGACTTCAGCTGGGCGAAGACCGCACGGGCGGCTTCGCGCGCCGCATCGGGGCTCTTTGCGCGCTGCGTGCGGGCAGCGGAGTTTGCGGGTTGGGTCGCGGTGTTGGAGAGAGCCTGAAGCAGCGAGTGGCTCGGTGGAATTTGCATTGATAAAATTTGACACGATTTCGCCTAAAACTTCGTTAACCGGCAGAAAGTGGCGCATCCACGGCACTTGGAATAGGGTCACACGCTCGGTGTTCATCCGGTGTCGCTAATATGCGGCCGCCGGGTGAACATGCGAACCGGGAGCTCGGCGGATGACGGAAACCACGCACGGGGCGGGGATGGCGAGGCCGAACGACGAGCATCCGATCGTGGCGCAAATCCCGCATCTGCGGCGCTACGCCCGGGCGCTGATCGGCGACCGGTCGATGGCGGAGGATCTGGTCCAGGACTCCCTGGAGCGGGCGTGGAGCAGGTTTCACCTCTGGCGCGAAGGCAGCAATCTTCGGACGTGGCTTTTTACGATCATGCATAACCTTCACGCCAATCTCGCGCGCAACGCGAGCCGCCGTCCGCCGTCGGCACCGATCGACGACGACTTCAGCCTGCCGTCGCGCGCAACGCAGGAGGACCAGATGGAAGTCGCCGCGATCGAGGCGGCGCTGGCCCGGCTGCCCGAAGAGCAGCGCCAGGTGGTGCTGCTGGTCGGCCTCGAGGAGATGTCCTACCAGCAAGCCGCGGCGGTGCTGAGCATCCCGGTCGGCACGGTGATGAGCCGTCTGCATCGCGGCCGCGAGCGGCTGCGCGAGATGATGACGTCCGCGGGCGGCACACCGGGCCTCAGGAGAGTAAAATGAGCTCGCCCGCCGCCGGTGGCCCCAAATTCCCGTTCGGAGAAGACGAGCTCCACGCGTATGTCGACGGTCAGCTGTCGCCGGAACGCCGGGCTGAAATCCAGAGATGGCTGGACCAGGATCCCGAAGCAGCGACGCGCGCGGCGTTCTATGGACGCATCAACACAGCAATGCATCGTCGCTTCGATCATGTACTGGCGGAGCCGATCCCGCGCGAATGGGGCCCGACGCCGGTATGGCGCCGGCGCACCCGCGACCGCCGGGCGCCGAGCTTGCGGCATGTTGCGATCGCCGCCTCGTGGCTGTTCGCCGGCCTGATCGCCGGCTGGGTGACGCACGACCTCCTGGTGCCGCCCAAATTCGTCGAGCGGCTGGCGCAGGAATCCACGCCGATCACACAGCAGGCGGCCGTCGCCTACGCCGTGTTCTCGCCCGAGGTCCGGCACCCGGTCGAGGTCGGCGCCGACGAGGATCATCTTCTGCGCTGGCTGTCGAACCGCATGGGCCGGCCGATCAAGGCGCCGACGCTCGACGATGCCGGCTGGCATCTGATGGGCGGACGCCTGCTGCCCGTCGTCGACGATACGCCGGGCGGCGGCCACGTCGCCTGCCAGTTCATGTACGAGAACGACAAAGGCGAGCGCATCACGCTCTACATGAAGTCGGTCGACGGCAGCGCCGGTCCGTCGTCGTTCCGTTACGCCGACGAGGTCGAAGGCATCAGCGTCTACTACTGGCTCGACACCAAGCTCGCCTATGCGCTCGCCGGCAAGCTGCCGAAGGACGACCTCAAGCACCTCGCTTGGAAGGTCTACGTCCAGTTTAATTCTTGATTGTTAGTCCTTCAGATGCCAGGCGGATCGCATCCGCGATCCTTGGCTTCGCGCCGGTTCGATCAAACCGCGAAACGCGGTTTGATCTGCGGCGCGCGCTCGCAGTCGCGAGCGTAGTCTGAGGACCGCCGAAGCGGCGGGTTTTCTTAAGAAGACGTCCGAGGCTTCGAGGACGACATCAACGGCCGCGACTGCGGCCGCGCGCGGCAGCCCAAACCGTCTGCGGTTTGGGCGAACCCGCGCGGGAGCCAAGCGACGCGGATGCGTCGCGCCCGGCACTTGAGGGACTTAATGAAGAAGCGCAGCGACCCCGGGCAGCGTCTTGCCTTCGAGCCATTCGAGGAAGGCGCCGCCGGCGGCGGAGACATACGAGAACTGTTCCTCGACCCCGGCCTGGGCCAGGGCCGCGACCGTGTCGCCGCCACCGGCGACCGACAGGAGCTGGCCCGCTTTCGTCAGTTTCGCCACCTCGCGCGCGACCGCCTTCGTGCCGGCGTCGACCGG
>Ga0335070_10002823_pt1 | contig 20164 bp, 18 predicted proteins | sample Lox_Sample_13_FD_206722 | JGI IMG/M metagenome (GOLD analysis project Ga0335070, IMG submission 206722) | Soil microbial communities from Loxahatchee National Wildlife Refuge, Florida, United States - Lox_Sample_1.3 | ecosystem: Environmental > Terrestrial > Soil > Wetlands | place: USA... | reverse complement strand
GCGGCTTGAGACGGCTCAGGCCGCGAGAACCGGCTCGCGCATGTGCGGATTGGTGCCGAGGCGCCAGGTATCGAACGCGCCCAAGATGCCGGTGACGTTGACGCCGTCCTCGGAGAGGGGCAGCAGCAGAACCTCGCGCTCCAGATGTTCCTTGCCGGTGTAGTGCGTCGGCAGCGGTCCGCTCACCAGGGGCTTCTTGCTGTCCAGGCATTGGCGGAACAACGCGTCCGCGGCGTCGAAGAAGTGCGATCCGCGCATACCGGCGAGCGTCGGCGCGGCGCAGCGCCGCTCGAGGAACTGCATCAGCTTGTCGCCGGCGAAGCCGAACCGGAAATCCCTGCCACCGTCGACGACGTCGACGGTGAAGGTCCACGACGTCGTCCGGCGCAGCCGCGACGGCGTCAGCTCGCCGCGCTGCGGTCCGATGCGTCCGGCCGCGAGTTCCATCCAGATCGCATAGACCGCCAGCAGCTTCTCGCTGGTGACGGCGCTCGTGAAATTGTCGTGCCTGTCCATCGTCGGTCCCGCGCGGAAACGCACGCGCATCCGCTCAATCGGTTGAAAAGGGAGGCGCGAAACCCGTCCGCGGCAAATCGCGCGACGCGCCTTTTAGCAGCTTGGTGAATCGTCGCGCTGCGACGGAACGTCCCGCGCTATCGCTTCGATATAGGTGCCCGCCCGGGTTCGCGAGGCTTCGGGCGCCGGCCAGATGCTTCGAATGCTAAGTATTGTGCGGGAACGCTCAGTTCTCGAGCATCACCTTGCACTGGTGCGACGGCCAGCGCAGCGCCTCGAAGGCGCCGGGCAGGGCGTTGAGGTCGACGATGTCGGTGACCATGTGGCTGACATCGATCCTGTCGCTCGCGATCATGGCGATGACATAATCGAAATCGTCGGGTCTGTAGCCGAGCACGAATTGAACTTCGAGCTCCTTGAGGATGCCCATCAGCGGCATGATGGTATCGGCCTGCTGGCAGACGCCGGCGACGACGATGCGTCCGCCGCGCGGCGCTTCCATCATGGCGGTGTTGAGCAGGCCCGGCACGCCGACGCATTCGAAGATCACATCGGGGGCCTTGCCGGCGATCTTCTGGACCTGGGCGACGAGCGGCTGCGACGGGTCGATGGCGTCGGTGGCGCCGAACTTGGCGGCCATCTGGCGGCGGATTTCCGCCTTCTCGCTGACGATCACGTGGCGCGCGCCGAGGAACTTGGCCCACAGCATGGTGGCGAGACCCACCGGGCCGGCGCCGATGACGAGGACGGTCGCGCCGCGCGGCATGCGCGCCATGTCGACCGCGTGCAGGCCGACCGCGAGCGGCTCGACCATCGCGCCTTCGCGGAACGAAACGCTCTCGGGCAGCTTGTAGCCGCTGCTCGCGCCGATGCGCACATATTCCGCATAGGCGCCGGGCGCCGCGCCGAGACCGATGCTCACCATCTTGGAACAGGCGCCGCCGGCGATGCCGAAGTTCAGGCAGGGCGTATGGTCGCCGCAGCAGATGACGGGGAAACCGGCGAGCCGGTCGCCCGGCTTCCACAAATGCTTCACCGCGCTGCCGACTTCGATGACTTCGCCGGCGAACTCATGTCCCATGATCGAGCCGAGCGCGAGCGGCATGGCCGAGGTCGGCTCCGTCATGTGCAGATCCGACCCGCAGATTCCGCAATTCTTCACTTTCAGGATCAGGTCGTGGGCGCCGGGCTTGGGATCGGGCACGGTCTCGATCACCAGCGGCTTGGACATTTCCTTGAAGACGGCGGCGCGCATCGGCGTTCCCTCGATTTTTCTGGACAGGCTGGGACGAAGCCTATGTCATCCCGCGGCCGGAATGAAATGGATGGGCGCATGACCGACCTTTACGCAACGGCACGCGAGATGCTTGCCGATCTCCGGGCGCGGAAGATATCGGCGCGCGAGCTGCTCGACGCCCATGTCGCGCGCAACGAGCGCATCGCCAGGCCCATCAACGCCGTGATCGAGAAGGACCTTTCGAGAGGGCACAAGGATGCGTTTGCGATCGACGAGGCGCGGGCGAAGGGCGCCGCGCCAGGCGCGCTCGCCGGTCTGCCGATGACCATCAAGGACGGTTTCGACGTCGAGAACATGCCGGCCGTCGCCGGCAATCCCGCCTACAAGGATCGTCCCCGCAACTGCGCCGACGCCGACGTCGTGGCCGCCGCGCGCAAGGCGGGCGCGGTGATCTGGGGCAAGACCAACGTCCCGTTCATGCTCGGCGACATCCAGTCCTACAATTCCATCTACGGAACGACGAACAATCCCTACGACGTGACGCGCGTGCCGGGCGGATCGTCGGGCGGCGCGGCGGCCGCACTCGCGACGGGCGTCACACCGCTCGAGATCGGATCGGACATCGGCGGATCGCTGCGCCATCCGGCGAACTATTGCGGCGTCACCTCGCTGAAGCCGACCTGGGGCGTGCTCTCGCAGCGCGGTCATGTGCCGCCGCCGCCCGGCTCGACCGAGAACACCGACCTCAACGTCGTCGGACCAATGGCGCGAAACGCCGGCGACCTGAAATTGCTCTGGAGCGTGTTGCGCGGAACGCCGGAGCAGCCGCGCCGGGACGTGAAGGGCGTCCGCATCGCGGTGTGGGACGAGGAACAGAGCTGGCCGCTGGCGCGCGACGTGCGCGAAACCGTCGAAAGCGCGGGTGCCGTGCTCGCCAAGGCGGGCGCGAGCGTCCGCCACGCCAAGCCGGATCTCGACGGCGCGGAACTGATGCGCTTCTACACCGCGATACTGACGCCGATCATCACCGCCGGTCTTCCCGAGGCGCTGTTGAAGTCCTTCGACGCGATGCGCGCGGACGATCTCAAGCTGGTCGAACGCGGCGGCGACGGCGCGACGGCGGCGGCATTCCGCCTGCGCGCGCGTCCGACGCCGGCCGAAGCGGCGGATGCGCAGGCGCGCCGCCAGGACTACAAGCAGAGGCTCGCCGCCTTTTTCAAGGATTTCGACGCGATCCTCATGCCCATCTCGATGGTGTCCGCGTTCCCGCACCAGCAGGAGCCAACCTTCAACGACCGCATACTCGACGTGGACGGACAGCAGGTTCCCTATCCCAAGATCATCGAATGGATCTCGCCGGCGACGGCCTTGCACGCGCCGTCCCTGGCGGTACGCGCCGGCCAGACGCGCGGCGGCGTACCGATCGGCGTCCAGATCGTCGGTCCCTGGAACGGCGAAGACCGGCTGTTCGATCTCGCGGCCGCCGTAGAGGAAGGACTGGGCGGCTTCCGTCCGCCGCCGGGGTTCTAGTCCCTCGCATTTTCCACGGCCGGGGCGATATGCGATAAGGCCGCCACGCTATTCCAGCAAAACGGGAGATCATTCATGGCCATCAAACTGCGCAACGGCATATTCCTCGCGCCCTTCCATCCGGTCGACGAGGATCCGACTTTGTGCATCCAGCGCGATCTCGAGTTGATCGAGCATCTGGACCGGCTCGGCTATGAAGAGGCCTGGGTCGGCGAGCACCACTCGGCCGGCTTCGAGATCATCGCCAGCCCCGAGCTGTTCATCGCCGCCGCCGCCGAGCGCACCAAGCGCATCATGCTCGGCTCGGGCGTGATTTCGCTGCCCTATCACAATCCGCTGATGGTCGCGAACCGCGTCATCCAGCTCGATCATCAGACCAAGGGCCGCTTCATGCTCGGCGTCGGACCCGGACTGCTGCCGTCCGACGCCTTCGCGCTCGGCATCCATCCCTCGACCCAGCGCGACCGGATGGTCGAGGCGATCGAAGTCATCCTGCGCCTGATGAACGGCGAGCGGGTGACGCAGAAATCGGAGTGGTTCAACCTCGTCGACGCGACCTGCCAGCTGCGCCCCTACACCTGGCCGCATCCCGAAGTCGCGGTGGCGTCGTCGGTCACGCCGTCCGGCGGCAAGCTCGCCGGCAAGCACGGCTTCGGCATGCTCTGCGTGGCGGCGACGCAGGAAGGCGGCTACGACGCGCTCGGCATCAACTGGAAAATCGCCAACGACATCGCCGCCGAAAACGGCCGCAAGATGAATCCCGAAAAGCTGCGCCTCGTCGGTCCGGTCCACATCGCCGAAACCCGCGCCGAAGCGTACAAGAACGTCGAGTTCGGCCTGCACAAATGGCAGGATTATTTCGGCGGCATCAGCGCGGTCGCCGGCCGCGAGGCGACCCAGGGCCAGTCGATCGAAGATCTCATCAAGCAGGGACAGATCGTCGTCGGCACGCCGGACGACGCGATCGCGCAGATCCGCCGCCTGCAGGCCAAGCAGGGCGAGTTCGGCGTGTTCCTCCAGCTCGCGCACAACTGGGCCAACTTCGAAGCGACCAAGAAGTCCTACGAACTGTGGCAGCGTCACGTCACACCGGTGATCAACAACGCCAATGTGGCGCGCGCCGAAGCGTTCAACTGGGCGCGCGACAACAAGGAGGCCTTCATCGGCGCAGCGATGAACGCGGCGATGCAGACCATCGTCAAACACAACGAAGAGCAGGCGAAAAAAGGACAGAAGGCGGCCGAATAGGAATCGCACCTGCAAATCCCGCACGGGGGTAGCGCGAAAACCGCGTCTACCCCCGGTGCATTTTCGGCGCTATTTTTTTCCCCGCAGCGACACGAACCGGAGCCGGCATGAAAGCGCTCGTCATCATCGATGTGCAGAAGGGCATGTGGGCGCATCCGGACTATCCGCCGTACGACGGCGACGGCGTCGTCGACCGTATCGCGATGCTGATCGCCAACGCCCGCGCCGCCGATGCATCCGTCCTTTATGTCCAGCATCACAATCTCGACGAGCCGGAACATCCGTTCAAACCGGGTCTGCCGGGCTATCCGTTCCACGACAAAATCGCGCCGCAGCCGGGCGACGACGTCACCGTCAAGCACAAGTCCAGCGCCTTCCACGGCACCGACTTCGACGCCAAGCTGAAGGCGAGAGGCATCGATCACCTCGTGATTACCGGCATGCAGTCGGAGTTCTGCGTGAACTCGGCCATTCGCGGCGCCTATGAGCGCGACTACGCGATCACGCTGGTGTCGGATGCGCACTCGACGGGCGACACGCGCGTCGCTAAAGCCAGGGACATCGTCGCGCTGCAGAACCTGATTACCCGCGACTTCGGCACGGTCCTGCCGGCGGCGGAGATTCGCTTCGACTAGAGCTTCACCTGGCCGGAGACGATGGCCGCGTACTTTTCGCGCGTCAGCGGTTCGTACCGCCTGGTCTGCGGATCCAGCCAGTAGATCGGATCGCGGAAGGGCGAGAGGTCGAAACCCGCCTTCACCAGTTCGACCTTGCGTTGCTTGAACGTGCCGGTGATTTCCAGTTCGGGAAGCAGGCGCACGAAGATCGGCTTGGCATAGGCGGGCAGGCTGCCCGCGATCGCGTCGGCGAGCGTGGCGATGTCGAAGCCCTGCCCGGTGACGAGCGCCGCCATGCCGGCGCGACCGTCCATGCCCGGAACCGCCACGCCGTAGACGTTCGCCTCCTTCACGCCGGGCACGACGCCGAGGGCCTCGGAGACTTCGCTCGTCGCCACGTTCTCGCCCTTCCAGCGGAACGTGTCGCCGATGCGGTCGACAAAGTAGAAATAGCCGTGTGCGTCGCGGCGCATCAGATCGCCGGTGCGGAACCAGGCGTCGCTTTCCTCGAACACGTCGCGCAGAATCTTCTTCTCCGTGTCCGCCTTTTTCGTATAGCCGTCGAAGGTCTTGCCGGGCTGGTCGCTGATCTTGCCGATCACCTCGCCCACCTCGTCGGGCTTGCACTCGATGCAGCGGCCGTCCCAGCCGCGCACGGGCTCCTCGCGCTCGATGTCGAACTTGACGATGCGGGTCGTCATGATGGCGCGCATGTAGGACGGAATCCGCCCGACCGCGCCGACCTTGCCGTCATAGTTCAGCATCGAGACGTTGCCTTCGGTGGCGCCGTAGAACTCGATGATCCTGGGGATCGCGAAGCGCTTCTGGAAGACGGGCCAGATCTCGGGGCGCAGGCCATTGCCGGTGATGGCGCGGATCTTGTGATCGCGCTCGTGCGCGGAAACCGGCGCGTTGAGAAGGTAGCGGCAGAGTTCGCCGATATACTGGAACAGGGTTGCTTCGTAGCGATGCACGTCGTCCCAGAATTCATGCACCGAGAATTTGCGCTTGAGGATCACCGATCCGCCGGTCAGAAGCGCCGGGCCGATGGCGCAGACGCCGCCCGCCGAGTGATAGAGCGGCAGGACATTATAAAGCCGGTCGCCGGACTTGGCGTTCAGGCCGCCGGCAAAGCCGTGCATCATGTAGAGCATGCGCAGGTGAGTGAAATTCGACGCTTTGGGTAGCCCGGTCGTGCCCGAGGTGTAGATGTAGAACGCCTTGTCCTTGCAGGTGACGCCGGCGCGCCATGCCGGATCGGCCGGACCGTCCGGCAGCGCCGCGGCATCGAGATCCTCGAGCCCCGCGACAGCACCGCCCATGCTCCAGCCGGTCGGTGCCGGCACGATCTGCGGCGCGGCCTCGCAATAGGCCTGCGCGAGCTCGGCGCCGACGATGGCGTGGCGCGCGCCGGAGATGGCCACGGAGTGGGCGAGGGCGCTGCCGCGCAGATTGGTGTTGATGAGCGCCGCGACGGCGCCAGCCTTCAGCAGTCCCAGCCAGCACGCGACATATTCCGGCCGGTTCTCCATCAGCAGCGCGACGGCGTCGCCGCGCGCGATACCGTTGGCATGGGCCCAGTGCGCGATGCGGTCGGCCGCCGCGTCGAGCGCAGCATAGCTCATGCGCGCATCGTGGCAGTAGAACACGACGGCCTGCGGCGTCCTCTTCGCCTGGGCTTCGACGATGTCGACGATGGTGTGCGGGCTGTCCGGGCGGACGTCGCGCATGCCGATGAGCGTCCGGGCGATCGCCGAGATATAAGTGGATTCGCGGGCGAGTCCGTCGAACAATCCCATGGGCCTGAAATTCAGCGTGCGTAGTCTAGGTCGCTATGGATAACGATACCGAACCCGATGCGGAAGTGCTGGACCTGCGCGGCCTCAAATGCCCGCTGCCGGCGCTCTTCGCCAAGCGCGCCTTGTTGCGAACGAGTCCCGGAAGCGCGCTGGACGTCGTCGCCGACGATCCGCTCGCCGCCGTCGACATCCCGCATATGTGCGCGCAGGAATCGTTCGAAGTCGTCTCCAGCGGCCGGGACGGCGCGCTCGTCCGGCTGAGATTGAGACGGCCTAATGCTCCGGCTGCGGACGTTCGGCCCCAGGACCCAGCCGCGCGATGACGTCTTCGGCGCGCAGCGCGTGCGGGTCGGCCTTGGCCTGTTCGGGCGTCAGCAGGATGATCTCGGCATAGGCTTCGTACTTGGTGCTGGACACGGTGGTCGCGACGTGGCCGAACGGATCGAACGCCCAGCTATGACGGTACCAGCCGAAGCCCGGGCCCCAGCCGGGCCAGCCGGCGAAGTCGGTCTGGTATTCGGTCTTGGCTTCGGTATTGCGGGTGTCGAAGGCGAACCAGGCGTATCCGGCATCGCGCGTGACCTCCGCCGAGCGGAGCAGGAGATAGTCCTCGACCTTGTCGCGCATCGTCGCCGAATTGCCCCGGAAGGTGACGCGGAAACGATTGTCGGCCAGACGCTCCTGCGAATATCCCGCGTGGTTGCTGGCGTCGGCCGCCTTGTATGGCGTCGGCGCGATGCAGCCGGACAGTGTCACAAATGCCAAGAGGCCAAGTATATGCTTGAAATTCATAGCGGTTCTCCGGCCACGCCCTGTCTCAACCCTACCACATGAGCTTCCCGCCGGTCGCCTAAGCAAGGAATCATTTGATAACTGAACGGTCAGTTATTAATATGGAAGCATGACCTCTGTGTCCGCACCCGCCGAGACCCGCTGGACGCGCCGCAAACAGGCGCGGCCTGCCGAGATTCTTGACGCCGCCATGAAGGTCTTCGCCCACAAGGGATTCGCCGCCGCGCGCATGGACGACATCGCGCGCGAAGCCGGCGTGACGAAGGGAACGATCTACCTCTACTTCGAGAACAAGGAAGCCGTGTTCAAATCGCTCGTGCGCGAGGCGGTGGGGACGACGCTCTCTTCGCTGGCGTCGGAGGCGCAGAGCTTCGAGGGGTCGGCGCGCGTGCTGCTGCGGATGGCGCTGACGCGACTCGCCCAGCTACTAATCGAAAGCGACAAGGTCGTCCTGCCCAAGATCGTAATCGGCGAGAGCAGCAACTTCCCCTGGCTCGCCGAATTCTATCGCTTCGAGGTGATCGAGCGCGGCCTGCAACTGCTGACGTCGCTGATCGAGCGCGGCATCGCGCAAGGTGAGTTTCGCAAATTACCCGCGCACCATGTCGTCCGGCTCTGCGTCGCGCCGGTGCTGCTCAGCGCGATCTGGCGGGTCACCTTCGCGCCGCTCGATCCCGAGCCGTACGACTATCCAGGCCTCATCGATCTCCATCTGGACGTTCTGTTCCGCGGCCTTGCGCCCGAGAAAGCCGCCGCATGAAGCGCATCATCGCCCTCGCCGGTCTGCTGCTCCTCGCCGCCTGCGGCAACGAAACCGACTCCGGCTGGCTCGGCTATGCCGTGGGCGACGACGCGTTCGTCTCCGCGCCCCAGGCCGGCTGGGTGGCGAAGCTCGCCGTGCAACGCGGCGACAGCGTCCGCAGTGGACAGCTTCTCTTCACCCTCGACGATACCAGCCAGACCGCCGCGCGCGACCAGGCCGCGGCCGCGATCGCGCTCGCCGCCGGACAGATGACGGAAGCGCAGGCCAATCTCGATCTGACGCACAAGGAGCTCATCCGTCAGAGCGGACTGTTGCGCGACAGCGCCGGCACCAAACAGGCCTACGACATCGCCAAGTCGAACTATGACCAGGCGGCGGCGCGGATCGCGCAGATAAACGCCCAGGAGCAGCAGGCGCGCGCCGCTCTCGCCAATGCGCGCTACGAACTTTCGGAACGCGACGTGATCGCCCGCACCACCGGGCGCGTCGAGGACGTGTTCTTCCGCGAAGGCGAATATGCGCCCGCCATGACGCCGGTGGTCTCCATCCTGCCGCCGCAGAACGTCTATGTCCGCTTCTTCGTTCCCGAAAGCCAGTTCGCCCAGGTCAAGCTGGGCGATCGCGTCTCGATCGCCTGCGACGGCTGCGCGGCCGGCATGACGGCCACCGTCACCTTCATCGCCCAGCAGCAGGAATTCACCCCGCCCGTGATCTTCTCGATCGGCAACCGCGAGAAACTGGTCTTCAAGCTCGAGGCGCGCGCGCCCGGCGGCCTGCGGCTCAATCCCGGCGAGCCGGTGCAAGTGCGTCCGCTCTGAATGACTTCGCTCGCCATAGACGTTCGCGGACTGAAAAAGAGTTTCGGCCGGAAACAGGCCGTCAAGGGAATCGACATCGCGGTGCCTGAGGGCGAGGTGTGGGGATTCCTCGGCCCGAACGGTTCCGGCAAGACGACCACGATCCGCATGCTCTGCGGTTTGCTGCGCGCCGATGCGGGCGAAGGCACCTGTCTCGGCTACGACTTCCGGACCCAGTCCGAACAGATCAAACGCGAAGTCGGCTACATGACGCAGCGGTTCAGCTTCTGGGAGGATCTCTCGATCCGCGAGAACCTGGACTTCGTGGCGCGGCTCTACGAACTGCCCGACGCCCGCGGCGCGGTGTCCGACGCCATCGCGCGGCTGGGCCTGACCAACCGGCAGGAGCAATTGGCCGGCGATCTTTCGGGCGGCTGGAAACAGCGGCTGGCGCTCGCCGCCTGCATGCTGCACTCGCCGAAACTTCTCCTGCTCGACGAGCCAACCGCCGGCGTCGATCCCAAGGCGCGGCGCGATTTCTGGGACGAGATCCACCATCTCAGCGCCAGGGGGCTGACCGTCCTCGTCAGCACGCACTACATGGACGAGGCAGAGCGCTGCGACCGCATCGTCTACATCAATCTCGGCACCATCGTCGCGCGCGGCACGGTCGCCGACGTCATCTCCCATTCCGGCCTGTTCACATTCGTCGTCCAGGGCGAAGGCGCGCGCGGGCTTGCCGGCAAGCTCGAAGGCGCCGCAGGCGTCGAGTTCATCGCCTTCTTCGGCGCGGCGCTGCACGTCAGCGGCCGCGACCACGCCGCGCTCGAGCGCGCGCTGGTGCCCTATATGAGCGAACCGGGCCTCACCATCCAGGAAGCCGCGCCCAGCCTCGAAGACGTCTTCATCCAGCTCCAGGAAAAGAGCGGCGGAGACGGGATGTGACGCGTCGGCGCCTTTCGCTTGGCCGCATCGCGGCGATCCTGGTGAAGGAGTTCATCCAGCTCCGCCGCGACCGCCTGACCTTCGCGATGATCCTCGGCATCCCGACCATGCAGCTCCTGCTCTTCGGCTTCGCCATCAACAGTGATCCGAAGCATTTGCCCGCCGCGATCGCGATTTCCGATCCGGGAACGTTCGCGAACTCCATCGTCGCCGCGCTCACCAATTCGCGTTACTACGACATCCGCCTCGCCACCAATTCCCCGCAGAAGGCGCGCCGGCTGCTCGCCGAAGGCGAGGTCTCCTTCGTCGTCGAGATACCGGCGAACTTCAGCCGCGACATCGTGCGCGGCGCGCAGCCGACGCTGCTGGTCGAAGCGGACGCCACCGATCCCGCTTCCTCGTCCAACGCGATCGGCGCGCTCAACACCATCGCGCAGGACGCGCTGCGGGACGACCTCACGGGCCCGCTTGCCGCGCGCGCGCAGTCGGCGCCGCCGTTCCTGACGGTGGTGCATCCGCTTTACAACCCCGAGGTCAATACGCAGTACAACATCGTGCCCGGACTGCTCGGCGTGATCCTCACCATGACCATGGTCCTGATGACGTCCATGGCGCTGACGCGCGAGCGCGAGCGCGGAACGTATGAGAACCTGCTCGCCATGCCGACCCATCCGGCCGAGATCATGATCGGCAAGATCGCGCCCAACATTCTCGTCGGCCTCGCCCAGAGCGTGCTGGTGCTGCTGGCGGCCAAGCTCATCTTCGGCGTGCCGATGCTCGGCTCGCTGGTGCTGCTCGGCGGCGTGCTGGTGATCTTCATCGCCGCCAATCTCGCGGTCGGCTACACCTTCTCGACGCTGGCAGAGTCCCAGCTCCAGGCCATGCAGATGATGGTGTTCTTCCTCTTGCCGTCGATCCTGCTCTCCGGCTTCGCCTTTCCGTTCCGCGGCATGCCCGAATGGGCGCAGTGGATCGGCGAAGCCCTGCCGGTCACGCATTTCCTGCGCGTCGTCCGCGGGATACTGCTCAAGGGAAACGGTCCGGCGGAGATCTGGCCCGACGTCTGGCCCCTGATCCTCTTCCTGTTCGCGGTCATGGGGATCGCGCTGTTGCGCTTCCGCCGTACGCTCGATTGAGCGAGGTGCCGTGGTGACCGCGGGGCCGGCCGGTCCATTCCCCTTCTGTTCCGGGCGGCGCCTTAATACTCCCAAGATTGAGGCTTTCTCCCGCACTTGCTAAAGCTAACCGCCCGTTACAAGTTCGGGCCACATCAGAACTCCCCGGCCAACGGGGCGTCATTTCGGAATTTCGAGTGGGGTCCGAACGCTTCGCATGACCGGTCTATCCCTGATCCTGCAGTTCCTGCTCGCCGGCGTCCTGTGCGTGATCGCCGCTCTGTCGATCCAGCTCGTCGTCCTCGGCTATCTGCGCCTTTATCGTCCGTCGCCGCGCATCCGCACGCCGCTCCTGCCGGACGAGGCGTTGCCGCGCGTGCTGGTCCAGCTCCCGGTCTGCGACGAAGGAGCTCTCGCCGTGCGCGTCGCCGCCGCCGCCGCCCGGCTCGACTGGCCGCGCGACAAGCTCGAGATCCAGGTGCTGGACGATGGCCGCGCCGGCGATCCGGAAGATCTCGTCCGCGCCATCCGAAGCGTCGTGGCGCCGGAGGTGAACCTCAAGGTCATGCGCCGCGGCGAACGTTCCGGCTTCAAGGCCGGCAACCTGGCGTTCGGCCTGCAGCATTGCGACGCGCCCTATGTCGCGATCTTCGACGCCGACTTCGTGCCGCCGACCGATTTCCTGCGCCGCACCGTGCCGGCGCTCGTCGCCGATTCCGGCCTCGCCTATGTGCAGGCGCGCTGGGGCCACGCCAACCGGACCAAGAACTGGCTGACGCGCGCGCAGGGCATGCTGCTCGACGCGCATTTTGCCGTCGAACAGGAAGCGCGCTTCCGCGGCGGCCTGCCCATGTCCTTCAACGGCACCGCCGGCGTATGGAGCCGCGCCGCGATCGACAATGGCGGCGGCTGGACCGGCGATACGCTTACCGAGGACCTTGATCTCTCCATGCGATGCGCGATGAAGGGCTGGCGCACCGCCCTCATGTCCGATGTCGAGGTTCCCGGCGAGCTGCCTGAAACCGCCGCCGCCTGGCGCGCGCAGCAGGCGCGTTGGACGAAGGGCCATGCGCAGACCGCGCGCAAGCTGATGCCGGCCATCTGGGCGAGCGACATGCCGCTCTGGAAGAAGACGGCGATGTCGCTGCAGATGATCCAGTTCGCTTTCTACACGCTGGCTTTCGCCAGCGCCGTGATCAGCCTGACGCTCATGTATCTGGGCGTCGCCTATATCGTCAGTGTATCGCTGCTCGGGCTTTCGGTTTCGGCCCTCGGACTGATCGCCAGTACCGCCTATCTCTATCTCGGCCAGAGGATGCTCGGGCGCCAGCGTCTACCCTGCATCGCCCGGTCGATCGCGTTGGCGGTGGTCTTTCCCAGCGGCCTGATCCTGGCCAATACCCGTGCGACATATGAGGCCTTTTTCAGCTCCCGGATGAACTTCCAGCGTACGCTGCGGCCGGGCGAGCGTTATGCCGGCGGCTGGCGGGGCGGTCCGGAACTGGTTGCCGGCCTGCTCCTGCCGATCTTCGCCTTCAGCGAGCAGGCCTGGAGCGCACCCTTCTTCTTCTTCGCCGTCACGGGCCTCGTCTCGATCGGGGCTATGGGATTGTCCGGATCGACAACCGCCCTGCCGAGAAGCGAAGCTCCGGCCCGGAAAATAAGGTAAAAATCAACCTTTTTTTTCGCTTTTCAAAAGCGGTCCAGTTCTCTAACTGGCTTTTGAACCCATTGCGGTAGCGTGGCCTTTGGCCACCGCCTGGAGCCTCGAGGGCTGATCATGCGTCTTTCGACTGTTGCCCGGTTAGCCGCCGCTCTCTCGGTGTGCTCGCTTCTGGCGGCTTGCGGCACGGTCCAGGGCACCCAGCTCTCGGCGAGCGACCTTGCCTACGGACGGATCAACCGCGGCACCACGCCTGTCGGACCGCTTGAGAATCCGACGCTCTTTCCCGACGACAGCGGCGATATCGGCCCGACGCGGGTCGAAGGCTCGCTGGAATGCGTGCCCTATGCCCGCGATCATTCGGGTGTGAACATCCGCGGCGACGCCTACACCTGGTGGGAAAAGGCCGCCGGCCTCTATCAGCGCAGCACCCAGCCTTCCGAAGGCGCCGTGATGGTGATGACCGGCTATGCCGGGCGTCACCGCGGCCATGTCGCCGTCGTCCGCCGTGTCGTCACGCCGCGCGAAATCCGCATCGATCACGCCAACTGGCTGAACGACGGCGCGATCTATGTGAACGATCCCGTGCTCGACGTCAGCGCGGACAATGACTGGAGCCAGGTGAAGGTCTGGAATATCCGCTCGGGAAGCTGGGGCACGAAAGTGTATGACGTCCGCGGCTTTATCGGTCCCGGCGCGCCCGATGCGACGCCCGTGGCTTCGGCGGACGACCCCATCGCGCGCCAGATCGCGGCATCCGACGCCAGCCCGCCGCCGCCGCGCGCCCGCCATGCGCGGGCCGTTCGCTAAGCCGAATCCGTGGCTTGGCTGAGCTTCTGCGCTATTCCGCCTCGCCCCTCTTTGCGGCCATGAGACCCGAGATTATGGTCCGCGCCCTTCCGGAGGCGGCGCGGCCGCTTCGCCGTAAACGCAGCGTCCGAACCGAAAGCTGGCTTTCCTCCGTGATCCTTCGCTTCCCGCTGCGTGCTCGCGCGAACAGATGCCGCCAGGCCGGTCCGCAATGACCGCCACGCTGATGCACGGCTCGACGTTCCGCCGCGAGGCCGGCCTGACGCTCGGCGCGCTCGGCGTCGTGTTCGGCGACATCGGCACCAGTCCGCTCTATGCGGTGAAGCAGTCCGTCATCGCCGCGGGCGGAGCGCTGCCCGCCGCACCCGCGGTGCTCGGCGCGCTGTCGCTGATCTTCTGGTCGCTCGTCATCGTCGTCACCATCAAATACGTGTTCTTCATCATGCGCGCCGACAACAATGGCGAAGGCGGCGTGATGGCGCTGGCGGCGCTGGCGCACCGCTCCAGCGGACTCAGCCGCGGCATCAAGACGGCGATCGCGCTGCTCTCGCTCGGCGGCCTCGCGCTGTTCTACGGCGACGGCATGCTGACGCCGGCCATCTCGGTCCTGTCGGCCGTCGAAGGTTTGGGCGTCGAGAGCGAAAGCCTGAAGGCGCTGATCCTGCCTTTCACGCTCGCCATCCTGATCGGACTGTTCGTGCTGCAGCGCTACGGCACCGCCAGCATCGGCAAGCTGTTCGGCCCGGTGATGGTGGTGTGGTTCATCGTCATGGCGGTTCTGGGCGTCGCGGCGATCATGCAAAACCCGCAGATCCTCAAATCCATCAATCCCTGGTACGGCGTGGCGCTGTTCGTGACGCGACCCTGGACCGCCTTCGTCGCGCTGGGCTCCGTCGTCCTCGCCGTCACGGGGTGCGAGGCGCTCTATGCCGACATGGGCCATTTCGGCCGGCGTCCCATTCGCGCGGCGTGGCTGTATTTCGCGCTGCCGGGCCTGGTGCTGAACTATTTCGGACAGGGCGCCGCCGTGCTGTCCGATCCGCACGCGACCGAGAACACGTTCTTCGCGCTCTCGCCGCACTGGGCGCATTATCCGCTGGTGGCGCTCGCCACGCTTGCGACGATCATCGCCTCGCAGGCGGTGATCTCGGGCGTCTTTTCGATTACCCGCCAGGCAGTCCAGCTCGGCCAGCTGCCGCGCATGGAAATCAAGCACACCTCGGCGACGGAGATGGGCCAGATCTACGTTCCGCGCGTCAACACGATGCTCGCGGTCGGCGTCGTGCTCATCGTCCTCATCTTCAAGACTTCCGACAATCTCGCCGCCGCCTACGGCATCGCCGTGACGGGCGTGATGGTGATCAGCACCTTCCTCGTCGCCATCGTCGCGATCCGGCGCTGGCGCTGGCGCGTGCCGGTGGTGATCGCCGTGTTCGGCATGTTGGGCCTAGTCGATCTCGCCTTTCTCGCCGCCAATTCGCTGAAGGTGGTGCAGGGCGGCTGGCTGCCGCTGGCGATGGCCGCGACAGTGTTCGTCCTGATCGACACCTGGCGCGTCGGCCGCCGGGTCCATATGGAGCATATGCGCGACGACACGCTGTCGCTCGATCTCTTCCTCGAGCGCGCACCCGCCGCGCGTGTCGCCGGCACCGCGATCTTTCTCGCCGCGCGCACCGACGTCGTTCCCGGTCCGCTGCTGCACAGCCTCAAGCACTACAAGGTGCTGCACGAAAGGGTGGTGCTGGCTTCGATCACGGTCGAGAACATCCCGATCGTGCCGGGCGCGCGCCGCGTCGAGGTGAAGAAACTCGGCAAGGGATTCTTCGAAGTGAAGATCCATTACGGCTTCTTCGAGATCCCCAACGTGCCGCGCGCACTGGAGCGCTGCCGCCCGTTCGGCCTCGCCATTGAGCCCGATTCCTCGACCTTCTTCCTCGGCCGCGAGACGCTTGTGCCCGGAGAACATCCCGATCTCCAGAGCTGGCGCATCTCGCTCTACACCTGGCTGGCGTCGAACGCGCTGGCGCCGGCGCGCTTCTTCCAGTTGCCGCCGAACCGCGTCGTCGAACTCGGCACCCAGATCACGATCTGATCAGGCGAGGGCGTAGACCAGCGCCTTGAGATAGGCCGTTTCCGGCAGCATCGGATGCACCGGATGGTCGGGACCGGCACCCGCCTGGCGCAGCAGCGCGCCGCTGCGTCCGGCGCGCGCGATCCCCGCCGCGCATTCGGTCGCGAATCTTTCCATCCCGATATTGTGCGAGCAGGAGGCGAGCAGCAGGAAGCCCTGCGGCGCAACGACGGATGCGGCGAGGCGCGCGAGCTTGCGGTAGGCCTTGGCGCCGGGCTCCAGGTCCTTGCGCGCCTTCACGAAGGGCGGCGGATCGGCGATGACGATGTCGAACGTCTCCTTGGCGAGCGCCAGCCGCTCGAGTTCCTCGAACACGTCGGCCTTCACGAACTTGCACTTGACGCCGTTCGCCGCCGCCGAATCTTCGGCGATCGCAAGCGCGGGTGCCGAGGAATCGAGACATTCCACTTCGCGCGCGCCCGCCTTGGCCGCGGCGATGCCGAATCCGCCGCTATAGCTGTAGGCGTCGAGCACGCTGCGGCCGTTCGCGAGCGCCGCCATGAAGGCGCGGTTGTCGCGCTGGTCGTAGTACCAGCCGGTCTTCTGCCCGCCCGCGAGGTCGGCGAAATAGCGCACGCCGTTCTCCTCGAGCGCGATGCGCGCGATCGCGCCCTTCGCGGCGCGGACATAGGTGTCGAGACCTTCGAGCGTGCGCGCCGGCGTGTCGTTGCGCAGGACCACGCTGGCAGGTTCCAGGGTTTTTTCCAGCGCGGCGAGCAGCGGATCGATCAGGCGTTCCATGCCTGCTGTCGTGATCTGCGCCACGACCGTATCGCCGAAGCGATCGATAGTGAGGCCGGGCAGCCCGTCGCCTTCGGCATGGACCAGCCGATAATAGGGGCGCGCATAGAACGCGTTGCGGATGGCGAGCGCGCGCTCGATGTGGCGCACGAAAAATCCGGTTCCGACGATCGTGTCGGGCGCGCGGTCGAGCAGGCGCACGGCGATCAGGCTTTTCGGATTGAAGTAGCCGGTGCCGAAGGGCTGTCCGTCGTCGCCGGCGAGATTGACGATCGTTCCGGGCGGCAACGCCTTGGCGGCGGCGTCCATCTGGATCTCGTTGGAGAAAATCCACGGCGCACCGGCGCGCGCGCGACGGCCTTCGCGGGGCTTGAGCTTGATCGTCTTGTGGCCGGTCATGCCCCGGAGGTAGCACAGTCGCGGCGCAATCCGCCAACCGCGCGTTTACGGACCGATCTTGGCGGCGGGCACGCTCTGCCAGGCCATGCGCCGCGCCTCGTTCGGCGCCGAAGTCATGTGCGGCAGCCCGTCCCCGAAAATCATCGTCGCGCGCTTGCCCCCGTCATAGCGCAACCAGGCGCCGGACGTGTCGTTGGACGGATTGCCGGATTTGGCGAAGGCCAGCCAGGCGTCCATCATGCCGTTGGACAATTCCTCGGCGGCGTCGCCGGCGCCGAAGAACGGCGCCGCGCCTTTGACCCGGAAGGTGCCGAACGTGAAGCCCAGTTCCAGCGCATGACAGGCGCCGAGAGCGCCGTTCAGCATCGGCGAAGACCAGTCGAAGCGGTAGCCGTAGACCGGCGCATGCGCCGCCTGGGCGTCGAGCAGCCGCGTCGCCGGAACGAAGAAGGTATGATCGGTCATCACCTCGTTCCAGCGCTCGAACGGCGTGCCGCCGCTATAGCCCTTCAGGACGTTTTCGGCATGCGCCTCGCCGACCAGGTTCGCGGTCATCTTGCGCAGACGCGCTTCGTCCATCTCGCGCAGATTGGCGGCGGCGACGGTAAAGAGCTTCCATTCGTCGCGCGTCGTCCCCGTCAGGAGCGGGACGCCCGCCGCCGATCCTTCGGCGACGCAGTCGATAGCACGCCGGGGCAGAATTCGTCCGTCGATGGTGGGCGCAAACGGCATGCCGAGTCCGATTTCGCGCGGCGCCTCGAGCATCTTCTTCTGGATGCCGAGGATGGTTTCCCACGGCGCCTCGACCGGATCTGCCGAGCCGAGCTTGTCCATGACATGGCGCGCGATCCTTGCCGAGAGGTCGCGCGCATAGCCGATGTCGCTCGCGCCCGATTGCGGGATCGCCTTGTGGAAGAGACCGCGCGCGCCGGGCGCGGCGAGCAGGGCTCCCACGCTCATGCCGCCGGCACTCTCGCCGAAAATGGTGACGTTGTCCGGATCGCCGCCGAACGCTGCGATGTTGCCCCGCACCCATGCGAGCGCGGCGATCTGGTCGGCAAGGCCTTCCGCGCCGGTGCCGGGCAGCTTGCCGCCGCTCGCATCGTGCAGGTTGAGAAAGCCGAAGGCGCCGAGGCGATAATTGATTGTCACCAGGACGACGTCGCCGCGCGGCACGATGTACTTGCCGTTATAGGTGCCGACGCTGCCCGCGCCGGTGACGAAGGCGCCGCCATGAATCCAGACCATCACGGCGCGCCTGGCATTGTCGCACGCCGGCGTCTGGACGTTGAGGTACAGGCAGTCTTCGGAGCGCGTGCCCGGCGTTCCGCCGAGGACGGCGCCCGATGCGCTCTCGACCTGCGGCGCGATATTGCCGAAGCGCGCGGCATCGCGGGTCCCCGTCCAGGGTTCCGGCGGCTCGGGCATGCGCCAGCGCAACGGCCCCACGGGCGGCTTCGCATAGGGAATGCCGTTGAAGCGCAGCACGCCGTCCTTCGCGACGCCCTGAAGCTTTCCCTGCGCGATCTCTGTCGTCGCGGAAACCGCCTGGTCCATGCTTGCCCCTTTGCCGAAACGCTCGCCGATGCCGGGCGTCATGATCGGTGGGCGAGGCCGATTGCGCAAGGTTTTTCCGGTTTAACCTGATCTTGACCATCCGAACGCAAAAATCGGGCATGGACGCAGTAACGCATCGCGACGCGATCGGCGCCTACAATGCGCGCGCCAAAGCGATGGGCTGGACGCTCCGCTGCGCACCGGCGGCCGGCTTCAGGCGGACCGAACTCGCCGATGCGCTCGACCTGTGGCGCACGAAAGCGGACGGACGCAAGATGCCGTCGCGCGCCGATATGAGCGCGCGCGCGATGAAGCCGTTCCTGCGTCAGATGTCGATCGTCGAGCGCGTCGCAACCGAGAAGGGCGCGCGCTACCGCGTCCGTCTGCACGGCTCCAAGCTGGCGAGCTATCTCGGCGACAAGACCGGACGCTATCTCGAGGAAGTGATGCCGCCGGGAACCGCCGCAAGCTATGCCGCGGTCTACGACACGATGCTGAAACTGCTCGTGCCGTTGCGGCTGGTGATCAACTATGAATCGCCGAAGATCGACTATCTGTCCGGCGAATCCCTGATCGCGCCGCTCGCCGCGCCGGGTAAGGCCTCGCCGCTGATCCTCTCGGTCACCTATCTGGACTCGCGCGAGCGAAGCGCGATTGCGCCGACGCGATCGGCAACGCCGCACGCCTGATCCAGGCGTTCCGTCCGTTCAGGCCGGCGTCACCGCGAATCCCGCACGCGGGAAATGCACCACCACCTCGCCGACTTCCGGCGCGCTGCGGCGGATGGCGATCTCATGCGCATTGGAGAAGACGATCTCGCCGGCGATCGGATCGCGGCCGTAATCGTCGGCGGAGACCTTCACGCGGTCGCCGGGCTTTCGGCCCTGCGGATCGTACGGATCGTGCGCCGCGCGCGCTTCGGACACCGCATCGCGCGCCACGGCAAGCGCTTCCTTCGGCGTCATGTCCTTCGGCGTGCCGTGACCGATGGCGTGGACGCGCTCATACCAGGCGGCGACGAGCGGAAATTCTTCCACGAGCTCCTTGGCCCGGTGCGGCAGCGCGTTCCGGATGAACCAGGGATTCATGTAGGCGTGGATGTCGGCCAGTCCCGCCTGCTGTCCGCCCCAGAACGGTCTTGCGTCCTCGAGCTGGTCCGACAGGAACTTCGTATGGGCGCGATATTGGTCGCGCATCAGGGGCACGGCGGCCTTCAGCGCTTCGGCCGAGAATCCGCCGCCGCTCATCGCCGCGCGATCCTTCTTGAAATCCTCCGGCACCATGTCGCCGATCTCGCCGAAGATCACGGCGACGGCGGCCTGGAAAATCTGCCGGTCTGCCCAGAATCCGAGACCGTAGGGCGCGCCCTTGTTCTGCGGCGACAGGCTCGGCGTCGGATGCAGCCGTTCGAGCTCGCGCAGGATGATCTGCGTGTCGCAGAAAATGTCGGCGCCGACCTGCATCACCGGTATCTTGCGGTAGCCGCCGGTCAGGGGGATGAGAT
>Ga0335070_10002822_pt1 | contig 20168 bp, 21 predicted proteins | sample Lox_Sample_13_FD_206722 | JGI IMG/M metagenome (GOLD analysis project Ga0335070, IMG submission 206722) | Soil microbial communities from Loxahatchee National Wildlife Refuge, Florida, United States - Lox_Sample_1.3 | ecosystem: Environmental > Terrestrial > Soil > Wetlands | place: USA... | reverse complement strand
CGCAATACGAGGACGCGGCGCTCCGCCTGCTCCATCGGCACGAGGCGCGCGGCCTCGAGGAGCGGGCCGCGCATCTCGGACCAGCGCCAGCGGTAGGGCACGGCCTGGGACACGCGCTCTTGCGGAAGCAGCGCGTGCAGGGCCGTCCACAGCGGGGCTAGCGAGAGCCGGTCGAGGCCCGCCGAGTATTCGACGGGCAGATTCGGATCGCGAGTGGTCATCGTGGCAGGATTCACGTCAGCCTCCCCCAGGGGCCGGAGCCCATGTGACGGCGCATCAGCGGTCTTCGTCCTCCGATCCCTTCGGTCGCATCGTGTCGCGAGCATCCGCGAGGCGCTCCGCCTCGCCCCGCACCTTGGCCAGCCGGCCCGGATCGTGGACGAAGCGCGGCTCCGTCACGTATCCCGACCAGCTCGCCATGTAGCCGGGGCGCGAGAGCCCGAGCGCAAAGTCGGAGATCCGCGTAGGGTTGGCGAAGTCGGCCATGATGCCGACCTCCTCGAACATCTGCGGGCGCTTGTCGTCGAGCAGGGCGCCGAGGGCGGTTGGATGCGGCCCATGCGGGAGCCCGACCGGATGCACCGATACCATGCCCTCGGAGAAAACGCCGCCGCGGCTGAAGAAGCGCCCGACGTGATAGCCGAGCGTCTCGCAGTAGTCGAGGTTGTTGTGGAAGAACGGCACCCAGAGACCTTCCTTCTCCGCCGAGCGCACGGTGAAGACGCAGATGTAGCAGCCGGGCAGGATGAAGACGGTGTGGCCCGAGGGCGGCACGTGCGAGCGGTCGGCCACCAGGGGCCGCACATCCTCGACGGCAAACTTGTAGGGCAGGTAGGTCCCGCGCCAGCCGACCGCGTCGAACGGATGCGTGGGGTGCACGCGGCGCGCGTAGGTGCCGTCGGTCTTCGAGATGATCTCGAAGTGCCCCGCCTCATTGCGCGTGTCGAGCGAGCGAGGGTACTTGTAGTCGCTCCGGCTGTGGGTGAGGAACTGCCCCGTGGTCACCGCCTCGGCCTTCTCCGGATCGCCCGAGAAGCTCTCGTAGACCCAGTAGTACTGCGGGCCCGCGTCCAGCTCGAAGCGATGCGTGATGCCCTTGGGCACGATCAGGAAATCGCCCTTGCGGTACGCGATGGGACCGAATGTAGTCTCGAGCGTGCCCGAGCCCTGGTGAATGAAGAACACCAGCGTGGCCGAGTGATGCTCGAAGAAGTAGTCCATGGGCCCAGAGGGCGCGGTCACGTTCATGGCCGCCGTGGCATTGGCGACGAGCCGCCCCATGCCGCGGTAGACGTCACGCGACGGCTCCGGCGCCGTCATGCCGAGCGCGTGGTGGATACCGCCCACGGGACGGAGTGGCGACTCCCAGTGCGGCGCGAAGCTCGAACCGTCGAGGAGCCGGCTCTCCTCGGGCAGCCAGTTGGTGGGCGGGTAGAGATGATAGGTGTGGCTCACCTCGCCCGCGAAGCCGCCTCGTCCATGCTCCTGCTCGTAGACGTGGCGCAGGAGCGGGCCCGCGTGCGGCGCCCGCGGGACGATGCCGACTTCCGGAATGCCGCTGAAGTATTCGAACTTTTCCATGGCAGCCTCCTCCCGTCGGCCTACACGGTGGCGAAGAAGCGCGCGGGCGCGCCCTCGGTGCCCGCGATCTTGTAGAAGGGCGCCGCGAAGTCGACCCGGCGCCGGGGTAGCGCGCCGAGATTGGTCAGTCCTTCCATGATGACCACGCCCGCGCCGAGGATGACCCGGTGCATGGCGAAGTCCTCCGAGCCGAAATCGGGCAGACGTGCGCAGTACTCCTCGAAGAAGTCGAAGCCGATGTTCTTGGGACCCTGGTCCACCAGCCACTGCGCGGATTCGGGCGGGAAATACGGCGACTGGGTGAAGTAGTCGGGCCACGTCCCGTACATCTTGTCTGTCCAGTCCGTGCGCAGGAGCACGATGTCCCCGCGCTTGACGTCGCCGGCACCGCCCTTCTTGAGGTCGTCGACCGTGACCGCGTGATTGGGCCCGACCCAGGACAAGTCTACGACGAGCGCATCGCCCATCACCTGGTCGAGCGAGATCTCCGCGGTGGTGATGCCGTTCTTGAAGACGTGGAGGGGCGAATCGATGTGCGCTCCCGTGTGAAGGCTCTGATGCACGCTCGAGACCTGCCAGAAGCCGGGGCCCCGATTATGCGGCGTGACCTCGAGGCGCATATTGGTCGACGGCGGGCTCATGGTGCTCGAGTCCACGGTGACGGAGAGATCGACGAAGCGGCCCATGCGGTCTCCTTTCTCGGCGCCCAAGACTAGCATCGACACTCCGTGTATGCTATCCGTCCAATCCGGCGAAGGGAGCGCTCCATGCGGCTCGAGGGAAAGGTGGTGATCGTCACGGGTGCGGCGAAGGGCATAGGCGCCGCCATCGTGGAAGCATGCGCGCGCGAGGGCGCCCGGATCGCTGCGCTCGACCTCGATGGGGCCGGGGTAGAAGCCGTGGCCGAGAAGCTGCGCTCCCACGGCACGGACATCCTCCCCCTCCGCGCCGACGTGACTCGCTCGACGGATATCAGCCGGGCGCTCGAGGGCGTGCTCGCGCGCTGGGGCCGGGTGGACGTTCTCGTGAACAATGCGGGCGGCTTCGCGGTGATCCGCGCCACCGAGGAGATCACGGAGGACGAATGGCAGGCCATCCTCGCCTCGAACCTGACGAGCGTCTTCCTCTGCTCCAAGGCCGTGCTCCCGATCATGAAGCACCAGCGCTACGGACGCATCGTGAACCTCGCCTCCGTGGTCGGCCGGGCCGGCGCGGTCCGCGTCACCTCCCACTACGCGGCGGCCAAGGCCGGCGTCATCGGCTTCACGCGTCACCTGGCCCTCGAGGTCGGCGCCGACGGCATCACGGTCAATGCGGTGGCCCCGGGAACCACCGCCACCGAGCGCGTGCTCAAGGCCCGCACGCCGGAAGAGACGCACCGGGTGGCCGAGGCCATTCCCGTGCGCCGCCTGGGCGAGCCGGCAGAGATCGCCGAGGCCGTCGTCTTCCTGGCCTCGGATTCAGCCGCCTTCATCAACGGCGCCACCCTTGACGTCAACGGCGGCCAGGTGATGGTGTGAGCGCATGAGCGAGATACTGCTCGCCGATGCGCGGCGGGCGCTCGGACACATGCCGGCCGTGCTCGACGCATTGCTGAGCGGGCTCGACGATGCGGACGCCCGCACGCGGCCCGCTCCCGACGAGTGGTCGCCGGTCGAGATCGTTTGCCATCTCCGCGATGAGGAAACCGAAGACTTCGGGGCGCGGGTCCGCGTCATTCTCGAGGGGGCGGCCCAGTTCGTGAAGATCTACCCGGAGCGCTGGGCCGTGGACCGACGGTATCGCGAGGCGCGCCTGCCGGAGGCGCTGGCGGCCTTTCGCACGCGCCGCGAAGACAGCCTCCGGCTCCTGGCGTCGGCGGCTCCGGAGCCGCTGCGGGCTCTGGGAGCGTCTCGACCTCTCGGTCGCCTGGGCCCGCTCTCCGGCCTCGATCTCGTCGCCGCCTGGGTCGCGCACGACCGCATCCATCTGGCGCAGCTGGCCGGCACGCTCGCGCGAAACTGGGCGTCCCGATGGGCGCCGTTGCGCTCCGAGTACGCCGGTCCCATTCCCTACCCGCCGCCTGCATGATCAAGGAGGCGCTCATGCGCAAGCTGCTCGGCGTCACGCTGGCCTTCGTTACCGCCTGTCTTCTTCCCGCGGGCATCGTCCACGCGCAGAAGGGCCCGATCACGATCGGGCTCATCCTGCCGGAGACGGGTCCGCTCGCGGCCAACGGCAAGGACATGGCCAACGGCATGCAGCTCTTCTCGGGCGCGGACGCGCTCCGGTTCGCGAAGCAGTATTCGGAGGCGGGCCTCAGGGGCAAGCTCGCCCTCATCGGCGGCGGCACGTTCACCGACGAGCACGTGTTGCGCTCCATGGGCGACGAGGTCCTGGGCGTGGTCACGGCGCTCCACTACTCGGCCGCGCTCCCGAACCCCGCCAACAGGAAGTTCGTGCAGGCCTACGAGGCGAAGTTCAAGCAGATCCCCTCGTACTACTCCGAGGGCTCCTACGTGGCAGGCCTGGCGCTCAAGGCGGCGCTCGACGCCACCGGCGGCGATATCGAGAGCACGGACAAGTTCCTGGCCGCGCTGCGCCGCGTGGATCTCACGGAGGCTCCACGCGGGCCGGTGCGCTTCGACGACTACGGCAATCCGATCCAGAACATCTACGTGCGCAAGGTCGAGCGCGTGGGCGGCAAGCTCCAGAACACCCTGATCTTCACGTTCCCCAGCGTGTCGCAGTTCTGGACCTACAAGCCCGAGGATTTCCTGAAAAACCCCGTCTACTCGCGCGACCACCCGCCGTGCAAATACTGCTAGCGGACATTCGCCCCCTCACCCTTCCCTCTCCCCCAGACGGGGGAGAGGGAATGTGAAGGAGGCTCCATGAGCACGATCGGCATCGTCGGGCTCGGGCTTCTCGGTCATGCCGTCGCCTCGCGATTGATCAAAGCGGGCCATGCGGTGGTCGGCTTCGATGTGCTCCCGGATCGCGTCGCGGCCCTCACGGCCATCGGCGGCAAGGCAGCACCGTCGGCCGCCGCGATCGCCCGGTCGGCCGAGGCCGTCTGCACAGTCCTGCCCTCCCTGGCGGCGGCCGAATCGGCCGTGCTCGGTCCCCGCGGCATCCTGGCCGGCGCGCGCCCGAGCCTCACGGTCATGCAAATGAGCACGATCTCCCCCACGCTCACCGAGCGCCTCGCGCGTGAGGTCACGGCCAAGGGCCTGGGCTTCCTCGATTGCCCCGTGAGCGGAACCAGCGCCATGGTCGAGCGCGGCGACGGCATCTTCTTCGTGGGAGGCGACAGGACTCTCTATGACCGCTGGCGCCCCGTGCTCGAGTCCGTTCTGCCGCGCGCCGTCCTCGTCGGCCGAGTTGGCCAGGCCATGACGCTCAAGCTCGTCGCCAATCTCCTGGTCGCGCTGCACAGCGCCGCCGCCGCCGAGGCTCTGACTCTCGCGCGCAAGGCCGGCCTCGATCTCGACATCGCCCTGGACGTGCTCAACTCGAGCGCGGCGACCTCCGCCATGCTGAAGGTGCGCGGCCCCATGATCGTTCGAGGAGAGTTCCCCGCCCAGATGAAGCTGGATCTCTTCATGAAGGACATCCACCTGATGCAGGAGGCCGCGGCCGCCGTGAAGGCGCCCCTGCCCTTCACCAACCTCGCCGAGAGCCTGTATGCCGCGGCGCAGGCGGCCGGCCACGGTGGCGAAGATCTCGCGGTGGTGGTTACTGCGCTGCGCCGTTCCACGCCGGCGCCCCCCAAGGCCAGCCGCGCCGCCTCGTCGCGTCGGGGCAGCAAGGCCTCCGTCAAGACGGGGAAGCGGCGCCCCCGAACCAGATAGCGCGTCAGGACCTGGAGAGAAAATCCAGGAGGGCGCCGAGGAACGCGTCCGAGTCCTCGACGACGGCGCAGTGCATGGCGCCGGGGAGCACGAGGAGCTCGGACCCCGCGATGCGGTCGTGGAGGACACGGGCCATCGCCGGCGGGGTCCCCGGATCCTGCTCCCCAACCACGATCAGCGTCGGGCGGCGAATGGCGCCGATGCGCTCCGTCAGATCCACGAAGGCGATAGCGCGGATGGAGGCGGCATAGCCTCGCGGATCCGTGCGACGGAGCATGGCGGCGATCCGTTCGACCTCTCTGTGACGCGCCACGCGGTACGGCTCCGTGAACCAGATCGCCATGGTGCGATTGACGAGCGTCGGCGACATGCCCTCCGTCTCCGCGACCCGCAGGCGCTCCTCCCACATGGGACGCACCGCCGCACCGTAGGAGGCGGTGGTATCGCACAGTACGAGGCTCCTGATCCGCTCCGGGCGCGCGAGCGCCGCCGTCATACCGATGAGCCCGCCCATCGAGACGCCCACGAAGTGGGTCTCCGTGACGGCCAGCGAGTCCAGGAGCCCGAAGAGGTCCGCGGACATTTGCTCGAGGGTGTACGGCCCCTCGGGAAGGTCGGAGGCGCCGTGGCCGCGCACGTCGTAGCGCAGCACGCGATAGCGCTGGATCAGGGCCGCCACGTGATCGTCCCAGAGGGCCAGCGTGGCGCCAAGCGGATGAGTCAGCGTCACCACGGGTGCGCCGGCGGGGCCTTCGAGGCGGTAGTTGGTGCGCATGATCACTCCTCCCATGACCACCCCTCCCTACCCTCTCCCCTGGGGGGAGAGGGGTTCTTAGCGGAAGCGGGGCATGACCTCGCGGGCGAAAAGCTCCATGGAGCGGCGCACCTTGTCGTGCGGCAGGCCCCCGAAGTTCATCCAGCACATCACCTGGCCCACACCCATGTCGCGCATCTCCGCGATGTGGCCCGCCACGGTGTCGGGCGAGCCGAAGGCGAGCGTCTCGGCCACCAGGCTCTCCCACGTGATCTTCGACAGGCGCTCCTCCATCGCGCGGAAGGCGGGCTGCAGGGAAGGGTGCGCGTCCTGGATGCGATCGGGCAGAACGAATCTCCGGAAGGACTCCTGGTACCAGAGCTCGGCGTCCCTGGCCTCGGCGAGCGCCTTCGCATCCGTCTCCGCGACGTAAATCTGTCGCGACACTCCCCAGCGGGCGAGCAGGGCCTTGATCTCCTCCGGGTTGCGTCCCGACTTCCTGAGCGTCTCGACGTAGGTGTCGCGATTGGTAACGAGCTGGCCGACGGGGCCGAAGAGGACGGAGTTGAGCATGGGCCAGCCCCGGAGCGCCGTGTTCTCGATGCCATCCTTGGTGACACAGACCTGGTAGAGCGGCGGATGCGGGCGCTGCATCGGCTTCGGGATGACGGACACCTCGGGGACCTTGAAAAATCGCCCATCATAGCTGAAGCGATCCTCGGTCCACGCGCGCTGCATGATCTCCACCGCTTCGTCGAAGCGCTCGCGGCTCTCCTCTTGCGGCACGCGATACCCGCGGAACTCCGCGGGACGATTGCCCCGGCCGACCCCGACGTCGAGCCGGCCGCTCGAGATGATGTCCACCAGCGCCATCTGCTCGGCGAGCCGGAGGGGGTGGTGAAAAGGCAGGATGGCCGCGGCGAGGCCGATGCGGATACGCCGGGTGCGCGAGGCGGCGGCCGAGGCGAGGGCGGCCGGATCGACGGAGAGGCCGTAGTCGATGAAGTGGTGCTCGGTGAGCCAGATCTCGTCGAAGCCCAGCTCCTCCGTCCACTCGATCTGCTCGAGCTCGCGGCGGATGATCTCGTCGTGCCGATGCCCCGGCGGGGCCTGAAAGAAATAGAACGTGCCGAACCGCATCCGCTGGTCCCCCTCAGCTCACACCAAGATAGCGCGATTTGACGTCCTCATTGGCGAGCAGCTCATCGGGCCGCGACGAGTGGACGATCTGGCCGCGGCTCAGGATATGCGTGCGATCCGCCACCGACAGTGCGAGCGGCAGGTTCTGCTCGACGAGCAGGATGGACAGCCCTTCGCGCTTGAGCTCGCGGATGGCCCGGCCCACCTCGAGCACGAGGAGGGGCGCCAGGCCCTCGGTCGGCTCATCGAGCAGGAGCAGATCGGGATTGGTCATCAGCGCCCGGCCGATGGCCAGCATCTGCTGCTCGCCCCCTGAGAGCTTGTTGGCGCGGTTGCGTCCGCGCTCGTGAAGTCGCGGGAAGAGCTCGTGCACGCGCTCCAACGTCCAGCGGCCGCGGCCGCCCCTCGCTACCTCGAGGTTCTCCCGGACGGTCAACGAGGGGAAGACACGCCGTCCCTGCGGCACGAGCGCCATCCCGGCCTCCACCATCCGGTACGGCGGCCACCGCGTGATCTCCTGGCCCTTGAAACGCACGCTGCCCCGACGGGGCGGCGTGAAGCCGATGATCGAGCGGATGAGGGTGGTCTTGCCCATGCCGTTGCGGCCGAGAATGGCCAGCACCTCGCTCGCCGCGACCCGGAGCGAGATGCCCTGCAGGACATGGCTTTCGCCGTAGTACGTGTGTACCTCCTCGACCTCGAGCACCGCGCCGACCTCAGGCACCGAGGTAGATCTCCCTCACCTGCGGGTCGGCCTTCACCTCGTCGCGCGAGCCGTCGGCGATCACGCAACCGTAGTGGAGCACGGTCACCCGCGCCGACAGCTCGAGCGCGATATCCATGTCGTGCTCGATCATGAGGACGGTGATGGCGGGATCGAGGCGTCCGAGGAGCCCGGCCATGAGGCGCGATTCCGCGGGCGAGAGCCCCGCCGTCGGCTCGTCGAGCAGGAGCACGCGAGGCCGCCCCGCCAGGGCGAGGGCGATCTCGAGCTGGCGCTGCTCGCCGTGCGAGAGATTCCGGACGACGGCATCGGTGACGCCGGCGAGACCCACGGACTCGAGCGTCGCGCGGGCCCGGGCCTGAAGCTCCGCGAAGACGCCCATCGGCCGCAGCATGGCGAAGCGACTCGCGGTGTGGGCCTGGATCGCGAGCAGGGCATTCTCGAGCACGGTGAGGTCGGGAAAGAGGTTGGTGACCTGAAACGTGCGGGCCAGGCCCTGCGCCGCGCGCCGGTGGGCGGAAGTATTCGTCACGTCGCGGCCGAAGAGCGTGATCGAGCCCGCGCTCACCGGCAAGGAGCCGGAGATGAGATTGAACAGCGTGGTCTTCCCAGCTCCGTTCGGGCCGATGAGGGCGCGCCGCTCTCCGGGGCGCACCTCGAGAGCGACGCGGTCCACCGCGCGAAGGCCGCCGAAGTCCTTGGTCACCCCGACCAGGCGGAGCGCGAGGTCGGCGCCCACGGGGGTGCTCACCGCCGCTGGCGACGAAAGGCGCCGACGACGCCGCGCGGGGCAAAGAGGATGACGCCGATGTAGACCGCTCCCAGTATGAGGAGCCAGCGTTTGGTGTACACGCTCACGAAATTCTTGAGGAACACGATGATGCCGGCGCCGAGCACGGGTCCGATCAGGGTGCCGGGGCCGCCCAGGGCCGTCATCAGGAGCGCCTCGACCGAGGTCACGAGCTGTACGTCGGTGGGGCCGACGAAGCCGTTGTAATAGGCCCAGAGCACGCCGGCGATCCCCGCGAAGACGCCGGCGATCACGAAAGCGAGATACTTGTGGAGCCACACGTTGTAGCCGAGGGCCTCCATGCGGGATTCGCTGCCGCGGATGCCCTTGAGGCCCAAGCCGAAGGGCGACGTCACGAGGAGCCCGAGGAGTGCCCAGGACACCGCCGCGGTCACGAGCGCGAAGTAAAAGAACGGCAACGGAGCGCTCAGGCTCAACGTGCCGAGCTCGGGCCGCGGCACGCCCGATACGCCGTTGTCTCCCTTGGTGAGCGATACCCATCGGAAGGCGAGCCCCCACACGACCATGCCGAGGGCGAGCGTGATCATGAGGAAGTAGGTGCCCCGCGCCCGGATGGCGACGACGCCGAAGACGGCCGCAGTAACGGCCGCCAGCGCAATGCCGGCCGCCGCGCAGCCGACGAGCCCCACCTGCCTTTCGGTGGCGAGCAGCGCGACGGCATAGGCCGCGACGCCGAAGTACGCGGCCTGGCCGAGCGAGGGCAGCCCTGTATAGCCGAGGAGCACGTCGAGACTCATGGCCAGGATGCCGAAGATGAGCGCCTGGGTGATGAGGGTCAGCGGGTAGGCGGGCAGCGCCGGCCCGAGACCGGCCAGCACTCCGACGACGATCGCCGCGGCGAGAGCGCGCCGTCGGATCATCTGCGCGCGCCCACCGGGGCCATCAGCCCCGCCCGAAAAGCCCGGTGGGGCGGATGGCCAGGATCAGGGCCATCGGCGCGAAGAGCGTAAAGTAGGCCAGCTCGGGAAAGAGCGCCTTGCCGAAGTTATCGAGGAGGCCCACGAGCAGGCTGCCCGCCATCGCTCCCGGGAGGCTGCCGAGTCCGCCCACGATGACGACGACGAAGGCATACGGGAGCACCTCGAAATCGGCGCCGGGATACACGCCGAGGAAGCCCGCCCCGATGACCCCGCCGAGCGCGGCCAGCCCGGCACCGAGCCCGAAGACGGCCAGGGAGATCTGCGGCACGTTGATGCCCACGCCCTGCGCCATCTCGCCGTCGTCAACCGCGGCGCGGATCATGGCTCCGGCGCGCGTCCGATCCAGCAGAAGCCAGAGGCCGAGCCCCACGGCGATGGCGACCCCCACGATGAAGATGCGATAGATGGGGAAGACGGCCCCGCCCAGCCGCAGGCCGCCCGAGAGAGCGGCGGGCACCGGCAAGTTGTAGGGATCGCCGCCCCAGATCAGCAGCGCGAGGTCCTGGAAGATCAGCGCGAAGCCGATGGTCATGAGGACCTGGCCCAGGTCCTGGCCGCGGAGCCGGCGGAGGAAGAAGCGCTCCATCGCCATTCCGATGAGAGCGATGGCGACGGTGGCGGCGAGCACCGACATCGCGAAGCTCCGGGTGCGGAGGGCCACCGTCAATCCGAGATAGCCGCCCAGCATGAAGTACGAGCCGTGGGCCATGTTGACGATGCGCATGACGCCGAAGATGAGCGACAGCCCGCTCGCCAGCAGGAAGAGGAGCGCGCCGTAGGAGAGGCCGTTGAAGGTCTGGACGACCCAGAAGTCCGGCCGCACGCCGTCCCTACTCCAGATGCAGCATGCCGGCGGCGTTACTGCGGACGACGCGCTCCTGGTCTTTCCGGCTGAGACCGGTTGCCTTGGCCTGGATGATGGCGAGGGGCCGCTCGAGGCCCATGTCGAAGCAGAAGTCCGTGCCCAGCATCACGCGATCCGCCCCCACCGTCGCCACCAGATACCGGAGCGCCGCCGCGTCGTGGCTGATGATGTCGTAGGTGAAGCGACGGAGGTAGGCGCTGAAAGGCTTTTTCGCGACGCCCTTCGTCTCCGGCCTCACTCCCTGCCCGTGACGGAGGCGTCCGTGGAGATAGGGCAGGGCACCGCCCGCGTGAGGCAAGCAGACGGTGAGCTTTGGGATGCGGTCGAGCACGCCGCCGAACACGAGATGCGCGGCGGCGATGGCCGTGTCGAACGGGTTGCCGAGGAAGTTGTTGAGGTAGTAGGGCGCGAGCCGTTCGGCGCCGATCACGCGGAGCGGATGGAGCAGCACGGGCAGCCGGAGCGCCGCCGCGCGTTCGAAGATGGGAAAGAGGGCCGGGTCGGACAGCTCGCGGCCGCCGATATTGGTGCCCATGTAGACGCCGCGGATGCCGGGCAGCGTCGCCGCGCGCTCGAGCTCGGCGAGCGCGCGCGGCGGATCTTGAAGGGGCAGCATGGCGCAGCCGACGAAGCGGTCGGGATGCGCGACATGCGCAGCGCTCGCCGCATCGTTCCAGATGGCGGCCAGGCGCCGGCCGGTCACGCCGTCGGCCCAGTACACCATGGGCGCGGTGAGCGACAGCGCCTGCGTCGCCACGCCCTGGCGATTCATGGAGCGGAGGCGGAGATCGAGGTCCCAGTAGCGCGGCTCGAGGGGCGCCGTGCGTGAGCCGCTCACCACGAGGGAGGGACCCTTGGGATTCGAGCGATCTACGCTCGCGCCGAATGCGGCGCCGGTCTCTTCGACGGCACGAATGAAACTCTCGGGGAAAAAGTGTGCGTGGACGTCGATGCCGGCGGGCTTGACCATCGGGGGGGGATTCTACCCTCAATGCCCGGGCGATGGTAGTCTCAAGGTCTCCGGGAGCCCGGGCGGCATTGAATACACCGGTGGCGACCCGCGAAGGAGGGCGCAGTGAAATTGCCGCGCGACAGATTCGACTACTCGCCCATCGTGGATCGTCGCCCTTGGAAGCTGCCCAAGGGCGCGCGCATCGCCGTGTGGACCATCGTGAACATCGAGGAGTGGGACATCGAGAAGCCGATGGCCCGCCAGTACCTGACCGCGCCGCAGGGCGTGGCCACGGTCCCCGATGTGCCGAACTGGGCGTGGCACGACTACGGCATGCGCGTGGGCTTCTGGCGCCTCCTCGACGCCCTCGCCAGGCACAAGATCCGCGCGACCACATCCATCAATGCCCATGTGATCGAGTCCTATACCCCTGTCGCGCAGGCCATGCTCGACGCGGGCTGGGAGTTCATGGCCCACGGGGTCATGCAGGGCGCCATGCACCTGCTGCCGGATGAGCGCGCGGCCATACGCCAGTCCATCGAATTGCTCCGGAAGTTCACGGGCAAGAAGCCCAAGGGCTGGCTCGGCCCCGGGCTCACCGAGACCTGGGAGACGCTCGACTATCTCGCCCAGGAGGGTATCGAGTACGTCTCCGACTGGGTCAACGACGATCAGCCCTATCCGATCCGCACGACGGCGGGCCCGCTCATCTCCGTGCCGTACTCCATCGAGCTGAACGACATCCCGATGATGGTGATCCAGCACCACACGTCAGCCGAGTGGCTGCAGCGCGCCAAGGACCAGTTTGACCGCCTCTACGCCGAGGGCGCCAGGACTCCGCGGGTGATGGCGCTCGCCGTGCATCCCTATATCTCGGGCGTGCCGCACCGGATCAAGTACTTCGAGGCGGTGTACGATTACATGCGGAAGAAGAAGGGTGTATGGTTCACCACTGGCGAAGACATCTACGAGTGGTATAAGTCACAACAATGACACGTCGGGGCAAGGTCATCCCGTTTCCCAAGTCGCCTCCCGCGCCCGAGCCGCAGTCGGGCCTGGTCGAGGTGCGCCGCTGCCGCGATCAGGCGGAGGCGCTGGTGGTCCAGGCGCTGCTTGACGGCAACGGCATCCCCGCCGTCATGCGGGGCCAGCTCGTCCAGTCCGTGCATCCGTTCAGCGTCGGCAATGCCGGCTCGATCACGCTCCTCGTGGCCGCCATCGACGCCGAGCGTGCCCGCCGTCTCTTGGATCGCGTCTAGCTTTTCGCCCCCGTCTGCCGCGGTACGCGCCACCACTCCAGCCCGCCACGAGATTCTGATCTTTCGTGTCCCGACCAGGTGCCCTCGACCCATCTCGGCAGGCACTGGATGTCGAGAGACCGGGGCGCTCTCACCCCATGTCGGAGTCGAGCGACCATTGTTGGAGGGCGGGACGCTGTCAAGTAGCTGAAATCTGGCAGGCGGCGACTGGCATAGGCATTGCTGGATGTTCGGTCTGATGGGCAATGCTCCGCCAGCCCCCCGGCGACGGTTTCTGGCGGTTCAGGTCGGACGCGCAGCCGGCAGTGAGCGGGAGGCGCGGCAGGAGTCCGAAGCCGCCGCGTCGGGCACAGATGTCTGCGGAGACAAGGGCCCTAGGGCCGCCGTCCAGAGGAACATCGGCAATGAAAAAAGACTACCTCAAGATCATCGGACTATTCCTGTTGGTCTTCGCGCTCGCCAATATTCTTGTCTATTCGTTGACCTTCCAAGAGGCCTACACACGCCTCATCGCCATCCTGGAGGCGCGCATTCGCGGAGAGGGCTTCATCGCGCCCCTCATATTCATCGTCCTCGCGGCACTGGCCGTCATGCTGTCGCCGTTCAGCGTCGTGCCGTTCAGCATCATCGCCATCAGTGTCTGGGGAAGAGGAGTGACCCTGCTCTACGTCATAACCGGGTCCCTCCTGGGGGTAAGCGCCGCCTATGTCATCGGGGCGCAGGCCATCTACCGCCTGATGAAACGCCTTGTCCCCGCCAATAAGATCGACAAATACAGCAAAGTCATCAACGATAAGTCGTCCTTCCTGCTCATCGAGCTGTTCTTCCTGGCCATGCCGGTCGAGATTCCCGGGTACGTGTTGGGAGTAGCGAGATACACCTATTGGAAATTCATCCTCGCGGCGGCCATCGCGTACCTGCTCTTCGAAACCCTCGCCATCTACGCAGGCGACGCGTTCCTGCACAAGAACGTCGCCGTTCTGGGGATATTCATGGTGCTGTTCGTGGCCCTGTTCTGCATCGCCTTGTTCACGCTTCATAAGAAAATCAAGCGTTGATCCGCGGGGCAAGAATGGCTGTCAACGGCGCGGCGACACAAGATCGCCATGCTGCTCCCCCCGTCCACCCCGTGAGCTCGCCACCGACCCCGCCTACCTATAGAACTTCTCCGGGTCCGGGTCCTTCCGCTCGTTGAAGGAGCGGCCCATCTCTTTCGCCTCGTCGGTGTGGTAGTAGTTCGCGACGAGGTGGTCGATGGTCACGCGGCTCATGCCGAAGGCGCCGTTGTGACGCGCGTGGAAGGCGGCCTTCAGCGCGGCCAGCGCCTGCGGCCCGCGCTTCTTCAGCTCCTCGCACATGGCCTCGGTGCGCGCGCGCAGCTCCGCGTGCGGCGCCACTTCATTGACCAGGCCGAGCGCCTGGGCTTCCTTGGCGCTGTACTTGCGATTGAGGTACCAGACCTCCCTCGCCCGCTTGCGGCCCACCGAGTCCTCGAGGTACCAGGTGCCGAAGCCCGCATCGTAGGAGCCCATCATGGGCCCGACCTGCCGGAAGGTCGCCTGATCACTCGCCACCGTGAGATCGCACATATTGGCGAGCACGTTGCCGCCGCCCACCGCGAAGCCGTTGACCATGGCGATCACCGGCACCGGCATGAGGTCGATGAGGCCGTAGAGATCCACCACCGGCGGCACATTGTGATAATGGAGCTGGCCGTCGTTGGGCTCCTTCTCGCCGCCGATGCAGAAGAAGCGGTCGCCCGCGCCCGTGAGCACGACGACACGCACGCCCCCGTCATTGCGCGCCTCGTTGAGCGCGGCGATCATCTCGAGCACGGTCTGCCGGCGGAAGGTATTCCCCTTGTCGGGGCGGTTGATGGTAAGCCACGCGATCTGATTCTTCACTTCGTACAGGACATCCGTGTAGGACATGATTGGGCCTCCGTGAATCGGGTTAGGGCAGTGTGATGCCGAAGAGCCTGGCCGCATTGGCCGTAAGCTCGGCGCCGAGGGCTTCCGGATCGGCGCCACGCAGCCCGGCGACGAAGGCGGCGGTCAGCGCCACGTAGGCCGGCTCATTGCGCTTTCCGCGATGGGGCGTGGGTGGCAGATACGGGCAGTCCGTCTCGACGACGAGGCGGTCTTCAGGGACGAACCGGGCGACGTCGGGCAGCGCCCTCGCATTCTTATAGGTGACCGGGCCCGCCAGCGAGATGAAGAGCCCCAGGTCGAGACAGCGCCGTGCGATCTCGACGTTGCCGGAGAAGCAGTGCATGACGCCGCCGATCTCGCGCGCCTGCTCCTCGGCCAGGATGGCGAGGGTCTCGTCGTGAGCGTCCCGGCAGTGGATGACCAGGGGCTTGCGCACGTCGCGCGCCATGTGAATCTGGCGGCGGAAGACCTGGCGCTGCGCATCCGGCGGCGAGAGGTTGCGGAAGAAGTCGAGGCCCATCTCGCCGAAGCCCACCACCTTGGGCTCCGAGCGCGCCAGGCGCTCCATCTCGGCGAAGTCGTCGTCCTCCACCTTCCCGGCGTCGTGCGGATGGATGCCGACCGTCGCCCACACGTCGGGCAGGCGACTGGCCAGCTCGACCACCGCGCGATTGGTCCCCCGGTCAGTGCCGATCGTCACCATGCCGCGCACGCCGCACGCGCGCGCCCGCTCCAGCACGGCGTCGAGATCGTCCGCGTAGTCGGGGAAGTGCAGGTGCGCGTGCGTGTCGAAGAGCCGCATCAGACGTTCATGATAGCTCAGGGAGTGACGGTGAAGCGGAGGCGTCCGATGAGCTGGCCCGAGGCCGTCATCACGTCTACGCGATAACGACCCGCGTACGGCGGCTTGAGATCCGCCTTGCGCGAGTAGGTCCGAAACCCTTCCTTGCGTCCGCCGAGCACTGGCGAGAGCGCGATGCGCCCGAGGAGCCGGCCGTCCTTCCACCACACGTGCTCGACACGCTGCGAGAGTCCCGCCGGCGCATAGACGGCCGTATAGGCCGCGAGGCCTCCCCAGTCCGCAACGGTCGCGGCCGGAATGGGGCTGTCTATCGGTTCCACGGGCTCGAGCATGGTGACCGTCCGCGCCGCGGTGCCCCGGGCGATGAAGAGGGGCGCGGGCGGCACGACCGTGCGCCCGACCCAGACCGCGACCATCGCGAAGAGCGCCAGCACCACGGACCTCACATAGGCCTGCCGCCACGTCACCGCTCCGCGCTCACGGAATACCGGCATCATAGCCACCGCCGTGAGCGCCGCCGCGCCTTCGAGGGCGAGGATGGGGCGGATGCGGAGGAGGGGGAGCGCGACGTTCAGTGCGGCGAAGATGGAAAACGCCAGGAGGGCCTGGTTGAGCCAGCGCCGCGGGTGCACGAGCGCCACGTACCAGGGATCCACCGCGGTGATCAGCGCTCCCGCCACGACGCAGGCCAGGAAGACAACGTTCGGCGAGTCGAGCGTCGCGCTGGCCCAGTAGGCCGGCAGCACGAAGAGCAGGAGGCCGTGATAGAGCGTCTGCACGGCGTAGTCCGCGGCGCCCACCACGAGCCCCCGGCCGCGGCGCTCGAGGGGCTGGCGGAGCTCGGTGATGGCCGCCACGAGCAGCACGAGCAGGAGCAGGTAGCCCACGATCCACCCCACGTGCGGCAGCCCCCGTCTGAAGACGAGCAGCGTGGCGAGACCGAGGCCGAGCGAGCAGAGCGAGATTCCCCAGCGCCTGATCCAGCCCAGCCACGTCCGCTGCGCGGCCGCGTCAGCCCGCGGGCCGGGCCGGAGCTTCGGGCGCGGCGGCATGGCGCGCCTCCCAGTAGAAGAGAAAGAGGACGATGGTGAAGACGGTCTGCGTGACGGCGATCGCACAGTCGGCGAGCACCTGGGCCACGAAATGCCCGGCGGCGCCCGCGAGAATGGAGAGAATCGTCGCGACGGAGAACACGCCCACGAAGAGCGTGCCGCCGGTCCAGAAAATGGCCACGCGCCGTCCGGCGGTGAGCGCATTGCTCAGCCGCAAGGCGGCGCCCAGGGGCGCCCCGTCGAGCACGACCATCGCGTCCACGAAGGAGACCCGCACGAGCAGGATCAATCCGGGCACGATGAGAGCGACCAATCCGACCAATACGATGGCGCCCTGGACAAGGCGCGCGATGAAAAGGCGCGGCCACGTGGCGAGACCGTCGGCCAGGGCCTGCCCATAGGTCGCGGGCTCACCCCGCTTGATGCGCGCCAGCGCCGCCAGGGTGGCGGCCACCACCAGCGGACCGAAGACGGCCTCCACGACCAGGAAGACGCGAATGCCGCGCGCCGCAGCCTCCGTCGAGCCCGGTGGCCCCCCGCCGAAGAAGTCGAGATAGTTGATCATGACGTGACCGGGCAGCCACACGGTGAGCGTGATCAGCGTGAAGAGGTGAAGGTGAACGGCGAACAGCCTCAGTGTCTCCTTGAGGAGATCCCGCCGCACTAGCTGACCTTGGAGCCCGGCGGCAGGTCCTTGTCGAGCGAAAGGAGCGCGAGGGTCCCCTCGTGCGAGGCGGCCAGCACCATGCCGTTGGACTCGACTCCCATCAGGGTGGCGGGCTGGAGATTCGCGACGACGACGATCTTCCGGCCGACAAGCGACTCGGGCTCGTAGTGCTCGGCGATGCCGGCCACGATGGTGCGCACTTCCTCGCCGACCTTCACCGTGAGCTTGAGGAGCTTCTTCGACTTTGGCACCCGCTCGCCCGCCAGCACCTCGGCCACGCGCAGCTCGACCTTCTTGAAGTCGTCGATGGGGATCTTCGCCGCTCCCGAAGTTGCGGCGGGGGGCCTGGCTTCGTCGCTCACCTTGGCCTCGATTCTCGGGAAGAGTGCGGAAACTTTCTGCACGGGCGTGCCCGGAGCGAGCCGCCCCCACGCGAGATCGGCGAGCCCCGGGGGCTCGCCGCCCACGGCGGCGCGGATCCGACCCGCGGCCTCCGGCAGGAAGGGGTCGATGAGGATGCTGATGGCGCGAAGCGACTCGGCGAGAGTGTAGAGGACGGTATCGAGCCGCCCGCGCCTGGCCGGATCCTTGGCGAGCACCCACGGCGCGGAAGCATCGACGTAGCGGTTGACCACGCCGAGGAACTCCCAGATGGCGGCGAGCGCCCGCTGGAAAGCGAAGTCTTCCATCGCGTCGTCCACCCCGCGTGCCGCCTGCGCGAGGGCGGCCTGCACCGTCGTGTCCTCGTCGGTCTCGGGCCCCGGCTGGGGCGCGCGACCGGCGCCGAAGTTGACGATCATGGTGGTGGCCCGGCTCGCGAGGTTGCCCAGATCATTGGCGAGATCGGCGTTGAGGCGGCCGACGAAGGCCTCCTCGCTGAAGCTCGCGTCGAGCCCGAAGGTCATCTCGCGAAGGAGGAAATAGCGGAAGGCATCGTGGCCGTACTTGTCGGTGAGCTGGAAGGCCTCCACCACATTGCCGACGGACTTGGACATCTTCCCGCCGCCTATCGTCCAGTAGCCGTGGACATTGAGCCGCCGGTAGAGCGGGATGCCGGCCGCGTGGAGCATGGTCGGCCAGTAGACGCCGTGGGGCTTCAGGATGTCCTTGCCGATGAGGTGCTCGGCATGGCCCGCCGCCCACAGCTCCTTGTAGAGCGCCCCGTCCGGGTAGCCGAGGGCGGAGACGTAGTTGATGAGGGCGTCGAACCACACGTACGTCACGTACTGGTCGTCGAAGGGCAAGGGAATGCCCCACTGGAGCCGGGCCTTCGGCCGGCTGATCGAGAGATCCTGGAGCGGCTCGCGCAGGAAACCCAGCACCTCGTTGCGGTAGCGCTCGGGCTGGATGAAGCCCGTGTGGTCCTCGAGATGCTTGATCAGCCACTCCTGGTACTTGGACATCCGGAAGAAGTAGTTCTTCTCCTTGATGAAGGACAGCGTCGTCTGGTGGTCCGGGCACTTGCCGTCGACGATCTCCTTCTCGGTGTAGAAGCGCTCGCAGCCGTAGCAGTACCAGCCACCGTACTCGCCGAAGTAGATCTCGCCCGCGTCGTAGAGCTTCTGGAGAATGGTCTGGACCACCGCCTTGTGACGAGACTCGGTGGTGCGGATGAAATCGTCGTTGCTGATGCCGAGCCGCCGCCACGTATCCCGGAACATCGCGGCGTAGGTGTCGGCGTGGGTCTGCGGCGTCACCCCGGCCGCGGCCGCCGCCTGCGCGATCTTGTCGCCGTGCTCGTCGGTGCCGGTGAGGAAGTAGACCCGGTCGCCGCGCAGGCGCCGGTAGCGGCACATGGCGTCCGCCATGATGGTCGCGCCCGCGTGGCCCAGATGGGGGCGCGAGTTGACATAATAGATCGGCGTCGTCAGATAGAACGTGCGGTCGGCCATCGCACCCTTACTTCACGATCGAGACGTTCCAGAAATAGAGATACGGGCCCGGCTTGAAGCCGCGCACGTCCTTGCGCGTCACGTCGAGGGTGAAGTAGTCGCCGAGCTTCACACGTCCCACGTCCTCGTAGAAGATCGTCTGGACCTTTTCGATGAGCGCGCGCCGCTTCTTGGCGTCGGTCTCCCGCGCCATCTCGGCCAGCAGCTTGTCCTTCTCCTCGTTGCACCACCAGCCCGGCCAGTTGCACTGGATGCTCGTGGCGATGGCGGGGTCGGGAGTGGTCGTGAAGCCCGTCGAGAAGATATCGAAGAGCTCGGGCTTGTTGCGCCGCTGGACGAGCGTCGCCCAGTCCACGACCTGGAGATCGACCTTGAACCCCACGTCCTCCATCTGCTGCGAGGCCATGAGGGCCGTGTTGTACATCCACTCGTATTCCTTGGTGGTGACCCAGCGAACAGGCTGGCCGTTGTAGCCGGCTTCCTTCAGGAGCTGGCGCGCCTTGGCCTTGTTCTTCTGGTTGTACCCGGTGGTGCCGGCCTCCGAATGCCAGGATCCCTGCTCCGGGTAGAAGAGCGCGCCGTCGAGCCGGTAGAAGGCCTTGTTGCCGATCCCCGCGGCCATGATCGGCTCCATGTCGAGGACGGCCAGGAAGGCCTGCCGCACCTTCTTGTTGGCCATCACGCCTTCCTTGTGGTTCGGCACGGCGGTGATCCAGCCATAAGGCTTGGCGATCTGCGCCTCGAGACTCGCCTGACCCTTGACGCGGTCGATCTGATCCTGCCGGATGCTCTGCGCGAAGTTGTACTCGCCGGTCTCGGCGCCGGCCAGGCGCACCGAGGCCTCGGGCACCGGGATGAAATAGATCTCGTCGACGTAGGCCGTGCGTTTGCCTCCGTAGCCATTGGGCGGCTCGGAGCGCGCCGAGTACTCCTTGAAGCGGGCCAGGCGCACGTGACGGTCGGGCTTGTGCTCGACGAAGCGGTA
>Ga0335070_10002821_pt1 | contig 20169 bp, 18 predicted proteins | sample Lox_Sample_13_FD_206722 | JGI IMG/M metagenome (GOLD analysis project Ga0335070, IMG submission 206722) | Soil microbial communities from Loxahatchee National Wildlife Refuge, Florida, United States - Lox_Sample_1.3 | ecosystem: Environmental > Terrestrial > Soil > Wetlands | place: USA... | reverse complement strand
GCTCCGGCGCCGGCACGTCCTGGGCCTCGCGCGGCGCCGCGCCCGCGCCGGTATAGAGATGGCGGTTGAAGCGCAGCCGCCGTCCCGCCAGCCGCGCGACGAGCGAGCGCAGATGGAACTCGGCGCCGAACATCAGCTCCTGCACGCGATGGCCCGGCCAGGGCGCGAAGCGGGTCAGGCGCAGCGGATGCCGCTCCTCGCTCGGCGCATAGAAATAGGAGATGGCGTTGACGCGCGGCAGCGGCCCGAGGATCGGTTTGACCGAATGCCAGGACCGGTCGGTCGTCTCCATGATGACCAGCCGGTTGCCGCGGAAATCGACCGCGCTCGGCGGCGCCCGCCGGTTGCTGTCCCACAGCTCGAGGCTGCCGCCATAGTCGGCGCGCCAGAACGGCGCCATGTAATAGATGAGCGCGACCGCGCGCCGGCGCGCGCGATCGTAATCGTGCGAGTTGTCCAGATGCGGGCACATGAAGTCGCCCGGCACCATGGCGGTGATGCCGCTGTTGTAGAGCTTCGGATCGGTCTCGAGGAACGGCACGCCGATGATGCGCGCGACGACGTCGGCGACGGCGCGGCTGTTGAGCGCCATGACCAGATGGCGGATCGGCTCGGCGAGCGCGTCGAGCTCGGCCGTGACGAACTTGCGCTCCTTGAGGTTCTTGAGCCGCACCATGCCGGCAAGCGCCGGCAACAGGCTGAACGCCGCGAGCATGACGTCATCGGGCAAGAGGCTGTCGATCCAGCAATAGCGCAGGCCGCCCGATTCGGCCGAGCCGAACGCGGCGTTCAAGCGGTCGGCCTCGGCCTCGAGGCGCGCGGCAATCGTCGCCGAAATGGCGCCCGCATCCGCAAGCACGATCTGCCCCCTCCCTAGATCGTCTTGAGAAGTATCGCAGTCGTGCGCCGGATCAACCAGTGCCGACGACGCGACTTTAGGCTCGATAAAGAAAAATTGAACGGAACGGCGTCACGGCCGCCCCCATGCGTGACTTACCCTGTGCGTAACCGATGCAATGCTACCACATCGCGCACGTAACCGACCACGCGACCCGCTGCGGCGCCGCACCTGATCGATACCGTGCTGGACTTCCTCTCGCCGAGACTATTGAGTTTGAATATGTCGGAATTTTGGCGCAGCCGTTAACGAGTCGCGCCGCGGTTAAAGATTGGCGCGCACATCACACGGTATTGTCTTGGTCGAGCACGACAAATATCTGGTCCAGCTGCGTCGCGAGCTGGTGCGCGCGCAGGCGCGGCTCAAGCGCGCCGAGCTCGAATGCGACCGGCTGCGCGCAGAGAACGAGCGCCTGAGGGAATTGGCCAAGGCGTCGAGCAAAAAAACTGACCGCGAGGCGTAGACCGGCGGACGACCCGCCGTGCGGCTAGGCGGGGCGGCGCTTGGGGCCGGTGGCGATGATCTGCTGAGCCGTCTGCTGCGCGGCGTCCTGGGCCGCGCGGCGCGCTTCCTCGTGCTGGCGGCGCAGCTCGGCCTGCTCGGCGCGTATCCGCTTGAGCTGCGCCAGGGCGCGGCGCTCGCGCTCCTCTTCGGCCTGGCGCTCGCGGCGCTCTTGCACCTTGCTGTAGAGGATGCCGATCAGCGCGGGCGGCATGAAGACGATGGCCAGGCGCAGGGCCCAGTCATAGAACGTGCTGTTGTCGTTGCCGATGATGATCGAAGACTTGCACTCGTAACGGCTGGCGAAGCTGCCGGCGCAGTGCTCGGCCTCGTGCTTGTAGCTGGCCGAGCGGAAATCGTCGGGCAGGGCGATCTTGGACAGCTCGCCCCAGCCGGCGGCGGCCATCCACAGCACACTGACGGCCACAGCGCACCATTTTAGTATGGGCATATGGCGGTCTTCCCGCATCGTCCCCCTCGCCTGGAAGTAGCGAGCCTCTATGCCGTTACGACCCTGGACGTCGGTCAGGGTAGCCGGCGCAGGGTTACCAGCGGCTTAATGCCCTGGAGGGGCTTCCGCCGGCCGGTTTGCCGGTCTAGGAAGGGGACGGGCGGTCGCGCCGCGGCCGGGAAGTGCCGTCCGGGCGCCGCATGGAGCAGGGGAGGGCGAACGCGCATGAGCCAGAATTCGGGACAGCCGCCGCGGCCGGCGGCAGGGCCGGGACACAACAGCGGCCAACGCCTGCCCCGCACGATCTTCGCGCCCGAGCACGAGCAGTTCCGCGACAGCGTGCGCCGCTTCGTCGCCGCCGAGGTCCTGCCTCACTACGCCGACTGGGAAGAGGCCGGGGTCGCGCCGCGCGAGGTCTGGCTCAAGGCCGGCGCGGCCGGCATCCTCGGCACCAGCATTCCCGAGGACTATGGCGGCTCGGGCGGCGATTTCTATTTCGACTCGGTGGTCGTCGAGGAGCTCAGCCGGCGGTTCATCGCCGGCCCGGCCTGGGAGCTGCACTCCTATATCGTGGCGCCCTATATCCTGCGCCACGGCACCGAGGCGCAGAAGCGGCGCTGGCTGCCCAAGATGGCCTCGGGCGAGGTCATCGCCTCGATCGGCATGACCGAGCCGGGCGGCGGCAGCGATCTCAAGGCGGTGCGCACCACCGCCGTGCGCGACGGCGGCGACTACGTCATCAACGGCTCCAAGACCTTCATCACCAACGGCATCGCCGGCGACATGGTGCTGCTGGTCGCCAAGACCGACCCCAAGCTCGGCGCCAAGGGTATTTCCTTGTTCTTGGTCGATACGAGCCTGCCGGGCTATCGCAAGGGCCGCAATCTGAAGAAGGTCGGCAACAAGGCGTCGGATACGGCCGAGCTGTTCTTCGACGACGTGCGCGTGCCGGCCGATTGCCTGCTCGGCGGCGAGAACGACGGCTGGCGCTGCCTGATGACCGAGCTGGTGCAGGAGCGCCTCCTGGTCGCGGTGCGCGCCATGGCGACGGTCGAAGCGGCTCTCGACGAGACGGTCGAATACACGCGCCTGCGCAAGGCGTTCGGCCAGAGCGTGTTCGATTTCCAGAATACCCGCTTCAAGCTCGCCGACGCCGCGGCCGAGATCCAGGTCGGCCGCATCTTCGTCGACCGCTGCATTCAGCTGCATGTCGAAGGACAGCTCGACGCGCGCACCGCGGCGATGGCGAAGCTGTGGACCACCGAGATGCAGCAGCGCGTGCTCGACGAGTGCCTGCAGCTCCACGGCGGCTACGGCTATATGTGGGAGTTCCCGATCGCGCGCGCCTGGGCCGACGCGCGCGTCCACCGTATCTACGCCGGCAGCAACGAGATCATGCGCGAGATCATCGCGCGCGGGCTATAGGCGCGGCGCTCCCACGCTGCCGCCGCCGCGGCCGGGCACGGACGTGCGCGATCAGGCGTCGCCGCCTGATCGCGTTTCATCCTAGGCGCGCACCGACTTGACGTAGCTGTCCATCTGCTGCTGCAGCCGGCCCGCCATGTCGGAGAGCTGGTTGGAAGCAGCCTGCACCTCGTTGACCAGACGCCCGGTCTCGCCCGAGGCATCCGAGACGCCGGTGATGTTCTGCGCGACCTCCTGCGTGGCCGCGCCCTGTTCCTCGACCGCGGACGAGATCGACGTCGATATCTCGTTGATGTCCTTGATGATCTTGGAGATGGCGTTGATTGCCTCGACCGAGGTCGCGGTCGCGTTCTGGATTTCCGAGACCTGCTGGGCGATCTCCTCGGTCGCCTTGGCGGTCTGGGTCGCCAGCGCCTTGACCTCGCTCGCCACGACGGCGAAGCCTTTGCCGGCCTCGCCGGCCCGCGCCGCCTCGATGGTCGCATTGAGCGCCAGGAGGTTGGTCTGCTCGGCGATATCCTGGATCATGTTGACGACCTCGCCGATCTTCTGGGCGCCCTCGCGCAGCCCGCCGATCATGCTGGTCGAACGCTCGGCGCTGGTCATCGCCTGGCCAGCGATCTGCGTCGACTGCACGACCTGGCGGCCGATCTCCTGGATCGAGCTGCGCAGCTGCTCGGAAGCCGAAGCCACGGTCGCCGCCTGCTTGTTGGTCTCCTCGGCGGTGGCCGCCATCGAGGTGGCGTTGGCCTGCAGCTCGGTCGCGGCGCTCGACACCGCCTGGACCACCGCGCTGACGTCCTCGGCCATCTTTTCGCGCGAGGTCGCGACGGTCCACACCAGCATCGGCGCGATATAGGCGCCCTTGGCGTCGTTGATCGCGTAGACGCGCAGGTCGAGCTTTTCCTGGCCCAGGCTGATCAGCGCCTTGTAGGGCAGACGGCTGGGATCGGCCAGCAGCTTGCGCTGGTGCGACGGCACCTTGTGGAAGATGTCGATGCACTGGCCCTCGAGCTTGTCGACCGGGCAGGGCAGCAGGCTCTGCAGCGGGCGCAGCGTCTCGCGGCTGGTCTTGTTGATGTAGTCGATCTTGAAGTCCTTGAGATCGACGGTCATGACGTTGACTGGCATCTCGTCGAGCATGCGCAGGAGGCGCGCGACGCGCTTTTCCTCTTTGACCTGCGCCGTGATCACCGACCAGGTGAGCATCGGGCCGACATAGCGCGTGCCGTCCATGAGCGCCGTGACGTAGAGGTCGAGCACTTCGCCGCCGATCTCGATCCGCCCCTTGAACGGCAGGTTCTTCGGGTCGGACAGGAGCCGACGCTGATGCGCCGGGTTCTTGTGAAAGACGTCGATGCATTGCCCGACGATCTCGTGCGCCTTGACGGGCAGCACGGACTCGATGGTCTTCAGGCCCTCGATAGTGGCCTTGTTGACATAGTTGATTCGGAAGTCCTCGAGGTCGCAGGTCATGACCGCGACGGGCATGTCGTCGACCATCTGTTTGAAGGCCTTCAGGGCCATTTGGCCGGCAGCCGCCGGCCGAGCAAGTTTACGCAGCATTTGTTACCCCCACTCCCAGTCGCTATGGAAAACGGGCTAGATATCAGGGCAGGATGGTTAATATGACGTTAAGTCTAAAAAAATTGGTGATGTATTGGCATAATGTTGAATAAACATTTTGAACTTGGATCAAATATATGGTCGGAAATTCACCTCTAGAGAGAAATATTCCTGGTGGCGACCACACGCCATTACATGAACGCGCAAGTCGGGCCGTACAAATTTGCGGTTGCTGCCTCCCGCGTCCGGCGCGGGCCGCGGCGACGGTATTGTCGAGCGCGCGGCGCATCGGCTTGCGGCGCGCGCGGCGCCGGAGCCACGCGGGCACGTTGCGGTGATCCCCGAGGCACGCCGACCGCCCTTGCGGCGCGCCCCGGACGCAACCATTTTTTTGCTACACAAGGCAGCGGGCCTGATGATAAATAGCGCCCGCACTTGGCCACGCCCCCGGGCTTGGCCGTGTTTCGGAAGATCGATCTCCCGGCGCTGCGGCCGTGGCGGAATTGGTAGACGCGCAGCGTTGAGGGCGCTGTGGGGGCAACCCCGTACAGGTTCAAGTCCTGTTGGCCGCACCACCGCCGGAGAGAACGCCGTCTTCAGGCCCGCTACCGGGTCTTCATCGCTGCGGCTGTGGCGGAATTGGTAGACGCGCTAGCTTCAGGTGCTAGTGAACGCAAGTTCGTGGGGGTTCGAGTCCCTCCAGCCGCACCACCGGGCCATCCCGGCCTTCCCACACGCACCACGGGAACCAAAGCTTAACCTTTTCCCCACCAAGATGGCCGTCCTGGCGGGCACGCGCGCTGCGGTCGGCGTGCCGGCCCGCCGGAGGGGGCTTGTGGCGCGGCCGTGTTCGTGACGGCGCGGATGCCCTGGCCAGTCGGTCGCGGGGCGGGGCGTGAGGTTGGGATTCCTTTCCGGTCGGTCCGGTCAGCAGGCCATGCCGCACGCCGGCGGGCGCGACGCACGCGCGTCCGAGGTCGAGGCCGAGGCGGTTCGCGTCCGCCAATTCATGGGCCTGGTCGGCGTCACGCCGATGACGGTCGTGACCAACCTCGTCAACTCGCTGCTCACGGTCGCAGTGTTCTGGGACCGCGTCCCGCATCCGGTGTTGCTCGGCTGGGAGGCGCTGATCCTGCTGCTCGCCGGCTGGTGGACGCTCGGCTGGCTGGCCCAGCGCCGGCGCGCGACGCCGACGCGCATCCGGCCGGCGGTGATCCGGCGCGCGACCGTCACGACCGCGGCAATCGGCGTCGTGTGGGGCGCCGCCGGCGTCCTGTTCTTCCAGCCTCACTCGATCCTGCATCAGGCGTTCCTGGCGTTCGTCATCGGCGGCATGTCGGCGGGCGCGGTCGGCGCCGTCTATCTCGTGCCGCTCGGTTGCATCGGCTACATCCTCATCGGCCAGCTGCCGCTGATCGCGCTCATTGCCGCCGTCGGCGACGACGTCCACGTCATCATGGCCGTGATGGCGATGCTCTATACGGCGATGATGCTGCTGTTCGTGCGCCACAACTACCGCGCCTTCCGCCGCTGGATCCGCACCGATGTCGACCGGCTCGCGCTGCAGCGGGAAGTCGTCAGCGCCCAGGCGCGCCTGGTTGACGCGCTCGAGCACGGCCCTGCGGCGATGGCGTATTTCGACCGCGACGACCGGCTGGTGCTGTGCAACGGCGCCTTTCAGGCGTTCTTCGGCGGAGAGCCGCAGGGGGCGGTCGCGGGGACGCCCTATCTGGCGCTGCTCGAGCGGTTCGCCACGCTCAACCTGGCGCGCGATTCGGTGTGGACGGTCGAGGCCTGGGTGCGCGCGCACCAGACCCGGCCGAGCGAGACGGGCCAGCGCTACGATTGCCAGATCAACGACGGTCGCTGGCTGCAATTCGCCGCGCACCGGGCGGCCGACGGCGGGCGTCTGCTGGTCGCGACGGACGTCACCGATCTCAAGCGCCAAACCGTGGCGCTGGCCCAGGAATCGAAGCTGTTCCAGGGCCTGATCCACAACCTGCCCGACGGCATGATCCTCTACGATTTCGACCTCAAGCTGGTCGCCTGCAACCGGCGCTACCGCGAACTGTTCGACTATCTGCCGGAGCATCTCCTTCAGCCCGGTGCCAGCGTCGCCGACATCATCCGCTACGGCGCCGAGCTCGGCGTCTACGGCCCCGGCTATCCGGAAGGCCATGTCAGCATGCGCGTCCAGCAGGCGCACAACGCCGAGGGCTTCGTCGACGAGCGCACGCTGGCCGACGGCACGATCATCGAGATCGTGTCGCGGCCGATCCCGGGCGTCGGCATCATGAACAGCTACTACGACATCACCGAGCGGCGGCGCGCCGAGCAGGCGTTGCGCGAGAGCGAGGAGCGCTATCGCGGCCTCGTCGAGCTGTCGCCGGATTGCATCATGATCCGCCGGGGCGAGACGCTCGTCTTCGTCAACCCGGCCGGCGCAAGGCTGCTCGGCGGCCATAGCCCGGCCGAGATCGTGGGACGCTCGGTCTGGGAGTTCGTCCCGGAGAGTTCGCGCGCCAGGCTGACCGAGCGGTTAGCCGCCGGCGACCGCGGCGACGCGCCGCTACCGATCGACGAGTATCAGTATCGTCGGCTGGACGGTAGCGTCGTCGATGTCGAGGCGGTGGCGATGCCGTTCGTCTATCGCAATGAGCGCGCCGTTCAGATCGTCGCGCGCGACATCTCCGACCGCAAGCGCGCCGAGGCCGAGCTCAAGAAGGCCAAGGAGCAGGCCGAGCTGGCAAGCCGCGCCAAGTCCGAGTTCCTGGCGAACATGAGCCACGAGCTGCGCACACCGCTCAATGCCGTCATCGGCTTCTCCGAGATCATCAAGGATGAGGTGCTGGGCCGCGATCCCGACCGCTATCGCGCCTATGCGTCGGATATCCACGCGAGCGGCGTGCACCTGCTCAGCCTGATCAACGACATTCTCGACCTCTCCAAGATCGAGGCGGGCAAGGCCGAGCTGGCCGAGGCCGAGGTCGACGTCGCCGAGGTCGTCCGCAGCTCGATCCGCCTGGTACGCGAGCGCGCAGAGACGGCGCAGGTGAGCCTCGCGGCCGCCATGCCCGCGACCCTGCCGCGCGTCTGGGCGGAGCGGCGCGCGCTCAAGCAGATCCTTCTCAACCTCCTGTCGAACGCCATCAAGTTCACGCGCCCGGGCGGCTCGATCACGGTCGGCGCAGCGCTCGGCGCCAACGGGTCGCTGGTGATTTCCGTCGCCGACACCGGCATCGGCATCTCGGCCGGGGACATCGAGCGGGCGCTGACGCCGTTCGGCCAGGTCGGCAATCCGCTAACCCGCGATCACAGCGGCACCGGCCTCGGCCTGCCGCTGTCGCGCGCCCTGATCGAGCTGCACGGCGGCACCCTCGAGCTGCAGAGCGAGCCCGGCGTCGGCACGATCGTGTCGGCGGTGCTGCCGGCGCGGCGCGTGCTCGGGCGCGAGACGGTCGCCTCGAGCGCCGCCTGACCGCGGCCGCGGAAATCCAGGATCGAATGGGCTAGAGCGCGCGGGCGGCGGCGCGGGGCAGGGTATCGTCGATGCCGGCCAGAGCCTCGAGCTCGTCGAGACGCGCGATCTCGACACGGTTCTTGTCGGGCAGGGCAATGGCGCCCGACTTGCGGAGCCGCGTGAAGGTGCGGCTGACCGTCTCGATGGTCAGGCCGAGATAGTCGCCGATATCGGCGCGCGACATCGGCAGGGCGAGCAGCCGGTCCGGCTGGCGCCGCTGGCGGGCGCGCGCGGCGAGCATGGCGAGGAAGGTGGCCAGGCGCTCGGTCGCGCTCTTGCGGCCGAGCAGCACCATCTGCTCCTGGGCGGCGGCCAGCTCGTTGGAGGCGGTCTGCAGCAGCCGGTTCTCGAGCTTCGGGAACTCCTGGAGCAGGGTCTCGAACTTGCCGCGCGGGAAGCGGCACAGGCGCACCGCCGTGATGGCCTCGGCCGAATAGGTGTAGCGGTCGTGCATGGCGATGCCGAGAAAATCGCCCGGGAACAGGAAGCCGGTGATCTGGCGCCGGCCGTCGGCCAAGAGCTTGTAGATCTTGACCGCGCCCTCGATGACGTTGAACAGGTGCGTGGCCGGATCGCCCTCGCTGAAGATCAGTTGGTGGGGCGCCAGGCGGTTCTGGGTGACGATGGCGTTGAGACGGTCGAGCTCGCGCGCGTCGAGGGCGTCGCAAATGCTCAAGTGACGCACCGTGCACGCTTCACAGGGGCTGAAGCTGCGAACGGAAGCCTTTCGCAGTTCCGGCATGAATTGGGTCCGCTTCGTCCTACGCTAAATTCGTAGAAACAATAGCTTATCCGCTCCGCAGCGACAATACCGGGACGCCGCGCCGGCCCGTGCGCCCGATTGACGCAGGTCAACGCGCAGTCCGCGCCGCCCGGCGATAGTCGCGCCCTCGACCGCCGGAGCAAGACGTGCCAGACCCAAAGCCGGTGCCGTACAGCGTTCGAAACCTGGGCCGCGATCGCCTTCGCCAGGCCTTTTCGCTTATCCAGGCGGTCGACCCGGGGCTGTCGCTCGAAGCCTGGCGGCGCTATGCGCGGCCGCGGGTGTCCGGCGGCGCCGCGCCGCGCCGGGGTATCCTCGCCCTCGAAGACCAGCGCGGCTGCATCCTCACTCTGATGGAATACCATCTGGAGACCGACCTGCATGACGGTCGGATCCTGCGCTGTACCTGTCTCGCCGGCGTCGACCTGCTGAACCCGCGGGCCGCGCTGCGCGCGCTCGTGCGCGCCATCCGCCAGCGCGCCGAGGCGACGGGCTGCGAGGCGATCCATGTCACGGCGCCGCGCACGCTGGGCGCGCTGACCACGGCGCTGGTCGACAGCGGCTTCGGCATCGATGCCGCCGAGCACAGGCTGGCCCTGCGCGACGACTCCGCCGAGATCCGGACCGATCTGCTCCATGCTTGACGCACGTCAATGTCGCGCGGACCCGGTGCAGGATTCTATACTTATCGATGACGGGAACCGCCGGCGGACGGGCCGGTTGGAAGCCAGAGACCGGAAAGGGACAGCGCCATGACGATCCAGACCATCCTCGTCCATATCGACGACAGCAAGAACTGCGCCGCACGTCTGGATCTGGCACTCAGGATCGCCTCGTCGTGCAAGGCGCATCTCGTCGGCCTGCACGTGGTCGCGCCGCTCTACGTGCCGCCCTACATGGCGGCGGAGGTCGGCACCGAGATCCTCGACGCGCAGAAGCGCATCTCCGCCGAGATGGCGGCCGCCGCCGAGGCAACGTTCAAGAAGGCCGCCGCGAAGACCGACGTCGCGACCGAATGGCGGCGCGACGACGGCTATCCGGGCGAGGTCATCGCCATGCACGCCCGCTACGCCGATCTCACGGTGGTCGGCCAGACCGATCCGAGCCTCGGCGCCAACGACGTCGCCGAGACCGTGGTACTCGACTCGGGCCGCCCGACGCTGGTCGTGCCTTATGCCGGCCGCTTCGAGCGCATCGGCGAGCGCGTGCTGGTCGCGTGGAACGCGAGCCGCGAGGCCGCGCGCGCGGTGAGCGATTCGCTCCCGCTGCTGTCGCGCGCCAGGTCGGTCACGGTGATGGCGGTCAATCCCAAGAGCGGGCCGGCCGCGCATGGCGACGTGCCGGGCGCCGATATCTCGCTGTTCCTGGCGCGGCACAACATCAAGACCGAGGCGACGCAGGTGTTCGCCGACGACATCGACGTGGGCGACATGCTGCTGTCGCGCGCCGCGGATCTCGGCAGCGACCTCCTGGTGATGGGCGCCTATGGCCGCTCGCGCCTTACCGAGCTTGTGCTCGGCGGCGCAACGCGCCACATCCTGCAGCAGATGACGGTCCCGGTTCTGATGTCTCATTGAGGCGCCGGCTTCAGCGCCGGCCCTCGTCCGCGAGCCCGTGGACGCGGGCTCGATCGTCGACCGAAAGGAAGGAGAGCGACATGGCAAACGATCTTGGACCACTTGAAGCGCCGCTGGCTCCCTTTGGCTGGCCGTTCCGGTCGTTGCAGAAGGAAGTCAACCGGGTGTTTCGCGATTTCTTCGAGGAGGCGAGGGTGCCGGAGCTCGGCTTCGCCGCGGGCGTGACGCCCGGCATCTCGGTCAAGATGGACATCGCCGAGACCGACAAGGCGTTCGAGGTGACCGCCGAGATGCCCGGCATGGACGAGAAGGACATCGAGCTGTCGGTCAGCGACGGCATCCTCACCATCAAGGGCGAGAAGAAGGCCGAGAAGGAAGAGAAGGGCAAGAACTACCACCGCATCGAGCGGTCCTATGGCAGCTTCCAGCGCTCGCTGGCCCTGCCGCCGACCGTCAACGTCGAGGCCATCGACGCGACCTTCAAGAAAGGCGTGCTGACCATCACCCTGCCCAAGACCGCCAAAGCGGTCGAAAAGGCCAAGAAGATCGAAGTCAAAGCGAGCTGATCCGGGGGCCCAGCCCTCGATGGACCCGGCGCGGCCCTGCCGCCGCCGGGTCCATGCTGTCCGGCCGACACCGACGATAACGAAGACGTGATAGGCGAGCCGGCAATATTGAGCCGGGCTCCGGGGTAAACCATCTAGCGACTACTGGATGACGCCGCCCCTGCGCCACGGCTCCTGGGCGGCCAATAACAAGGAGGGCTTCGCAATGACTCGGATCGGAACGATCATGGCCGCATCGGCCGTCGCGGCCGCGCTCTTCGCCGGCATTCCCGCCGGCTATGCCGCCGGCGGCGGCGGCAGCGACAGCATCACCTCGCGCCCCAGCACCCCCGCCGACCCCAACTACGCCGCGGCAGTCGCGGCGATCCAGGCCAAGGACTATGCCCGCGCGATCCCGCTGCTCAACCAGGTGATCGCCAAGAACCCGCGCAACGCCGACGCCCTGAACTACATGGGCTACAGCCTGCGCGAGACCGGCAAGCTCGACGACGCGCTCGGCTATTACGAGAAGGCGCTGGTCATCGACCCGAACCACCGCGGCGCCCACGAATATCTCGGCGAGCTCTATCTCCAGAAGGGCGACATCAAGAACGCCGAAGTGCAGCTCGCCAAGCTCGACGACATCTGCACCTTCGGCTGCGAGGAATATCGCGACCTGAAGCGCAAGATCGCCGCGTACAAGTCGGGCAAGAGCAGCTAGCTAGTTTGCGCTCGGCTGCGCCGCCGGCTGCGCGCGGCCGCGGTCTCGGGCAGCGTGCTGGCGTCGCGGATGACGCGCACCGTAAGCGCGCCCTCGCGGCCACGGAGCGTCACCTCGCGGGCCGGAAAGGTCGACAGGTCCACACCGGCGAGCGCCGCCACGGCGTCGGACACGACCAGCTCGGCCTCGAAGTCCTTGCACAGCGCCTCGAGCCGGCTCGCCGTGTTGACCGTGTCTCCGATCGCGGTAAGCGTCACGGCGCGGCCATAGCCCATCTCGCCGACGATCGCCGGTCCGGCGTGGATGCCGATGCCCATGCGCAGCGGCTCGTCGAGATCGTGGGCGAGCGAGCGGTTGAGCTCGCCGAGCCGGATCGACATGGCGCGCGCCGCGGCCAATGCCTCGCGTGCGCCGGCGGCAACGTCTTCGCCGAGGCCGAACAGCGCCATGGTGCCGTCGCCGATGAACTTGTCGAGATGGCCGCCGGCGCCGATCACCGCCATGCCCATGGCCTGGAAATACCGGTTGAGCACGAACACCACGTCATAGGGCAGCTTCTTCTCGGAGAAGCGCGTGAACGAGCGCAGATCGGCGAACAGCACGGCGATCTCGGTCTCGCGGCCCTGGGTGTAGGCGGGACGCAGATGGCCGTCCTGCGGCTCGGCGCTCGGCGGCAGGAGCGGCGTCACTTCGAGCGGCGCGGTCGGCCGAAGCTGACAGGCGAGGCGCACATTGGGCGGCGCCGCCACGCGCTTCAGCACCTTCTCCTCGTCGGCCGAGGGCGGCGGCAGCTCGGCGAGACCGTCGCCGATGCGCACCCGGCAGGTCGAGCAGCGGCCGCGGCCGCCGCACACCGAGGCGTGCGGGATGCCGGCCGAGCGGCTCGCCTCGAGCACCGAGAGGCCGCGCTGGATGTCGACGGTCTTGCCGTCGGGATAGGTCAGGCGCACGACGCCGCGCCGCCGCGCCAGCAGCGCCCGCAGGAGGCGGGCGGCAAAAGCGAGCAGCAGGGTAATGAGGGTGAACACCTGGATGCGGTCGGTCCAGAGATCGACGAGGCGGACCGCCGCGTCGTCCGGCCAATGGATCGCCGCCATGGCGTTGCGCAGCCAGTCCTTGTTCTGCGCGAGCGCGGCCGCCTCGCGGCCGGCCGAGAGAAAGCCGAGCAGGGCCAGGACCGGGATGAGCACGGCGAGCGCCAGCAGCGAGGGCGCCCACGACGCGTAGCGCGGCTTGAGGCGCAGCCAGAAGTGCAGGCCGATGCAGCCGTGGAACCAGGCGACGACGAGGGCGATCGCCTGCTCGATGGCGTATTTCGGCTGCCAGAGGCTGAGCAGGACATAGGTGTAATAGTCGTTGAGCCCGGTGCCGAGCAGGCCGCGCGTGCCCAGCACGTGCTCGGCGAGGAGCGGCGGCACGGCGAAGCCGAGGCAGAGCTGCGCCACCTCCCACGGCCGCATGCGCAGGGTGCGGCGCGTATAGAGGCTCATGAGCGCCAGGCTCCAATGGACGACGAGCGCGCCGTAGAGCGCGAACAGGCCGACCGGGTTGCGCCACAGCGCGATGAACCACAGCCGGCCGCCCTCCAAGGTCTTGAGGTCGATCAGGCCCAGGCTGTGGTTGATCAGATGCGTCGTGACATAGGCGAGCAGGATCAGTCCGCAGTACAGTCTGGTGGACTTGAGGATGGCAGGCATGCGGACGACCGGCGATCGCGACAGGGCTGCGGCCCATTTTAGAGCCTCCGGCGATGGCCGTCGCGGGCCCTCGCGGCGGCGCGCGGCTTTGTGATGCTGAGCGCGCTCGGTATCGTCCTGGCCGGCTATCTCGGCATCGGCGGGCTGATGTTCGCCTTCCAGCGCCGGCTGCTCTACTTCCCCGACCGGTCGCGCCCCGAGCCGGCGCCCGGCGACCCGGCGGATATGACCGCCGTCGACTATGTCACGGCCGACGGCCTGCGCCTGAGCGGATGGTACTGGCCGCCGGCCGCGCCGGGGCAGCCGGTCCTGGTGCATTTCCACGGCAATGCCGGACATATCGGCGATCGCGCGCCGCTCATGCGGCCATATCTCGACGCCGGCTTCGGCCTGCTGCTCGCCGAATATCGCGGCTATGGCGGCAATCCCGGCCGGCCGACCGAGACCGGGCTCCACGCCGACGCCCGCGCGGCGCTCGATTTCGTCGCCGGCCAGGGCGTGACGCCGGACCGCATTGTGCTCTATGGCGAGTCGCTCGGCACGGGCGTCGCCGTCCGCCTCGCCGCGGAGAGTCCGGTCGGCGCACTGGTCCTCGAGGCGCCGTTCACCTCGGCGGCCGACGTCGGCGCGTCAGCCTATCCCTTCGTCCCGGTGCGCCTCCTGATGCTCGACCGCTTCGACTCGTTGCGGCGCATCGCGGCGGTGACGGCGCCGCTTCTCGTGCTGCATGGCGAGCGCGACGCGACGGTGCCAGTGGCGCACGGCCGCCGGCTGCTCGCCGCGGCGCGCGTCCCGAAGGAGGGCCGGTTCTATGCGGAAGCAGGGCACACGGATCTCTACGATTTCGGCATCGCCGAGGAGGTCATCACCTTCCTCGCGCGCCACGGTCTGTGCGGCGTTCGGTCAGGCGGGGCGGCGGTCGCGCGCGGCGAGGGCGGCGAGCGCGTCGGGCGAATCGATATCGATCAGCACGGCGTCTGATTCGATCTCGACCTCGTGCACGCTGTCGCCGTGCTCGCCGATCAGATGGCGCGCGCCGACATCGCCCTCGACCGCCTGCATCTCGGCGAAGAAGCGACGCGCCCACAGGACGGGATTGCCGCGCTTGCCGTGCCAGACCGGCACGCAAATGGCGCGCGCGGCGACCGGGTCGAAGGCGGCGATCAGCCGGTCGAGCTGCTTGCTTTCGATCAGCGGCATGTCGCCCAGGCAGACCAGCGCGCCCTGGGCGGTCTCGGGCAGGGCGGCAAGGCCGCGTCGCAGCGAGGTGCTGAGCCCCTCGGCGTAATCGGGATTGTCGACGAAGGTCACGGGCAGGCCGTCGAGCGCCGCGCGCACGCGCTCGGCCTCATGGCCGGTGACGATCACGACCGGCCGCGCGCGCGAGCCGAGCACTGCGTCGACCACATGGCGCACCATCGGCTTGCCGTCGACATCGGCGAGCAGCTTGTTGACCGGACCCATGCGGCGCGACTGGCCGGCGGCCAGCACGAGCGCCGCGACCAGCGGGCCCACGGTGCGCGCCGGCTCGGGTGCAGCGAGCGGCGCCGCCGCGGCGCGCGGCAGCGGCCGCGTCGGAATCTCCTTGAGCAGGCCGCCGACGCCCATGTGCATGAGATCGGCGCCGGTGACGTCGAGCCCGGCGAACAGGCGCTGTAGCACCCAATCGAAGCCGTGGAGCCGCGCCGAGCGCGCCGAGCCGGGCAGGCCGAGCACGCGCATGCCGCCGAGCCGCGCCAACAGCATCAGATTGCCCGGATCGACCGGCATGCCGAAATGCTCGATCCGGCCGCCGGCGCGCTCGATCGCCGCCGGCACCACATCGCGCCGATCGACGATCGCCGAAGCGCCGAGCACGAGCACGATGTCGCAGCGCTCCTCGCGCGCCTTCTGCATTGCCGCCGTGACCGCAGCCTCGTCGTGCTCGCACAGGAGCCGCGGGCCGAGCGTGCCGCCGAGTGCCGCGACGCGCGCCTCGGTCACCTCGATCATCTTGGCGACCATGCGCTCCTTGAGCACGGGGAGATGCGTCTGGATCAGGCCCACGCGCTGCGGCTGGAGCGCCGCGAGCCAGAAGAGGGGACCGCCGGTCGAGGCCGCCGCGGCGCAGGCCTCGACGACGCTGCCGGCAACGCCGAAGGTGATGACCTTGACCGTCGCGACGATGTCGCCGGCCTCGACGAGCTGATAGGGCGGCACGGTCGCGACCGTGACGCTTTCGTCGACCAGGTTGACGGCGTCGACCTGGGCCGGGTCGAACATGGCGAGGCCGCGCACCGCGGCGAACAGGTTGCACCGCCCGGTCGCCGCCGGCCCGACGCGGATGTTGGCGCCGGATGCGGCCTCGGCGACGCGCGCCGCGGCGGCGTTCTCGTCGAGATCGCCGGCCTCGAGCCGGGCCGCGACCACGCTCGTGCAGCCGCCCTGGCGCAGCGCGGCGACGTCCTCTGCGCTCAGCACCGTGCCCTTCTTGAGCGTACGGCGGCCGACGCGACGGCTGTGGGCGAGGATCGCGCCCTCGGCCTCGTCGAGCGCGATGTCGCCGAATTTCACGCCGCGGCCGCTGCTTCGTCGCCGGGCTCGGCATGCAGCGCCCGGATCACCTGGGCCATGATCGCAATCGCGATTTCGGCCGGCGCGCGGCCGCCGAGCTTCAGGCCGATCGGCCCGTGGATGCGCGCCATCTCGGCCGGCGTGAAGCCGGCCTCGGCGAGCCGCGCCTGGCGCGAGGCGTGCGTCTTCTTGCTGCCGAGCGAGCCGATATAGAAAGCCTCCGAGCGCAGCGCGACGTGCAGCGCCGGATCGTCGAGCTTGGGGTCGTGGGTCAGCGTCACGACGGCGGTGCGCGAATCGGGCGCGAGCCGCTTCATCGCGTCGTCGGGCCATTCCTCGGTCAGCGCGACGCCGGGGAAGCGCGCCTCGGTCGCGAAGGCGCCGCGCGGATCGACGATCGTCACGTCATAGCCGGCGAGCGCGGCGATCGGCGCCAGCGCCTGGGCGATGTGCACGGCGCCGACGATGATCAGGCGCAGCGGCGGATTGAAGACGTGAACGAAAAGCGCGCCGTCGACCGCCTTGAGCGTGCCGCTGCGGTCATGGCGCAGCGCCTCGCGCGCGGCCGCCAGGGCGGCACCGTCGAGCGTCAGATCGCCCGAAACTTCCGTATTTGTTACAAGGGATTGGGCGCCGGTCTTGATATTCGTGACGAGCGCCAGCGAGCGCTTCCTGGCGCGCGCCTCGAGGACGGCGTCGAGGGTCGGGCGTTTCATTCGACGCGCTCGACATAGACCTGGACCTTGCCGCCGCAGGCGAGGCCGACTTCCCAGGCCTGCTCGTCGGTGACGCCGAAATCGAGCAGGCGCGGCTTGCCGTCCTTGATGACCTGCTGCGCCTCGAGCACGACCGCGCCCTCGATGCAGCCGCCCGAGACCGAGCCGGTCATGCCGCCCTGGTCGTCGACCGCGAGCTGGCTGCCGACCGGGCGGGGCGACGAGCCCCAGGTGGTGACGACGGTCGCGAGCGCCACGCCCTTGCCGGCGCGCCGCCACGCGGCGGCCGCCTCGATGACGTCGTCATGGCCTAGCGTGCCATTTCCAGCCATTTCGATACTCCTTCCTCACGCCGCGAGCCCTGACGGCCGAGCGCGTCGGCCAGCTCGGTCAGGCTCTGCAGGTTGTGCACCGGGCGGAAATCGTCGATGTGCGGCAGGATTGCCCGGATGCCTTTCGATTTCGGCTCGAACGCATCATAGCGCAAAAGCGGGTTGAGCCAGATGAGCCGCCGGCACGACTTGTGCAGGCGCTCCATCTCGTGGTCGAGGGTGTCGCCGCCCTCGCGGTCGAGCCCGTCGGTGATGAGCAGCACGACGGCGCCCTGGCCGAGCACGCGGCGCGACCAGCGCAGATTGAACTCGGCGATCGAGCTGCCGATGCGCGTGCCGCCCGACCAGTCCTCGACCTGCTCGGCGATGCGCTCGAGCGCCAGGTCGACGTCGCGCTGGCGCAGATAGCGCGTGATGTTGGTGAGCCGCGTGCCGAACAAAAAAGTGTACACGCGGTCGCGATCGTTGGTCAGCGCGTGCATGAAATGCAGCAACATGCGCGAATAGCGGCTCATCGAGCCCGAGATGTCGCACAGGATGACGAGCGGCGGGTGACGCTCGCGCCGCCGGCGATGGGCGAGGGGGATGTCGTGGCCGCCCGAGCGCAACGCGCTGCGCAGGGTCGCGCGCATATCGACGCGCGGGCCGGTCGGGTCGGTGCGGAAGCGCCGCGTCGGCACGTCCATGAGCGGCAGCCGCATCGCCGCGATGATTGCCTTGGCGCGGCGCACCTCGTCGGCCGACATCTTCTCGAAGTCCATGGTGCGCAGCAGCTCGCGGTCCGACCAGGTCATGACCGCGTCGATCTCGATCTCGGGCTCCTTGTCGTCTTCCTTGGCCTTCTGGTCCTGGCCGCCGGCCAGCGCCTCGGCGACGCGGCGCGACAGCTCGGTGCGGTCGGCTTCGTCGGGCTCGACTTCGATCGACGGCAGCATCGTCGCCATCATGCGCTCGAGCAGCCGCGGATTGCGCCAGAACACATGGAACGCCTGATCGAACAGCTCGCGCTGGTCACGCCGGTTGACGAACACCGCGTGGAGCGTCCAGTAGAAATCGGTGCGGTCGGTTATCCCGACCTTGCGCACGGCGGTGATCGCGTCGAGCACCTTGCCCGGGCCGATCGGCAGGCCGGCCGCGCGCAGCACGCGGCCGAAATGCATGATGTTCTCGGCGAGCCGCCCGCCGTGTGCCGGCGGCGGCAGGCTATGGCTCGCGACCGCGTCGACCATGGCCGGGCCGCCTCAGTGGGTCTGCCCGGCGACCGCGCGCCCGCCCATCTCGCTCTTGATCTGGTCGAGGATCTTGGCCGCCTCGGCGCCCTGGATGCGCTGGATGTCGTCCTGGTATTTGAGCAGCGCGCCGAGCGTCGAATCGACGCTCTGCGGGTCGAGCGAGATGACGTCGAGCTGGGTCAGAGCCTGGGTCCAGTCGATGGTTTCGGCGACGCCAGGCAGCTTGAAAAGATCCATGGTGCGCAGCTTCTGCACGAAGGCGACGATCTGCTTGGACAGATCGGCCGCGGCGCCCGGCACCTTGACCTTGAGAATCTGCAGCTCGCGCGCCGCGTCCGGATAGTCGACCCAGTAGTAGAAGCAGCGGCGCTTGAGCGCGTCGTGGATCTCGCGCGTGCGGTTCGAGGTGATGACCACGATCGGCGGCTCGGCCGATTTGAAGGTGCCGATCTCGGGCACGGTGATCTGGTAGTCCGACAGCACCTCGAGCAGATAGGCCTCGAACGGCTCGTCGGCGCGGTCGAGCTCGTCGATCAGGAGGACCGGGGGGCCGGCGATGTCCTTTTCGAGCGCCTGCAGCAGCGGCCGCTTGATCAGGAAGCGCTCGTCGAAGATGTCCGTGCGCAAAACGTCGCGGTCGGCGCCGCCTGCGGCCTCGGCGAGCCGGATCTCGATCATCTGCCGGCTGTAGTTCCACTCGTAGACCGCCGAGGCGACGTCGAGGCCTTCATAGCATTGCAGGCGGATCAGCCGGCGGCCGAGCGCGCCGGCCAGCACCTTGGCGATCTCGGTCTTGCCGACGCCGGCCTCGCCCTCGAGGAACAAGGGCCGGTGCAAGCTCAGGGCCAGGTAGACCGCGGTCGCAAGGCTCCGGTCGGCGACATATTTTCCAGCCGCGAGCAGCGTCGCGGTCTCATCGACGGAAGACGGCAGAGGCATGGGCGATAAGGTCCTTCGGGGTATTTGCCGTTACTTCTTAACCCATTGGCCCTGGGCATTCATGATATAGGTGCCCTTTGCCGCCTGGTCGATCAGTTTCTTGCCGAAAATGGCCTGCACGGCCGCGACCGAGGTCTTCTCCTTGGCGGCGATCCGGTTGTACTCGACCATGCGCTCGGCGTTGACCCGGTCGACCGCGGCCTTGGCCTCGGCCGGAGCGCCGCCGCTGACCACGCCGGCCAGGCCGTCCGGCCGCTCGCCGACCCAGCCCTGGGCCTTGTAGGGATCGAGAATGCCGGCCGCGGCGGTGCCGGGCAGGAGCGCCAGCGCCAGGCCGAGCGCCACGATCAGGGAGCGGAAGATGGTGAGACGTGCTGTCATGAAATCTGTATCCCGCTGCTAGAAGATGTCTTTCTTTTCGTTGAGCAGTTGATCGGCCTCCTTCTCGACCTTGATGCGGACCTCCTGCTCGATGTGGACGTTGAGGTTGATGGTGATCGGCTTGTCCGGCGCCTCGACTTTCACGGTCGGCTGGCAGGCGGCAAGCACGAGCATCAAGGCAGCCAGGCCGAGGCACCGGCCGGCACCGAAGCGCAGCATGTCTTTCAAGTAGGTCTTCTCCCTCCTAGGGTGAGCCTCAGAGGCGGCGGCCGGCTCACTTGCCGAACTCTAGCATTTTGCGCTGGATTGTGTCGGGGACGCGATAGCCCTTGAGGCTGTCGCGTAGGATGCG
>Ga0335070_10002820_pt1 | contig 20174 bp, 15 predicted proteins | sample Lox_Sample_13_FD_206722 | JGI IMG/M metagenome (GOLD analysis project Ga0335070, IMG submission 206722) | Soil microbial communities from Loxahatchee National Wildlife Refuge, Florida, United States - Lox_Sample_1.3 | ecosystem: Environmental > Terrestrial > Soil > Wetlands | place: USA... | reverse complement strand
GAGGGGTAGCCGACTCCAGACTCGCCAGCGGCAGGCGGTGGGAACGGAGGTAGGCCTCCATATCCGGCCATGGGGCAAAGACGCGCTCCGCGCCGGCCCACTCCAGCCGGTTCAAGGCCTCGTAGAGAAGCGGCAGCCCAAGGTGGGACATCCCCACTTCGTATACGTCTGGAAAGGCGAGGGCGACGCGCAGTTCACAGAGCTCCCAGTGCTTGCTGGGTAGGTTCACCTCACTGCCGAGATACCTGCTGGGTCTCTGCACCCTCGCCAGGACATGGTCACTCATGAAGTCGCAGGCCCTCTGGGTCGAGAAAGAGGGGCCGTTCCAGCCCCAGACAAAACGCTTATTCAGCCGGACTTGCAGCCAAGGACTCGTAGGACCCGCAGCGTGAATCAGTTTGGGGATGAGTCCCCGGACAACGAAACGTTTTGAAAATATCGCAAAACGTCCGCTCTTTCAATCAGCCCCGGATAAAGAAGCAAAAAGGGCGCCTTCCCGACGACTTCGGGATAAGCGCCCTCGTCAAACAAGTCCACCTGCCCGTGCCCGGAGCACCATTGTTAGCGCCGGTCGGCACTCGCACACGGGAGGGACCGCCTCGTCGCCCAGGGCGGCCCGCGCCGAGACAGAGGCTCTCTACGGTGAGGTCTTGCTCTCCTTCCCAGTCTGCTCCTCTCCCTTCGGCACCGCAAGACCAAGGGCTATCTGCATGGCCTCAATCTGGGCCCTCAGGGTGGCACTGTCACCCATCTTGAGGCGCAAGGCTTCCTGATACGCCGGCAAGGCTTTCTGGTAAGCCCGTTTCAGAGCCATCTCGGCTACGGCAACCCGCTTCTGGGCGAGCTCGAAGCGAGGCCCTGCCATGCCGCTCCCTTCCTTGGCCACGAGCGCATCGGCCTTGGCAAACAGGCGATCCACTCTCCCGAGGTCACCCTGATCGCCTTTGTTCAGCTCACCCGTTGTCTGTTCCATGAAGTACTGAAAGATCGCCTTGTAGGCCGACTCTCCCCCGGCGAAGCTTTTTCCCAAGAGGCGACTCACATCGCTGTCGCCGATCTCGATCGGTTCGAAGGACTTCACCTGTTCAGAGCCGACGGGCGCGAAGTTGCCTTTCCAGAGGGTGAGCGTATTGCCAGTCTGCCTAATCTGATAGGTGCTGAAGTTGGTGAGGCTCATGAGCAGCAACAGGGCCACAACAACCAGCACGATGCCCACGAGGACATAAAGCCCCATCCCCTTCTTCTTTGGGCTGCCGACGTCTTCCAGCTTCTCATCGCTCATCAAGGTCTCCTTCTTCTTCGGAGGCCGGACCTCCGCCGGCTCGGCCGATGGTTGCTTGGATTCCCTTTGCTCAACTAACGAGGATATCGGTTCACGGTCGCCAGTCGATGGGCCTCGCTGGGCTTCCTCTACCGGCGAGGCCTTGGAGGGTGTGTGGGGGTCTTTCTCCTCTGTCGCTCCCTCCGTATTAGCCTCCTCCGGCTCGTCCTGCTCCGCAGGCTCATCTTGAGACCGTGGCCCGGAGCGGCTATCCATGAGACCTGCCATCCCTTCTTCCTGAAACCGGTTGAGCCAGCTATAGTAGGTAGACCTGGAAATGCCCAACTCTTTGAGGATTGTCTTGGTCGGTAAGTTAGACTCGGCAACCTTATCCAGAATAGCCTTCTTCTTCATCGCCTCTTCGGCGACCGTGGACTCCGATTTTGGCCCCGCCTTCGATGGGTTATTCATATTCTTCGCCCCTGGCCAACAGTTAGACAGCGAAACCGGACACTGAATCTCTGGAGACAGCGCCGGACTCCTTCCCTCACTGGACTGGCGCATCAAGGTGGCTAGATTATATCGATGACTCCGCAGAAGTGTAAAGGATTTTTTTGAACCAGATGGGGCACGTCTTCTGTCTTACGCTCCCGAAGAGTTGTCCAGAGAATCATGGTTTTGGACAGGGAGGCTGGAGATCTTTACGGCCACTACGCCCTGAGATTGGTTCGAGAAAAGAACACATAGAGGCGGAACCTATCCTAATGGTGAACCGCCGGCGCTGCGCCTCTCGGGCCGCAACAGGTCCAGGTTACAGCATAAAATTAGCTTGCAATCCGATGAGCAGCGTGGTATATGCGGTATGACCTTATGTCGGCTCATGCGAACGGCGACGAGCCCCTTCCAGTGGTTGTCTATTTTTTGTTGCTACTGCAGAGAAGGAGGAAAGAGCATGGCGGTATTTGTCGGTGGCATTGTTGCGGCAGTCATTGGCTTCATACTCTTACTTGTTTGGTGGAAACCATTCCTCTCGCTGTTGGCAGGGGCTCTTCCCATCATGCTTCTCTTTGGTGGCGCCATTGCCGCCTACCTTGGCTATGATGAAGTCAAGGATAAGCTTCCGTACTTTAGCAAGAAAGAAGGAGGAACCTCTCCGGTGGGAGACACGGCCCCGGCTTCCGCTTACAAGGAAGAGGCGGAAAAGTACAAAGCTGAGGCGGAGCGGCTGAAGTCCGAGCTCGAGAAGGCGAAGGCGGGAGAAGGGACTTCCTGAGAGGGACGATACCGCCCCACCAGACTTATCAAAAAGAAACCACCCTCTGTGCGGGTGGTTTCTTTTTTAGGGACCCTTCACGAGCAGGCACAGAGGCCGGTTCACGCCCATTCCACCGGACTGCATGTCGCCCGCCAGACTGTCCGGTGCCGAAGTTCTGGGCGGACCTAACCCGCAAAAATCTCGCGACCAGGTCTGCGGGTACTACTCTGACCGCTACCCCACCGATGGGAGCTCACAACCGATGGCAGGGACTCGGGTTGTGATCGGAGCCGACTGCCTTGCGGCATATCTGCTGTTCGGCTCCCTCCAGGAGCACGCGTGAGCGTGCATCGCCGTCTTTTACTGTTCGTGGGCACGGCACTCCTTGGGCGCGGCTTCTGTGCCTGCTCCTGCAGGGCCCGCCCATTATTATACTGATTATCCCATAAACTTCAACGTCATCGACCAAGGCTCTTGCAAGGCGTGGACTCAGTGGGCCTCATCCCAGTTCTGCCCATGGCCCACTGCAACCCGGAGAGGTACCCCCAGCGGCCCGACCGATTCCATCCGCTGTCGCACTAAGGCGGCAACTTCCGGTACCGCCTCGCGCTCAACCTCGAATACGAGTTCATCATGGATCTGCATGATCATCGTGGCCGGCAGGCCCTTCTCCTTCAAGGCGGAGTCAATCTGGATCATGGCGAGCTTCATCATGTCGGCGGCGCTTCCCTGGATGGGGGTGTTGATCGCGGTCCGCTCGGCAAACTGCCGAAGGTTGCGATTGCGACTTGAGATATCGGGAAGGACGCGACGGCGCTGAAACAGGGTGGTCACGTATCCTTGCTCCCGCGCCCGGAGCGGCATCTGCTCGACGTAGGCGCGGACGCCCGGATATCGATCGAAGTAGCGTTGTATGAAAGCGCGGGCTACGGCCTGAGGAATTCCCAGCTCCCGGGCGAGACCGAAGGGGCTCATGCCGTAGATGATCCCGAAGTTGATGGTCTTTGCCTGCCGCCTCATTTCCGGGGTCACCGCCTTGGCGTCAACCCCGAACACCTCCGCGGCGGTTCGGAGGTGTATATCCTCGTCCTTCTGAAACCCGGCCATGAGCGTCTCGTCCCGGGAGTAGTGGGCTAGGATCCTGAGCTCGATCTGAGAATAGTCGGCGGCAAGGAGATGGAACCCTGGTTCCGCCACAAAGGCGCGGCGAATGACGCGGCCCTCTTCGGTGCGCACCGGGATGTTCTGCAGATTCGGCTCACTTGAGCTCAACCTCCCGGTCACCGTTCCCGTCTGGTTGTAGGAGGTGTGAATGCGTCCGGTCTGGGGGTTCACCAGACGAGGCAGAGTGTCGGTGTAGGTATTCTTGAGCTTCATGAGGCTCCGATATCTCAGAAGCTCGGCGGGGAGGGGATGGAGCGGCGCCAGACCGGTGAGCACCTCCATGTCGGTCGAGTATCCGGTCTTGGTCTTCTTGATCACCGGCAGAGCCAGTTTCTCGAAGAGCACCGTGCCCAATTGCTGCGGTGAGTTGATATTGAAAGGCCCACCCGCGAGGCGGTAGATCTGGTTACTGCTGGCCTCAAGACCTTGATCGAGCTCCGCGGACAGCCTCTCCAGAGCGGCCACGTCGACCCGGACGCCGCTGAATTCCATCCAAGCCAGAACCCGGACCAAGGGGAGCTCGAGGGTGTGAAACAGGGAGGTGAGCTGCTCGGCTTCGAGCTTTGCTCGCAGGAGAGGTGCGAGGCGAAGGGAGCACGCGGCCTCTCCTGCGGCAACGGGTGCCACCTCGGCGGGCCCGAGGCTGCTCAGGGGGCGCTGGTCACGGCCGGAGCCCACGAGGTCCTCACCAGTGACGAGCGTTTCGCCTAGGTATTCTTTGGCGAGGACGGAAAGAAGCTGCACTCTCTGCTCCGGGTCAAGGAGGTAGGCGGCAAGCATGGGGTCGAACCGCAGGCCGGCGAGCTCAATCCCATATCGTTTCAGCGCCAACAGGGTGAGCTTGCTGTTGTGGCTTACCTTCCCGACGGTCTGATCCCTGAAGAGGGGAGCCAGTGCCTCCAGGGCCTCCTTTCGCTCAAGCCGGGGGCCTCCGTCTCCTGACCCCTGACCGAGGGGGACGTAGCCGGCGTTTTCCGGGCCCCAGGCGAGGGCGACCCCAAGCAACTCCGCTGCCATGGGGTGGCCGCCGCTGCTTATGACCTTCACGCCGATCTCTGGAATCCCCGCGAGCCGGGTGAGGAGCGCCTTCAGCTCCTCGGCCGACCTAATTATCTCGGCGTCGATGAGGGGGCGCGAGCCCTCGGTGATCGCTCCCTCTCCCTCCAGCTCCTGGAGGAATCTTCTGAACTCCAACTCGCGAAAGAGGGCAGCGAGTGCCTCGCGGTCATCGGTGCCGATCCGGAGCCTTTCCCAGCCGGGCTCCAAGGAGACCCGGCAGTTCAGAGTCACGAGTTCGCGGGAGAGTCTCGCCTGCGCGGCGTAGCCCTCCAGTTTGCTCCGCTCCCTGGCGCTGGGGACCTCGGGCAGGTGAGCGAGGAGGTTTTCGATGGAGCCGAACTCGCGAATGAGGCGCGCCGCGGTTTTCGGCCCAATGCCGGGGACTCCCGGGATGTTGTCGCTCGAGTCGCCGGCGAGTCCCATCACCTCCACAAGTTGCGACGGAGGAACACCGTATCGCTGCTCCACCTCCTGCGGGCCAAGCACCACATCCTTCATGGTGTCCCAGAGGCATACTCGGGAACTGACGAGTTGGAGCAGGTCTTTGTCCCCGGAGACGATGACCACTTGCCGTCCCTGTCCGGAGGCCCACGCCGTAAGGGTGCCGATGATATCGTCAGCCTCCACCCCGTTTACCTCTAGCAGTGGAATACCGTGGAGGGCGATGAGCCTCTTGATGTATGGCAACTGACGCGCGAGGGGTTCCGGCATCTGGGGTCGAGTCGCCTTGTACTCAGCACTTAGCTGGTGCCGAAACGTAGGCCCGGGCGCATCCAGGGCCACGGCGAGATAGGTGGGCCTCTTCTCCTTGAGCACCCGCCTGAGCATACCGAGGAATCCATACACCCCATTGGTGGGGAGACCTCCAGAGGTACTGAGATCCTTTACGGCATAGAAGGCCCGGTAAATGTACGAGCTGCCGTCGATGAGATAGAGTGCTTGTTCGCTTCCGACCATGAGACGGTTAGAGCTCCGTGAGGGCGGCCTCGGCCACCGAGGTGATCCGGCTGCTCTTGGCGGTGAAGGTGAGAATCTCCAACTTGTTCTTGAGGCCCTGCTTCTCAACAGCGGAGCGCTTCGCCGCCAGACCCTTGAGCTTCTCGATCACTTCGGCCAGAATCGCCTCGTCCTTGTAGTCGAGGAGCAGGAGCAGGGTGCCCCATTCGGCAGGAACGCCGTAGGTCGCGAGAAACTTCTTCACCGCGCCCGAAAACTTAGCTGATCCGTAGGAGCGGTGGATGGTGTCAATGGCCGCCTTGTACTCCTTGGTCCCCCGCACTCCCTGGAAGACCTTCTCGGCCTCTTTCAAATGCTCCTGCTTGGCCCACGCGGTGCGTAACGACCGCTCCTTCGCCGGGCGCTGCTCCCCCCGGCTGACGTGGCGGCTCCGGTCACGCATCCGATCGATTTCCCGCCAGCTCGGCCGTTCCCTCTCATCGTCATCGGAATTTTGCCGTGGTGTCATAGTGTTTCTCCTCTCATGGCCGCTACTCCCTCACTCCGCCTCTACGGTGGTGCCTCCGTGAGGACGGCCCGCCGGCTGGCTTACCCAAAGCGCTCCCGCGTGATCGCCTCGGTCGAGGCCGAAATCTGAGAGTGGGAAGGTGGGGTCGCAGATTACGCCGTCACTGAGGATTCTCTCTGGGCCCGGACACTTTATGGTAGAGGAACTCGAATCCCTTCGCAATGGAAATCTACGGTTTTTCCTTGACTTCCGAAGGCCGATTGAGTAACAAAACACGTTTACGTCGCACCTCTACAGGCGAGAGCATCCCATGGCGTCCACGAGCATTACAGGAATCAAGGGGTTCAACGATATTCTCCCCGGCGAGGTGGAGAAATGGCAGTGGGTCGAATCGGTTGCCCGAAGGATTTTCTCCGATTTCGGCTTCCAGGAGATCCGCGTCCCCATCCTCGAAAAGACGGAACTCTTTGCCCGTGGCATCGGTGAGACCACCGATATCGTGGAGAAGGAGATGTACACCTTCGAGGATCGGAACGGCCAACTCGTTACCATGCGACCGGAGGCGACCGCATCGGTCGTCCGCGCTTTTATCGAGCATGGTCTCCACGTCCGACCCACCATGCGGAAGCTCTACACTATCGGCCCCATGTTCCGTCACGAGCGGCCCCAGAAGGGCCGTTATCGCCAGTTTCACCAGATAAACGTCGAGGCCTTCGGCATCGAAGACCCCATGATCGACGCCGAGGTGATCTATGCGCTGCTCACCTTCCTCGGGGAACTTCGCGTCGCCGACCTCCAGGTCCACCTCAATTCTCTCGGCTGTCCTCTGTGCCGGAAACCTTTCCGTCAGCGACTGGCGGAATATCTGGAGGGGGTCAGCCACCTCCTGTGCGAGGACTGCAAGAGACGCCGCGTCACCAATCCCCTCCGGGTCATGGATTGCAAGGTCCCGAGCTGCCGCGACGTGCTGGCTGGGGCTCCGAAGATGTTGGATTTCCTGGACGACGACTGCCGTGAGCACTTCCAGCGGGTGCAAGATTACCTCAAGGGTCTCCAGGTGAGTTTCACCCTTGATCCTTACATGGTTCGCGGTCTCGACTACTACGTCAAGACCGCCTTCGAGGTCCTGGCCCGACACCTGGGGGCCCAGAACGCCGTTGGCGGCGGTGGCCGTTACGACGGCCTCATGAAGGCGATCGGCGGCCCCGATCTGCCTGGGGTAGGGTTCGCCATCGGTATGGAGCGACTCATCATGCTGGTGGGCGAGAGGGCCGGAGAGGAGACTCCCACCCGTCTGTGCTTCCTGGCCTGTCTGGGTGAGGAGGCGAGGCGCAGAGGGTTTCACCTTGTCCAGGAGCTCCGGCGGAACCAGGTGCCAGCGGAGATGGACTACGAGGGGGGGAGCCTCAAGTCGCAGATGCGCAAGGCCGATCGCGTGGGGGCAACCCACGTGGTGATCCTGGGGGAGGATGAATTGGCCCGGGGCAAGGCGATCCTGCGCTGGATGGAGACCAAGGCGCAGGAAGAGGTCCCTCTCGAACGAATCGGGGAACGACTGACCACGCTCCTGCGACAGCCGGACAGGGAAGCGTAGGAAGGCATGCTATGACGTTCGATACCCTCGGTGATTGGCAGCGCACCCACGACTGCGGCAGCCTTCGCATAGACGATGCGGGGCAGACGGTCGTCCTCATGGGTTGGGTGCAGCGACGCCGGGACCACGGCGGCCTGATCTTCATCGATCTCCGTGACCGGGGCGGGGTGACCCAGGTGGTGTTCGATCCCCAGCGGAATGCCGAGGCCCATGAACGGGCTCACGACCTCCGCCCCGAGCATGTAATGGCCATGACCGGCGTGGTTCGGGTCCGACCCGAGGGCATGACCAATCCTGATCTCGACACCGGCGAGATTGAGGTGCTGGTCGATGAATTCCGGCTCCTCAACACCTCCCTCACGCCGCCTTTCCTTCCCGAGGACGATACTGACGCCAGCGAGAGCCTACGCTTGCGGTATCGGTATCTCGACCTCCGCCGGCCGGTGCTCTTTCGGAACCTCCTGATACGGCACCGGTCAGCCCAGGCAATCCGCCAGTACCTGAACCAGGCGGGTTTCCTTGAGGTTGAGACTCCCTTTCTCACCCGGAGCACTCCCGAAGGGGCGCGGGACTACCTGGTCCCCAGCCGTGTCAACCCGGGTAAATTCTATGCTCTTCCCCAATCGCCCCAGCTCTTCAAGCAACTTCTCATGATCTCGGGCTTCGACCGCTACTATCAGATTGTCCGCTGTTTCCGGGACGAAGATCTCCGTGCCGACCGCCAGCCGGAATTCACTCAGGTGGACATCGAAATGGCCTTCATTCGCGAGGACCAGATCCTTCGCCTCACGGAGGGCCTGATCAAGGAGCTCTTCGCCCAAGTGCTCGGCGAGGAGCTCACCCTTCCCTTGCCCCGGCTGAGCTATTCGGAGGCCATGGCGCGGTACGGCACGGACAAGCCGGACATCCGGTTCGGTCTGGAGCTCGCCGACGTGACCCGCGTCTTCGCCGAAAGTGACTTCCAGGTCTTTGCAAGAATCATAAAGACCGGTGGCGTGGTCAAGGCGCTGAACCTCAAGGGTCAAGCCGGAATGGCCCGGAGCGAGCTCGACCGGATGCAAGGGAAACAGAACCTGGCAAACTATTACGACGTTCAGACCGGGGTGCAGGGGGTAGCCTGGATCAAGGTCCTGGAGAGCAGCTGGCAGGGGCCGGTGGCCAAGAACCTGAGTGACGGTGAGAAAGAGCTCCTTTCTCGAACGACCTGTCTGGAGTCGGGGGATCTCATCCTCTTTGCCGCTGGAGAGTCACGGGTGGTCAATGCGACTCTAGATGCCCTCAGGCGGCATTTCGGTCGCCAACTCGGCCTCATGGAGGGACGCCAGTATCGTTTTCTCTGGCTTACCCACTTTCCCTTGCTGGAGTACGACCCAGAGGCCAAGCGTTATGTGGCGGTCCACCACCCGTTCACCGCCCCGGTCCCGGAGGATCTGCCGCTCCTGGCCACCCAGCCGGAGCGAGTGCGCAGCCGGGCTTACGATCTCGTCCTGAACGGCAACGAGATCGGCGGCGGGAGCATCCGGATTCACCAGCAAGAGATCCAGGAGCAGGTATTCAGGGCCCTGGGCATCGGACCGGAGGAGGCGCGGGAAAAGTTCGGCTTCATGCTCGAGGCGCTCCAGCACGGCGCCCCGCCTCACGGGGGTATCGCCCTGGGCTTTGATCGGCTTGTCATGCTTCTTTGCGGCGCGAGCTCCATTCGGGATGTCATCGCCTTTCCCAAGACCCAGAAAGCGACCTGTCTGCTCACTCAAGCCCCGGCCGAGGTGACCGTCCAGCAACTCCTGGAGCTCTCCATCAGAGCCGACGTGCCGAAGAAGCCCTCCTGATGGGATACGCTTCAGGAAAGAGGCGTCGGGGCTCCCGTTGTTGACAGCCACGTGAAGCGATCAGTATGATCCCCTCCTACGGGGCGTTGAAAAGCCTTTCGAGGCTCGAGGTTGTTTTTTCCGGAAGACGCCGTGCCTTGCCCTAGAGGGGAATCTCTCCGGGTAGGGCGTTGCTAACCGGTAGGCTCACTTCAGAGGGCAAGAATCTATGGCGCGCTGGAATAAGCACAAGAAAGTCCTCGACCACGAGCACACGGGATTCTGGGTCTGCCAACTGCAGGATGTGCCGCAGCCCAATCTCCAGCGTGGGGTCTTTCCTTACGAACAGGTGAGCCGCGTCGACTTCGATCACAAGATCATCTCCATCGACCCGGCCGAAGAGTTCGTGGTCACCGATACTACCTTTCGCGATGGCCAGCAGGCTCGCCCACCCTATACGGTGAACCAGATCGAGACCATCTACGATTTCCTCCACCGTCTCGGCGGGCCGAAGGGCGTCATACGCCAGACCGAGTTCTTCCTCTACAGCAAGCGAGACCGGGAAGCGGTGGAGCGGTGCCAGGCCAAGGGCTACCCCCACCCCCAGGTCACCGCCTGGATTCGTTCGGCCGAGGAGGACCTCGATCTGGTAACCTCCATGGGAATCAAGGAGACGGGGATTCTCACCTCGGTATCCGACTATCACATCTTCTACAAGTTCAACACCTCGCGGCCCAAGACCCTCGAAAAGTATCTCGCCACCGTCCAGGCGGCGCTGGATCGGGGCATCGTACCCCGGTGCCACTTCGAGGACGTGACCCGTGCCGATATCTACGGCTTCGTTGTTCCCTTCGCTATGGAGCTTATGAAGCTCCGGGCGGAGAGCGGGATCGATATAAAGATTCGCCTCTGCGACACCCTGGGGTTCGGGGTCACCTATCCAGGGGCCGCCCTGCCGCGAAGCGTCCCCAAGCTCATCAGGGCGATGATCGACGAGGCCGGCGTTCCTGGGGAACTCCTCGAGTGGCACGGACACAACGACTTCCACAAGGTCCTCATCAACGCCACCACCGCCTGGCTCTACGGCTGCGGGGCGGCCAACGGCACCCTCCTCGGGTTTGGAGAGCGGACCGGGAACGCGCCCGTCGAGGCCCTGATCATCGAGTACATCGGCCTCAGGGGTGAAGCGAACGGGATCGACACCACGGTGATCACCGAAATCGCCAATTATTTCAGTCGGGAACTGGATTACCGCATCCCGCCCAGCTATCCCTTCGTGGGCCGTGACTTCAACGCCACCAGTGCGGGTATTCACGCGGACGGCCTCATCAAGAACGAGGAGATCTATAATGTCTTCGATACCAAGAAGATACTCAACCGTCCGGTAAGCATCACCATCACCGATAAGACTGGGACCGCCGGGTTGGCTTACTGGGCCAACACGAGACTCGGGCTCGAGGGTGAGACCGCGATTAACAAACGCCATCCCGGCATAGTCAAGATCTACAAGCGCGTAATGAAAGAGTACGAGGAAGGGCGTGTCACCAGCATCTCTAACCAGGAGATGGAACGGTGGGCCCGGCGGTATCTTCCCGAGTTCTTCGTGAGCGAGTTCGATCTCTTGAAGCAGAAGGCCCACGCCCTAGCCGCCCACCTCGTGGAGGAGGTGGTGGAGTCGGAGGAGATCAAATCCATGGATCCGGTGCGCCTGGAGCCGGTCCTCGAGAGCTTGCTCGACCTCAATCCCTTTATCCAGTACATCTATGTCACCGACCGGCATGGGATCAAGGCCACCCGGAACATCACCCACATCGCCGACCGTGCCAGGTATGAGATGGCAAAAGTGGGTGAGGACCTCTCCGACCGCACCTGGTTCGTGAACCCAATCAGAGACGGCCGGGTTTACATTACCGATTTCTACAAGTCCGTCTATACCGGAGCCCTCTGCATCACTGTATCGGCACCTATCCGCGACATGAGCGATGAGATCGTCGGCGTCCTCGGCCTCGACATTCGGTTCGAGGAACTGGCCAAGTTGGAGGAGACCAGGGACTTTTAACCCGCGTTATGCGCGAGACGCCGTTGCGAGATCGTGGGAATGGTCGTGCCACCGGGCAACCGCAGGGGCTCGGACCTGAGGCGTACTTGTTCAGTACGTCGCAAGGTTCGAGACCCGAGGACGCCCGGAAGGGCGACCACATCCGCGGTCGTAGTAGGCGGTTCGTGCATAATGCGGGTTAAGCAACGGAGGCCCATGAACCCGCCGTATCGTCATGCCCGCCCATCTCTCCGGCCCCTCCTGTGCTCGTGTGTCGCCGTGCTCGTCCTTATTGTCGGCTGCGCCACCACGCCTCCAGCTCCTTCTCCCGGCCCTGCCGGGAGACCCTCCTACGAGGTGCTCGGGAAACGGTACTATCCGCTCCCCTCGGCGGCGGACTTCGTCGAGCGCGGCATCGCCTCCTGGTACGGGTCTGATTTCCACGGGCGGCCGACCTCGACGGGTGAGATCTATAACATGTATGCCCATACCGCGGCCCACAAGACCCTGCCGCTTCATACCTACGTGGAGGTCACCAACCAGAAGAACGGCAAGAAGACGGTGGTCCGGATCAACGATCGTGGTCCCTTTGTTGACGGGAGGATCATCGACCTAAGCTACACCGCGGCGAGCGAACTCGGCATGGCGGAGGAGGGCCTGGCGCCGGTTCAAGTCGTGGCTCTCGGGTTTGCGCGGGAGAGCTGGGAGGGAGGGAGATGGGTACGGGAGTACGTGAAGCCGCCGAGCTATCAGATCGGGGATTTCGCCATCCAGGTTGGCTCCTTCATCCAGCCGGATAACGCTCAGCGGCTCTATGCGTCGCTAAGTGGCAAGTACCCCGGGACCTCCATCAGCACGTACGACCGAGGAACGCAGCGATTCTATCGCGTCTGGGTCGGCCAGTACTCACGACTGGAAGAGGCCCAGGCTGCAGCCAAGAACCTTCAGGAGCAGGGGTTCGCCCAGGCCTTCGTCATCGCCCGTGATTGATGGGAAGGCAATCTCGTTTTTGGGGCACTCTGCCAAGAAGGGCAGCACAAAAACAGAGGAGAAACGGTGACCATCGAGGTCCTTACCCATCCAACAGCCGCAGCAGAGAAGCGTATACAAGAGATCGTCTCCCGGAGGCTGAACTATTCTGAGACTGCTGAACGCGAGGTGGCCGACATCCTCGCAGCAGTTCAGCGTGAAGGTGACGGCGCTCTGGTCCGCTATACGCGGGCCTATGACGCACCGGAGTTCACCCGAGAGCGGATTCGAGTGACGGCCGCCGAACTGACCCAGGCCAAAGAGGCGGTCGATCCAGAATTCATCCCTCTGCTCAAGCGAGCCCGCGACAACATCATCCGTTTCCACGAGGCCCAGCGCCGTCACTCGTGGTTCCGCCCCGAAGAGGACGGCACCTTCCTCGGGCAGATGATCCGTCCTGTAGCAGGGGCCGGTCTCTACATTCCGGGCGGACGACGGGGCGAGACTCCTCTCATCTCCTCGCTCCTCATGAATGCCATCCCGGCTATGGTGGCGGGGGTGCCCCGTGTGCAGGTGGTCACGCCGCCCTGCGTGGACGGCAGTGTCAACCCCTATTTACTCGCTGCCGCCGAACTCTTGGGGATCAGGGATGTCTTCAAGGTGGGAAGCGCCTGGGCGATTGCGGCTCTCGCTTACGGGACCGAGACGATCCCGGCGGTGGATGTCATCGTCGGACCCGGGAACATCTATGTCACCCTAGCCAAGAAGCTGGTAGCCGGACAGGTCGGGATCGACATGATCGCCGGGCCGAGCGAGATTTTGGTTATTGCCGACGGGAGCGCCGATCCGCATCAGGTGGCCGCCGATCTCCTCAGTCAGGCGGAGCATGACGCCATGGCGAGTGCGATTCTCCTCACGCCGGATCCGGCCCTCGCCAGGGCAACCTCCCTCGCCCTAGCCGAGCAGGTGGCGCGGCTTCCCCGGCGGCAGATCGCCGAGGAGGCCCTGGCTGGCTTCGGTGCAGTGATCGTTGCTCCCGACCTGGAGACAGCCGTTGACTTGGCGAACCGAATCGCTCCAGAACACCTTGAGCTTTTGGTGTCTCAACCCTATGAACTCCTTGGTAGGATTGAGAACGCCGGGGCGGTATTTCTCGGCCACCACTCGCCGGAGGCGGTTGGAGACTATTTCGCCGGGCCGAGCCACGTGCTCCCCACCGCCGGAACCGCCAGGTTCTCCTCGGCCCTGAGCGTCGACCACTTCACCAAGAAGACGAGCGTCATCGCTTATTCCGAGAAAGCCCTCCGCCGGGATGGACGGGATATCATTCGTCTCGCCGAGCTTGAAGGCCTGGAGGCTCACGCCAATTCGGTCAGGATTCGCCTGGAGCGGGGGCGCCGGGAATGCTCGTAACGGTCCTCCTTGTGCCCACCGCTATATGGCGTGGGCATCCCTGAGTGATCCTCGGCGTGAAGGCCGGATCACCTGCACGCCCGCCACGTCGCCTTTCCTTCCCGGAGGAGGCGAGTAGCCTCCTTCTTATCCTCTGGTACCTTTCTTGCAAAACCTGCGGGCACTCCGCATTCGTGCTTCACCCTATGAAGACGTAGACACATCTCGACCCCGAAGCGATGGGAGGAGCTAGGGAGTTGCGTCGAGAAGAACAACGGACTTTCACCGAGGGCGTGTGCTGCCCACTGGCGCTCGGTTGCCCGTGGGAGCCTGTCACCGGGAGGTGCACAAAGAGATATGAGGGAACTATCCAGAGTCATGCAGGAGGCAAGTGACTTCGTCGACCGGAAGGAGATGAGATCGAGAGAGGGCCGGGCGTCCAGGAGTGCCGGGCTCGTCTTTACCTACGGCATCATCGCCGCCCTGCTTCTCCTCGTGGCGGGGTATGCAACTCAGTGGGTAATACCGGCGCTCGGCGCCGGGTTCGGGATCGCAACTACCATCATCTCCCAAGGTATCGCTTCCACCGGGAGCTATGCCTCCTGGGTGATTCCAGTCGGCGCTGCAGGGATGGCCGCCATCGGCGGGGTGGCGGTGGTGCTCCTCCTCGTTGGTCTCGTGAAGAGGGCTGCCAGCCAGCCGTACCTCGTGGCGCTCCCGCTACTCGGGGCCCTCGCCGGCTTCGCCGTCGACATGTACAAGGATTTCTATCCGCAGATGCCTCTCGTGAGATTCGCCTTCAGCGCCCTCGCCGGCGCTGTGGTCGTCGCAGCCGGACTGTGGTGGCGGCGCTACGGCTGGTTGAACAAAATTGCCGGGGCGCTGGTCATGGCGAGTCCCCTCCTCGTCATGTTCGGTCATGCGATCAACCTCACCATCTCGCAGGGCGTCGGCGCCGCCATCCGCCAGGTCTCCCTCCAGAGCTGGCTTGCCATGGGCGGGCTCGTCGTGATCCTGGTTGTAACCGGGATTCTTGGATTCGCGATGCGAAACGAGATGAATACCTAGCCCGCATTTACCGTATAGTATTAACAGGCTCCAATGGCAGCCGACCTAACAGCCGGACCCGGCGAAGTATTCACGGAACGGCTCGGGGTGCAATCTCTAACCGGGGTATCAAGACAGTGCTCAGGAGACTCTTCGCCCGGAACCGCACGAGACGTTTTTTCGCCTGGCAGGTGGAGCTCACCACCAGATGCCCCTTGAGATGCCGGATGTGCATGAGGGACTCCACGGATCACTGGGCGACACAGGACCTGGGCATTGAGCATCTGCGACAGCTGAGTCCTTGCTTCAAGGACGTGGAGGCAGTGGTCCTCGAGGGATGGGGGGAGTCGCTCCTCTACCCGAATCTCATCGAGGCGATAGGACTGGTGAAGGGAGCCGGGGCCCGAGCCGGCTTCGTGACGAGCGGGTGGGGCCTGACAAGGGACTATATCGAGGACCTCCTCAACGCTCGCATTGACTTCATGGGGTTCTCGCTTGCGGGCGCCACCGCCGGGACCCACAATGCCATCCGGGTGAACTCGGAGTTCGCAAAGGTCGTGCAGGCGATGGAGAGCCTGGTCAAGGCCGAGACGGATAGGCGCCAGGAACTACCACGGCTTCATATCGTGTTCCTCATGGTGAGGGACAACATGAGGGAGGTGGTCCCTCTCATCGAGTTCGCCGCCGAGGTCGGCATTACCGAGGTTGTGCTCATCAATCTCATCCAGGTGACGAGCCCATGGCAGGACGGGCAAAGGGTGTTCATGCAGGCCGGGGAGGAGTATGAGGCTCTCCTCGAAGAGGCGGAGGCGAAGGCTAGAGAAAGGGAGATAGCGCTAAGAAGACCCTCCTTGTCGTGTCGAGACGTAGCGGTGTGCGACGAGGACCCGCTCCGCAATCTCTACATATCAGTGGACGGCGAGGTCTCTCCGTGCGTTTTCCTGAACCCACCGATGCCGTCTCCTTTCAAGCGCCTATTCTACGGACGAGAATATCTGATCGACAAGGTGAGCTTCGGAAATATTCTTCGAGAAGACTTCGCGAGGATCTGGAAGAGCTTGCCGTATGTGGCGTTTCGAAACTCCTGGCAAGCGAAGAAGAAGTGGTTCGACGAACTGTATTCACCTTTCGCTTGGGAAGCCCCCTGGCGGAGAGCCGGAGGCGGTACGGGTCCCCTGCCCCCGGCGCCGTGTCAGTCGTGTTACAAAAGCCTTGGACTGTAAGCGAAGGAGTCGTCGGCGACGCGGACGTGGGCTTCGGTTCTTGCGGCGCGCGAATTTTCTAGGTGAAACTGAACGCCGAACTCTATAAACATACCACTTGTCTCGGTCTTGGCGACTTCCTTGGTCAGGACGGCGTAGCCCAGGGATCTGGCCACAGCGCGACCGATCTCGCGCCCCCGGCTGCCACACTCATCCGACCCGGCCAGAATCGCCATTGACGGATCATCCGTTCTTCTCGGAATCAGTCGTGACATGATCCTCGCCGGGAACCACCTTCGTTTCCTCCGCCCTCTTCGCTCTCCCCATCAACAGCTTGCCTGCCACAAGGACGCCCACCGCAAAAAAGGCTTCTGTCGAGTATTGGAGGAACTTGCCGGGATTGATGAGATTCACAACGAAGGGGTCGGTGATCATCATTTCGCCGCCCACCCGGCCTAGGACCGCAGCGCCGATGTAGACGATGACGGGATACTTGTCCATAAGTATGGAGAGGAGATTGCTCGTGAACACGACGAAGGGAATGCTCAGGGCGAGTCCGAAGAGAAGGAGAAAGAAATTCCCGTGAGATGCTCCGCCGACCGCAAGCATATTGTCGGTGGACATGGTGATATCCGCGATAACGATGATCTTAATAGCCTCCGCAAGGCTCTTGGCCTCTCTTTGAGTTTCATCGGTCGGCGCCCCTTCGACGAAGAGCTTGACCGCGATCCAGATAATCACCGCGCCGCCGATAAGTTTCACGTAGCTGATCTGGAGCAGTTGGGCGACGAAGAAGGTGGCGATGACCCGGAGCAGGACCGCGGCTGCCGCCCCATAGAAGATACCCTTCTTCCTCTGTTTCGACGGCAGTGACCGCACCGCCAAGGCGATGACGACCGCGTTGTCGCCGGCGAGGATAAGATCGATGAGAACGATGCTCAAGACGTCAGTGAGAAAGCGCAGGTTGAAATGTATTGACCCGAAAATGCCGAGATCCAATTGGTTGAACCCCCTGGCGAATCGGCTTCCGAACAGCAGCATCCAGTGGCCGCAGCGGTTCGGCCGACTGCCCGTTGTTGATTGCCGGGAAATTTCTGTGGGCTGTCCTGCCTGTCCTAAGGCATGATCCGAAGGCCTCTGTTCTAAAATCTCTCGAGTCGCGTCTGATTCCGAGGATTTTAGCCATTATACGTGAAGGAGTCCTGGACCACAATGCTCACTTGGGTTGGCACTGAATCCCCGCGGGTAGAGCCTCCTCGTTCATTTCCCGGGCTGTTGGAACTATGCGATTCGCTGATGTGCGTAGGCTATTCAAGAAAGGCGAGAAAACATACTCCACTTTCGAAACACAGCTTTCGCCTCGAGCAGGCACCCCTCCACCTCGGATTTAACTTCCCCGTTTAAAGTAAACATGTTATGAGGTAAGGTATTGATATTGTCTGCCTGTTCTTGGATGGGGGCCATGGCGGCTAGACGTTCTCTCCATCGTCAATCATCGAGAAGCGACAATCGAAAGGTGCCCTGGCGACGGCTGCTTTTGTTGCTCGCGTTGGTGCCCCTTGGCGTCGGAGTGCTATTGATTATTAGCGCGTTCACGGGCATTGTCGTGTGGGGCGGGCCTCGAGAGCAAGTCATCATAGGTGGCTTATACGTCTTGTTTAGCTTCGTTGCCTCCAATGCAGTCCAGAAAGAGTGGGTACTTGCCGGAGGTTGGACGCTCCTGGGCCTTGCCGCTTGGTTGGTGCTGAGCCGGCAGGAGACGGGGAGCAAGATCATTGCGGCCGCCTTCTTCGGCATCGGCGTGGCTGCGCTTTCAAGAGAGCTTTTGCGGCGACGACGTGAGTACCTTGACAGGGAAACGCGATGACGTGCTTATGGGGATGACAACGCTGAGCAAGAAGAAACGATGGTAACCACATGGGTTCTGGGATCCTTGTTCTTCGTCTTCGTTATCTGTGTCGTGGTATACGTGTTGACAATCGAGGCGAGTCAGCCGGAGCGTCCGCAAGGGGGTCGTGCCGGAACGATCAGTTCCCCTGACCATGGCTTGGTGGGGGTTAATGGGAAGTACATAATTTCCAAGAACTACCAGGTGGTATTCAGCCCGAGGGCATTTGTCGACTATCCCTTTGGCATCAAAGTGGTGTTTGCAAAAGCGGATACGGCCGAGCCGGTCATATGGAAATCGGCTGAAAAGACTGGAAACGCGAGGTCAAACATTCAACGTAGCTTCCAGGAGAGCGAATATCGCGGCTGGCCGCACTCAGCCTTGGAAGACCCAGAGTTGATGGTGATAGGAAGGCGTCTTCAGTTTGAGTCGGAGGAGGCAGAACCAACCATCCGGGTAGAGCTCAAGTGTCCCAAAGAATCGTTTCAGGCGATGGAGACGTTTGAGGAATGTGTCCTCAAGCGAGATGAGGATGCAGTCTTTTCGTTCTGGCTGACTCCGCTCGCATCTGAGACAGCGGCGCTCGCTTTGGTGGTCTCCCACGCCGCGGGAACATTTGAACCAGAAGCAGCCGGTAAGAATGGGAGAACCGGTCACGAGCTAACGACCATCGCACTGACAGTACCCGTGACCTTTTTCCCGATAGCCCTGCGTTAACGGGTCGGGTAACAAGAGTAACCCGGCGCTGTGGGAGGTTCGAGCGATGAAGAAGCAAGCGGCTTCACGCGAAAGGAGGTGAACAGACTGGAGCGATCAGAAATCGAGCCCTAGCGTACACGTATCGAGTCTGGTAACGGAGCATCGCTGGATACCGGGAGTTATTAAGAAGATTGGCATTTTCTCCGTGATCGCAGATCAGTTCTCCCAACGAGCGTGCTGTGCAATGGGACCACCGATCGGCCACCATCAGGGAGGGAGCAGAACATGAAAAACCTATTCAAGACTGAAGACTGGTGGTCAGTGTGGATCGGTCTATTCGTGTTTGTCCTCTCACTCTTCACCATGGTTGGAGTGGATCTTCTCGGGTGGGGGGTGAAAACAAACGAATGGATCCATCTCTCTCAGGCCATCTCTGCTGTATCCAAGGCCTACGCCGGCTTGCCCGGCATCGTCTGCCTCATCTTGACCTATGTCTTCATGCTGGTCATTACATGCGTGGGTGCCAAGGCTTTGGGGCTGGACCTGGGTAAGTTCGCCGGCGGTTTCACTATCATTTTCTGGATCAGCTACCTCTGCTGGCTGATCGGGAGCTGGGCCCCTATCTCCGTGAACACCCCCGAGGGATTGAAAAAATTCGGCCTTAGCTTCTCCCTTCGCCTTACTGGAGAGTCCGGCTTCATCATCGCACTGCTGGTGGGGCTTGTCGTCGGCAATTTTTTCAAAGGGTTTGCAGGCTATCTCAAAGAGGCGACCAGGCCGGAGTGGTACATCAAGACGGCCATCGTGATTCTGGGTGGTGGCCTGGGCGTCCAGGCGGCGGGGGCCACGGGGCTGGCCACAGCGGTCCTGTTCCGAGGGCTATGTGCCATCGTAGAAGCGTACCTCATCTACTGGGCGTTGGTATACCTCGTCTCTCGTAAGTTTTTTAAGTTCAGCCGCGAGTGGTCGGCCGTTCTGGCCTCGGGCATCTCCATCTGTGGCGTGTCGGCGGCTATTGCCACCGGGGGTGCCATTCGCGCCAGGGCGGTGGTGCCGGTCATGGTCGCGTCTCTGGTGGTCATCTTTGCCGTGGTTGAGCTCATCATTCTGCCCGCCTTGGCAGCGGAATTTTTGGACAAACAGCCGATGGTTGCCGGAGCGTGGATGGGGTTGGCGGTCAAGACCGACGGTGCGGCCGTTGCTAGCGGCGCCATCACCGACGCCTTGATACGAGGCAAAGCGGCAGCAGCGGGGATCCGTTGGCAGGAAGGCTGGATCCTAATGGCGGCGACCACCACTAAGATTTTCATTGACATGTTCATCGGCATCTGGG
>Ga0335070_10002819_pt1 | contig 20178 bp, 19 predicted proteins | sample Lox_Sample_13_FD_206722 | JGI IMG/M metagenome (GOLD analysis project Ga0335070, IMG submission 206722) | Soil microbial communities from Loxahatchee National Wildlife Refuge, Florida, United States - Lox_Sample_1.3 | ecosystem: Environmental > Terrestrial > Soil > Wetlands | place: USA... | reverse complement strand
CCGCCCGCTAGCGCCGCCCGCGCAGGCGCTGGGCGCGCCAGTAGCGAATCAACAGGTAGCCCGCCGCCATGCCGCCCAGGTGAGCGAAGTGCGCAACGCCCTGGTTGCTGGTGAACACGCCGAGGTAGAGCTCCACGACGCCATAGAGCGTCACCAGCAGCCAGGCGGGCATCGGGATCGGAATCGGCAGCACGATCAGGCGGCGCTGCGGGAAGGCCATGCCATAGCACAGCAGCAGGCCGAAAATGCCACCCGAGGCGCCCAGTGTCGGATACGGCGACGGATGGATCGTGGCGGTGACCGCCAATTGCGTCACGGCCGCGCCGACCACGCAGACCAGGTAGAACACGCGGAAACGCTTCGTGCCCAGCAGGTCCTCGACGTCGGGACCGAACATGTACAGCGCGAACATGTTGAACAGCAGGTGCATCGGGTTGGCGTGCAGGAATGCGTAGCTGACGAGCTGCCAGGGTTCGAACGGCAGTCCGCCCGTCAGCGGGCCCGACTGCAGCGGCCACAGTTCGAACCATTCGAAGGGCACCTGCGGCAGGAGCAGCTGTGCCGCATAGATCGCCACGTTGGCGACCAGCAGGACGAACACGGTCGGGGTGAGTCGGCTGAACATCGGTGCGCTTCAATTTCATCTAAAATCGGACGCTCATTGTGCCATTGCGGGTGGGCGGCCATGCGCCGAGTTGATGCGGCCCGGATCGACGCGTTGCTGCCGCAGACCCAGTGCACGCGCTGCGGCTACGCCGGCTGCCGCCCCTACGCCGAGGCCATCGCCAGCGGCGCCGCCGCGCTGAACCAGTGTCCGCCGGGCGGCTCGGCGCTGATCGCGCGCCTCGCGGCCCTGCTCGATTGCGCGCCGCTCCCGCTCAACCCGGCCCACGGCACCGAGGCACCGGCGCGCCTCGCCTGGATCGACCCGCAGGCCTGCATCGGCTGCGCGCGGTGCCTGCCGCCCTGCCCGGTCGATGCAATCCTCGGGGCCCAGCGCCAGCTGCACACGGTGATCGCCGCGTGGTGCACGGGTTGCGAACTGTGCGTCGCAGCCTGCCCGGTCGATTGCATCCACATGCAGCCCTGGCCCGAGGGCCTGCCCGCGCCTTCCGCCGCGGACAACCGCGATCGCCACCGGGCGCATGCGGCGCGCCGCACGGCGGCGGCGGCCGAGCGCGAGCGCGAATTGCAGCGGCTCAAGCAGCGCGCCGCGCTGGACTGAAGGCACCGCCCCATGACACCGGCCGCACGCACGCAGTTCTACGCCGCACTGCAGGCCGCGAATCCCGAGCCGCGCAGCGAACTGGTCTACCACACGCCCTATCAGCTGCTGGTGGCCGTCATCCTCTCGGCCCAGGCCACCGACCGCAGCGTCAATGCCGCCACGGCAACGCTGTTCGCGGCCGCGCCCGATCCATCGGCGATGCTGCGGTTGGGGCTCGCCGGCCTGAAGCGCCACATCCGCACGATCGGGCTGTACAACGCCAAGGCGAAGCACATCATCGCCACCAGCCGGCTGCTGCTCGAGCGCCACGGCGGGCAGGTGCCGGCCGACCGAGCGGCGCTCGAGGCCTTGCCCGGCGTCGGCCGCAAGACCGCCAACGTCGTGCTCAATGCCGCGTTCGGCGAGGCGACGATCGCGGTCGACACGCACATCTTCCGCGTCGCCAATCGCACCGGGCTCGCGCCGGGGCGCACCCCGCGCGCCGTCGAGGAGGCCTTGCTCGCGGTCACGCCGTCCGCATTCCGGTTGCACGCGCACCACTGGCTGCTGCTGCACGGCCGCTATGTCTGCAAGGCGCGCCGCCCGGATTGCCCACACTGCGTGGTGCGCCGCTGGTGCGCCTGGCCGGGGAAGACCGCGCCATGAACCTCTACGCCGGCCAGGACCGCGACTCGCTCCGCGCCGCGTGGCGCGAGGCCTGGCAGCGGCGCCTGCAGGGCCTGCCGCTCGAGCCGCTGCAGCTGCTGATGGCCGACCTGGTCGCGTTGCATCCCGAATACCACGCGCTGATGCGCAGTGCGGATGCCGGGACCGCGCCCGGATCCGCCGCCGGCGCGCACGAGGGCGGCAACGCCTTCCTGCACCTCGCGCTGCACCTGGCGCTGCGCGAGCAGCTCGGCGCCGACCGGCCTTCCGGCATCGCGCAGGTCCACCGGCGCCTGGGCGCGGCGACGCGTGACCCGCACGAAGCCGAGCACCGCATGATCGAGGTGCTCGGGCAGACGCTGTGGGAGGCGCAACGCGCGGGCCGCCTGCCCGACGAGCAGCGTTACCTGGAGGCGCTGCGCAGGCTCTAGCCGAGCGAGCGCAACCCGTGTCCGGTCACTCCGCCGTGGCGCGTCAACGGCCCGCCGGCGGAGCGCGGCGTCCTGCGACCAGGCGCGGCCTTCAGTGGCCGGCGCGCTTCTTCGGCAGGTACAGGTCGGTCAGCGTGCCGGCGTAGGCTTCGGCGGCCATCGCGACCGTTTCCGACAGCGTCGGGTGCGCGTGTACCGTGAGGCCGATGTCGTGCGCGTCGGCGCCCATCTCGATCGCCAACGCGACCTCGGCGATCAGTTCGCCGGCGTTCGGGCCGACGATCCCCCCGCCCACGACCCGCCCGCTCGCCGGATCGAACAGCAGCTTCGTGAAGCCCTCATCGCGCCCCAGCGACAGCGAGCGCCCGCTCGCGGCCCATGGGAATACGGCCTTTTCGACGGCGAGCCCCTGTGCCTTGGCGCCGGCCTCGGTCACGCCGGCCCAGGCCACTTCCGGATCGGTGTAGGCGACCGAGGGGATCACGCGCGCATCGAAGAAACTCTTCTGTCCGGCGGCGGCTTCGGCGGCGACCTTGGCTTCGTGCGAAGCCTTGTGAGCGAGCATCGGCTGGCCCACCACGTCGCCGATCGCGAAGATGTGCGGCACGTTGGTGCGCTGCTGCCTGTCGACGGCGATGAAGCCGCGTTCGCTGACGGCGACGCCGGCAGCCTCGGCGTTGATCTGCCGCCCGTTCGGCACGCGCCCGACGGCCACCAGCACGCGATCGAAGCGCTGCGTGCTGGCACCCTGCGCGCCTTCGAGATTCACCAGCAGCCCGTCCGCATGCGCCGCGACCGCCGTGACCTTCGTGCCGAGCATGATCTGCTCGCAACGAGCCTTCAGGCGCTTCTCGAGCGGCCGGACCAGGTCGGCATCGCAACCCGGTATCAGCTGCGCGGTGAGTTCGACGACGCTGACCTTCGCGCCGAGCGCTTCGTACACGGTGGCCATCTCGAGGCCGATGATGCCGCCGCCGATCACCAGCAGCCGCCCCGGGTTCTCGGGCAGCTCGAGCGCGCCGGTCGAATCCATGATGCGCGGATCGCGCGGCATGAACGGCAGCGCGATCGGCTCCGAGCCGACGGCGATGATGCATTGTTCGAAACGGATGCGTTGTGCCGCGCCCTCGTGCGTGACCTCGATCACGTGCGCGCCCACGAAGCGGCCCGTGCCGCGCAGCACTTCGACCTTGCGTTGCCTGGCCAGCCCCGCGAGCCCGCCGGTCAACTTGGAGACGACCTTGCCCTTCCATTCGCGCAAGCGGCCGAAGTCGACGCGCGGGGCGCCGAACTCGATGCCGTGCGCACCCATGTCGCGCGCCTCGTCGATGACCTTGGCCGCGTGCAGCAGCGCCTTCGAGGGAATGCAGCCCACGTTCAGGCAGACGCCACCGAGCGTCGCCCAGCGATCGACCAGCATGACCTTGAGCCCGAGGTCCGCCGCGCGGAATGCCGCCGTATAGCCGCCCGGCCCGGCGCCGAGCACCAGCAGCTGCACCTCGCGATCGGCCGCAGGCTCCGGACCCGCCGGCGCGGTGGCCGCGCCCGGCGCAGGCGCAGGCGGGGGCGTTGCGGCCGCAGCCGGTGCGGTGGCGGCCGTCGCGGCGGCGGCCGGCGCGGCAACCGGAGGGCTTGCGCCCGTACCCGTGCCCGTACCGGCTGCCTCCACGCGCGCCAGCGGCGTACCCTGCGATACCTTTGCGCCGCGCGCCACCAGCACCTCGACGACACGGCCGGCGGCGCTCGAGGGCACGTCCATCGTCGCCTTGTCGGTCTCGAGCGTGACCAGCGGCGTCTCGAGCGCGATCACGTCGCCGGGCTTGACCAGCACGTCGATGACCAGCACGTCCTTGAAGTTGCCGATGTCCGGGCAGGCAATCTCCGTCAGGCTCACGGCACCGCCTCGAGGAGCCCGGCGACGTCATTGAGCTGCGCGGCGAGCGCGGTGCTGAAGCGCGCACCGTCGGCGCCGTCGATGACGCGATGGTCGTAGGACAGCGACAACGGCATCATCAGCCGCGGCACGAAGGCGCCGTCGCGCCAGACCGGCTTCATCTGCGAGCGCGACACGCCGAGGATCGCCAGCTCCGGCGCGTTGATGATCGGCGTGAAGGCCGTGCCGCCGATGCCACCGAGGCTCGAGACCGTGAAGCAGCCGCCCTGCATCTCGGCGCCGCTCAGTTTGCCCGCGCGCGCCTTCTCCGACAGCGTCGCGAGCGCGCGCGCCAGCTCGTAGATGTCTTTCTTGTCCGCATCGCGGATCACCGGCACCAGCAGGCCGTTGGGCGTATCGGCGGCGAAACCGAGGTGCACGTATTTCTTGTAGACGAGGTTCTCGCCGCCCGCGTCGAGCGAGGCGTTGAAATGCGGGAACTGCGCCAGCGTGCGCACGACGGCGCGCAGCACGAAGGCGAGCGGCGTGAGCTTCACGCCCTGCGCCGCGGCGCGGTCCTTGAGCTTGGCGCGCGCGGCCTCGAGCTCGGTGATGTCGGCCTCGTCGAATTGCGTGACGTGCGGCAGGTTGACCCAGGCGGCGTGCAGGCGCGGACCGGAGATGCGCTTGACGCGGCCCAGCGGCTTGACCTCGATCGCGCCGAACTGCGCGAAGTCGGGAATCGCGATGCGCGGCAGCCCCGTTCCCGCCGTCGCGACGGACGTGGCGGCCGCGCCCGCCGCGCCGGCCCCGCCCGAGAGCAGGCCCTTCACGTAGGCCTTCACGTCGTCTTCGAGGATGCGGTTCTTCAGGCCGGTGCCGCGCACCCGCGACAGATCGACGCCGAGCTCGCGCGCGAAGCGCCGCACGCCGGGGCTCGCATGCGCCGCGGCGAATCCGGCTTCGTTGACGGGGGCGGCCGCGACGACCGGCGTCGGCGACGCTGGCGCTGACGCGGGCGCGGGCGCGGCGGTCGCCGACTCCTTCACCGGTGGCGCGGCGACGGCGGGGACGGCGACGGCGGAGGGGGCCGCGATTGGCGGCGGTGATGCCTCGACGGCCGCGCCTTCCGCCTTCAGCAAGGCGACCGGCGTGCCTGCCGACACGACGCCGCCCTTCTTGACCAGCAGCTTCTCGATGACGCCGGCGCCCGGCGAGGGCACGTCCATCGTCGCCTTCTCGGTCTCGAGCGTCAGGAGCGGCGTGTCGGCCTCGACACGATCGCCCACCTTCACCAGCACGTCGATGATCGCGACGTCCTTGAATCCGCCCAGGTCGGGAACCACTACGACGGTCGAAGCCAAGCGTGCGCCCCTGTCAGCTGTTGAACGGATTGGGCTTGGCCGCGTCGATGCCGAGCTGCTTGAACGCGTCGACGACGGTGCGGCGGTCGATCTGGTCGGCATCGGCCAGCGCCTTGAGCGCGGCCAGCGCGATGAAATTGCGGTCCACCTCGAAGTGCCGGCGCAAGGGCGCGCGCGCATCGGAGCGCCCGAAGCCGTCGGTGCCGAGCGTCACGTAGGCGCCCTGCACCCACTGGCGGATCTGGTCGGGCACGATGCGCATGTAGTCGGTGGCCGCGACGATCGGCGCGCGCTGCTCGGCCAGGAGCGTTCGCACGTAGGGCACGCGCGGCGTCTCTCCCGGATGCAGCAGGTTCCAGCGTTCGCAATCGAGCGCCTCGCGCCGCAGCTCGCTGAAGCTGGTGATCGAATACACGTCGGCCGGCACCTTGAACTTCTTCTCGAGGATGTCGGCGGCGGCCAGCACCTCGCGCAGGATCGTCCCGCTCCCGAGCAGCGTGGCGCGCAGCTTGCCCTTGCCGCCGGTGCGCAGCCGGTAGCCGCCGCGCACGATGCCTTCGGCGGCTCCCGGCGGGAGTGCCGGCTGCGCGTAGTTCTCGTTCATCACCGAGATGTAATAGAAAATGCCCTCGCGGTCGGCGTACATGCGCTTCAGGCCATCCTGGATGATGACCGCCAGCTCGTAGGCGTAGGTCGGATCGTAGGCGCGGCAGTTCGGCACGGTGGTCGCCAGCAGCTGGCTGTGCCCATCCTGGTGCTGCAGCCCTTCGCCGGCGAGCGTCGTGCGGCCGGCGGTCGCGCCGAGCAGGAAGCCGCGCGCACGCATGTCGCCCGCGGCCCAGATGAAGTCGCCGACGCGCTGGAAACCGAACATGGAATAGAAGATGTAGAACGGCACCATCGGCACGCCATGGTTCACGTACGAAGTCGCCGCGGCGATCCATGAACAGGTGGAGCCGGCCTCGTTGATGCCCTCCTCGAGCATCTGGCCCTGCTTGTCCTCGCGGTACGACATCAGCTGGTCGGCATCGACCGGCGTGTAGAGCTGGCCGACCGAGGAATAGATGCCGATCTGGCGGAACAGGCCCTCCATGCCGAAGGTGCGCGCCTCGTCGGGCACGATCGGCACGATGTGCCGGCCGATGGCCTTGTCCTTCAGCAGCACGCCGAGGATCCGCACGAAGGCCATGGTCGTGGAGATCTCGCGTTCGCCGGTGCCGTCGAGCACGGACTGGAAGGCCTCCAGCGCAGGCACCTCCAACGTGGTCGCAGTCGACTTGCGCTGTGGCAGGAAGCCGCCGAGCGCGGCGCGGCGCTCGAGCAGGTATTTCATCTCCTCGCTGTCGGCGGCCGGCTTGCGGAACGGGAGCGTGGCGATGTCGGCATCGCTGACCGGGATGTTGAAGCGGTCGCGCAGCTCACGGAGCGAATCGTCGTCGAGCTTCTTCTGCTGGTGCGCGACCATCTGGCCCTCGGCCGCCTTGCCGAGCCCGAAGCCCTTGACGGTCTTGGCGAGGATCACGGTCGGCCGGCCGTCGGACTTCATCGCGGCCGCATAGGCCGCGTAGACCTTGCGCGCATCGTGCCCGCCGCGGTTCAGGCGCCAGATGTCCTCATCGGACATGTTGGCGACCATCTCCTTCAGCTTCGGGTTCTTGCCGAAGAAATGCTCGCGCGTGTACGCGCCGCCCTTGGCCTTGAAATTCTGGTATTCACCGTCGACGCACTGCTCCATGACCTGGCGCAGCAGGCCGTCGGTGTCGCGCGCCAGCAGCGGATCCCAGCGCGAGCCCCAGATGACCTTGATGACGTTCCAGCCTGCGCCGAGGAAGGCGGCCTCGAGTTCCTGGATGATCTTGCCGTTGCCGCGCACCGGGCCGTCGAGCCGCTGCAGGTTGCAGTTGATGACGAACACCAGGTTGTCGAGTTTTTCGCGCACCGGCATGGTCAGCGCGCCCATCGACTCGGGCTCGTCCATCTCGCCGTCGCCGCAGAAGGCCCACACCTTCTGGTCGGACGCCGGCACGAGCCCGCGGTGCTCGAGGTAGCGCGTGAAGCGCGCCTGGTACATCGCCATCATGGGCCCCAGGCCCATCGACACGGTCGGGAACTGCCAGAACTCCGGCATCAGCCACGGATGCGGATAGGAACTGAGGCCGCCGCCGTCGACTTCCTGGCGGAAGCGGCGCAGCTGCTCTTCGCTCAAGCGGCCCTCGAGATAGGAACGCGCGTAGATGCCCGGCGAGGAATGGCCCTGCATGAACACCAGGTCGCCCGGATGATCGGCGGAGGGCGCGCGCCAGAAATGATTGAAGCCCACTTCGTACAGCGTGGCGGACGAGGCGTAGCTGGCGATGTGTCCGCCGTACTCGGTCGACTTGCGGTTTGCCGCGACGACCATCGCCATCGCATTCCAGCGGATCCACGCTTCGATGCGCCGCTCGAGCTCGCGATTGCCGGGATACAGCGGCTGCTTGCCGACCGCGATCGTGTTCACGTACGCGGTGTTCGCGCTGTACGGCAGGTACGCGCCGGAGCGGCGCGCGTGCTCGACCATGCGGTCGATCAGGAAGTGCGCGCGCTCGGGCCCGGCCGCCTGCAGCACCGAATCGATCGACTCGAGCCACTCGCGCGTTTCAACCGGATCGAGGTCGCCGGGTTCTATGGGCTCACTCATGTCTCTTGGAAATTACCTTGCGGGACGCTGTGTTAGGATGCGCTGCACACGGGCCTACAGCCGGCGGGTCGGCATTATACGAACATGCAAGAGCTGACGATACGCCGTCCCGATGACTGGCACCTGCACCTGCGCGACGGCGCCACGCTCGCGGCCGTGCTGCCGTTCACCGCGCGGCGCTTCGGGCGCGCGGTCATCATGCCGAATCTCAGCCCTCCGGTGGCCACCACGGCGGCCGCGCTCGCGTACCGCGAGCGCATCGTGGCGGCGCTGCCCGCCGGCGCGCAGTTCGAGCCCCTGATGACGCTGTACCTCACGGACGCCACGCCTCCCGAGGAGATCGACCGCGCCGCCGCGAGCGGCGCGGTGCTGGGCTGCAAGCTCTATCCGGCCGGCGCGACGACGCATTCGGCGGCCGGCGTCACCGACGTGCGGCGCATCGACACGGTGCTCGCGCGCATGGCCGAGCGCGGCCTGGTGCTGCAGGTGCACGGCGAAGTGACCGATCCGGAGGTCGACATCTTCGACCGCGAGGCGCGTTTCATCGAACGCGTGCTCGCGCCGCTCGTCGCGCGCCATCCGCGCCTGCGCGTGGTATTCGAGCACGTGACCACGCGCGCCGCGGTCGAATTCGTATGCGGCGCCCGCGAGGGCGTCGCCGCCACGGTCACGCCGCAGCACCTGCTGCTGAACCGCAATGCACTGTTTCAGGGCGGGATCCGCCCGCACCTGTATTGCCTGCCGGTGCTCAAGCGCGAGGCCGACCGCGAGGCGCTGCGCGCGGTGCTCGCGCGCGGCGAGTCGCGTTTCTTCCTCGGCACCGACAGCGCCCCGCACGCCCGGCACCTCAAGGAGGCGGCCTGCGGCTGCGCCGGCATCTTCTCGGCGCACGCCGGCATCGAACTGTATGCGGAAGTGTTCGAGCAGCTCGGCGCGCTCGCGCGGCTCGAGGATTTTGCCTCGCACTTCGGCGCCGACTTCTACGGCCTGCCGCGCAACGGCGGCACGCTGACGCTGGAGCGGCGGGCGTGGACGCCGCCGGCCAGCTATCCGCTGGACCCCGGCGAGCTGGTGCCGCTGCGCGCCGGCGAGGCCGTGGCCTGGGCGGTACGCGCGTGAGCAACGGCGCGTTCGAGCGCCGCATGGCGCGGCGCTTCCGTGGCTTCCTGCCGGTGGTCGTCGACGTGGAGACCGGCGGCTTCAACAGCGCGCGCGACGCGCTGCTGCAGATCGCCGCGGTGATGATCGAGCTCGACGATTCCGGGCGGCTGGTGCGCGGCCCGACGCACAGCTACCACGTCAAGCCCTTCGAGGGCGCCAACATCGAGCCGGCGGCGCTCCAGGTCAACAAGATCGATCCCTGGCACCCGCTCCGTCCGGCGATCGACGAGCGCGAGGCGCTGCAACGCATCTTCAAGGAAGTGCGCGCCGGCATGCAGCGCGCAGGCTGCAAGCGCGCCATCCTGGTCGGGCACAACGCCTGGTTCGATCTCTCGTTCCTCAACGCGGCGCTGGCGCGCACCGGCGTGAAGCGCAGCCCGTTCCATCCGTTCTCGAGCTTCGATACCGCGACGCTGGCGGGCGCCGCGCTCGGTCAGACCGTGCTGGCCAAGGCGGCGACGATCGCCGGGCTCGGCTGGGACAGCTCGGCGGCGCATTCGGCCAGCTACGACGCGGAGCGCACCGCCGAGCTGTTCTGCTCCATCTGCAATGAGCTGGCGGGCAGTTTCCAGTGGGCCGAGAACCGCGCACGCGAACTTGGCTGGTTCGAGGCCGCCGGCGACGATGCCGAGCCGGTGCCCGATCCCGAGCCCGACGCCTGAGCCGGACCGACGCGCCGGCCCGCTAGGCGTGGGCGGTGGCGGGCAGCGCGCCCGCGTCGGCCAGCAGCTGCTTCAACTCGCCGCTCCGGTACATTTCCATCGCGATGTCGCAGCCGCCGACCAGCTCGCCCTTGACGTAGAGCTGCGGGTAGGTCGGCCAGTTCGAGTGCTGCTTCAGCGCCTCGCGCATCTCGGGGTCGTCGAAGATGTTGACGCTGTGGAAACTGGCGCCGAGCTTGCGCAGTGCGCCGGCGGTCTGCGCCGAAAATCCGCATTGCGGAAAATCCGGCGTGCCCTTCATGAACAGCACCACCGGCGCCGCGTTGAGTGCCTTGCTGATCCGTTCGCTGACTTCCATGGTTCAATTCACCTCGAGTTGATTGTCCACCGCGATCACGCCCGCGACAGCGCGCGTGGCGCGTTCCGCCGCCGTCCGTTGCGCCGCGCTCGCCACCGCGCCGCGCAGCGTCACCGTGCCGCCGCTCGCGCTGACCGCGATCGGCGCGTGCCGCAGCAGCGGCTCGGCGCCGATTCGCGCCTGCACGGCCGAGCCCAGAGCCGCATCGGCTGAAGTGCCGGAGCGGCCGCGGCCGTCGGCGATCGTGCCGCTGTCGGGCGCATGGCCGATGACGGCGGCAACGCAGCCTGCCAGCAGCAGGCTCGCCATCATCGTCACCGCAACCAGGCCCCTGGGCCGCATGCCTGCTCCCGCGATACCAGCGTTGAATTATGGGGGTCGCTGCCCTATTCTTCAAATACGCTGGCGATCGATCGCGCCAAGCGGAACAACGACATAAGGTCATAACGAGGCACACGACATGAACCCACTGAATTCCGTGCGCGGCTCCATCATCACCGGTGTCATCGTCGCGGCCGTCATCACGATCGCGATCCCGCAGAGCGCGTTCAACGAGATGGGCCTGATCCGCTGGCTGCATATCCTCTCGGGCGTGATGTGGATCGGCCTGCTGTGGTACTTCAACGTCGTGCAGGTGCCGGCGCTCGGGGCCGCGGCCGCCGACAAGGGCGGGCCCGGCGGCGCGGGCATCAGCAAGTACGTGGCGCCGCGGGCGCTGCTGTGGTTCCGCTGGGCCGCCGTGGCGACCTGGCTGACCGGGGCCGCCTACCTGCTGCGCGGCGCGAACCTCGTCAACGCGTTCACGTTCGGTCATTTCGGCGAAGACCTGTACGGGCTCGTCATCGGCACGGGCGCCTGGCTCGGCACGATCATGCTGTTCAACGTGTGGGTGCTGATCAATCCGAACCAGATGAAGGTGCTGGGCTTCACGCCGGCCACCGACGAGGAGAAAGTGCGCGCGCGCCGCGTCGCGCTGCTCGCCTCGCGCACCAACTTCGTGCTGTCGATCCCGATGCTGATGTGCATGGCCGGCGCCACGCACGGCCTGCCGTACTAGCCTCCGCTCCCCAGGGCCAGGCCTTGGGCGCCCGGCTCCCCGACGATCTGCGCGAGCAGGTGTCGCGCGCGCTGCGCGAGGACATCGGCCCGGGCGACGTGACCGCGAAGCTCATCGCCCCCGATACCCGCGCGCGCGCGCGCGTGCTGTGCCGCGAATCGGCCATCCTCTGCGGCACGGCCTGGTTCGACGAGAGCTTCCGCCAGATCGACCCGACGGTGCAGGTCCGCTGGAACGCGGCCGATGGCGAACGCGTCGCTGCCAATGCGACGCTGTGCGAGCTCGAAGGGCCGGCCCGCGCCATCCTGACCGGCGAGCGCACGGCGCTCAATTTCCTGCAGCTGCTGTCGGGGACGGCCACGACCACCGCGCGCTACGTGCAGGCCGTCGCGGGCACGGCCTGCCGGATCCTCGACACGCGCAAGACGCTGCCGGGGCTGCGCACCGCGCAGAAATACGCCGTGCTGTGCGGCGGCGGGCAGAATCACCGCATGGGCCTGTATGACATGGTGCTCATCAAGGAAAACCACATCGCCGCGGCGGGCTCGATCGCCGCGGCGGTGGCGGCCGCGCGCGCCGCCGCGCCCGGCCTGCCGGTCGAGGTGGAAACCGAGAACCTCGACGAAGTCGCCGCCGCGCTGGCCGCGCGCTGCGACATCATCATGCTCGATGAGTTCGCGCCCGCCGATCTCGAACGGGCGGTGGCCCTGAACCGCGCCGCGCCGCACCCGGCGCGGCTCGAGGCCTCCGGCGGCGTCAGCCTCGAGCGCGTCGCCGCGATCGCCGCGACCGGAGTCGATTTCATCTCGGTCGGCGGCCTCACGAAGCACGTTCAGGCGGTCGATCTTTCGATGCGGCTCATCTGACGGGCACGCGCCCGCCACCTGTGACTTCGCATAGGCACTGGCCTGCAGATGCGCACTCGTGCGTGGCGGGCGTGTGCCTGCCATCGCACGAGGTTGGCGCTATTTCCTTCGGACGGGCTTGCGGCGACCTGACTTGCGGGCGGGCTTGGGTGCAGGCTTGCGCTTCGACGGCGCGGCGCGGCGTGCCTTCGGTTTCGCCGCCTTGCGCTTGGCCTTGCGTGGCTTGGCGGCCGGGCGTTTGGCAGCCCTTTTCTTCGGTTTGGCCTTCGGCTTGCGGGCCGGTTTCGCGTCCGCGGCGGGTTTGGAAATCGCCGCCGGCTTGGGTGCGGCGGGGGGCTTGGCTGCCGCAATCGGAGCCATCGACACCACGGCGAACATGGCGTGCTGAGGATCCAGGAACTGCACGATGCGCCCGCCATTGGGCACATCCACCGGGCCATGCAGAAGTTGTCCGCCTGCGGCGACCACCTTGCCGGCGACCTCATCCGCGCTGCTGCTGCGCGCGTAGGGGCACCAGGCCGGGGGCATCGGGCGGTCGGCGGGGATCGTGTAGCAGCCGCCGAAATCCTGGCCGTCGAGCCCGAAAGGCTGGTAGTGGAATCCTCCGCCCATGTCCATCGGCGTGCGCAGCTCCCAGCCGAACAGCTGCTGGTAGAACGCCAGCGCGGTCTCGCGCGAGCGCGCCGCCAGTTCATACCAGGGGAATGGCGCCTCCCCCGGCGTGCTGCTGGCGCTCGCCTCGGTCAACGGGCGGAAGACGCCGAAGCGCGCGCCTTCCGGATCGGCCAGCAGCGCCGCCCGGCCGACGCCCGGCATGTCGCGCGCCGGCTCGAGGATGCGGGCGCCGAGGCGCGAGGCCTGCGCGACGATCGCATCGACATCGCTCGCGCCGATGTAGGTGCGCCAGTGCGGCACGGTACCCATCGCGCGCGCTTCCGCGGGCAGCGACATGTTGCCGGCGATCGGCGCGCCACTCGCGCCGGAAAAGACGAGGTACGGCGAGCCCGGACTGAAGGGCTGCGACTGCCACGACAGGATGCGCGCGTAGAACGCGGCTGCCGAGGCGGCATCGTGGCAGAGCAATTCGGTCCAGATGAATCGGCCTTGATAGCTGGGATGGGCCATGGTCGTCCCCATTGAAGGAAGGGTCGCGCGAGGGCACCGAAGATAGCGCAATCGTGTTTCAGGCGACAGCGGGCGGATTGACCTCCACGGTCACGTGCACCAGCTCGGGGTGTGCGCGCAGCAGCGAGCGGAAATAGGCCGGCGTGGCCGGCCCGCCGGCGGTGACGCTGAGGATGCAGGCATAGCGGCCCTTGCCCACGCGCCACACATGCAGGTCCTCCAGTTCGGCCGGGAGCGCCGAGTCGCGCACGGCGTGGCGGATTTCGGCCACGATCGGGGCATCCATGTCGGCATCGAGCAGGAGGCGCGCGGTCGAGCGCAGCAGCGACACGGCCCAGGCGGCCACCACGACCGAACCGAGCAACCCGACGCCGGCATCCAGCCAGCCGACGTGCAGGTACTTGCCCCCGGCCAGCGCTGCGATCGCCAGCAGCGAGGTGGCGGCATCGGCCGCCACATGGATGTAGGCCGAGCGCAGGTTCAGGTCCGCGTGCCGGTGGTCGTGCGCGCCTCCGTGGTCGTGGCCGTGGCCGTGTGCGGGATCCGTGCCGTGCGCCGCGCCGACCAGCAGCCACGCGGAAGCCACGTTCACGAGCAGCCCCAGGACCGCGACGAGCAGGGCCTGGTCATAGGCTATGGCGACCGGATGCATGAGCCTTGTCACGCATTCGTAACCCATCGCCAGCACGACGCCGGCCAGCAGCAGCGCGCTGGTGTATCCGCCGAGCACCTCGATCTTCCACGTGCCGAATGCGAAGCGCGCGTCGTGGCGCAGGCGCCGCGCCAGCGTGTAGGCCGCCACCGCGAGGCCGAGTGCGATCACGTGCGAGCTCATGTGCCAGCCATCGGCCAGCAGGGCCATCGAGCCATACCACCAGCCGGCCACCAGTTCGACCAGCATGGTGACCGCGGTCAGCATCACGACAGCGCGCGTGCGGCGTTCGGCGAGCGGATTGACCACGTCGAAGTCATGCTCGTGGGCGCATGGGTCGCGCTGTTGCTGTCCGCTCATGCTGCATCCGCGCCGAATTGCGGCGCCCGAAGCCTTATACTGCGCGCCACTATAAACCAGCCCAGGGCCCGCCCGCTCCCAGGACGTCGATGCGTTGCCGTTCAAGATGCCTGCAGACAAGGCGCGAGGCGCGGGGCAAGGCCGTTCCGCGCGAGCGCCGGGCAACGCCGCCTGAGGGCAACCTGGGCGCAGCCCACGTACGTACCGGCCTTGCAGTGGATGTGCACGCTGGCGCGCCTTGCCAGGCGGGCAGGCCCTAGCATGCTGCGCGCGAGCCGCACCCACCACTTCGGCTTCCTGCGCGACTTCGTCTCGCGCTGGGACGCGCTCGCGCTGCTGGTGGTGCTGGCGCTGATCGTATTCCTGGCCGAGGCCAGCCGCGGCCTGCTCGAGCCGCTGTCCAAGCTCGATGCCTCGCCGCTGTCGCTCGATCCGCGGCAGCTGCCGGTGTACGCGGCGCGCACCACGCTGCGCATGTTCACGGCGCTGGTGCTGTCGCTCGCCTTCACGCTGAGCTACGCGACCTGGGCCGCGAAGAGCGAACGCGCGGCACGCGTGCTGATCCCGCTGCTCGACATCCTGCAATCGGTCCCGATCCTCGGCTTCATCTCGATCACGGTCGTGTTCTTCATGTCGCTGGTGCCCGGCCGGGTGCTGGGCGCCGAGTTCGCGGCGATCTTCGCGATCTTCACCAGCCAGGCCTGGAACATGGCCTTCAGCTTCTATCAATCGCTCCGCACCGTGCCGACCGAGCTCGAGGAGGCGGCCGCCTCCTTCCACCTGACGCCGTGGATGCGCTTCTGGCAGCTCGAAGTGCCGTTCGGGCTGCCGGCGCTCACCTGGAACATGATGATGTCGATGTCCGGCGGCTGGTTCTTCGTCGTCGCCGCCGAATCGATCAGCGTCGGCCACACGGTCGTGGCGCTGCCGGGCATCGGCTCCTACATCGCGATGGCGATCGCGGAGCGCAACCTGCATGCGATCGGCTGGGCGATCTTCGCGATGGCGATCGTGATCCTGGTCTACGACCAGCTGGTCTTCCGGCCGTTGATCTGCTGGGTCGACCGCTTCCGCGTCGAGGACGAACCGGGCGCCGAGCCGCCCGTATCCTGGGCGCTGACGATGATGCGCCGCTCGCGGCTGATCGGCGGCCTGACGGTGGTGTTCTATGCCGTGGTGCGCTGGACCAGCTGGACGCTGCCCGCGCGCCCACCGAGCGTCCCGCCCTTGCCTGCGAATCGCAGCCAGCGCTCGCGGCTCGCCGAGCTGCTGTGGCTCGGCGGCGCACTGCTGCTCGGCGCACTGGCGCTGCGCCACCTGGCGCTGACCCTGGTGCTCGAGACGCACCTCGCCGAGTTGCGCGAGGTGTTCCTGCTGGGCCTGCTGACGCTGGCGCGGGTCATCGTCCTGATCGCCCTGGCCAGCCTCGTCTGGGTGCCCGTGGGCATCTGGGTGGGCCTGCGCCCGCGCGCGGCCCAGGTCGTGCAGCCGATCGCACAGTTCCTCGCCGCATTCCCGGCGAACCTTTTGTTCCCGCTCGCGGTCTACCTGATCGTCGCCGGACGGCTCGATCCGGACCTGTGGCTGAGCCCGTTGATGGTATTGGGTACGCAGTGGTACATCCTGTTCAACGTGATCGCCGGGGCCTCGGCGATGCCGGCCGAACTGCGGCGCGCGGCGCAGAATTTCGGCATCGGCGGCTGGCTGTGGTGGCGGCGGGTGGCGCTGCCGGGGGTGTTCCCGTACTTCGTCACCGGCGCGATCACCGCCTCGGGCGGCTCGTGGAACGCCGCCATCGTCGCCGAGGTGGCCAGCTGGGGCGACACGACGCTGCGCGCGCACGGTCTCGGCGCCTACATCGCCGAGGCGACGACCGCGGGCGACTACCACCGCATCGTGCTCGGCATCGCGGTGATGAGCCTGTTTGTCGTCACGCTGAACCGCTGGTTCTGGCGGCCGCTGTATTACTACGCCGAACGCCGCTATCGTCTCACCTGATGAACCCGGAAACGCGCCCGTGAATGCCCGTCCCCTGCTGCAGGTCAGCGGCATCGGCAAGTCGTTCCCGAAGCCCGACGGCCAGGAGCTGCGGGTGCTCGAGGGCGTCGACCTGCAGCTCGCCGAGGGGCAGATCGTGGGGCTGCTGGGCCGTTCGGGCTCGGGAAAATCCACGCTGCTGCGCCTGATCGCGGGCCTGACCGAACCCAGCCACGGCGAGCTCAGGTACCTGGGCGCGCCCGTGCAGGGGCCGGCCGCCGGCATCGCGATGGTGTTCCAGAGCTTCGCGCTGTTCCCGTGGCTGACCGTCTACGAGAACGTGGCGCTCGGCCTCGAGGCGCAGCGCCTGCCGCGCGCGGAGATCCGCAGCCGCACGCTCGCGGCGATCGACCTGATCGGCCTGGACGGATTCGAGTCGGCCTATCCGCGCGAGCTCTCCGGGGGCATGCGCCAGCGCGTCGGCTTCGCCCGCGCGCTGGTCGTGCACCCGAACATCCTGCTGATGGACGAGCCGTTCTCGGCGCTCGACGTGCTGACCGCGGAGACGCTGCGCACCGATTTCCTCGACCTGTGGTCCGAGGGCCGCATGCCCATCAAGGGCGTGATCCTCGTGACGCACAACATCGAGGAAGCGGTGCTCATGTGCGACCGGGTGCTGGTGTTCGGCAGCAATCCCGGGCGCGTGCTCACGCAGATCGAGGTCACGCTGCCGCAGCCGCGCAATCGCCTCGATCCCTCGTTCCGCGAGCTGGTCGAGAAGATCTACGTCGAGATGACCGCGCGGGCGGCCGGACCGCAGGCCGGGCCGCGCACCGAGTTCTTCCCGGGCCAGGGCATCGGCACGGTGCTGCCGCGCGTGTCGACCAACGAGCTGTCGGGCCTGATGGAGTCCGTCGCGGCCGCGCCCTACAACGGATCGGCCGACCTGCCGAAGATCGCCGCCGACCTGCAGATGGAGATCGACGAGCTGTTCCCGATCGCCGAAACGCTGCAGATGCTGCGGTTCGCAGAACTGGCGGGAGGCGACCTGAAGCTGACCGAAGCGGGCCTGGCCTTCTGCAACGCGACCCTCGATGAGCGCAAGCGCATCTTCGCCCGCCAGCTGCTCACCTACGTGCCGCTGGCCGCGCACATCCGCCGCGTGCTCGATGAACGCACCTCGCACGTGGCGCGCAAGAGCCGCTTCATCGACGAGCTCGAGGACTACATGGCCGAGGACGCCGCCGAGCAGACGATCCGCGCGATCATCAGCCTCGGCCGCTACGCCGAAGTGTTCGCCTACGAGGACGAGAGCGCGCGCTTCACGCTGGAGAATCCGGCCTAGCGGCCGCGCTAGAGGTCGATGAGTTCCACTTCGTCGGCGGCGATCGGCGCGCCCAGGAACCGGCCGCCGACCGCGGCGAAGCGGTCGACCGCGTCGGTGGCGAGGAAACGCAGCTGCGGCGGCGCGGCGCCCGTCGCGCGCTGCAGGCCGCGCGCCGCGAGCAGCGCGCGCACCTCCTGTGCGGTCGTCGCCGCGGAATCCACCAGCCGCACGCCCGGCCCGGCCGCCGCGGCGATCACGGACTTCAACACCGGGAAATGCGTGCAGCCCAGCACGATCGTGTCCGGTGCGCGCCCGGGGACGGCACGCAGCGGCTCGAGGTAGCGTTCGGCGGCGGCCATCGCCACCGGTCCTTCGGTCCAGCCCTCCTCGGCCAGCGCGACGAACAGCGCGCAGGCGATCGCCGTGACCTCGGCCTCGGGGCGGATGCGCGCGATCGCCTGCGTGTAGGCGCCGCCGCGCACCGTGCTCTCGGTCGCCAGCACGGCGATGCGGCCGTTCCGCGAGGCGGCGCAGGCGGCGCGCGCCCCCGGCTCGATGACGCCGACCACGGGCAGCTGGCTGGACCGCTGCTGCAGGGCGGGAAGTGCCGCGGCGGAAGCGGTGTTGCACGCGACCACGAGGCACTTGATGCCGCGCCCGATCAGTTCGTCGGTGGCCTGCAGCGCATAGCGCGCGACGGTATGCCCGCTCTTCGTGCCGTACGGCAGTCGCGCCGTGTCGCCGAGGTAGATGAACGACTCGCCCGGCAGCACCGCGCACAGCGCGCGCAGCACGGTCAGCCCGCCGACGCCGGAGTCGAACACGCCGATCGGCAACTCCGCGCCGCCGGCGGCGGGCGCCGGGGCGGCGCTCACGCCGGGGATTCCGGCCGCATCAGCGGGAACAGCAGCACGTCGCGGATCGACGGGGAATCGGTCAGGAACATCACCAGCCGATCGATGCCCACCCCCAGTCCGGCGGTCGGCGGCATGCCGTATTCGAGCGCGCGGATGTAATCGGCATCGTAGTGCATCGCCTCGTCGTCGCCGGCCTCGTGGCGCGCCACCTGCGCCTTGAAACGCGCCGCCTGGTCCTCGGGATCATTGAGCTCGGAGAAGCCGTTGGCCAGCTCGCGCCCGCCGATGAAGAACTCGAAGCGATCTGTCAGGAAACGGTCGGCATCATTTGCGCGGGAGAGCGGAGAGACTTCGGCCGGATACGCGCACACGAACGTGGGATCCATCAGCGTGTGCTCGGCGGTCTTCTCGAAGATCTCGATCTGGAGCTTGCCGGCGCCGTCGCCGGGCTTGAACGGGATGCCGAGGCGCTCGCAGGCGGCGCGCAGGTATGGCACGTCGCGCAATCTCGCCCGCTCGAGCTGCGGGTTGTGCTCGACGACGAGGTCTTCGACGCTGACGCGGCGGAACGGCTTGCCCAGGTCGTAGGCGCGGCCCTGGTAATTCACGACGCGCGAGCCCAGGAGCGAATCGGCCAGGCCATGCAGCAGGCGCTCGACCAGCTGCATCAGCTCGTGGAAGTCGCTGTAGGCCCAGTACAGCTCGAGCATCGTGAACTCGGGGTTGTGCTGCGTGGACAGCCCCTCGTTGCGGAAGTTGCGGTTGATCTCGTAGACGCGCTCGAGTCCGCCGACGATCAGGCGCTTGAGGTACAGCTCGGGCGCGATGCGCAGGTACATCTTCGCGTCGAGCGCGTTGTGGTGCGTGACGAACGGGCGCGCGGCCGCGCCGCCGGGTATCGGCTGCATCATCGGCGTCTCGACCTCGAGGAAGTCGAGCGCGTCGAGCGCATCGCGCAGGTAGCGCACGATCCGCGTGCGGGTGCGGAACACCGCGCGGCTCGCCTCGCTCATCAGCAGGTCGACGTAGCGCTGGCGGTAGCGCGTCTCGGTGTCGGCGAGGCCGTGCCACTTGTCGGGCAGCGGCCGCAGCGCCTTGGCCAGCAGCGCCAGGCCCGTGACGCGCACCGACAGCTCGCCGGTGCGCGTGCGGAACAGTGGCCCGACCGCGCCGAGGATGTCGCCGACATCGTAGTCCTTGAAGGCCTCGTAGCCGGCGCCCAGCGACTCTGCCTGCAGGAACAGCTGGATCGACCCGCTCCGGTCGGCGATCTTCGCGAAGCTGGCCTTGCCCATGACGCGCTTGAACATCATGCGGCCGCCGACCCGCACGTGCACCGGATTGGCCTCCAGCCATTGCGCATCGCGCTCGGCATAGGTGGCCAGCAGGTCGGCCGCCAGCGCGTCGCGCCGGAAGTCGTTCGGGTAGGCCAGGCCCTGCGCGCGCAGCGCGGCCAGCTTGGCGCGGCGTTCCGCGATCAGGTGGTTTTCGGTCTCGTTGCTCACAGTCCCGCCTTCAGGCTCGCTTCCATGAATGGGTCGAGGTCGCCGTCGAGCAC
>Ga0335070_10002818_pt1 | contig 20181 bp, 22 predicted proteins | sample Lox_Sample_13_FD_206722 | JGI IMG/M metagenome (GOLD analysis project Ga0335070, IMG submission 206722) | Soil microbial communities from Loxahatchee National Wildlife Refuge, Florida, United States - Lox_Sample_1.3 | ecosystem: Environmental > Terrestrial > Soil > Wetlands | place: USA... | reverse complement strand
CGCGGCGGATCGATTGCCCCAGCTTGTAGCAGCGCATCGCCGTGGGAAGGGGATACTGCAGCACGTTGACCTGGATGGGCACGAGCGCGGCGGGCCAGTCGGGCTCGTGGGGCCAGAGCAGCGTCAACGGCGAATTCACGCCGTGGTCGAGCGGGCGGTCCTGGAACACCGCGATGTCGAACTCGTCGTTCACGAGCGCGTCGGCCAGGTGCGCCGCGAGCTTCGGGTGCCCCCTGATCGGGGGAAGCTTCCTCACGCCCGCGCCCTCGTCGGCGATCTCGAACATGGGGCTCGCGCCCAGTGCGAACGTGGGATAGAGGTCGAAGAAGAAGCTCGTGAGGTGGTCGTTGTAGAAGAACACGAGCACGTCGGGCCTCTTCTCGGCGAGCCACTTCGCCACGGGCTTGTAGCCTTCGAAGAGCGGCGCCCAGGCCGGATCGCCCTGCTTGCCGCGGTCGTAGGCCATGCCGATTGTCGGCACGTGCGACGTTCCGATGCCTCCGATGATTCGCGCCATCGCGTCCTTCCGGGTGTCTTCGTGGATTCTATCGTTCCCCGGTCTTCCTCGGCGGCAGCGTCTTCAGGTACGCGTACATCGCCTCGAGGTCCGTATCGTTCATGTTGCGAAGGCTGGCGAACGGCATCGCCTTGTACACCTCGGTGCCGTCGGGGCGCTTCGCGGTGCGCATCATCGAGATGAACTTCTGCACGGTGTCGTAGCGGGGCATGACGCTGCCGGGGCCCGGCGTGAGGTTGGCCGCGGGAGGCCAGTCGGGCGGCGCGCCGTCGATGGTGCCGCCGGCCAGAGTGGATCCGTGGCATCCCATGCACATGTTCGTGACGTACGCGCCGTAGTCGGCGTTCACCGCGACGGCGATCGGCTGGGAGGGAGCGATTCGATGGTCGATCTTCTCGGCCGCGTCGCGAATGATGCCCACGCCGTAGAGCGCCTTCACGATGATCGGCATGCGGATCGTCGCTCCCGTTCCCGCGACGGGCGCGAGGCTTCGCACGTAGCCCACGAGCGCGGCGAAGTCCGCGTCGGCGAGGCGGTTGTAGTCTTCAGACGGCATGAGGAAGAGCGGGTGCCCCTTCGGATTCACGCCGTGGCGGATCGCGCGCACCCAATCGCCTTCCGTGTATTCGGCGACCACGCCGCCGGGCCCTTTCGTGATGTCGGGCGTCTTCACGTAGAGGCCCTCGGGCGTATCGAGGAAGACGATGCCGCGCCCGTCCGAGCCGTGGCACTCGGCGCAGCCGCGCGTTTCGTAGAGGTACTTTCCCAGCTTGAGGGCCGCGGGATCGCTCGTGAACGGGACCGGGACCACCTTGATCTCGAGCGTGCGCTCGGCCTTGCGCGTCCCCAGCGTGACGGCGATCGCGAGGGCGGCCGCGGCCGCGAGGGCCAGGATGCCGAGCGCGATCGCGGAGACCTTCAGGAGTCGTTTCAAGACGGAAGGCTCCCAGGTTGGCGATGCGCCATGGTACCCGAGCGCTATCATGGCCGGCGTGATGAACGCCACGCCTCACGGGCCGACCGAGCCCTCGCACTGGGTCGCGCGCTGGGCCACGATGATCCGGCCGGGCGGTGCCGTGCTCGACGTCGCCGCGGGCGGCGGACGGCACGCGAAGCTGCTCGCGAAAATGGGGTTCGAGGTGGACGCGGTCGATCGCGACCTGTCGGCCTTCGGTGAGGCGCCGCCCAACGTGACGCTCGCGAGGGCCGACATCGAGGCCGGGGCGTGGCCCTACGAATGGCGCCGCTTCGACGCCATCGTCGTCACCAATTACCTGCACCGGCCGCTGCTGCCGCGCCTGGTGCAATCCCTCGAGCCCGGGGGGCTGCTCGTGTACGAGACCTTCGCGCAAGGCAACGAGCGCTTCGGAAAGCCGTCGAATCCCGATTTCCTGCTTGCGCCGGGGGAGCTGCTCGAGGCGGTCCGGGGGCACCTGCGGGTGCTCGCCTACGAGGATCTCGTGGTGGACGAGCCCCGGCCGGCGGCGCTGCAGCGCATCGCGGCGCGCCGGGAGCGATAGGCCACGCGGGCAGCGGTCGCGGGGCGCTCCCATAGGGTAAAATTGCGGACTTTATCGGTTCGCGGATTCCTCGCACGCATGCTTTCCGGAAGCCTTGTCGCCATCGTCACCCCGATGCTCGCCGACGGCGCGCTCGACCTGCCGCGCCTGAAGTCGCTCATCGACTGGCACGTGGCCGAAGGCACCGACGGCATCGTGATCGTGGGCACCACGGGCGAGTCGCCCACGGTGGACGTGGAAGAGCACTGCCAGCTCATCGAAGCGGCGGTGAAGTTCACCGCGGGCCGCGTGCCCGTGATCGCCGGCACCGGCGGCAACTCCACGCGCGAGGCCATCGAGCTCACGCGCTTCGCGAAGAATGCGGGCGCGAACTACTCGCTCTCGGTCGTGCCGTACTACAACAAGCCGATGCAGGAAGGGCTCTACCGGCACTACAAGGCGATCGCCGAGGCGACCGACCTTCCCGTGATCCTCTACAACGTTCCGGGCCGCACCGTGGCGGACCTCGCGAACGACACGGTGGTGCGGCTGTCCGAGGTCCCGAACATCGTCGGCATCAAGGAGGCGACCTCGAGCATCGATCGCGTGTCCGACCTCATGAAGCGCGTGCGCAAGGACTTCCTCGTCTTCAGCGGCGACGACGTGACGGCGCTCTCCTACATGCTGATGGGCGCGCACGGCGTGATCTCGGTCACGGCCAACGTCGCCCCGCGGCTCATGCACGAGCTGTGCGCCGCGGCGCTTGCCGGCAAGGACCGCGAGGCGATCGCGATCAACAACCGCCTGCTGGGCCTGCACAAGAACCTGTTCCTCGAATCGAATCCCATTCCCGTGAAGTGGGCCCTGAACCGCATGGGCAGGATCGCCGAAGGCATCCGCCTGCCGCTCACGCCGTTCGCCGCCCCGCACCATGCCGCGCTCACCGCGTCGATGCGCGAAGCCGGCTGCATCGAGTAAATCGCGAAGGACCGCCAACAGATGAAACTCGCAAGAATCGCCGCCCCCCTCGCCGCGCTCGCCCTGCTGGCGGGCTGCTCCTGGTTCGGGGGCAACAAGCCGCCCGAGTACAAGGGCGCCGCCGCGCGCACCGAGAAGCCGCTGGAGCTTCCGCCGGAGCTCACCGCCCCCGCGATGGACGATCGCTACTCCGTGCCGGATCCGCGCGCGGTGACCTCGTTTTCCACCTACAACCAGAAGACGCCGCAGGCCGCGGCCGCCGCCACGCCGGTCGCCGCGCCCGTTCTGCCGAAGTTCGACGACGTGAAGATGGAGCGCGAGGGCACGCAGCGCTGGCTCGTCGTGAAGGGCGATCCGGAGAAGCTCTGGCCCGTGGTGCGCGAGTTCTGGATCGACTCGGGCTACCAGCTCGTGCAGGAGGCGCCGGAGCTGGGCCTCATGGAGACCGACTGGTACGAGGACCGGGCGAAGATCCCGCAGGACTGGTTCCGCCGCACCGTCGGCAAGTGGATCGACGGCATGTACTCCTATCCGCGCCGCGACAAGTACCGCACGCGCCTGGAGAAGGGCGTAGTGCCCGGCACCACCGAGATCTACGTGAGCAACCGCAACGTGGCCGAAGTGATGACGAGCACGCAGGATTCGACCAAGTGGCAGCCGATGCCGTCCGACGCGGACCTGGAAGCCGAGATGCTCAATCGCCTCATGATCAAGATCGGCGGCGGCGACACGAAGGTGACCACGGCCTCCGCCCCGCAGCCGGGACGCCGCGGCGAGGTGCCCAAGCCCGTAGTGCAGGAGCAGCGCAACGCCGTCCTCCAGAACAACGGCGCCGGCCCGCTCGTGGTGAACGACAGCTTCGATCGCGCATGGCGCCGCGTGGGCCTCGCGCTCGACCGCGTCGGCTTCACCGTCGAGGACCGCGACCGCTCCAAAGGCATCTTCTACGTGCGATACATCGATCCGGAGCGCGATGCCGACACGTCGGGCGGCAAGTCGAAGGAAAGCTGGACGGAGAAGCTCAAGTTCTGGAAGTCCACGCCGAAGGAAGGACAGCCGCAGTTCCGCATCCACGTCGCCGACGCGGGCGCCAACACCTCGCAGGTGCTGGTGCAGGATTCGAAGGGCGCGGTCGAGGAGTCGTCGACCGGCAAGAAGATCCTGGGGCTGCTCTACGACCAGCTGAAGTAGCGCGGATGCGCTTCACCTCGCTGGGCAGCGGCAGCTCGGGCAACGGGCTCGTCGTCGAGAGCGCGGGCACGCGGGTGCTGATGGATTGCGGCTTCGGCCTCGCCGAGACCAAGGCGAGGCTCGAGCGCGCGGGCCTGGAGCCTTCGCAGATCACCGCGATCGTCGTCACCCACGAGCACGACGACCACATGAGCGGCGTGGCGCGCTTCGCGCTGCGCTACGCGATTCCCGTGTATCTCACGCGCGGCACTTCCCAGTGGCTGCCGGAGGATTTTCCCGCGGTGCTCGTGCGCCTCGTCGACCCGCACTCGGCCTTCTCGATCGACGCGATCGCCGTGGACCCGATCGCGGTGCCGCACGACGCGCGCGAGCCCGTGCAGTACGTCTTCTCCGACGGCGACGCGCGCCTGGGCGTGGTCACGGACCTGGGCACCGTCACGCAGCACGTGGTGGAGAAGCTCTCGGGGTGCGAGGCTCTCGTGATCGAGTGCAACCACGACCTCGACATGCTCATGACGGGGCCGTATCCGGATTCGCTCAAGCGCCGCGTGGCCGGCCGCTTCGGCCACCTGAGCAATGCCGATGCCGCACACCTGGTCGCGGCGCTCGACCGCGGGCGCCTTCGCCACCTCATCGCCGCGCACCTTTCGCAGCAGAACAACACGCCCGCGCTCGCGGTGGAGGCGCTGGCGCGCGGTGCGGCATGCGCGCGCGAATGGATCGGCGTGGCGCGCCAGGACGAAGGGTTCGGCTGGCGCGACGCTTGATGCGCCGCAGCACGAACAAAAAAAGCCGGCCCGAGGCCGGCTTTTTCGCTTCCGGGCGGCCGGATTCACATCTTCGACTTGTCCTTGGCCGGATCGACCTTCGGCGCGTCGGCCTTGGGCGCTTCGGCTTTCGCGTCGGCTGCGGGCGCGGCGGCCGGGGCTGCGGCAGCGTCGGCCTTGGGCGCTTCGGCGGCGGGAGCGGCAGCGGGGGCCGGGGCCTCGACCTTCGGGGCCGGGGCGGGAGCGGGTGCGGGAGCTTCTTTCGAGCAGGCAGTGGCGCCCAGGGCGATCAGGGCGGCGACGAGGTACGGGGTCTTCATTCTTGGATTTCCTTCGGCGATGGGGTTTGGACGGGTACGGCGAAGGCCGCCACGTGAATCGGCAGACGGCCAGCCCGCGATTATACGGAACTCGCTGCGGTGCATCAAAGCCCGAGCGTGGTGGCGGACACCGCCGGCTCGGACAGCTCCCAGATCTCGTCGAAGCGTTGCGCGATGGGCATCGCGTCCGCGGGCGAACGAATGGCGACGATCGCGCGCGGCTGCTCGAAATGCAGCTGGTGCCACACGCTGTGGTCGTCGGCGAGCACGAACGGATCCATCGCGTTGCGAGCCTGGGCGAGCGTGCGGTGGATCTCGATGGACATGGGGAACTGGCGCAGCAGCGTGAGCAGGCGCGGGCACTCGCGCTCGAGGCCCTCGGTCTCGTGCAGCGCGATGTGCAGGCGATGCGCGCGGCCGCGCACCAGGAACTCGCGCAGCTTCTCGGTGCGCGCCGGGGAGTTGAAGCCGCGGTTGGCGAGCGCGATGTCGAAGATCCTGATCGAACGCTCGGCCACGGCGATCACCTCGTCTATCGCGGCCAGCGACTCGGCGGTCCCGGAGATGGGCCGGTAGCCCGGTTGCGAAGGTGCGGCGCTTGTCTCGCTCATGCATCCTCCCCTGTCGTCACGAATCCGCGCAGGTACCACTCGTGCGCCGCGTCCCAGAAGGCGCGCGGCGCGACGACCGGCGCCGCGAGCCCACGCCTGTCCGCGAGCCTGCGCATCGCGCCCCGCGCCCCGGCGGGAACACGGACCTCCTCGCCGTTCAGGAAGAACATCGTGCCAGAAAATACCAGGCGCGAGCGCGGGTCGAGCGCCAGGCCTTCCCGGCCCGCGGCGCGCTCGAACGCGGCGCGCGCGAGCGGCCGGCGCGGCGCGGCGAAGAACACGTGCGCCTTCGGCTCCGAGAGCATGCGTCCCGCGAAGATGCGGATGTCGCGCTCGCTCCACCGCACGGCGCGCAGCGCGCGGGCGGCATGCGCCATCCAGCGCGGCGGGATCGCACCCGGATGGCGCGCGGGCGCTTCGCCCGGATCGCGATAGTGCCCCGGGGGCGAAAGGCGGTCGCGCAGGAAATCCAGAAATCCCTGCACGAGTTCCGCGTCGCCCGGCGCGCGGAATCCGATGGACCATGTGAGGCATTCGGATTCGGCGATCCCGTCATGCGCAACGCCCGGAGGCAGGTAGAGCATGTCGCCCGGCTCGAGCACCCACTCGCGCTCGGCGCGAAAGCGCGCGAGGATCTTCAGGTCCAGCCCCGGCACGAACGCGAGGTCCCGCTGTCGCGAGATTCGCCAGCGGCGGCGGCCGCGGCCCTGGAGCAGGAAGACGTCATAGGAATCCACGTGCGGGCCCACGCCGCCGCCCGGCGCGGCGTAGCTCACCATCACGTCGTCGATGCGCGCGTGCGGGATGAAGTCGAAGCGCGCGAGGAGCTCGCGCGCCGCGCGCGAGAAGTGGTTCGTGTCCTGCACCAGCACCGTCCAGTCCCGGCGTGGAAGTTGCTTGAATCGCGAAGCGGGGATCGGGCCGTGCTCGACGGACCAGCGCTTGCCGCGGCGGACGACGAGGCGCGAGTTCGTCTCGTCATTCGACGCGGCCTCGAGCACTTCGCGCGGCGAGAGCGGATCGGCGAACGCGGGAAACGCCTGGCGGATGAGCAGCGGCTCGCGCTGCCAGTAGCGCCGCATGAACGCCGCGCGATCGAACTTCCCCCGGGGCTTGACTGTCATCAAAATGGGCTAGAATCGATTCGACTGCAGAGGGAAAAGCAGGTGCCATGCTACAGGTAGGCCAGCCAGCCCCGTCGTTCCAACTGCCCGACGCGAGCATGGAGATGATGGATCTCTCCAGCTACCGGGGCAAGAAGAACGTCGTCCTGTATTTCTATCCGAAGGACGGCACGCCGGGCTGCACCATCGAGGCGATCGGCTTCTCCGACCGCGAAGGCGAATTCACCAAGCTCGACACGCTGGTCTTCGGCGTCTCGCGCGACGACGTGCTCTCGCACCAGGCGTTCCGCGACGAGCACGGCCTCACCGTGCAGCTGCTCGCCGATACCGAGGAAGAGGTCTGCCGCCTCTACCAGGTGATCGAGCAGAAGATCGTGGACGGCCATCCGAAGAGCTGCCTGCTGCGCTCGACCTTCGTGATCGACAAGAAGGGCGTCGTGCGCCACATCCTTCGCGACGTGAGCCCGCGCGCGCACGTCGAGGAGGTGCTCAAGGTCTGCAAGACGCTCGGGAAGCCGCGTGCCAATTAGCCGCGGCATGGTGGTGAAGCTCGACTACGAGCTGAAGGACTGCGACGGGGTTGCCGTGGAGGACGAGGGCGCGCAGCTCGAGTACCTGCATGGCGGCTACGGCGGCATCTTCCCCAAGGTCGAGGAAGCGCTCGAGGGCAAGGACGTGGGCCACGTGACGACGCTCACCCTCGATCCCGACGATGCCTTCGGCGAATACGACGCGGAGCTGTTGCGCGTGGAGCCGCGCGACCGTTTTCCCGAGGCGATCGAGGTGGGCATGCGCTTCGAGGGCGTTCCCGGCGACGACGAGGACGAGGCGCTAATCTACACCGTCACGGACGTCACGCCCGATTCCGTCGTGGTGGACGGAAACCATCCGCTCGCCGGCGAGCGCCTGTGGTTCAAGGCGAAGGTCTCCGGCGTTCGACCCGCGACACCCGAGGAATTGAAGCACGGCCACGTGCACGGCGACCTCGGCGTGCACGCGCACTAGTCCGGCGCGCCGCCTCCGAACGAAGGCACGATGGCCTGCAGCATCGACTCCGCGCTGAAGAGCGCCGGGTTCGCCGGATCGACGGTCACGCGAACCCATCCCACGAGCGGGCTTCCGTAGGTCTCGAGGCGCAGCGCGTTGGCGATGGGGGCGCCGGCCGCGTCCCTGAAAGGCGTGTCGTAGCGATACCTGTGCGTGTCGCCATGAACGAACAGCACCGGGCGATGCAGGCGCTGCGCGAGCGCGCCCACGTGCGCGATGAGCTCGCGATACGCGGGAATGTCGTTCAACCAGGGATCGGCTTGCGTCGCGACCACGAGCGCGCGGTCGCCGGCGCGTTCGGCGAGGTCGGCGGCGTGATCCATCCATCGCCGGTTGGCGGCATTGCGGCATTGCGCCTCGGCGTCGGAGGCCGCATCGAATCCCTCGTTGTTCCTGCTGCCCGGAATGTTCACGGTCGCGAAGCGCACGCGCCCGAAGCTCCAGATGCGATTCTCGGGATAGGCGTGGCAGCCGGGTGCCGCTTGGTCTTCGCTTTCGGTGGGCAGCTCGACGCGCCCCAGCGTGCTGCGTCCGGCGAAGAACACCTCGCGCAGCCGCTGCAGCCGCTCGAGCGGATCGTCGGCGCCGTTGGTCTTGCGGCGGCAATCGGTCCATTCGTTGTCGCCGGGCGTGTAGATGAGCGGGTGCGTCGATGCGTCGAACTCGGCCTTGCGCCGCTGGAAGAGCTCCTCGGTGCAGCGCGAGTGGCTTCCCGCCTTGATGTCGCCCACGTGGATCACGAACGCGAGCGGCTCGCCGTTCATGCGCTCGATCATCTCGACGAAGGGCTTCTCCTCGCCCGCGCTGTAGGGCGCGTCACCCATCACGCCGAACTCGAATCCTTCGGGGGAGCGCGGGGCCGTAGCGCACGCGCTCGCGAGAAGCGCTATCGCGAGGACCGCGATCCTAGCCATCGGAGAGCTTCTTGAGCCGGTAGAGGGCCTCGAGCGCTTCTTTCGGCGTGAGCTCGTCGGGATGGATCGCATCGAGCGCCTCCTCGAGGGCGTTCGCCGCGGAGGCCTCCGGCGCTGCCGAAGCTTCGCGCGAGAAGAGGTCCGGCTGCGCACCCGTGGCGCGCAGTTGGCTCTCCAGCTCGGCGAGGTGCTTCCTCGCCGCGCGCACCACGTCCTTGGGAATGCCTGCCAGGTGCGCGACGTGGATGCCGTAGGAGCGGTCGGCCGGCCCGCTCTCCAGCTTGTGCAGGAACACGATGCGGTCCTTGTGCTCGATGGCGTCCAGGTGCACGTTGGCCACGGCGGGGATGAAGGCGGCGAGCTGCGTGAGCTCGAAGTAGTGGGTCGCGAACAACGTATAGCAGCGCGTGGTTTCCGCCAGGTGACGCGCAATGGCGTAGGCGAGCGCGAGGCCGTCGAAGGTGGAGGTGCCCCGGCCGATCTCGTCGACGAGCACGAGGCTTCGCGCCGTGGCGTTGTTGAGGATCGAAGCCGCTTCCGTCATCTCCACCATGAAGGTCGACCGCCCGCCCGCAAGATCGTCGGAGGCGCCGATGCGCGTGAAGATGCGATCGATGGGCCCGATGGCGCATGCTTTCGCGGGCACGAAGCTTCCGCAGTAGGCGAGCAGCGCGATCTGCGCGACCTGGCGCATGTACGTGGACTTGCCGCCCATGTTCGGCCCCGTGATGAGCAGCAGCTGCCGCGAGCGCGTGAGGCTCGTGTCGTTGGGGATGAAATCGTCCACCTGGCTCTCGACCACGAGGTGGCGGCCCTCGTGCACCTCGAAGCGGTCCTCGCCGGTGAACTCGGGGCGCGAGAGCGAGAGCGCCTCGGCGGAAGCGGCGAGCGAGGCGAGGGCGTCCAGCTCCGCGGCCGCATCGGCGATGGACTTCAGCCTCACGATGTGCGCGTTCAGCTCGTCCAGCAGCGCTTCGTAGAGCAGCTTCTCGCGGGCGAGCGCGCGGTCGCCTGCCGCGAGGGCCTTGTCCTCGAAGGCCTTCAGCTCCGGCGTGATGAAGCGCTCGGCGTTCTTCATCGTCTGGCGGCGCTTGTATTCCACTGGCACCCTGTCGAGGTTCGACTGCGTGACCTCGATGTAGAAACCGTGCACGCGGTTGAACTCGACGCGCAGGTTCGCGATGCCGGTGCGTTCGCGCTCGCGCTTCTCCATCTCGAGCAGGAACGCGCCGCAGTCGTCCTGGATCGCGCGAAGCTCGTCCAGCTCCGCGTCCCAGCCGGCGCGGATCACGCCGCCTTCGCGGATCACGGCGGCGGGCTCGTCCTTGATAGTCCTCGCCAGGCGCTCGTGCAGGTCCGGCGCGGGCTCGAGCGATGCGGCCGCGGCCTCGAGGCCCGCTTCGCCGCTTGCCGCCAGCATCTCGTGCAGCGCGGGAAGGGTGGCGAGCGTATCGCGCAGCCCCGCGAGATCGCGCGGACGCGCGGTGCGGAGTGCCACGCGCGCGGTGATGCGCTCGACGTCGGACCACGACGCGAAGGTCGAGGCGAGGTCGCCGTGCCGCACTTTCGAGGACGCGTTCGCGAGCGCATCGATGGCGGCGTGGCGGCGCTTCAGGGGCGCCGTGTCGCGCAGCGGGTGGTGCAGCCAGTGGCGAAGGCGGCGGCTGCCCATGGACGTGGCGCACCGGTCGAGCAGCGAGAAGAGCGTGGGCGACTCGGCGCCCGCGAGGGTCTCGGTGATCTCCAGGTTGCGGCGCGTGGCCGCGTCCATCGCGACGAACTCGCTCTCGCGCTCGACGCGAAGCCCGGTCACGTGCGGCAGCGCCGATTGCTGCGTGTGGCGGCAGTAGGCGACGAGCGCGCCCGCCGCGGCGATGGCAGAGTCGATCCCCTCCACGCCGTAGCCCGAGAGGTCCGTGGTGCCGAATTGCCTGGCGAGCTCGCGCGCCGCACCCGTCGCGTCGAACTGCCACGCCTCGAGGCGCTTCACGGCGGCATTGGTCGGCCCGAGCTCCACGTCGTGCGCCGCGAGAAGCTCAGCGGGCGCGAGCCGCTCGAGCTCGGAGGCGAGGCGCGCGCGAGCCACTTGCGTGACCGTGAGATTGCCGCTCGCAAGGGACATCCACGCGAGGCCCGCCTCGCTGCCCGCCACGTGGACCGAGGCGAGCAGGTTTTCGCGCGATGCGGCAAGGAGCGCCGCGTCGGTGATGGTGCCGGGGGTCACGACGCGCGTCACCTTGCGCTCGACCGGACCCTTCGAGGTCGCCGGATCGCCCACCTGCTCGCAGATCGCGACCGATTCGCCCAGCTTCACGAGTTTCGCGAGGTACTGCTCGACGGAGTGGAACGGCACGCCCGCCATGCGAACCGGGGAGCCCGCCGATTGCCCGCGCGAGGTGAGCGTGATGTCGAGCATCTTCGAAGCGCGCTCCGCGTCCGCGTAGAACATCTCGTAGAAATCGCCCATGCGGTAGAAGAGCAGCATGTCCGGGTACTGCGCCTTGAGGGCGAAGTACTGCTGCATCATCGGCGTATGGGGCGACGCGGGTGCCTCGAGCTTCATCGCCCGTATTGTACGGGCGCCGACCGCGGCCTTCGCGAGCTAGCCCTCGCAGCCGGCCACGGGGCAGCGCATCCGGTAGAAGTGCTGGTTCAGGTACGCCGCCACGTCCTCGATCTCGCGCGCGCTCCATCCGCGCCCCGCGATATGCTGCCAGCGCTCGACCTGGAAGAGCAGCTCCGGCCAGGTCTTCACGACGTGCTTCTCGCGCCAATGCGCCTGGGTGGTGTGGCATTCGCCGCAGGAGGCCTCGTAGAGCAGGGCTCCGCGGGCGGCGTCGGCGCGTTCGGCCGGCTCCGCCGCGATCGCCGCGGCGATCGACAGCAGGGCCGGGACGAGGACGAAGAGAGGGGGGCGCATTTGCAAGAGCGTGAATCGCCCGCGGACCGCCGGGTTGTGCTACGTCAATGCAGCTTCACTTTGGGCTCGACCTGCTTCCTGATCATGCGGGCGAGCGTGTCGAGCGCCATGCGCCAGAAACCGTGGAGCGCCCAGATGTGCTGGCGGTAGAGCGAGATGTAGAAGAACTTCGCGAGCCAGCCTTCGACGCGGAATTTCTCGCTCGCGATGAAGCCCATCAGCTGGCCGAGCGTCTCGTAGTTGCCGAGCGAGACGAGGGAACCGAAGTCGCGGTAACGGTATTCGGTGGGGGCCTTCCCGGCGAAGCCGCGGGCGATCGACTTGGCCACGTGGCTCGCTTCCTGGTGCGCGGCCTGCGCGCGCGGCGGCACGAGGCGGCCCTCGACCCACGGGCATGCGGCGCAATCGCCGATCGCGAAGATGTCCTCGTCGCGCGTCGACTGGAGCGTGCGCTTCACCACGAGCTGGTTCAGCCGATTGGTCTCGAGCCCGTCGATGTCCTTCAGCACCTCGGCGCAGCGGATGCCCGCGGCCCACACGATGAAGGTCGCGGCGACGTCGCGGCCCGATGCGGTGCGCAGCCCGTCCGCGCGCGCCTCGACCACGCGCTCGCCCGTGAGCACCTCGACGCCCAGGTCGGTGAGCGTCTTGTGCGCGCCGTCGGCCACGTGGTCGGGCAATCCGGGCAGGATGCGCGGGCCCGCCTCGACGAGCGTGAGCTTGATCTGCTTCGCGGGATCGAAGCTCTCGAGGCCGTAGGCCGCGAGCACGCGGATGGTGTTGTGCAGCTCCGCGGCGAGCTCCACGCCCGTGGCGCCGGCGCCCACGATCGCGATGCGGATCGCCTCTCCGCTCGCGGCGAAGTTCGCGCGGAAGCACTCGTTCACCAGGCGCCGGTGAAAGAGGTGCGCCTGCCAGCTGTTGTCGAGCATGAACGCGTGGTCGCGCACGCCCGGCGTCGAGAAATCGTTGGATTCGCTGCCCACGGCGATCACCAGCGTGTCGTAGGGCACGCGCCGCTCGGGAAGGATCTGGCGTCCCTCGTCATCGTGCACGGCATCGACCGTGATGCAGCGCTGCGCCCGATCGAGGCCGGCCAGCGCGCCCAGGACGAACGTGAAGTCGTGCCAGCGCGCCTGCGCGAGGTAGTCGAGCTGGTGCTGGTGCATGTTCATGCTGCCCGCGGCGACTTCGTGCAGCAGCGGCTTCCACAGGTGCGTCCGGCTGCGATCCACGAGCGTGACGTGCGCACGGCCGCGGCGTCCGTAGCGGTCACCCAGGCGAGTGGCGAGCTCGAGGCCGCCGGCTCCTCCGCCCACGACGACGACTCGCTTGGCGCGACCATTTGGGTTAGTGTTCTTCACCGAGCGCGCACAAGACCTTGGACCGTGGATTATACGATCAGCGGCGATCTCGACTCGTGGGCCCGGACGCTGCTGGACGATCCGGACATGGCCCTCATGGGACATGCGCAAAGCGTCCGCGACGCGAATCTCGGGATGGGCTGGATCTACTACGGGCTCGCGCGGGCGCTCAGGCCGCGCCTGGCGGTCGTGATCGGGTCCTGGCGCGGATTCGTGCCGCTCGTCCTCGCCCGGGCGCTCGCCGACAACCAAGAGCCGGGGAAGGTGCTCTTCATCGACCCATCGCGGGTGGACGACTTCTGGAAGTCGCCGGCCCGCGTTGCGCGGCACTTCGCGAAGCACGGGGCCGGCAATGTCCGCCACGAGTGTGTCACCACCCAGGAGTTCGTCGCGAGCCACGCCTTTCGCGAGATGGGAAACGAGGTCGGGCTGCTCTTCATCGACGGCTACCACACGCGGGAGCAGGCGGCCTTCGACTACGAGTCCTTCCGGCCGCGCCTGTCGCCCGACGCCCTGGTCCTGTTCCACGATTCCCGGCGCGACCGCCTCTCGCGGATCTACGGCGAGGGGCGCGAGTACGAGCAACGCGTGCACAGCTACGTGGAGACGCTCCGCGCGCGCCCGGAGCTGGAGGTCCTCAGCTTGCAGCTGGGCGACGGCCTTACGCTGCTGCGGCATCGCTCCCCATGAGCGGAGCGCGCCTCTGGGCGGTCACGTGCTTTTTCAATCCGCAGGGCTACCGTCGCCGCGTGGCCAACTTCCGCGAGTTCCGCGCGCGCCTCGCGGCCCCGCTGATCGCCGTCGAGCTGGCCTTCGACCGGGAATTCACATTGTCGGACGGCGACGCGGAGCGCGTGGTGAGGGTGCGCGGTGGCGACGTGATGTGGCAGAAGGAGAGGCTGCTCAATGTCGGCATCGGGCATCTGCCCGCGGAGTGCGAAGCGGTCGCCATGCTCGATTGCGACATCGTCTTCGGCCGCTCCGATTGGCCGCGAGAAGCAGAGCTGGCGCTCGAGCGGGCGCAAGCCGTCCACCTCTTCCGCGACGCTTACTTCCTGCGCCCGGGCATGGAGCGGACGCTCGACAATCGCGGCTCGAGCGCCCAGCGCTCGTGCGTGGCGGGATTTCGGGAGGGGCGAGGGCCGGCCGAGTTGCTGGCCGCCTCCGGCACCGACGGGCGCGGCGCATATTCTCCGGGACTCGCCTGGGCGGCGCGCCGCGAATGGCTGGAGGAGCACGGGCTCTTCGACCGCTGCGTGATCGGCGGAGGAGACACGGCGCTCGCCTGCGCGCTGCTTGGATTTCCCGAGATCGTCGAATCCCGGCATCGCATGAACGAGGCGCAGCGCCACTGCTATCGCGAGTGGGCCGAGCCGCTGTCGGCCCGCGTGGGGGGCGACGTCGCCTCGCTGGAGGGCGACCTCTACCACCTCTGGCACGGCGAGCTCGCCGACAGGCGAGCGGCCTGCCGGCACCAGGCGCTCGCGGCACACGCGTTCGATCCGTACGCCGACGTTGCCGCGGACGAGCACGGCGCGTGGCGTTGGGCCTCGGCGAAGCCGGAGATGCACGCGCTGCTTCGGCGATACTTCGCCGAGCGTCGCGAGGACGGCTAGCGCTTGGCAGGCTTCTCGCGCGTCCTCGTCGTCCAGCATCCCCAGGTGCGCACGGGTTTCTACGACGAGGCCCTGGAGTGGGCTCGCGTGAACTTTCCCGCGGTCCACGCGCTGTTCGACGTGCGCGAGCTTCCGGTGCGGCCGCAGTGGTGGGCGGTCCGCGCGCTGATCCCGTGGCTGCAGGATCCCGTGGAGCAGTGGTCCGCCGAGACCTTTGACGCGACGATGGAGCTTCAGGCCGCGTGCGACAGGCGCGCGATCCGGGTGCTGAATCGTGTCGAGCGGCTGGCGAACGCCGGCAAGGTCGAGGGCGCCGCGCGCATGGCATCCACGGGGCTGAGGGTGCCGCGCATGGTGCGGATCCTCGATGCGGGGGAGTTCCGCCGGGACTTTGGCGGACTGCGATTCCCCATCTTCATTCGCGAAGACTGGGGGCACGGCTACCCCATGCTTCGCCTCGACACGCCCGAAGAGGCGCGAGTCGCGCCATTGGACGGCTTCGGGCGGCCGGTGGCCACGGAGCTCGTCGATGTCCGAGAGGCCGACGGCCTGTGCTACAAGTACCGCTACCTCGCCTGCGGGAACGAGGGCATCTCCCATCACTTGCAGGCGTCGCGGGCATGGATAACTCGCGGGGGCAATCGCGAGCTGAATGCCTCGACGCGCCAACGCGAGCTCGACTACATCTCGCGGCCCGATCGGCATCACGAGCGCTTCCAGCAGGCGCGGCGCGCCCTGGGCCTCGATTTCGTGGCATTCGACTACGGCCTGGACTCGCGCGGGGAGCCGATCGTCTGGGAGGCGAATCCGTTTCCCCACATCCAGTTCGCCCGTTCCACGACCGCGTACCGCAATGCCGCGATCGAGCGCAGCGTGGCCGCGATGTTCGCGATGTACCTGGAGGCCGCCGCGCTGCGCGTGCCCGCCGCGCTGGCGGCGAAGGTGTCCTACTGAGGCGCCGGCTCCCGGCGTTTGAGGGTCTGCAGGATCGCGGCGAACAGCTTGGCGTTGGAGGCGACCACGCGGCCGGTCTCGAGGAACTTGTCCTCGCCTTCGAGATCGCCGATGAGGCCCCCGGCTTCGCGCACGAGGAGCGCGCCCGCGGCCATGTCCCAGGCGGAGAGCCCGATCTCCCAGAAGCCGTCGATGCGGCCTGCGGCGACCCATGCGAGGTCGAGCGCCGCGGCGCCCGGACGGCGGATGCCCGAGGTGGCGAGCATCATGTTGCGCATCATGCGGATGTAGTCCTCGAGATTGCCCACCTCGCGGAACGGGAACCCTGTGCCCATGAGCGCCGCCTCGAGTCGCTCGGTCTTCGATACGCGGATCCGCCGGTCGTTGAGATACGCGCCCACGCCCTTGCTCGCGGTGAAGAGCTCGTTGCGGTTGGGGTCGAAGACGACGCCCTGCGTGGGCTTGCCCTTCACGAGCAGCCCGATGGACACGCAGTACTGCGGGAAGCCGTGCAGGAAGTTGGTGGTGCCGTCGAGCGGATCGATCACCCATACGTGGTCGGACTTCGTGTCGCTCCGGCCGCTTTCCTCGGCGAGGATGCCGTGGTCGGGGTAGGCGTCGCGCAGCACCGCGATGATGGCCTCCTCGGCGGCGTGGTCCACCTCGGAGACGTAGTCCTTCTGGCGCTTGCTGCGGACCGTGAGCTTGTCGAGGTCGAAGGAGGCGCGGCTGATGATGCTTCCGGCCTTGCGCGCGGCCTTGACGGCCGTGTTGAGCATCGGGTGCATCCACCCGATTTTACTTGACTATGTCGGGCGGGACAGGAGCTTGATGAAGCGCGCCCAGTTGGGGCCGATGCGGCGAAGCTCCGCCTTGTGCGCGACCGCGAGCTTCTCGAAGGTCCGCGTGCCGCGGCTCGTGAGGCGCACGACGACCTTGCGGCGATCGCTCTTGGACGGCTCGCGGCGCACCAGGCCCTGCTCCTCGAGGCGATCGACGAGGCCCACGGCGCTGTGGTGCTTCACGAGCAGCTGCGCGGCGAGCTCGCTGATCGAAAGCGTGGCGGGGCGCGACTTCATCACGAGCAGCGCCTGGTACTGCTGCTGGGTGAGGCCCACGGCGGAGGCGGCCACGTCGCTGAACTGGAGGAAACGGCGCAGCGTGTACCGGAACGCGGCAAGCGTTCGGTATTCCGCGGGCCCGAGCTCGACGCCCGGTTTGGTCTTCTCGGCCAAGTCTTCCTCCTGCCGACATTGCACTACAGTATGCGACCCCTTTGCAACCTCCGTTGACAACATATCGCATTGCGATATATACAGGAGATGTATCGCGCTGCGATGCATGTGCCGGCAGTCACGGCATCGCGGACGATACGGCAGCAGAAGGTGGGGCAACGGGGCGCCGCGGCAGCGGCGCCCCGTTTTTTCCCCCACGGCGGCCTCGGGCAGAATCGGCCCATGCCCCGGCCCGATCCCGCCTCGCGAATCGCCATCGTCCTGTCCCGCCCGGGGCACCCCGGAAACGTCGGGGCCGCCGCCCGCGCCCTGAAAACCATGGGCTTTTCCGATCTGCGCCTGGTCGCGCCCCGCAAGGCCCTGGGCCCGGAAGCCGTAGCGCTCGCATCCGGTGCCGCGGACGTGCTCGAGGCGGCGCGCACGTTCGAGCGCCTCGAGGACGCGCTCGCCGGCGTGGAGCTCGCCGTGGGGTTCAGCGCCCGGTCGCGCGACCTCTCGCATCCGGTGGCGACCTTGCGCGAGGCCGCGCCGGCGATCCTCGCGGCCACGGCCCACGGCCGCGTGGCGCTCGTCTTCGGCAACGAGACCTTCGGCCTCACCAACGAGGAGCTGGGGCGCTGCCAGATGCTCTGCAATATCCCCGCCAACCCGCGGTACTCGTCGTTGAACCTCGCCGCGGCGGTGCAGGTCGCGTGCTACGAGGTGGCGACCGCCGCCGCATTTCACGCGCCCTCGGCGGGCGCCGTGAAGCAGCCGGCCGCCATCGAGGACATCGAAGCGCTCTTCGCGCACTGGGAATCGTCGATGGCGGCGAGCGGGTTCCTCGATCCGAAGCGGCCCAAGCGGTTGATGGAACGCTTGCGGCGCCTCTTCGGCCGCGCGCGCCTGGAGCGCGAGGAGGTGAAGTTCCTGCGTGGAATGCTGGCGGCCTACGACAAGCCGAAGAAGAGGCGCTAGGCTTTCTCGAAGGCGGGCTCGGGGTGCGGCGCGCGGATGGAGAGCGCGACGAGCGCGGTCGCGCCCGCGATGGCGCCGCTCGCGGCGAAGACGGGCAGGAGCCCCGCGGATTCGACCAGCGCCCCACCCAGCGCGATGCCCGCGCCGATTCCGCTGATGATGCACATCGAGCCCCACGTGAAGGCCTCGGTCACGTAGTGCACCGGCGCGAGGCGCGACACGAGCACCGACTGCGAGGCGATCGACGGCGCGATCAGCATGCCGGCCAGGAACGCGACCACGAAGAACGCCGCGGTCGCCGGCATCGCCACCGTGTGCAGGGCGAGCCCGACGGCCATGAGGCCTACGGCCGATGCGAACTGGCGCTCGATGGGCATGCGGAAGTGCAGGCCTCCGTAGATCGCGCCGCCGACGGCGCTGCCGATGGAGTTCACGCCGAGCAGCAGCCCGCCCATCGCCGCGGCGCCCGCGGAGATCCCGTAGGCCGGATATCCCACCTCGAGCAGGCCCAGCGACATCGTGAGGCCGAAGGTGCACAGGAAGATGAGGCGAAGGCGCCCGTCGGTGAGCGGCCCCAGCAGGTGGCGCTTGCCGCCGCCTTCGACCTTTTTCAGGAAGCGAAGGGCGGGCGAGCCCAGGAACGTGAAGAACGCGAGCACGACCGCGACGATGACGACCACGAAGGCCGCCGTCGCGCCCGAGGCCGCGAGCACCGCCGCCATGATCGAGGGGCCCAGCGTGAAGTTGATCTCGATGGCGACCGAATCGAGCGCGAAGGCCGTGCGCCGGTCTTCCTCGCGATCGAAGCGATGGCGCCACATGGTGCGCGTGAGCGTCGTGATCGGCGTGGAGAAGGCGCCCGCCACGACGGCGAACGCGGTGACGGCCGCGAACCCCAGGCCCATCTTCGCCGTCACGAGGATGCCGACGAGCGCGAGGGGCTGGATGATGCCGGTCACGTAAAGGACGCGGCGCGGGCCGTCGCGATCGACGATGCGCCCCACGATGGGCGCGGCGATCGCCGCCGCGACGAACTCGATGCCGACCGCCGAACCCGCCTGGGCGAAGTTGCCCAGGGTCTCGCGCAGGAACATGAGCATGCCGAACCCCATCATGCCGACGGGCATCCTCGACAGGAGCGCGGCCAGCAACATCCGGCCCACGTCGGGCTGCCGGACGAACTCGACGTATTTGTAGAAAATGCTCTTCACGGGAATAGTTGATTATTTTACTCGGGAATACTAGACTGAGTCCATGTTCCGAAGAACCCTCGAGGACATCCAGTGCGTGTTCGAACGCGACCCGGCGGCCCGCTCCGTCTGGGAGGTGTTCACCTGCTATCCGGGGTTCCACGCCCTGCAGATGCATCGCTTCTCCCACATGTTGTGGGGGCTCGGGCTTCGCTGGCTCGCGCGCTTCTCCTCGAACATCGCGCGCTTCCTCACGGGCATCGAGATCCATCCGGGCGCCACGATAGGGCGGCGCGTCTTCATCGACCACGGCATGGGCGTCGTGGTGGGCGAGACCGCGGAGATCGGGGACGATTGCACGCTCTATCACGGCGTCACGCTGGGCGGCGTCTCCTGGAACAAGGGCAAACGCCATCCCACGCTCGGCAAGAACGTCGTGGTGGGCGCTGGCGCCAAGATCCTCGGGCCCTTCACGGTGGGCGACGGGGCCAAGGTGGGCTCCAACTCCGTGGTGGTGAAGGCGGTGCCCGCAGGCGCCACGGTCGTGGGAATCCCCGCGCGCATCGTCGAGGCGGCCGCGGAGCGCCCCGAAGCGAGCCGAATGGCCTTCGATGCCTACGCGGTGAGCGCCGACCTGGACGACCCGCTGAACAAGGTGCTCACGGCGCTGGGCTCCCGCAGCGAGAATTTTGACGAGCGCCTCGTGGAGATCCTGCGGCGCCTCGAAGAGCTGGAATCCGGCACGAACGCACCGGATCTTCGGCGAAAAACCGGTTGATCCGTAGCGGAACCAATAGTCGAGTATAATAGTCGGATATTTAAGGTAAGCCCATGAGACTCACGACCAAGGGACGCTTCGCCGTCACGGCCATGCTGGACCTGGCGCTCCACAGCGCGAAGGGTCCCGTGACGCTGGCCGGCATCAGCGAACGACAGAAAATCTCGCTTTCGTACCTGGAGCAGCTATTCGGCAAGCT
>Ga0335070_10002815_pt1 | contig 20195 bp, 17 predicted proteins | sample Lox_Sample_13_FD_206722 | JGI IMG/M metagenome (GOLD analysis project Ga0335070, IMG submission 206722) | Soil microbial communities from Loxahatchee National Wildlife Refuge, Florida, United States - Lox_Sample_1.3 | ecosystem: Environmental > Terrestrial > Soil > Wetlands | place: USA... | reverse complement strand
TTCCTCGGCTTCTCGACCGACCTTTCGAGCCGCGCCTGGGTCGCGGCCGAGCTCTTCTTCGCCGCGCTCTTCGTCATCCTGTCAGGCATCAGCAGCACGTTCAGCCGGAACAACGTGCGCCGGGGCCTGAAGCTGCTGGCCGTGTCCCTCCTCGTCACGGCCGCGACCTACGTCTTCGACCCGGCCCAGACAGTTTGGTTCGGCATTCTCCAGTGCCTGGCCCTCTCGATCCTCATCTACGGCGCGGCCTTCGCCAAGGCCCGGCCGGCCGCCTGCGCCGCGTGGGGCGCGCTCGTCCTCGCACTGGGCGCGGCGCTCCCGGCCTTGAATAAGGCGCTGGCCGTCCGCTCCGACTGGCTGCTCGCGCTCGGCCTCCACAGCCCGTCATTCTCTTCGTTCGACTATTTCCCCCTCATCCCCTGGCTGGGCGTCTTCCTGGTCGGCGCGGCGCTGGGCAAGTCCGTCTACGCGGCAAGGCGGAGCCTCATTCCCCGGCGGCTGCCCGTGACCTTCGTCAACATCGCCGGCCGCCACTCGCTCCTCATCTACATCGTCCACCAGCCGGTCATCCTGGGGGTTCTCTATCTTCTCGGCCGCGGGAAATAGGCCGGCCCCGGCCCCCTCCCGCAGGGAATCCGCCGCCGCCGTCAGCCGGGGTACTTGTTGACGATCGGCATCTTCCAGCCGATGCCGAAGGCCTTCCGCGTGATCTTGATGCAGGGCGCCGCCTGCCAGCGCTTGTATTCGGCCCGCCGGATCCTCCGGAGCGTGTCGTCGACGACCTCCGGCGGGAACCCCATGGCCACGAGCTCCGCCGCGCCGCGGCGGTTCTCGACGATCTCGTCGACAAGCGGGCCGACGACGTCGAAATCGAAGGGGTCGACCTGGCCCCTCTTGAGCTCCGGCGAGGGCTTCTTCCGCAGGACCGCCCGGGGGATGACGTCCCGGCCGGCCTTGCGGTTGATGTAGCGGGCCAGCCGGTAGACGTCGAGCTTGCCGACGTCGCCGAGCACGCCCAGCCCGCCCGACATGTCGCCGTAGAGCGTGCAGTAGCCGAGCGCGAGCTCGGTCTTGTTGCCGGTGTTGAGGACGAGGAGGCCGAGGTCCCGCAGCCGGTTCGAGAAGTCCATGAGGCAGTTCCCGCGGACGCGGGGCTGGATGTTCTCGTCCGCGACGGGGTCGTCCCGGTCGGCCCGGGCGCCGAAGCGCTCGCGGACTTCGGCCTCCGGGGCGGCGAGGACGGTGCGGTAGGCGTCGACGATCGTCTGGACGGGGAAACGGACGAACGCCAGCCCCAGATTCCTCGCCAGCCGCTCGGCATCCGTCCGGCTGCCGCGGCTCGAGTGTTCCGACGGCATGGAGACGCCGACGACGTTCTCCGGCCCCAGGGCCGCCGCGGCGACCGAGGCCGCGAGCGACGAGTCGATGCCGCCGGAGAGCCCGAGCACGGCTCGCTTGAAGCCCGTCTTCCGGAAGTAGTCCCGGACGCCGAGGACCAGGGCCTCGAACATTTCCTTGTCCCGGTCGTAGGGAGGCGGCGCGATCCGCTTCCCCCTGCCCGTGTCCGGGTCGAGGTCGACGAAGGCCAGGTCCTCGGCGAAAGGCCGGGCCGCGGCGACGAGCGCGCCCCGGGCGTCGACGGCCAGGCTCTGGCCGTCGAAGACGAGCTCGTCCTGGCCGCCGACGAGGTTGACATAGACGACCGGGAGGCGGTTCCGGCGGGCCTTCGACCGGAGAAGGGCCAGGCGCTCGAACCTCTTGCCGACGTAAAAAGGGGAGGAGGAGATGTTGACGACGACCTCGGCGCCTCGGGCGGCGAGGAGGTCGGTGACCTTGATGTCGTAGCGCTCATCCCAGAGGTCCTCGCAGATCTCGACGCCGACCCGGACCCTCCGGCCGCCGAGGCGGAGCGGGACCGGCCGGATGTCGCGGCGCTTTCCCGGCTCGAAGTAGCGGTCCTCGTCGAAGACGTCGTAGGTGGGAAGGAGGGTCTTGCGGACGACCGCGGCGAGCCGCCGGCCCTCGAAGACGGCGGCGGCGTTGAACAGGCGGCCGGAGCGGTCGGCGTCCACGAAGCCGATGACCCCGGCCACGGCCGGGTTCCCCGCGATGATCCGGGCCAGGGCCTGCCTGTTCTTCCGGACGAACGACCGCTCGGCCAGCAGGTCCTGCGGCGGGTAGCCGGTCACGGCGAGCTCCGGAAAAGCGACGAGGTCGGCCCCGCGCCGCGCCGCCTCATCGATCGTCTCCCGGATCTTCCGGGCGTTGCCGTCGAGGTCGCCCACCGTCGGGTCGATCTGCGACATGGCCATTCTCATGGGTCCCCTCTCCTTTATCCCGTCCGGGCCCCGCCGCCATGGCTATTGTCGCCGGGAACGGGGGCCGCAATCAAGGCCCGGGCGAGGCTGCGCAAAGCCCCGGCCGCCGGCCCCGTGCCTCAGGGCCGCGGATATCGTATAATAGAGTCAAATCCCGTCGAAAGGAGCCAGAACCCATGTCCGCTTACTTCGGACCCATCGAGGAGCAAACCCTCAAGAATACCTTCTTCCGCCAGGTCCTCTTCACCGGGGCGCACTGCCAGCTCGTCGTGATGTGCCTCCAGCCGGGCGAGGAGATCGGCAACGAGGTTCATCCCGCCGTCGACCAGTTCTTCCGCATCGAGCAGGGCGAGGCCAAGTTCGTCCTGAACGGCTCGGAGGAGCACGCCGTGCGCAAGAACGAAGCAGCCATCGTGCCCGCCGGCACGTCCCACAACGTCATCAACACCTCCAAGACGACCCGGCTGAAACTCTACACCGTTTATTCCCCCCCGAACCACCCGGCCGGCACGGTCCACAAGACCAAGGCCGAGGCCGAGGCGGCGGAGAAGCACGAGCATTGACCGGCGCCCCCCGGGGGGGCCGCGGCCGGCCGCCGAGCGTCGCGAAAAAACATATAAAACTGATAGAATATATAGGGACTGGGGAATGGACGCGCCCGAACGGAGGAACGCCATGAACCGAACCGCCCGCATCCTCGCCGCCCTCGCCCTGGCCGCCGTCACGGCCGCCGCAGCGGCCGCCCAGCCGGCGCGCTCCTGCTGCAGCTCGCCCGGCCTCGCCCCGAGCGGGCCCCAGGCCGGCGGGCCGGAGGTCAAGGACCTGCCCAAGGCAGGGAAGAAGTGCTCGATCGGCGAGGTCAATTACTTTGTCTACGATTTCGACCGGACGCCCAAGATGGGCACGGTCATCCTCAAGATCCAGGTCTTCGACAAGGACGGGAAGCAGGTGAGCGACCTCGACATCACCGGCCGGTCGGACATGCCCTCCATGCGGGGCGCCCACGATTCTGGCGAGGTCGCTTTCAAGCTCAACAAGAAGGGCGACTACCTCCTTCCCGTCAACATCGTCATGCCCGGCGACTGGGAGGTCCTCGTGACGTTCTCCCGGACGAAGATCGTCGTCTTCCGCGGCCGGATCGCCTTCGGCGTGTGAGGGAGGATGGCGCGGCCGGCTGTCCTGAAAGGAGCCTCTCAGTGAGGAACAGCCGCCGCCGCGCCGCGGCGCTCCTGGCCGCGATTCTCCTCGGGACGGCGGCCGCCTCCGGCGCGGCCTTTGCCCAGACGACGCTCCTCTATCTCGAGCTCCAGGGCGTAGCGGCCTACTCCACGGCCGCGGAGGCCGTCCAAACCTATTCGCAGACGCCCGAGGACGTCATGCAGAAGCCGAGCCTCGGCTTCGACCTCGTCCGGCGCTTCTCCGGGCGGACGCGCGACATCGGCGTCCTTGCCGTCCAGGCGCGCCTGGCTTACACCCAGGACCTCCGCCACCCGCTGCAACTCCAGGTCTACAACGCCTCTTTCCGCCTCAAGGCGGGCTTTGCCGACCTCTGGGCCGGCCACGACCGTCCGGCCCTCGGCCTGGACGCCGAGCTCGACAGCCACGCTCTGCTCCTGCCCGGCCCGGCCATGCGGGGCTTCGGGTTCGACCGGGATTGGGGGGTGGGGCTGAGGCGGGACTTCGCCTGGGGGAACGCCGCCGCCAGCCTGACCGCAGGAAGCGGCATGCCGCTCTATCTCCACGGCAATTATCTGGCGGCCGTGCGGGTCTCGCGCGGCGTCCTGGCCCGCGAAAACTGGAGCGTCGGCCTCTCGCTCGCAGGCGGCCGCGTCCTCGACACCATGGGCTACGCGCTCGTGTCGCGGGACCCGGCCGCATTCGCCGCGGCCGCGGCCGACGCGACCTACCTCTGGCGGAACGTCGAGAACCGCGTCGAGGTCCTGGCCGGAAGGCGGGCCGGGTCGGGCCTCCTCCTCGTCTTCTGGCGGGCCGGCGTCAACCTGCTCGGGGAGGGGAGGCTCAGGCTCGAGGTCCAGCCCGCGGTGGCGCGGGACGGCGGCCGCTGGAACAACTATCTCGGCGGAGGGGCGAGCTACGAGGTCACGGCCGACCTCGCGGCGAGGTCGCTCGTCCAGTACGACTTCGCGCGGAAGGACGCCCGGTTCGTCCTCCAGCTCTATTTCTACAAGAGGATCTGAGGAGAAACGGGGGACCCCTCGGGGAGAAAGGACGATGAAGATGAGCGGACCCGACGTTCGGAAAAAGCGCTCCCGCGCAGACCGGTCGCCGGAGCCGGCCTCGGAGGCCCAGGCCGGGAGCCCGAGATTGTTTCTCTTCAGGATCGCTTTCCTGGCCGTCCTGCTCATCCTCCTCGGCGCCCCGGACGTGCTGCGCGCCGCCGTCGGCTGCGACCTCAACGACCCCGACCGCGACGTCAAGCGGCTCTTCCCGGGCTCGACCGGCTATAAGACGATTTACGTCTCGATCGCGAGAAAGGGCGGCGACGCCCTGCTCAAGGAGGTCGAGGCGCGTCTCGGCGACACCTTCAAGGGGCTCTACGAGACCGCGGACGTCCCCTATACGATGTACGAGGTCTTCAAGGGGGACGAGCTCGTCGGATACATCCACGGCGTTAACCAGAAAGGGACCTACGGCGGGCTCCAGGTCTTCCTGGCCCTCGACCGCGAAGGCGTCATCCTGGGCTTCTATTTCCAGAAGCTGACCTCGCGGGCGGCCAAGGCCTTCCGGGACCCGGCTTTCGGGAAGCAGTTCGTCGGCCTGAGCCTCCCGGACTTCGACCATTACGATGTCGCCTCGGGGAGAGAGGTCCCTCCGGGGAAGATTGCGCGCATCAAGAACCCCGCCCCGGAGGCGGAGGACGATTTCCGGGCGACGCTCCGGGCGACAAAGAAAAACCTCATCCTCGTCGACGAATTCCTGCTGGGTAATAGATACCTAGAGAATAAAGGGAGATGACCATGGCGGACACGAAGATCAGCCTGTTCGAGGTCGCCGCGAAGAACCTCCTCCGCAAGAAGACGCGGAGCGTCCTGACCATCCTGGGCATCGCCCTGGCGGCCTGGGTCCTGGTCAGCCTCTTCGGCTTCAACCGCGGCTACGAGCGCTCCCTCAACCGGGACATCGACAACCTCGGCTTCCAGATGCTCGTCGTGGCCAAGGGCTGTCCGTACGAGGCGGCGACGCTCATGCTCAAGGGCGGCACGGGGCTCAAGTACATGAGCGATTCGATCGTCCGCGACGTCACCAAGGAGCCCGAGGTCGAGGGCGTGACGCCGATGCTCATGCAGGTCGTCTTCGACCCCAACAAGGGCGAGAGCGGCGGCCTGGTCGCCTTCCTCGGCGTTGACCCGGCGACCTATCCGAAGCTGAAGAGCGCCCTCCCGTTCAAGGCCGGCGGCTGGTTCAAGGACACGAACGCCGACGAGGCCGTCATCGGCTACGAGGCGGCCGAGCTCGAACAGCGGGAGGTCGGCGACAAATACCTCATCCCCGAGAAGAACGTCGAGGTCAAGGTCGCCGGCGTCCTGGCCCGGACGGGCACCCAGGACGACGGCACGATCTTCCTGCCCCTCGGCACCGTCCAGCGCGTCTTCGGCGTCAAGGGCGAGCTGACCTCGATCGGCATCAAGGTCCGCAAGGACGCCGACATGGCCAAGTTCGAGGACAAGATGTTCAAGCTGCCCGACGTCCAGGTCGTCAGCCTGACCCAGGTCAAGACGACGATCATGACCCTCGTCTCGACGGCCCGGGTCATGGTCCTGTCGATCGCCATCATCGCCATCCTCATCGCCATGATGGGCGTCGTCAACACCATCCTCATGTCGGTCATGGAGCGCCGCCAGGAGATCGGCATCCTCAAGTCCATGGGGGCCCAGGCCGGCGACATCTTCCGGCTCGTCTGGTACGAGACGATCGTCCTCTGCGTCTCGGGCGGCCTCATCGGGACGCTCCTGGCGCTCGGCACGGCCCGCCTGTCCGACCTCCTCGTCCGCCGGATCCTGCCGTATGCGCCGAGCGGCGGGCTCGTCTCGATCGACCTCCGGCTCGTCCTCTCGACACTGGCCATCGTGACCGCCGTCGGCCTCGTCAGCGGCCTCTACCCCTCGTGGAAGGCGGGGCGGATGCGGCCGCTCGAGGCGATCCGGAGCGAGGAGGAATCGTGAGCTCCGCGGCCCGCTACTCCATCGAGGCCGCCGACCTCCGGCGCGTCTACGTCCGGGGCGCCGAGCGGATCGCCGCCGTCGACGGCGTCTCCCTGACGGTCGAGTCCGGCGAGTTCATCTCCGTCGTCGGGCCTTCGGGCTCGGGCAAGACGACCCTCATCAACGTCCTCGGCTGCCTGGACAACCCGACCTCGGGCCGGCTCGCCCTCGATGGCCGCGAGGTCTTCGGCGGCGGCCGCGCCCTGTCCGAGGCCAAGCTGACGTGCCTCCGGCGCGAGATCTTCGGCTACATCTTCCAGAAGTTCTACCTTGTCTCGACCCTGACCGTCCTCGAGAACGTCATCCTGCCGTTCACCTTCTACCGGAAGCCCGGGGCCACGGCGGACGTGACCGGGGTCCTCAAGCTCCTCGGCATCGACCGCCGCGCCGGGCACCTGCCGGGCCAGCTCTCCGGCGGCGAGATGCAGCGCGTGGCCATCGCCCGGGCCCTCGTCAACAAGCCGCGCATCCTGCTCGCCGACGAGCCCACGGGCAACCTGGACACGAAGAGGAGCGAGGAGATCGGGGGGATCCTCAAGGACCTGAACGAGCGGACGGGGCTGACCGTCATCCTCGTCACCCATAACCCCTCCCTGGCCCGAGCGGGCCGGCGGACGATCGAGCTCCGCGACGGCCGGATCGTCTCTCCTTGACACCCGGCGGACCGGCGTCATAGAATCGGGGCACTTTCCGCCCGGAGGGTGCCATGATCGAAACGCTTCCCGAACTCTTCCTGAACACCGTCAACGCCTTCCCCAAGGAGGGGCTGTTCCTGGCCAAGAAGGAGGGGGCCTACACGCCGCTCTCCACCCGGCGGTTCGGGGACGCGGTCAAGGACCTCTGCCTCGGCCTCCATTCGCTCGGCCTCCGCGCCGGCGACAAGCTCTGCCTGCTCTCGGAGAACCGGCCGGAGTGGGTCATGACCGACATCGCGACGCTCTGCGCCGGCGGCCTGACCGTCCCGATCTATACGACCCTGGTCACTGACCAGGTCGGCTATATCATCGACGATTCGGACGCGACCATCGTCGTCGTCTCCGGGGCGGCCCTGTGGCAAAGGGTTGAGCCGCTCCGGGCCCGGCTGGCCAAAGTCCGCCACTTCGTCATGATCGACGGCCCCGCGCCGGCCGGCGTCCTCGGCTTCGCCGAGCTCATGGAGAAGGGGAGGGCCCTGGCCGCCGCCAGCCCCGGACTCTTCGGCGAGCTCGCCTCGGCCGTCCGGCCGGACGACGCGGCCTCGATCATCTACACCTCGGGGACGACGGGCCTCCCCAAGGGCGTCGTCCTCTCGCACCGCAATTTCCTCAGCAATATCAAGACCGTGCACCAGATCATCGAGTTCACCGAGCGGGACGTCTGCCTATCGTTCCTGCCCCTCTCCCACGTCCTCGAGAGGATGGTCACCTTCACCTACCTCTACGCCGGCTGCACCATCGCCTACGCCGAGAGCGTCGAGGCCGTCGCCCAGAACCTCCTCGAGGTCCGGCCGCACATCATGGTCAGCGTGCCGCGGGTCTTCGAGAAGATCTATGCCAAGGTCATGGACCAGGTCCTCGTCAGCCCGGCCCTGCGCCGGAAGATCTTTTTCTGGGCCGTCGGCGTCGGCCGCGAATACGGCGCGCTCAAGCTCGGCGGCAAGCCCGTCCCGGCCGGCCTGCGGATGCGGCGGGCCGTCGCCCACAAGCTCGTCTTCTCCAAGATCATCGCCCGGACGGGCGGCCGCGTCCGCTTCTTCGTCTCCGGCGGGGCGCCGCTGTCCAAGGAGATCGCCGAATTCTTCTATGCCCTCGGGCTCGTCGTCCTCGAGGGCTACGGGCTGACGGAGACGGCGCCCGTGCTCTCCGTCAACACCTTCGAGGCCCTGCGGTTCGGGACGGTCGGCAAGCCCATCCCCGGCGTCGAGCTCCGGATCGCGGAGGACGGCGAGATCCTGGCGCGGGGGCCGAACGTCATGAAGGGCTATTACAAGAAGGAGGCCGAGACCCGCGAGGTCATGGAGGGCGGCTGGTTCCACACCGGCGACATCGGGCACTTCGACGAGGACGGCTTCCTCGTCATCACCGACCGGAAGAAGGACCTCCTCGTGACCTCGGGCGGCAAGAACGTCGCGCCCCAGCCGATCGAGAACCTCCTCAAGATGAGCCCCTACATCGCAAACGCCGTCGTCATCGGCGACCGGCGGCGGTTCATCTCCGCCCTCATCGTCCCCCAGTTCGAGAAGCTCGAGGCCTACGCCCGCGCCCAGAATATCCCCTTCCGGGACGGCGAGGAGCTCGTCCGGGACGGGCGGGTCGTGGACTTCATGCGAGCCGAGGTCGAGCGCGCGACGCCGCTCCTAGCCTCGTACGAGCGGATCAAGAAGATCGTCCTTCTCGGCCGCGACTTCGAGATCGAGAAGGGAGAGGTCACGCCGTCGCTCAAGGTCCGCCGGGCCATCATCGAAGGCGTGTACAAGGAGACGATCGAGTCCCTGTACCGCGAGGAACCGGGGGACAACCGGAACGGCGGGTGAGGGGGGAGCGGCGCGGCGACGCGCCCGCGGCGGTCAGTCCGTCTTGGGGGCGGGCTCGGACCCGGCCGGCCAATAGAGGATCCGGCCGCAGTTCTCGCACAGGATGACCTTGCTCCGGTCGCGGATCTCGTTCAGCATCTGGGGCCGGATGCGCATGTGGCACATGGCGCAGAAGTCGTCCTTGACGGGGGAGAGGGCGATGCCGCCCTTCCTCAGGAAGACGGCCTCGTAGAGCCGCATCTGCTCCGGCGGAATGCCCGGCAGCAGGGCCTCCCGTTCCCCGAGAAGGCGGGCCTTCTTCGTTTCCATCTCCCGGGCCTTCTCTTCGAGGGCCTGGCGCTCCCCGCGCAGGTCAGCCTCCTCCTGGCCCTGTTTGAGGCCGGCGGCCTTGACCTCGTCCTCGAGGTCGTCGGCGGCCAGCATCTCGGCGATGATGGCCTCCTCGAGGCCGTCGACCCTGTGCTGGGCGTCCTCGATCTCCTTGAGGAAGGACGTGTATTCCTTGTTCGTCTTGACCTCGTTCAGCTGCCGCTTGTACTTGCCGATCTGGGCCTTGAGGTCCCTGACCTCGCCCTCGAGGTCCCGGCGCCGCTTCTGGTTCTGGGCGATCTTCTCCTTGGCCTCGGCCACGGCCTTGGAGCCGGCCTGGATCTTCTTGTCGATGTCCTGGATGAGCCGCGGAATGCCCTCGAGGACCTGGGTCGTGGCGTGGATCTCGGAGTCCAAGTGCTGGAGCTGGATGATCGGGTCGAAGTCGATGTCCACGATTGGTCTTATCTCTTTCTCCGCCCTCGTCCTCGCGGTCGAATGGGCCTACCAGGATTCGAACCTGGGACCTGCCGGTTATGAGCCGGTGGCTCTACCGCTGAGCTATAGGCCCAGGCCCCCTTTTATAACAAAATACTGAAGTATCGTCAATTAAGCGCGCGAGATATCCAGGCCGGGTGCCCGATGCCGGGACCTACCAGGTGGCGCCGAGGCCGCCCGAAAGCCCGCGTTTGGAAGGGGGCGGGGGAACCGGGACAGGTTCCCGGGGCCGGGGGCCAAGGGCGGCCTCGGCGCCACCTCGGGAACCCGAGGGGGCTTCGGGGAGGCGTGAAGAACCGCACTCTGGAGTGAAGGCCAACCTCGAGGCCCCGAAGGCCGAACGGGAACGCGCCGGGGCAATCCCTTGGGATCAGTGGCTGTTGGTGAAGGACTTGAGCTTGCGGCTGCGGCTCGGGTGCTTGAGCTTGCGCAGGGCCTTGGCTTCGATCTGGCGGATGCGCTCGCGGGTGACCTTGAACTGCTGGCCGACCTCTTCCAGGGTATGCTCGTTGCCGTCGCCCAGCCCGAAGCGCATCTTGAGGACCTTGCCCTCGCGCTCGGTCAGCGACTTCAGGGCCTCCTCGATCTGCTCCTTGAGGTTGATGTGGATGACCGTGTCGGGCGGCGAGGGGATGAGCTTGTCCTCGATGAAGTCGCCGAGGTGGCTGTCCTCCTCCTCGCCGATGGGCGTCTCGAGCGAAATCGGCTCCTGGGCGATCTTGATGATCTTGCGGACCTTGGTCACCGGCATGTCCATTTTCCTGGCGATCTCCTCGCTCGTCGGCTCCCGGCCGACCTCCTGGACGAGAGAGCGCGAGACGCGGATGAGCTTGTTGATCGTCTCGATCATGTGAACGGGGATGCGGATCGTTCGGGCCTGGTCCGCGATGGCCCGCGTGATGGCCTGCCGGATCCACCAGGTGGCGTAGGTCGAGAACTTGTAGCCGCGGCGGTACTCGAACTTCTCGACGGCCTTCATCAGGCCCATGTTCCCCTCCTGGATGAGGTCGAGGAACTGGAGCCCGCGGTTGCTGTACTTCTTGGCGATGGAGACGACGAGCCGCAGGTTGGCGGCGACGAGCTCCTTCTTGGCCTGGTCGCTGATCTTGCGGCCGGCGGTGATGGCCCGGACGGCCCTGCGCAGGGCCTCGGGGTCGAGGCCGATCTCGGCGGTGTGCCGCCGGATCTCCCGGTTGACGTCCCGGAGCTTCTGCTTCAGGAGGGGGTCCTCTTTCTTCTTCTTCGACAGGGCCAGCTCGAGCTCGTCCCGCTGGTCCTCGAGGTCGTTGACGCGGCGGAGGCGGTTCCGGAGCTCGTCGATGAGCCGCTCGCGGCGCGCGGCGCGGATGTTCAGGTCGCGGATGCAGTTGCTGATCTGGACCGTGACCCGGCCCCGCGCGATCGTCGCCCGGCGGGTCGTCGGCAGGCGGTCGAGCTTCCGGCTGAGGTCCCGGATCCTCTTGATCATGCCCAGGATCTGCCTCTTCTTCTCCTCGAGCTTGCCCTCGGCGATGTCGTCCTCGCTGAGGTCGAACATCTCCTGGATGGTGAAGGGGTTGTCCTTGACCCGGTCCTCGAGGGCCAGGACCTCGTTGAGGACGAGCCGCGTCTTGGACAGGGCCTTGATGATGCTCTTCTCGCCCCGCTCGATCTCCCGGGCGATGGCGATCTCACCCTCCCGCGTCAGGAGGGAGATGTTGCCCATTTCGCGGAGATAGAGCTTGACGGGGTCGGTCGTCCGCTCGAGACCGTGGGTCGAGACGAGGTCGCTCTTGCGGCGCCGCGGGATCATCTCCTTCTGCTGGGAGTCGAGGATCTTGATGCCGTAGTTGTCCATCGACGACAGGAAGTCGTCGAAATCCTCCTCGGAGTCCAGGTCCTCGGTGAAGGTCTTGTCGATCTCCTCGAAGAGCAGGTAGCCCTGTTTCCGGCCCTTCGAGATGAGCTGGGAGATCTCGTCCTTGTGGAGCTTAATGTCGGGAGCCACGCCGCGCACCTCTCTCCGCGATATCCTTTATATGACGAACGTTCCTGCCCATTCTTTCGTTCCTAAGCCAGCGACAGGATCTGTTTCGTGATGTCCTGCTTCTGGTAGAGGAGCGAGACGAGCTCCTCCTTCTCGCCGCGCTTCTCCGAGCGGGCGATCCGCTGCTGGATGTCCTTTAGCCGGTTCTGGAGGCGGAGCTTGCGGAGCGAGCGCAGGCACTCCTGGGCCTCCTCATCGGCCGCGGCCCCGGCCGGGGCCTTCTCGAAGAGGGCCTTGGACAGCTGGCTCATGAGCTCGGCGGGGACGCGGTCCTTGAGCTCGTGGAGGCTCCACTCCCGGTTCGACTTGAAGCACTCGATGATATAGCGGAAGACGGGCTCCCCGCGCAGCCCGCAGAAAACGTCCTCGGCCGTCTCGGCGAAGACGAGGGGGGCGACCGAGCGGTCGTCCATCAGGATCTGGAAGAGGCGCTTCTCGGCCGGGCAGATGAGGCCCTGGGCCTCGGCGCCCGCGGCGGCCCGGGGGCCCTCGGCGATGCCCCGGAGGACGTCCTCGCCGATGCCGAGGTACTGGCTCGCCTCGCGCAGGTACTCGCCCCGGGCCACGGCGTCCGGGACCTTTTCGATCTCCTTGACCACGGCCCGGACGACGCGCCCCCGCTCCTCGGGCGTCGGCGTCCGGGAGGAGCCGCCGAGGGCGTCGACGAGGAACTTGAGGCCCGGCGCGGCCTTTTTGAGCAGGGCCAGGTACTTCTCTCGGCCGTGCTTCTTGAGATAGGCGTCGGGGTCGAGGCTCTCGGGCAGGCTCAGGACCTGGACGTTGAGTCCCTTCTCCAGGCAGAGGGGCACGGCCCGGGCGGCCGCGGCCCGGCCGGCGCTGTCGCCGTCGTAGTTGACGACGACCCGGGGCGCGAACCTCAGGGCCTGGGTCACCTGAAAAGGTGTCAGCGCCGTGCCCAGGGAGGCGGCGACGTTGCCGATGCCGGCCTGGAAAAGGGCCGAGAAATCCGTGTACCCCTCGACCAGGATGAGCGCGCCCTGGGCCCGGATGGCCTCCTTGGTGAAGTTCAGGCCGTAGAGGAGCTTGCCCTTGGAATAGAGGGGGGTGTCGGGGGAGTTCAGATACTTCGGCTCGGCGTCGACGATCGTCCGGCCGCCGAAGGCGACGAGCTTTCCGGTCAGGCTGAAGATGGGGAAGATGACCCGGCCGCGGAAGCGGTCGTAATATTCGTTCGGCTTCTTGCCGGGGACGGCCAAGCCGCCCTTTTCGAGGAGGGGGCCCGCCGCCCCTTTCCCCTCGAAGAACGAGGTCAGGGCGTTCCAGGAGTTCAGGGCGTAGCCGAGGCGGAGCTTTTGGACCGTGTCGTCCGAGAAGCCCCGCTTCTTGAGGTATTCCAGGGCCTTCGCCCCCTCCTGGGTGTGGAAGAGGTTCTTGCGGAAGAAGCCCAGGGCCAAGTCGTTGATCTTGAACAGCTTGTCCTCGAGCTTGAGGACCTCCGGGCTGATCCTGGCCCGCTCCGGCATGGTGATGTGGCACTTTTCCGCAAGGTATCTCAGGGCCTCGGGGAAGTTGAGGCTCTCCTTTTCCATGACCAGGGAGAAAATGTCCCCGCCCGCGCCGCAGCCGAAGCAATGGTAGAGCTGCTTGTCCTCGTCCAGGGTGAAGGAGGGGGTTTTTTCGGTGTGGAACGGGCATAACCCGACCCAGCGGCGTCCCCGTTTTTTCAGGGAGGTGTATTGGGAGGCGATCTCGACGATAGAGGAGGCCTGCCTTACTTGGTCAATGATCTCCATGAAGCCTTAAAAGACCCGGGATTACCAATAGAATATAGGGGCCGGGAGCGGTCTTGTCAAGCCGGCCGGGCCGGAAAAAAGGGGCCGTCCTCAGAGGTGGTTGATGAGGCTGGCCAGGTAGGCGGCGCCGAAGCCGTTGTCGATGTTGACGACGCCTACCCCCCCGGGGCAGGAGTTCAGCATGGCCAACAGGGCGGCCAGGCCGTGGAAGCTCGCCCCGTAGCCGACGCTCGTCGGCACGGCGATGACCGGGGCTCGGACCAGGCCGGCGACGACGCTCGGCAGGGCGCCCTCCATCCCGGCCACGGTAATGACGACCCGGGCCCGCCGCATCCGGTCGTAATGGTGGAGGAGCCGGTGCAGGCCGGCGACACCGACGTCGTAGATCCTCTCGACCTCGTTGCCCAGGACTTCGGCCGTGACGGCCGCCTCCTCGGCTACGGGGACGTCCGAGGTCCCGGCCGTGATGACGGCGATGGCGCCGCGACCGGCCGGGGCCTTGGTCCGGACGAGCGCCACCGTCCGGGCCGCCGGGTTGTAGGCCGCGCCCCTGAGCCGGCCCTTGATCCGGGCGAAGACCTCCGGCTCGACCCGGGTCACGAGCAGGTTCGACCCCTTGGCGATGATCTCCCGGGCGATCCGCACGATCTGGTCGGGCGTCTTGCCCAGCCCGAAGACGATCTCAGGCGTGCCCCTGGCGACCTCGCGGTGATGGTCGACCTTGGCGAACCCGAGGTCCTGGAACGGATAGTCCTTCAGCTCGGCCAGGGCTTTTTCGGGGGACATCCGGCCGGCCGCGACCTTCCGCAGGACCTCCTGGAGCTTCTTTTTCACGGCCTCATTCTATCACAGCCTCCGCCGCCCGCAAGCCCGGCCGCGGCCCGCCTGCCTTTCGCCCCGCCTCTCCGGGCCCGGAGGCGTCTTGTCAAACCCGGCCGTCTGCGGTAAAATACGCGTCACTTCGAACCTCATCCGACAGGGAGACCACCGTGACCGAACAACGGACGAAGAAAGACGAATACCAGAAAGTCCTGGCCGCCTTCGGCCAGGCGGTGAAGGAATTCCACAAGGGCGACTTCGAAAAGGCCGAGGCCTCTTTCGGAGAGTTCATCGAGAAGTACCCGGCGGAGCGCGAGATCGTGGACCGCGCCCGCGCCTATATCAAGATCGCCCGGAACCGCCCCAAGAAAGAGACCGTGTCCCTGAAGGGCTTCGACGATTATTGCCGCTGGAGCGTCGTCAGGATCAACCAGCGGGACTTCGAGGGCACCGTGAAGCTCCTCCAGAAGGCCCTCGAGTTCAAGGAGCAGGAGGCCCTCGTCAACTACCTGCTGGCCGACGTCCACGGCCTCATGGGCCAGACGGACGCCTGCCTGGAATACCTGAAGAAGGCCATCCAGAAGGACAAGACGTTCGCCACCCTGGCCCAGAACGAGCCGGATTTCGAGCCGCTCTGGGACGACAAGAAGTTCAAGCTCATCGTCAGACTCGCATGAGCCGGAAGCCCATTGTCCTCGTCTACGGGGGGAGCGGGGGATTGGGCTTCGCCTCGGCGGGGGAGAAGGCCCTGACACCGCTCCTCGGCCGGCCCCTGGCCGCCTTCCTCATGGACGCGGCCGCCGGCCTGCGCCCCGGGCGCGTCATCCTGGCCCTCGACGGCGGCATCGGCAAGGAGGCCGCGGCCGGCCTTTCGTGCGGACGGATCCCTCTTGCCGTTGTCGGCCCCGCGGCGAAGCGAGGAAAGGCGTCGGCCGGCGTCGGCCGAGCCCTGCTCGCCGCGCGGCCGCACCTGCGAGGGTGGGGGGGGGCCGACCTCGTCATCGTCCCGGCCGACAGGCCTCTCATCCGTGCGGAGACCCTGAAGAGGCTCGCGTCGGCCCGCCGCAGGAACAGCCTGTCGCTGGCGCTCATGATCTGCGGCCCCGACCTCGAGCGGGATTCGATCGCCGTCCTTTCCGCCTCCGACCTCCTCGCCGTCTTCCCGGCGGCCGTGCGGGCCAGAGGCGGGGCGGGGCTGCGCACGCTCGCCGCCCTTCTCGCCGCCCGCGGACGCAGGGTCGGGCTGACCGAGAATTCGGCCGCGGAGGAGACCTTCCGCGTCGGCGGGCGGGCCGACCTGGCCCGGGCGGCGCGGCTGCTGCGCCAGCGCAAGAACGGCCGCCTCGCCCGGCGGGGCGTGACGCTCCTCGACCCCCGCAGCACCTGGATCGACTGGGAGGCGGAGCTGGGCGCCGGGACCGTCGTCTATCCCTCGGTCGTCATCGAGGGCCCGACGCGCATCGGCCGGGACTGCCATATCTATCCCCACGTCCACATCGCCGGGTGCCGGGTCGGCGACCGCGTCCGCGTCCTGAGCTCTTCTGTCCTCGAGGGGAGCCGGGTCGAGGACGAATCCCAGGTCGGACCGTTCTCGCGGCTGCGGCCGGGGACGGTCGTCCGCACCGGCTCCAAGGTGGGGAATTTCGTCGAGATGAAGAACACCGTCTTCGGCCCGCGCTCCAAGGCCCAGCACCTGAGCTACCTCGGTGATAGCCGGGTCGACGAGGACGTCAACATCGGCGCCGGCACCATCACCTGCAATTATGACGGCGTGCGCAAGAACCCGACCCGGATCGGGGCCGGCGCCTTCATCGGCTCGGGCACGGAGCTCGTCGCCCCGGTCCGCATTGGCCGCCGGGCCTACATCGCCGCGGGCTCGACGATCACGAAGGACGTCGCGCCGGGGAGCCTGGCCATCGGTCGCGCCCGCCAGGTCGTGAAGCCCGGCTGGGTGGCCGAGCGCGTGAAAAAGCTCCGCCGCAAGCATCCTGCCCGCTAGAGACCCCGGGTTCCCTTCTGCCGCCCAAATGCTCAGGAACGCGTCTTCCGAAGTCTCGCACCGCTAGCTCAGCTGAATAGAGCGTCGGACTTCGAATCCAAACAAGAGTTTATCGGGGTTCCCCTGGAGATCACTTCCATATGGGGAAAACTGCGTTTTTCGTTTAGGCACCGTTAATCAGAATTAGGCGGGATTAGGCACTTTTTGTGACAAATCTGTGACAGGGAGAGAGGTCTGCCCTCGGTCTGGATTGGTCATTTCTCAGAATTCTACATTGTGCCCTGATTCAACTCCTCTTAACCGGAGCCTTAGAAATTGGAGTGACGCTGAAATCCATATTCAACGGAGGATTATCGACGGTGCACTAACTTACGAGGCTACTTATGAAATCCTCTCCCGCGGAAGCTAAGACATGTGCGTCGTCGGATAGCTATTTTTCCGATTCAAGCCATTTTATTTTCTCGAGCAGTTCCTGGATACAAGCCTTCTTGACATCTGCGAATCTTGGATCTGTGATACCCTCCAAGGCTTCAATGCGTTTTTTGAAATCGAATATACAGGCTTTTGGATGCACATTATAAGCATAATCGGTGGATGCTGCGGAGTGCACTATCCGCTTCACTAGTTCAGTATCCTTGTAGTCGAATAGAACCTCGATAAATAGCTTTGGGCTGAAGCGTAATAGTGTCCCGAGTGTTGCAGATATATATTCTGCGGCCATCCCGTCAGCGAAGTTTAGCAATCGGCACAGTATTTCCGTTGTGTATCTGCTGCCAGCCTGGGCCTCATCTGCTAATATCCCATAATTCTTAGCTGATACAACATAGTGAAGAACCTCACCAAAGTCTCCGGTAATCTTATTAGGTTTTTCCCTGGGGAGGATGGCAAGTATGGCTCTCGCGTTTTCTTCCGAGGGAAAATCCAAGTAAGAATCGAAAGCCGCGCGCAATTCACGAAAGTTTAAATCGTGCCCCTTCTGGCCTGCGGAATATGACGCCCCGCCGATTACGCTAATAACGATGCCGACGATTATCGCATACCTAAGATTTTGAGTTCGATTCATTTGCTTCATTTTCCTTCTCTCCTACTCCACGAGCTCCCGAATATATGTTTGCTTGCTTCGGAGATATTCCTTAAACTCCTTCTCAAACTTAGAATCCCCCAGTTTGTCCAGCAATTCTTTGATATCGGAGGCATTACATGTCGCCATTTCATTTATGACCTGTTTCCAGTTCTTTTCTTTACTTAGATACTGGATGAACATGCGAGTATCAGAGTTAAGCAGGCGACAATACAGGTCTGCAATGAGCTCTGAGTCCGCCGCTGCGTGGCAATTTAGTAGCACGAAGGTCATTATGGACACTTTTCCCTCAGACATCGTAGCAGTGAGGCGACAAAGCTGCCCATAAAAATAAAAACCCTCTTTTGTCTTCCTCACTTCGTACATAAAGGTCTGGTACAGCACTATGTCCCTCCATAACGCCGATTGGTCCAGGCCTCGGACCGAGCTTATGTACTCTAGTGGTTCTTCGATGAATAAGATCGCCTTTTCTAGGGCTTCTTCGGATTCAATCTTATAGGCCCATTTATATTCATACGTCGGCAGCCAGGCCTTGATTTCTTTAACCCTTTCTTTGGCGTCCTTCTGATCAAACGCCGGCAGGAACTGACATATCACGGCCATGATCATGATGGGCACCAAAATGCGTTTCATTGCCCGTCTCCCTCGCCCGCATATGACGTTAGCGAAACGCCCTTACCGCAACGAACAGCCAAACCCAATTCCCCCTCTGGATTTTAGATCTTGGCTGTTGACCTCGTCAATGCATACGACGGCCCCGTGAGTGAGGGGAATAAACGCAGGAGGTTCAAGACCTCCTGGAGCTCGTGTGATTAACGAACGAAATTGCCTGTATCAACTGCACACCTACTGCACACTTGCATAGAGGTGACCTAGGAACCCCATTATAATCAATTTTCTATCAAACTAGATCCTCGCCCTTCGAATCCGCCCATCTAGGAGCGGGGAGGGCGGGCAGGGCGTGAGGGCATGCGTGGAAAGGCCGGAAACCAGTCCCCTCGGTAAGAGATGATGCGGTGTGAGTTAGGACGGCTCAGGCCTTCGCCCCGGCCTTGGCCCTGCGCTTGGCCGCCGGCTTCCGGGCGCCCGCCGCCTTCTTCCCGTAGCGTCGGATGAACCTCTCGGTCAATTCGCGGGCCTCGGTGTCCGTGTACTGCTTCGGGGGGGACTTCATGAAGTAGGAGGCGGGGCCGAAAAGCGCGCCCTTGACGCCGTTCGCGAGGGCCAGCTTCGCGCAGCGGACGGCGTCGATGACGACTCCGGCCGAGTTCGGCGAGTCCTCGACGGACAGCCGGCACTCGAGGTTCGTCGGGACGTCGCCGAAATGGCGGCTCTCGATCCGCAGGAAGCAGACCTTGTTGTCCATCTGCCAGGGCACGTAGTCGCTCGGTCCGACGTGGACGTCGGCCGGCGCGATGTCCAGGCCGCGGTTGCGGATCTGGGAGACGACGGCGTTCGTCTTGGACTTTTTCTTCGAATCGAGCCGCTCCCGCTCGAGCATGTTCAGGAAATCCGTGTTGCCGCCCGTGTTCAGCTGGTAGGTCCGGTCGACGGGCATGCCGCGATCGAGGTAGAGGTTGACGAGCGTCCGGTGGAGGATGGTCGCCCCGACCTGCGATTTGATGTCGTCGCCGATGACCGGCAGGCCCCGCTCCTGGAACCGCTTCTGCCAGTACTTCTGGCTGGCGATGAAGACGGGGATGCAGTTGATGAGGGCGCACCCCGCGTCGAGGACCTGCTCGACGTACCACTTCGTGGCCATCTCGCTGCCGACGGGCAGGTAGTTGATGACGACGTCGGCCTTGGTCTCCTTGAGCGTGCCGACGATGTCGGCCGTCGGGCCGGGCGCCTTCTCGATGATCTGCGAGAGGTACTTGCCCAGCCCGTCGTGGGTCATCCCCCTCTGGACCTTGACGTTCTTGAAGGGAACGGACGAGAACTTGGTCGTGTTGTTCGGCGGCGTGAAGATGGCCTCGCTCAGGTCCTTGCCGACCTTGTTCTTGTCGATGTCGAACGCGGCGACGAACTCGATGTCCCGGATGTGGTAGCCGCCGAGGGCGACGTGCATGACGCCGGGGACGAAGTCGTCCTCCTTCGCACTCCTATAGTATTCGACGCCCTGGACGAGGGACGAGGCGCAGTTGCCGACGCCGATGATGGCGACACGGATCTTGCTCATGGGTCAATCCTCCTTTGGGGGGGTCCGGTCGCGTCCGGCCTTCCTGACGCACAGGATCCTCTGGACGGCGGTGAAATGGGAGACGACGGCGATGACGGCCACAACCACGATGAGGACGGGGTCGAGGGCCCGGAAGACGATGCCCGCCACGGTGCCGACGAAGAGGAGGACGAAGCGCTCGGCCCGCTGCATCGGGCCGACCCGGCACTCGACGCCCAGCCCCTCGGCCCGGGCCCGGGTGTAGCTGACCATGAACGAGCCCAGGAAGGCGAAGACGGTCAGCCAAAGGCCCCAGCCGCCCCGGAAATGGTAGGCCAGCCCGGCGTACATGAAGAATTCGGCGTAGCGGTCGAGGCTCGAGTCGAGCATGGCGCCGAAATCGCTCCGCCGGCCGCCGTTCGTCGCCACCTTGCCGTCGAGGATGTCGAGGACGCCGCAGACGAGGATGGAGGCCGCCGCCCAGCCCGGACGTTCGAG
>Ga0335070_10002814_pt1 | contig 20197 bp, 12 predicted proteins | sample Lox_Sample_13_FD_206722 | JGI IMG/M metagenome (GOLD analysis project Ga0335070, IMG submission 206722) | Soil microbial communities from Loxahatchee National Wildlife Refuge, Florida, United States - Lox_Sample_1.3 | ecosystem: Environmental > Terrestrial > Soil > Wetlands | place: USA... | reverse complement strand
CATGCCCTCTCACGGCGACAACGCACTCGACCTGCCTCAGGCCCTACCCCAGCATGATCATGCCGCCGTCGACGACCAGCACCTGCCCGGTCATCATGTCGCTGTCCTCCGAGGCGAGGAACACCGCCGTGCCCGTGAGGTCCTGCGGCTGGAGGGCACGCTTCAAGGCATTGAACATCGGGAGCATCGCCATCATGTCTTCGGGCACGATGCGCTTCGCTGCCTCGGTGAGCGTGAGGCCGGGACAGATGGCGTTGACGTTGATGCCCCACGGACCCAGGAGGCCGGCCAGGTACTTGGTCAGCCCGGAGACGCCGATCTTCGACACGCTGTAATGCGGCGACGGTGACGGCAGGTCGGGATCCGACGTATCCACGACGCCCCCGTTGCCCATGTAGGCCGCGGTGGAGGATTGGTTGATGATCTTGCCCTTTCGCCGCCGCTTCATGTAGGGCTCGACCGCGCGCGCGCACAGCCAGGCCCCCGTGAGATTCACCGACAGGATCTTGTTGAAGTATTCGAGGCTGCGGTCCTCCAGCTCCATGTCGTAGAAGATCGCCGCGTTGTTCAGCAGGATGTCGATGCACCCGAAGTGCTCGTGGGCCGTCGCGGCAAGGCGCTTGGTGTCCTCCTCCTTCGATACGTCGATTCTCAATGCCAGACACTCGCTTCCCAGCTTCGTGATCTCCTGCGCGACTTCCTGGGCCTGAGCCTCCCGGATGTCGCCGATGACGATCTTGGCCCCTTCCCGGGCGAAGCGCAGGGCGTACTCCCGACCGATGCCCTGACTGCCGCCGGTGATGATGGCTACCTTGTCTTTCAAACGCATATTGCTCCTCCTGGGTTTGACGGTTTCTCGTGTTGGGCGGACGCGTGCATCGTGGCACCGCTGGGTTGCAAGCGAAGCCACGCGCGTAGGTCCACCTTGCGAATCTTGCCCGATGCAGTCCGGGGGAAGTCGTCCGCGACACGTAGTTCCTCGGGCCACTTCTGGCGCGCGAGGCCGACAGCCGCGAGGTGCGCGGTCACGTCGCCGAGGGTCACGGGCGCCGCGCCCGGCAGCATCCGGACGATTGCGCAGGCGTGCTCCCCGAGACGCTCGTCCGGGGCGGCCACCACGGCGATCTCCGCGACGCGGCGCACGGTCCACCGCGACGCCGGGCAGCGTCTGCAGTGCTTCTTCGACCTCGGCCGCGGAGATGTTCTCTCCGCCGCGGATGATGATGTCCTTCACCCGATCGGTGATGGTGAGGTAGCCGTCCTCGTCGAGAACAGCGATGTCTCCCGAGTGGTACCACCCCTCGTCGTCGAACGCGGCGGCGGTGAGCTCCGGGTCCGTATACCCGAGGCACAGATCGGGGCCGCGGGAGAGGATCTCCCCGGGCGACCCAGCCGGGACTTCGGCGCCCCCCTCGTCGACGACACGCAGCTCGACGCCCGGAAGTGCCCGCCCATCCGTCCGATGGCGGCGCTCCGCCGGGTCGTCGTATTGGCAACCCGTCATCGACGGATGCTCGGTGGATCCATACGCGCGAATGATGGTGATGCCCAGCGAGGCCGCCCGCTCGCCGAGGGCGACGGGGACCGGTGCACCGCCGAGGCCGACCCGGCCGATCAGCGCGGCGTGGACCGGGGTGAAGTCCGGGTGATCGAGGAGGCTGGTCAGGAATACCGATGCGCCGGTGCCGCCGCCGATGCCCGCCTGCAGCATCACCTCCAATGCATGGGCCGGATCCCAGCGGTCGATCAGGTGGATGTCTTGTCCCGTGGCCAGCGGGCCGAGCACAGCACCGAGCATCCCGGTCGCGTGCGTAACGGGGGAACCCATGAGGATGGGCTTTCCCGGCGTCATGTAGTCCGCCATGTGACGCAGCTCGCTGAGCATCGTCCGGTGATCGTGGATCACGCCCTTGGGGTCGCTGGTCGTCCCGGAGGTGTACGCGAGCACGGCGACCGCGTCCGATCTCACGCCGGGGAGATCGGTGGCCGGTTTCCGCTCGGCGCAATCCGCCCAGCGGATCCTGGTGAGGCTCGTCGGGCTCGATAGAATCCCCGCCCCGTCGACCACCACGTGTAGACGAAGCGTCGTCGGAGCTGCCCTCTGGACGATTTCGCCGTAGTCGACGTGGCCGTAGGCAATCGGCGAGATGTACGCCGCGGCGCCGCTCTGCTCCAGAATGAAACCCACTTCCTTGCGACCGTAGATGTGGACGATTGGGACGAGCACGTATCCACCGAGGGCCAGCGCGGCGAACGAGACCACGGCTTCTCGCCAGTTGGGGAGCTGGAAGGCGACGGCTTCACCAGGCCGTACGCCCATGTCCCGGAGGAGGGTGACGAGCCGGCGCGCCTCGTCGTCGATGTCGGCATAGGTTCCCTTCCAGCCGCGCGATCGGGACCAGATGGCGACCGTCGACGCGCGGTGCGCCGCGAGCTGCCGGGCGACCATCGTACCGAGGGTTTCACCCGTCCACCAGCCGCCGGCGACGTAGGCTCGTGCCAGCTCGGGCGGAACGCGGCGCACGGTCCACCGTGAGTCCGCGCGATCTCGATCGACGCTCATGTCGCGCCCAAGTCTGACAGCGCGCGGGCACGCAACTCGTCCTTCAGGACCTTGCCCGTGGCGTTGGTCGGCAGCGCCGCGACGGCGACCACGTACCGCGGCACCTTGTAGTTGGCGAGGCGCTCGCGGGCCCAGCCGATGATCGCATAGGGATCGACCGACTGTCCCGGGGCGGGAACGACGTATGCCATGGCGACTTCCCCCATGCGCGCGTCGGGCACACCGATGATCGCGACCTGACGGACCGCATCGTGGGCCAGCAGGGCGTTCTCGACCTCGGCCGGGTACACGTTGAAGCCGCCGACGATGAGCATGTCCTTCAGCCGTCCGACGATCCGCACGTAGCCGCGCTCATCCATCGTCGCCAGGTCGCCGGTGTGAAGGAAGCCCCGGTGGTCGATGGCAGCCGCCGTAGCCTCCGGGTCATCGAGATAGCCCTGCATCACGCTGTAGCCGCGAACGAGTAGCTCGCCCGCTGCGCCGCGCTCGACCTCGCGCCCTTCCGCGTCGGCGACGATGACCTCGAGACCGTCCATCGGACGCCCCGCCGTGGTGGCGATCGTCTCCGCGTCATCATCGGGTCGGGTCCCCGTGCACGTCCCTGCCTCTGTGAGTCCGTAGCCGGTGAGGATCGAGCGGAACGGAAGCTCGGCGCGCATCTCCTCGATCAGCGCGACAGGGATGTCCGCCGCCCCGGTGACGGCCACCCGCAGGGTGTGCAGATCAAACGCATCGCGCTCGGGGTGGTCAAGGATCGACCGGTAGATCGTGGGGGCGCCGGGAAACACCGTGATCCGCTCCGTCTGCACGAGCGACAGCACTTTGCGGACGTCGAAGACCGGGACCGGGACGATGGCGGCGCCCTGGAGCAGGCTCGCCAGCCATCCCGCCTTGTACCCGAACATGTGGAAGAACGGGTTGACGATCAGGTAGCGGTCGTCAGGCCGGAGCCCGGCGAACTCGCACCACTCGCGGAACTGCCGGACCGTCTGGCCGTGGGTCATGACCACGCCCTTGGGGCGCCCCGTGGTTCCGGACGTGAACAGGACATCGCTGGTGTCCGTCGGCCGCACGCTCTGTTGGCGCTCCACCGCCGCGGCGACGGAAACTCCTTCGGCACGTCCCGCGAACACCTGCCAGGGCTCCACGTCGGTGTCCTTCGGAGATTCTCGGACGCCGGCCGAGCCCTCCAGAAGCACGATGCGGCGCAGGTGGGGGAGCGGCATCTCGGCGGCGCCGAGCATGCCGACCGTGTCGGTACCGAGGAAGCCCACCGTCGTGACGAGCATGACCGCCTTCGAGGCCGAGAGGACGTGCGCCGCTTCCTCGCCCTTGAATCGTGTGTTGATGGGCACGATGGCCGCCCCGGCGAATTGCGCGCCCAGGGCGGCGACGATCCATCCCAGCCCATTGGGCGCCCAGATTGCGACGCGATCACCCGACTCCACGCCGGCCGCCATCATGGCCCGGGTCGCGCTGTGCACGAGCTCGCCGAGCTGCCGATACGTCACGCGCCGTTCAGGCTCGACGACGGCCTCGGCGTCGCGTCGCGCCGCGATGCTCGCGGTCACCGCCGACGGGATCGTCCCAGCGAGGGCGCCGGGTCGATGTGCTGTGCTCGTAGGACGCACCGGGTCGCCGCTCTGGCCTTCTCGCCGCGTCGCCTCACACCTGGAAGCCGTAGACACGCGCGGCGTTCTCACAGGTCACCTTGCGCAAGACTTCGATGCCATGCTGCGCGAGCGGCGACGCGGCCAATGCCTTGCGCGAGTGGGGCCACGTGCTGTCACCGTGCGGGTAGTCCGAGGCCCACATCACGTTGCCGACACCAATGCGCGGGATCAGCTCGACGCCGAGCTTCTCGTCCTCGTAGGTGGTGAACACCTGCCGCGCGAAGATCTCGCTGGGCCGCATCTGGATCTTGTGGTTTTGGATCTTCGCGCCGTACTTGTGCAGCTCGTGGTCGAGCCGCTCGATCACGTACGGGATCCAGCCCAGGCCGGCCTCGCCCATCACGAACTTGACGCGGGGGCGCTTCTCGAGAATGCCGGAGAAGATCAGTCCCGAGAGCGTCTCGTCGAGCTGCATCGGGACCACGGCGACCGCGGCGGGCATCTCCCAGGAACCGAGCTTCATCGTCAGGCTGTGCAGACCTCCCGAGAGGTGTGCGTGAATCGGAACACCGATTTCCTGCGCGGCATCCCAGAAATCCGTCCAGTCGTCATCGAAAAGCGGCTTGCCGCGGCCCACGGTGCTGCTGACGATCGCACCCTTGTGGCCCAGCTTGGCGCAGCGTGCGAGCTCCCGCCTGGCGACCTGCGGATCGTACGAGGGGATGTCCGGCAGCAGCACCAGGCGGTCGGGTGCCTGGCGCTGGAACTCGGCCGCCCAGTCGTTGTAAACCCGCGCGACCTGCTCGTGCAGCGCCGCGTCGGTGATGTGGAGCTGGGTGCAGGTCGGACCGTAGACCACCTGCGCGTACACGCCGTCGCGGTCCATGTCCTCGAGTCGTGTCTTGGGTTGGCCGGGTCGGAAGCCGTGGTCGTGAGCTGCGATGTAGCCCGTGTCCTTGCGGCCGCTCGGCGACACGCGCCGACCGTTGCAGAACCAATACGGCCCTTCGGGCGTTTCGTCGACACGCGGGCCGCGTTCGCGCCACTCCCTGGGCAGGCGGGACGACCACACGTCGGGCGGCATCGCGTGGATGTCGAGGTGGTCGTCGGCCGAGATCAGGACTTGCTCACTGGGAAGGGACATGGCGTTTCTCCTTATCCTTCATGAGGGCTCGGATCATCCGGCTGCACGCTTCACCGTCCAAGAGCCACTCGCCGCCTCATGCCTCCGAAACCCTTGCAAAGCTTACTTGCGCACCAGTATAACGCAACTACCGTCTGCGGAGAACTATCATGCAAATGAACGACATGATCCTGGTGAGCGTCGACGACCACGTCTGTGAGCCTCCGGACATGTGGGAGCGCCATCTCTCACCGAAGTGGAAGGATCGCGCCCCGCGGTTGGTCACGAAGGAGGACGGCACCAACCTCTGGGTGTTCGAGGGTCAGCAGATCCCCAACGTGGGGCTGAACGCCGTGGCGGGCCGCCCGCCCGAGGAGTACGGCGTGGAGCCGACCGCGCTCTCGCAGCTGCGGCCCGGCTGCTACGACGTCCAAGCGCGGATCGGCGACATGAACGTCAACGGCGTACTGGGATCGCTCTGCTTCCCCACGGTACCGGGCTTCGTCGGCGAACTCTTCGGCCGCCAGGCCGCGGCCGGCGAGGCCGAGCTCGCCATCGCCATGCTGCGCGCCTACAACGACTGGCACATCGACGACTGGTGCGGCCGACACCCCGGCCGCTTCATCCCCTTGGCGATCCCGCCCATCTGGGACCCCGAGGAAATGGCGCGCGAGGTGCGACGCGTCGCCGGCAAGGGTTGCCACGCCATCACCTTCGCCGACAACCCCGGCGCCCTCGGCTACCCGAGCTTGCACGACGCCCACTGGGATCCCTTCTGGAAGGCCTGCTCCGATGAGGGCACGATCGTCTGCATCCACATCGGCTCCGGCACGCGCCTGAACATGCAAGACATGAACGCGCCGGTCGAGATCATGATCGCCGGCACGCCGATCACGCTGTTCAACTGCGCTACCGAGCTCGTCTTCTCGGAGATCTTCACGAAGTTCCCGGGGGTCAAGGTGGCCCTGTCCGAGGGCGGGATCGGCTGGATACCGTACTTCCTCGAGCGCATCGACTACGTGCACCGCCACCATCACCGGTGGACGCTGCACGGCTTTCCGAACGGCAAGCAGCCCAGCGATGTCTTTCGCGAGCATGTCATCACCTGCTTCATCGACGACGCGGCCGGCGTGCGCAACCGCGACCTGATCGGCATCGACAACATCACCTGGGAGTGCGACTACCCGCACTCGGATTCGACCTGGCCGAGGGCACCCGAGACCCTGTGGGCCTCCCTTGAGGGCGTGCCCGACGACGACATCCACAAGATCACCTGGCTGAACACCACCCAGCACTTCCAGTACGCCCCCTTCAAGCACATCCCCAAGGAGCAGTGCACCGTCGGTGCCCTGCGCGCCCAGGCGACGGCCGTCGACCTGACGCCGCGCGTCGGCAGCGGCGGCAAGCAGCCCTCCGACTACGCCAAGGGCTACGCCACGATCGGCGACATCATGCAGCAGCTGGCCCACGCGCTCTCGACTCCGTTCGACAGCTAGGGCCTGCGGCCGGCGTCATTCCTATGGCCCCGTCCCGTTGGTCGCTGCAGGCTGCCAAGTCCGACACGCTGCTAGGAAGTGAGGAAATGGAAAAACAGGAAACCGGAAACAGGAAACGGAAAACAGGCAAACGGGGCTGCAGATTGACCAGTTTTGAATCTCCGCTTTGCTGTTTCCGGTTTTCGGTTTTCTCCCCGGATGCGAGCCTGACAGGCTGTTGGGCAGGAGGCACCCGATGAACGTGCTCGAGCGGGACTTCTTCACCGACCCCGAAATCCTCCAGGATCCGCTTCCCTACTACCGCGCGCTGCACGAGCGCGGTCCGGTCTGGCGCGAGCCGCACAAAGGCGTGTTCATGCTCTCCCGTATCGACGAGATCCTCGAGGTCTACACAAATCACGAACGCTTCTCGGCGATCGTCGGACCGCTCGGTCCGCTGGTGCAGCTCCCGGAGCCTGCTGCGGGAGAGAGCTGGGGCGAGGCCATCGAGCGCCGCCGCCACGAGATCCCGATGGGCGACCAGCTCACCTCCCTCGATCCTCCCAAGCACACCCGGCATCGTGCCCTGATCGGCAAGCTCTTCACACCCAACCGGCTGAAGGAGAACGAGGAGTTCATGTGGACCCTCGCCGACGGGCTGATCGACGAGCTGGCCGATCGCGGCGAGCTGGAGTTCTGCCGCGCCTACGCGAAGCCCTTCACCCTGCTCGTGATCGCCGACCTGCTCGGGGTCCCGCGCGAAGACCACAAAACGTTCCGCGGCTGGCTGGGGGGAGAACGCGGCACGGTCGGAGACCCCGAAGGCCGGCACGTGGGCGATCAGGTGTTTGCGAACCTGCATCCCTACTTCACCCGCTACATCGAGGAGCGCCGCGCGGCGCCGGGCGACGACGTCATGAGCCGGCTGGCCAACGTTCGATTCCGCGATGGCGAGCTCCCCGAGGTGATGGATGTCGTCCGCCTCACAACCATCCTCTTCGCCGCCGGGCAAGAGACCACGGTGCGCCTGCTGTGTTCGGGAATGCGGTTCCTTTGCGAACAGCCCGCCGTCGCTGAGGAACTCCGAAGCGATCCCAGGGCGATCCCGAACTTCGTCGAGGAGTGCCTGCGCCTCGAGAGTCCCATCAAGGGCTCCTTCCGCCTGGCCCTGCACGATACGAACCTCGCCGGCGTTCACATCCCGGCGGGATCCATCGTGATGGCGGTGATCGGCGCTGCCAACCGCGACCCACGGGTCTTCGAAGACCCCGACCGTTTCGATGCCAGGCGTACAAACGCCTGGCGCAACATCGCCTTCGGTCACGGCGAGCACTTCTGTCCCGGCGCCAGTCTCGCCCGCACCGAGGCACGCATCAGCTTCGAGCGGCTCCTCGCACGGCTCGACGACTTTCAGCTGGTGGACCCGGGCGCGTTATCCTACATGGAGACCTTCATCATCCGCGGGTTGAACGAGCTGCCGTTGCGCTTCCGGCGCCGCTCGTAGCCGGGACTCGCGGGTACGTGCGGCGCCTACCAGTTACTCCTCAGCCAGGACAGCGAGATACGTGTCAGTCCAGGCAGTGCACGGTGTCGCCGCGGCGAATGGTGCCCACCTTGAGAACGTCGGCGTAGACCCCGGCGCAGGGGAGCGTTCCGAACTCGCCGAGGTCTTGCATGTTGTGTTGCGCAATGGTGCGCAGGATGCCGGGGTCGTGTGGCAGGTCGGCCTGCGGCAAGATCATGTTGACGCATCGGGGACAGGGGAGCGTGATGCGCAAGACCACTTCCTCGCCGATCGCCAGCCGGCGGCCAACCCACGAGTTTTCGACGAACGGCTCCGCCTCCGAACGGATGACGATGTTGGGCCGAAACCGGCGGACGTCAAAACGTCCCTCCGGATATACCCTTTGCAAGTGAGCGAGGGTCGAGGTCGCGACGAGATGCAGGCAGGCGTAGTCAAAGAACGCACCGGGAGGTGCGGTTGCCCCGAGCGGAAAGTCCGTCACGCCGGCCCATGCCCCGCCTATAGTTCCCGGCGTGAGTTCGACTACCAGGCCGGTCGGAGCAGTCATCATCAGCGTCAGCTTTCGGCCGAAGGCGGCCGAAAGCCGCTCGTGAATGTCCGGATCGGCGGCTCTCAGCGTGGGCCCATTGGGCACAATGATCCGCACGTTTGGTGGCGGCGCACCGAGCGCGGGCTCGGTCAGGAATTCAGCTCGGTACCCCATTAGCCCAGCGGCCCAGGTGCGCACGGTGGCGGTCCGATTCGACACGGGGTCGACCAACGCGTAGACGCGGTCTCCAAGCACACCGCGGGTGGTCAACTGTGCGGCGGAAACTTGTTCTCCGGCCATTGACTTGACGGGATAGCGCCAAATCGACTCGACGGAATCGAGCCCTGCTGCGCGGTGGCCAGCCGCCGCGATCTTTCTTTCGCGGGCCGCGCGGATCGCCGCGATGGTGGCGCTTTCCTCCTCGGCCGTCATGGGCCGGTCGCCGCGCGCTTCGGCGCTGAGAATCTCAAGCAGGTTGCGTTCGACCTGGCGCGCCTCTTCCATCTTCTGCTTGCCGGTGCGCGTCAGATACTCCACCGCCGCATCGAGGTTGGCGCTGCGACCGTAATGATGTGCGAGCTCGGCCAGATGTTCGTCGACTGAACTGGCATACAGCGTTTCGAGTGCGCCACCGATCCGCTCGTGCAGGATCTTGCGTCGCTCCAGCAGGACCGAGTTGTAGGCAACCTCCTGGGTCAACGCGTGCTTGAAGACGTACTGCGTGTCCCCCACCGCGGGTTGCTCGTATATGAACTCCCCCAATTGCAAAGCGGCGAGCAGGCGGTTGAGTTCGTCATCGGAGGTGCTGGTGACCGCGCGAATCACCGACACCGGAAACTCGCGCCCGATGACGGCGAGCGTCTGCAACAACTCCTTTGCATCGGCCGGCAGACGATCGATACGAGCCGCAAGAATCGCCTGCACCGTCGGGGGGATCGTCAAGTCGGCCAAGGGGCGGGTAAGCTTTACCGCCCCATTGCGAACCAGTGCGCCTTCGTCGAGCAACACCTGCACCGTCTCCTCCATGAAGAAGGGGATGCTCTCGGTCTTCTCGATGATCAGCCGCTTCAACGCCGCGAGATCGTCGCCGGAGCCGAGCAGCGCCGTCAACATTTCTCCGGCACTCTCGCGTCCGAGCGGGTCGAGCCGCAATTGCGTGTAGTACGTCTTGCTGTTCCACTGGTGCGTATAGCCGGGCCGGTAGTTCACCAGCAGCAGGAGCTTCGCCGTCGCCAGCGAGTCCGCCAGCAGGTTGAGAAGCTCCTGCGTCTGGTCATCGATCCAGTGCAGGTCCTCGAAGATCACCATCACTGGCTGGTTGAGCGATTCGCGCAACAGTATCCGCTTGACCGCTTCCAGCGTCCGCCGCTTCGCTACCTGCGCGTCCGTCTGCGCCAACAGATCATCGCCCGCGCCGATGCCGAGCAAGGCGAACAGATACGGCAACGTGTCCTCCAGGGCACGATCGAGGATCGCGATCTTGCCTGCAACCTTCTCCCGCCGCCGGCGGCCGTCGTCGCCGGCATCGATACCGAAATAGCCGTGCAGCAACTCGATCACGGGCAAGTATGCCGATGCCTTGCCGTGTGAGACTGAGAACGTATCGAGCACCAACCAACCCGACTGGGACACCGCTTTGAACTCGAGGAACAGACGCGACTTGCCGGTGCCCGCCTCCGCCATCGCCGCGGCGATCTGTCCGTGCCCGCTGCGCGCCTGCTCCGCGGCGCGTTTGAGCACCTCCATCTCGCGCTCGCGGCCAACGAACTTCGTGAGCCCGCGCCCGGCTGACCGTTGCAGCCGCGTGCGGAGGGGACCGAGTCCGGCCACCTCGTACACACTGACCGGTTCACTGACACCTTTGACTCTGGTCGCACCCAAGGCGTTCAACCTGAAGTAGCCCTCGCACAGCCGCCGAGTCGCCTCGCTGGCCACGATCGAACCGGTGCGCGCAATGCTCTGCAGACGCGAAGCGAGATTGGTCGTGTGTCCGATGGGCGTGTACTCGACCTGATCCGCGCCAGTCGCAAGCGCACGGACCACGACCTCGCCGGTGTTGACCCCGACGCGAATCTCGATCGGTGCACGCCCTTCGGCCTGCAGTTTCGCACCGTAGCGACGAAGTTCCTCCTGCATGCGCAGCGCCGCATACAGTGCGCGCTGCGGATGGTCCTCGTGTGCGACCGGTGCACCGAAGAGCGCGAAGATGCCGTCGCCGGTCGATTGCACGACAAAGCCGTCATAGCGGCGCACCGCGTCGATCATCAGCTTGAGCACGGGATCGACCAGCGCGCGCGCCTCCTCCGGGTCGAGGTCCTGTTCCAATTCGGTCGACCCCTTGATGTCGGCGAAGAGCGCGGTGACGGTCTTGCGTTCCCCGTCGGCGGCACTGGCTGCCGCTGCTTCAGGGAGCACCAGAACCGACGGTGTCGTTGTAACTCTCGACTTTGCAGCCGCGCCCTTGACCGGTGCGCCGCACTGGTCGCAAAACTTTGATCCAGGTTGGATCGTTGCACCGCAATTCGAGCATGAGCCAAGGATCGGCGCCGCGCAGCCCTTGCAGAACTTGGCGCCTTCACGATTTTCAGTTCCGCACTCTGGGCAGAGCATATCGGTCCTACCTCTGACACCGCGTCGGGGTGCGGTCAAACCTCTGCCGTGCCATCCCCAGCCGGGACCGCTCAGCTGAGCATCTCGAGCAGTTGCCCGCGATCCGGTCCAGGCAGCCGAACAGGCGGGACGTCCGGAAGCTCCTTTTCGAGGATCAGGCGGAACCCGGGCATGAAGTTGTGGGGCTGGCGGAACTGTGCGACGCCCTTGCGTGCCCACATCTCCCACGCGTCTTGCGGTGACGCGGGTAGTGGATCGGCGTCGCGCTCGAGCACCGTGACTTCGTGACCGTCACGCGCCAGCAGCAGTGCCGTCCCGAGCCCGCAGATGCCTCCACCGATGATGAGGACCTTTGCCGTGTTGCTCCGTGCGAGTCGCCGTGGTTGCTGCAATCATCCCACGGTGCGGTCGCTGTGTCGAACAAGCGCACCGTGCGGCCGCTCGCTCGACGTCCGACACTAGCGCGCCGACCCGCCGGCTACGACCGATCCCCAAACAATGAAGTGGCGATCGGAGATGACCTCGATTGCCAAATGGGAGAGCGCGGCGGCTTCCAGTTGTGCCTCGATTTCTACGGGCCGGTACGCTGCCAGCAGCGAGTTGTAGAAGTCCGTGCGCAGCACGGCGGGCTCGCCGGACGCGTAGCGTTCCACCAATGCGCGGGCAGCGCGGACCGCGCGGAGACCGCAAGGTGGGACGGCGCGGGGGCATGCGCGGCGGGCAGACGGCGCATGGCCAGGCCCATGCCGGTTGCCGTGGATCAAGGCATCGGCGGAAGGATCTGGCCGACGGTGAGGATCAGCAACTGTCCGGCGAGCCCGGCTTCGCGATGCACGCCGATCGCCTGCACCTCGGGCGAGGTGGCGATGCGCTGGAACTCAGCGCGCGAGGGATACTCAGCGATGCCGACCGCATCCCACATCTCCTCGACCTCGCCAATCACCAGACCTCGGACATCGCCGGAGAAGAGGAAGCGGCCGCCTGCCGCCTCGACGATCGGCCGCATCTCCACGATGTAACGCATGTAGGCCTCGCGTCCGGAGATGTCCTCCGCGCGGCCGTCCGGATATTGCGCCCTGTCGCGGAACTTGAGGAGATTGACCATCGCGATCGGCCCCGGCGTCTGGTCCTGCCCGAGGGGCATGATCTGCTCCAACGTAGGATACACGTGATTGACGACCTTCATATCGAACTCCTCGCCAGAAGGTTGGGCGGCGCTGTCGATCAGGATTTCTTGCCGATGACGCGCTGCATATCGGCGATCTCTCCCACCGATCATCTTCGGTGACGCATTCACCCGATGCGTTCCACACGCGCCGGCACGTGCTTGTGCCAGGGCGTGCCCGCCAGGAAATCACGGTCGGCCGAAGCAGTGAGTTCGTTGGGCGCAACCCCCAACCGCTTGGCACCGCCATCCCGCGGCTCGTAGTCCAAGCCTTGGCCGTTGGGGAGCGATATGTGTCCCGGCTGCATCATGTCGGTGACCTCGACGGGCACGACGGCGCTGCCGCGGCGCGTTGTCAGGCGCACGCGATCACCGTCGGCGCAGCCCAGCCGGCAGGCGTCGGCGACATTGATGCGCAACGTGCCGGCGCGCGCCTTAGCCAACGCTGCCGGGTTGCGGATGATCGTGTTGGTGGTATCCGACCGGCGCTCACCCGCTGACAGGATAAACGGGTAGGCACGGTCGCGCGGGCCGGGCCCCGCCGCCAGCTTCTCCAGCTCAGCGAACAGCTCGGGGATCGCCAGGTTGATGCGCCCGCCCGGCGTGCGCACACGCGACCAGCTCGCTTCGTACGGTTCGTCGCTGTAGACGACGGCGGTGCGCGAGAACAGGATGGCGTCGAACAACTTCTCGCCCGCCGTGAACGGATCGCCATCGAACCCGGCGCGCGCCGCAGCCTCCGGGTGCGCCTGCACGAACTGGTGCGCGAAGGCCCAATAGATCGCCGCCCCAGCCATGCCGGCAGGTAGTGTCGGACCAAGCGTGCGGTAGAGCACGATCGGTGCGTACTTGGCGACGCGCGGGTTGCTCGCCATGGCCTGGAGGAAGGCGCCAGCGAACGCCCTGCGCCCTTCGGCCGCCGCCGCTCGCAGCGCGACATAGTCGGCGTCGGAGATCTCACCGAGCGCTTCGACCAGGCGCGCGTGGATCTCCGGCTCCGCCAGCGTGCCCGCCAGCGGCGCGAGCACCGGATGGCGCACGTGGAACGCGTTGCGCGGGAACTCCATGTTGAAGTACGTCGCCTCCACCTTCTCGAACTGGCTCGCCGCCGGCAAAATGTAGTGCGCCTCACGCGCGCTTTCGCTGAACGCCACGTCGATGACGACGACCAACTCCAGGGCGCGCAACGCCGCGCGCATCCGCTGACTGTCGGCCAGCGAATGCACCGGGTTGGCGGTCTCGATGAGCATGGCGCGATAGCGGTTGGGGTGATCCGTCAGGATCTCCTCGGGGATGACGTTGCACGGGATCAGCCCGGTGATGATCTTGGCGCCGACGACCGGGCTGGCCGTCGGCCGTCCGTCCGGCTTTCCCTTGCGCTCGCCCTTGCTGGCCCCTGTCAACGCAACGAACGGCAGGGGAGCATAGTTGGTGCCCTGGCGGCCGAAGTGTCCCGTCAGCAGCCAGATGAGCCGCTGCAGGTAACTGCCGAGCGTCGAGTGCACCGACATCTGCATGCCCAGATCCTCACACACCGAGACGCTCTCGGCTGTGGCGATGCGCCGCGCGACCGTGCGCAGCAGCGCTTCCTCAATGCCGCAGGCTGCGGCGTAGGCAGCGACATCGATCGTCTTGAACCGCGGCTCAATGTCCTCGAAGCCGCTGGCGTGCGCGGCGATCCAGTCGCGGCGCACCAGGCCGTCCTGGACGACGATGGCCACCAGCGCTGCCAGACACCACGCGTCGGTTCCCGGCGTGATCGCCAGGTGGACGTCTGCCATCTCCGCCGTCTCGCTGCGGCGCGGATCGATGACCACCAGGGAGCGGCGTGGATCCTTCTGGATCTCGCGCAGGCAGGCACGGGCGCGGGCGAGGCCGTGCGAGTGCCAGGGATTCTTGCCGATGAACACCGCGACCTCACAATGTTCGAAGTCGCCGTGAATGCCGGCACCGATCATCTTGCCGTTCACCCAGAACTCGCCGGTCTTCTCCTGCGCGAGGGCGTTGGAGCGGTAGCGGTTGTCGATCGCCGCCAGCGTCGCCGCGCCGTAGGCGCCGCCGAGGTGGTTCCCCTGTCCGCCGCCGCCGTAATAAAGGATCGTGTCGCCGCCGTAGCGCGCCTTGATGTCGGCCAACTTCTCGGCCACCTCCCGGATCGCCGTCTCCCAGTCGATGGCTTCGAAACTGCCGTCGGTGCGGCGCCGCAGCGGTGCGTTCAAGCGGTCGCCGGCGTTCTGGTAGAAGTTGAGCCGCTGCGCCTTTTCGCACAGGTATCCCTGGGAGATCGGGTGGTCCTTGTCCCCCTTGATCTTGGTGATCTGGCGGCCGTCCACGCCGCCGATCTGCACCTCCAAGCCGCAGTTCAGGCTACAGAGGATGCATGCCGTCTTGTGCCACACGGCGTTGCCGTTGGTTGCCATCGCGCCCTGCTCGCTCATCGCCATCGCTCCTGCTCACGACAGGTTTCAACCGTGCCTGCGTGCCAGGGGTGGCGCAAGAGGATCCGAAAGCGCTTCAGCTGGTACGGTCGAAGCCGTAGGAGCGCACCACCTCGGCGACCTCGACGCGGAAGTACTCGTACCACTTCTCGCGCCCGAGGCGTTGCGCGATGACGTGGCGCACATCGTCGGTCCAGGCACGCATGGAATCTTGCGACTCCCAACGGATCACCGAGAGCCGCTCGCCGTCGTCGGCGCCAAAGCTCTTGAAGTCGAGGAACCCCGCCATGGTACGGGCGCGCGCCAGCATCTCGTCCGCCATCGCCTTGTAGTCGTCACTCGCGTGTGCCGTGAGTTTGGAACGAAACAGCACCAGCACCATGGTGGCCTCCCTAGCGTCCCTTCCACTCAGGCTTGCGTTTCTCGACGAAGGAGCGCGGGCCCTCCTTGTGATCTTCCGATTGCTCCACGACCGTGAGGTAGCCGACGGCAATCTCTTCCGCTTGCGGGATCGGCAACCCCAAACCCTGCAGGATCGCCATCTTCGTGCCCCACACCGCGAGCGGCGCGTTGCTCAGCAGCATGTCGGCAAGCTCGCGAGCGCGGTCCATCAACTGCTCGTGCGGCACCACCTCGGTGACCAGGCCCACCTCGTAGGCGCGCTGCGCGCTCATGCGCTCGCGGCTGCCAAGCAATGCCATGCGCATGGCGACGGCCACCGGGACGCGGCGCGCCATGTTCACCATTTCGTGCGAGGACACGTAGCCGATCGAGACGTGCGGATCGACGAAGTACGCTTTGTCCGACGCGATCGGAATGTCGGCTTCGGTCACCAGGTCGAGCGAAACCCCGGCGACCACACCGTTGACCGCGGCGATCACTGGCTTGTACACCCGCTGGCGGCGTGGTGTGGGCAGGTCGACGATGCCTTCGATCCGTGCCAGCTTGACCCAGGGGTTCGCTCTGGTGAACCCGCCAGTAGCCAGCGACTCAACGTCCGCGCCGCTCGAAAACGCGGCGCCCGCGCCGGTGACGATGGCGACCCAGAGGTCCGGATCTGCCTTGAAGCGCTTCCAACATTCGCGCAACTCGTCCTTGAGCCGCTGGTTCACCGCGTTCTTGCGCTCCGGGCGATTCAGCGTGATCGTGGCCACACGGTCGTGCACGTCGAACAGAACGGTTTCGTACTCCGCCATCGGTTGCTCCTTTAGAGGGGTCGTGGTGCTTGCTGGTGATTAACACGCGTTCACGGAGAGCCGCAAGGCGCGGACGCGCTGCACCATGAAGGCCACGAATCACGCCCAAGCACCCGATCCAGAACATCGGCACTCCTTGGCAACCAGCCACTCGGATCAGCCATCGCGCCACACCCCCCCATTGACAGGCCGAGAGCCGCAGTGAGAAACTGCCGCCCGAACCACCACGAGGGGGCACGGTGTCGGAGCCCGATAAGGACGCGATCGGACGCGTAGCTGTGCTGCACACTGCGCATCGAGAGCCACAGCCGGACACCGCCTCCGCGCCCGAGATCCACGTCCCCGGGAGCGCGACACAAGCGCCGGTTGCCCGGCCCTTCGTCGGCCGTGCAAGCGAGATGGCCGCATTGCGCGCGGCGGTTGATGACGCAATGGCGGGCCGCGGCCGCTTGATCCTGCTGTCCGGCGATCCCGGTGTCGGCAAGTCGCGCACCGCCGAGGAAGTTGGCGCATACGCCCGCGGACGCGGTGCACGGGTGCTCTGGGGGCGCTGCTACGAGAGTGACGGTGCCCCACCATTCTGGCCGTGGGTCCAAGTCCTGCGAGCGGCCTTGGGCAAGGCTGGCGACACGGTCGTTCAGGCGCTTCTCGGCGACAGTGCGCCCTACGTCGTGCAACTCATTCCCGAGCTACGGGCGTATCTACCCGGCCTGCCCCTTCCCCCTGCGAGCGTTTCCGCCGAGGACCGGCCGGTCCTCTTTGAGAGCATCAGTGCTGTGGTGAGAAACCTCGCCCGCGTGCAGCCCCTGCTGATTGTCGTCGACGATCTGCAGGGGGCGGACCAGCCGTCGGTGCTGCTGCTGCGGTTCATCGTCGAATCGCTCGCCGCCGGGGATCCGGTGCAACTGCTCATCCTTGGGTGCTGTCGCACGGCGGCGCTCGAGCAGGGGGCACTTCTCGGTGACCTGCTCGCCCCGATGGCGAGCGCCGACAGCGGTGGCCGCGTAGCGCTCGGCGGTCTGGCGGCCGCCGACGTCGCACGCTTCATCGAGGCGCATACCGGTTCGCTCCCACCGCAAGCGCTCCTCTCACGCCTCTGCGCGGTCACCGAGGGTAACCCGCTCTTTCTCAAGGAGTGTGCGGCGCTTGTCGCGGCGCAGGCAACAGCCGAGCCGGTGATGGCGGCAATGACCATCCCTTCGACGCTGACGTTGATCCTCCAGCAGCGCCTCGCCAGCCTCGTTCCGGCCTGCCGGGAAGTCCTCGCCGTTGCGTCGGCGATCGGCCGCGACGTTCCCGCGGACATCCTCGCACAGGTCGCAGCGCTCGAAGTGCCGGCGATGCCCATCGATCGCGTCGTGCGGGAGGCGATGCAACGGGCGCTGTTCACAACCTCGGAGCGGGCCGGAACCTACCGTTTTTCGCACGCGCTGGTACGCGAGGCGCTGTACGCCCAGCTCACGCCCGCGGCGCGCCCGCGAGTGCACCGCCGGATCGGCGAAACGCTGGCGAGGGCGCCGGTGGTCGAGGAACGCCTCGCCGAGCTGGCGCATCATTTCTTCGCGGCGGGTGCAGCGGAAGACGTGGTCGCCGGTGCGCGTTATGCGCAGCAAGCCGCGGAGCGGGCGCTCAGCGTGCTGGCGTTCGAGGAAGCGCTGCGGCAGTGCGAGCTGGGGCTTGCAGCGCTCGACCGCCTCGGCAGCGGCCATGAGGTACCCCGCTGCGAGCTCTTGCTGACGCTTGGTCAGGCGCAGAAGCGTGCCGTCGACACGGCCACCGCACGCGCCACCTTCGAACGCGCCGTCGACCTGGCCCGCGGTCTGGGCGATGCCGAGCGCTTCGCCCGTGCGGTGCTCGGTACGCGCTGGCGCAAGAACCGCGGCAACACCGAGGCCGTCGGGGTCCGGCTGCTCGAGGAGGCGCTGGGCATGCTCGGTGCGCGCGACAGCGTGCTGCGCTCGCGCGTCCTCGGCATTCTCGCCGGAGAGTTGCTCTACGACCCGAGCACACAAGAGCGCGCACGTGCCCTCAGCCAAGAAGGCCTCGCCGTCGCGCGCCGCGTCGGGGACCCCGCTGCACTGGGCGACGCGCTGCTCAATTGGTTCTCGGGCAGCTGGCGCGTGGACAACCTCGGCGAACGCCTGGCGGCGGCCAACGAACTGGCGACGTTGGGCGACAGCCAGGGTTCCGCGGAGATGACGGCGCAGGCGTGTCTGCTACGCGCACGCTGCTTGTTCGAGGTGGGGGACATTCCCGGTGTGCAACGGGACGTCGACCGCTATGCCCAGTTTGCGACTGCGTCCCGCCGTCCGAGCCGGCTGTACGTCGTTGCTTTCTGGCGTGTGGCCCTGGCTTGGTTTACCGGGCGCTTCGCCGACGCCCAACGCTACGCCTTCGAAGCGCTGGACATCGGCCAGCGGGCGAAGGAGCCGATCGGCCGGCAGATCTTCGCCGTGCAGTTTGCCTTCATGGCGTGGATGCAGGGGCGCCTCACGGCGGAGTCGCGGCAGGCCGCCGCTCCCACCCTGAAGAATGATTTCGCCTGGAACTGGGCGATTCGGTCGGCCCTCGTCATCGGCTCCGTGGATGTCGGCGACTCGGATGCACGTGCCCAGTACGAAGACCTTGCCGCCCACGATTTCGCCGACGTGCCCGACGACATGAATCGCATGAACTCGTGGGGCAACATCGCCATGCTGTGCTGGCGTCTGCGCGATGCGCGCCGCGCCGCACTCGTCTACCCGCAACTGCTGCCGTTCAAAGACCGCAATTTCGTGTCGTCCGATGCGAGCGTGCCGCACGGCGCCGGGACCCGCTACCTGGGCCTCCTGGCCGCGACGGCCGGGTGGCTGGATGTCGCCGCGCAGCATTTCGAGGAGGCCATCGCCCACAACACGCGCATGGGCGCGCGACCGTTTTGTGCGCTCAGCCAATGCGAGTACGCGCGCACACTCATGGAGCGCAATGTGCCAGGCGACCGGGAAAAGGCTGCCGGTTTGTTACACGCCGCACTGGCAACCGCCGACGAGCTGGAGATGGCGCCGCTGGCGGCAGAGGCGACGGGTCTTCTCGGCGAGCTGTGAGTTGAGGCGATCGGCGTGGCCAGCGGCGACAGCAGCGACGTGGCAAGGTTCGAGGACCAGGCATCTGACCCCGGACCCGAAAGCATCGGCTTCGACCACGTCACTGGCACCGCGCCGTTCGTCGGTCGGGCGCGTGAGCTGGCCGCTTTGCACGCAGCGCTGGCGGATGCCGTCAGCGGGCTTGCACGGCTCGTGCTCCTGGCGGGCGAGCCCGGGATCGGCAAGACGCGCACGGCGGAGCAAGTCGCGGGACACGCGCGTGCACGCGGCATGCAGGTGCTGTGGGGCCGCTGCTACGAAGGCGAAGGTGCACCGGCATTCTGGCCGTGGGTACAGATCCTGCGCACTGCGATCCGGCACCTCGAGGACGACGTGCTGCGGGCAGCGCTCGGCTGGGGCGGTGCGGAGCTGGCGCACATCGTTCCCGAGTTGCGCCAGCGCCTGCCGGATCTCGGCGCAACGGCGGCCCTGGACTCAGCGCAAGCACGCTTCCGGCTGTTTGAAGGCGTCGCTCGTTTTCTGGAGAATCTGTCGCAGCGTGCGCCGCTCGTCTGCATCATCGACGACCTGCACGGTGGCGACCGCCCGTCGTTGCTGCTGTTGGAGTTCGTCGCCCGTGACCTGCGGGATGCCGGCGTCTTGCTGCTCGGCAGCTATCGGCACGGTGCCACGCTGATCGGACACCCGCTCACCGAACTGGTGGTGGAAGCGCTGCGTTTGCCCGGCGCCGAGCGGCTGACGCTGTCAGGCCTGAGCGTGCCCGAAGTGGCGGAGCTCGTGGAGCGGATGACCGGGGTGCGTCCGCCGGCCGCAACGGTTGCAGCCGTGTATCAGCAAACGGAGGGCAACCCGTTGTACGTTGGTGAGTACGTCCGCC
>Ga0335070_10002812_pt1 | contig 20201 bp, 17 predicted proteins | sample Lox_Sample_13_FD_206722 | JGI IMG/M metagenome (GOLD analysis project Ga0335070, IMG submission 206722) | Soil microbial communities from Loxahatchee National Wildlife Refuge, Florida, United States - Lox_Sample_1.3 | ecosystem: Environmental > Terrestrial > Soil > Wetlands | place: USA... | reverse complement strand
TGCCCGCCCAGCTGCCGCCGCCGTGCCCGCGATAGTTGCCGGCCTTGAACGCGGCCGTCTTCGGGTCGCTCTTCAGCGCGGTGAGGAAGTCGGCCATCTCCGGCGCGACACCGGGCATCCCTTTGTCGGACTGGATGTCGGCGGGGATGTCGACGGTGGTCGTCGGCGTGTACGTCGGCCCGAACCTGCTGAGGTACGAGGCGGTCTGCTTGATCGTCTGGAAGTCGACCTGCTCGCGGCGCCCGACGGCCCACGCGCGTGCGATGTCCTCGATCTGCTGCAGGGCCCATTGCTTCTGCTCGCAGCGCACATCGGCCATGTCGGCCTCGATCTCTTTGGCGATCTCGTCGGGCGACTTGGCCGGCGGCGGCGTCTCGCCCTTGGGCACCTTCGGCTTCGCGTTCTTCTCTCTCGTGATCTGCTTGCGCTTCGCATCGAGCCGCGCCTGCATTGTGTTCAGCCAGCTCGTGCCGAAGCGCGCGAACGCACCTTTGATCGTGTTGTCGTAGTCGGTGGCGAGTGCGTCCTCGAACTTCGTCGCGAGTTCGGCGGTGACGGTGGCAACGTCCTGCTTCTTCACGGCCGCCGCGGCGTCGGCGATCTTCTTCGCAGTGGCCTTCGTGTCAGCCCGCGCCTTCGCGGTCGCCTTGGCGATCTCCCGCTTGTCGGTGAGGCCCTCGGTCGCCTGCTTCACCGCTTCTTCCGATTCCGTCTTCGCCGCAGCGGCGGCCTTCTTCTTCGCCGCCTCGACGTCGGCGCTGTAGCGCGTGGCGATCTCGTCGGCGACGACGCGCTCGGCGTGGCACTGCGCGAGCTCCTTCGCGAACTTCGCACGGTCGGCATCGCCGCCAAAGCGCGCGCTGCTCGGCGTCGGCAACTCGGCCTTCTCCTTCGGCGGCGGCGCGGCCGCGGGCGCGCCGGTGCAGGCGAGCACGACGACGTTCTTGCCCGGCGCATCGGGGCAGGCGGCGACACCGGTCGGCGCCGCGCGATGGCCGCCGGGGGTGACGGCCGCCGTTTGCGTCGCCTGGCCTTGACCTTCGGTCGCCTTCGCGCCCGTGTCGGCCGGCTTGCCCTCGGCTTGCTTGCTTTCAGCCTGCTCCTTCTCCGCCTGCTTGCGCTCGGCCTCGCGCTTGCGCGCTTCCTCTTCGTCGTCGGGCTTGCGCAGGATGCGGCGCGGCGTGTCGGGGTGCACGCGCACGTCGAAGAAGCCATGGCCGACGCGCGGCCGCAGCTGTAGGGCGGACTCGGGCGCGCCGTCGCGCTGCGCGGCGGGCTTGCGCTGCAGGAGCAAGCCCGCGCGCTGCGGCTGCGCGACCTTGCGGCGCCTAAGCACCTGCACGGCGGCCTCCGCTGGGCGGTGCGTTCGCTGCAGGCGCGGCGTCGCCGACGCGGCTTGCGATGTGCTGCGCGATCGCTTCGGGCACGTGCGCCTCGGCAGCGGGCCCGTCCGTCAGATGCGCGTGGAGCGCGCGCTCGATCGCAGTGTCCCAGTGCGCAGCCTCGCCGCGCAGCGGCGCGTCGACGACAAGCCGGCCGATGCGCACGTGCACTTCGCGCGCGGTCATTGCAGGCTCCCTTGTACTGCGGCGCTGACTGTGCGCTCGAGCTTCGCGTGCTCGATGTGTGCCGCCTCGATGAGCAACGGGTGGTCGATCGGGCGGCCGGTATCGGCGGCGCGGAACGCCGCATGGATCGCCACCGAGCGGATGCTGCCGCCGGTGAGCTGCAGGCGCGCCAGGGCCGCGAAGTCGACGCGGCCCATCGGCGCGCCGTGCGGGAACTGCCGCTGCCAGATCTGCTCGCGCGCCCGCGCGTCGGGGAACGGGAACTGCACGATAAAGCGCAGCCGGCGCAGGAACGCACGGTCGAGCGCGCTCTTGATGTTCGTCGTGAGGATCGCCAGGCCGCGGTACGACTCGATGCGCTGCAGCAGGTAGGCGACCTCGATGTTGGCGTAGCGGTCGTGGCTGTCCTTCACGTCGCTGCGCTTGCCGAAGAGGGCATCCGCCTCGTCGAAGAGCAGGATCGCGCCGCTCGCTTCCGCCGCATCGAAGAGGCGCGCGAGGTTCTTCTCGGTCTCGCCGATGTACTTGCTGACGACGCTCGACAAGTCGATGCGATAGAGGTCCAGTCGCGCCGCGTTGGCGATCGCCTCGGCGGCCATCGTCTTGCCGGTGCCCGATTCGCCGGCAAAGAGTGCCGCGATGCCGAGGCCGCGCGACTGCCCCTGTGCGAAACCCCATTCGTCGTAGACCGTCTGCCGATGGCGCAGCTGCGCGGCGATCTCGCGCAGCTGCGTGGCAACGAACGGCGGCACGACGAGATCGTCGAACGACGTGCGGCTGTCGATGCGCTGCGCCAGCGCATCAAGCCCGCCGCGCGCGGCCTCGCGCAGCGCCTGCCACAGCACGTGCTCGGTGGCAGTTTCATCGTCGAGATCGGCCACGGACTGCAGCGCCTGCTCGAGCAGCGACGGGTCGACGCGGAACTGCTGCAGCGCGCGGCGCGCCGCGGCATGCACGTGCGCGGGCAGCTCGGCGCGGGCAACGGCCCTCACACGCGGCACGGCAAAGCGCAGCACGGGGCGATTGATTTCCGCGAGCAGCAGCGGGCTCGGCGAGCCGAGCACGATCGTCGGGACGTTCAGCGCCGCAGCCAGGCGCATCGCGGCCACACCGTGCGCCGGCTCGTCGCCGCCGAGCGAGACGACGACGCCGGCTTGCGACAGCAGCGCCTCGCGATCGACGCGCCGCGCGATCTCGGCGAGTTCGCGCGCATCGCCGGCGAGCGATGCCGCGTGGATCCACAGCGCGCGCAAGCCCGCGCGGCTCAGCGCAGAACGAGCAAGCCAGCGGGCGCCGCGCACGTGCTCGGCATCGAGCCGCGCATCGGCGAGCACGATCAGCGCGTTCGGCTGCTCGGCGAGCGCGCGGGCGATCGACGGCGCGAGGTCGGGGCCGGCGATGTCGTCGGCGCGATCGTCCGCGTGCACGATGCCGGCGAGGCGCTCGTCGCACGCCGCCACGCCGGTGAGGGCATGCAGGATGCGCTCGTCGACGCGCAGCGTCGCCTGCGTGAAGCCGCTCGATGCGTCGAAGTCGATCAGCGACCATGCGCGCAGCGGCGCGAGTGGCGACACCGCGTCCCAGTGCGGCCGCGGCAGCAGCTGCAGCGCAAGCGTGAGGCTCACACGCACGGCGCGCCCGGCGGGCACGCCCTGTGCGCGCGCGACCACTTCGCGCAGCGTCGCGTCGATCTCGACGCCCGCGGCGAGCACGAGCAGCTCGGTCTCGAAGGCCGACAGGCCGAACGACGCAGCGAGGCGCAGCGCGGCCGGCTCGCAGCCGTCGTCGGCGGTGGGCGGCACACTGACGTCGATGGTGGCATCCCCGGACAGCGCCTGAATGCGCGCGCACCAATACGCGAGCCGCGTCGACAGCCAGCGCTGATTGCGCTCGGCCCATTCGGTCATGTCGTGCAGGTTCATGGCACCGTCACCTGCTGAGTCGCGTCGAACACCGGCGCCGGCCCGCTGCGGTCGAGCAGCAGGCTGTCGGTGCCGTCCACGCGCAGGCGCAGCCAGTGCGGACCCGGCGCGAGCGTGTCGGGGAACTCGAAGACGAGCGGGTCGGCGGCCGCCGCGCGCCGCTGCGCGCTCGCCTCGACCGTGTCGAGCATCAGCGTCGCGCGCTGTGCGAGGCGCACCTGCGGGCGCGCGTGCAGCGTGACGGTCACGCGCTGCGGCACGCCGCCGCGCACGATCGAGATCGCCGGCAATCCCAGCGGCGCATCGGCCGCGATCACCGGCGCGGGCGCGAGCACCAGCGGCGCGGTGTTCGTCTCGCGTGGATTGGGCTCGCCGGTCGGCGTGAAGCGCACGGTCAATGCCCATTGGCCGGCGGCGAACGCGCTTTGCGCGGGCCCGTCGCTGGGCAGCGTGACGGTGAGCTTCGTGCCCGCCGCGTTCGGCGCCGACGGCACCAGCTCGATCGGCGTCGTGACGAGCCGATGCGACAGAAGCACGCGGTGCCCGCTGCCGGCCAGGCGCACGCCGTCGATCGTCAGCGTCTCGCCGAGCCGCGCCGCGGGGTTCTTGTCCACCGGCGGCGTCACGTCGAACAGCGTCGGCAGCGGCGGCAGCAGATCGGGGTTGACGACGACGCCGCGGTCGCGCTTCGTCGTGTTGTCGACGAGGCCGCGCGACAGCACCGGCAGCGGCGTGCAGCCGGGCTTCGTGCCTTCGATCAGTACGACGGATACGTGGTACGCGGCGGAAGGGCGGTAGTGCGTCTGGATCGCGGTCCACAGCTTGGACATCCCGTCGTTGTCCATTGCCGCGGGCGTGACTTTGATCAGCTCGACCTGGTCCGCGAGGTCCGACGCGGCCAGCGCCTGGAACGCCGGCGGCAGCATGCTCACGTCGAGCGGGCTCGGATTCAGCGCACGCCGGATCGCGGCGCGGTCGAGCACCGGCCGCTCGTGCAGCAGGTGCATCGCGTAGCCGAGCAGGATCTCGGCCTGGAAGTCGGCACGCCCGTACGCGGTGAGCAGGTAGTGCAGGTCGAGCGCGAGCGGCGCGTTGGTCAGGCGCTCGCCGCTGCCGGCGCTGCGCGACGGCAGCGCCACGTTGCGCCAGCCGATGTTCGGCGTGACCTGATGCAGAAAAAGGTTCAGCCGCGGCGGCTCTTCGACGTTCTCGAGGTTGATCGTGTCGGGCGCGACGGCGGTCACGTTCACCGTCGTGCCGATCGCGGCGCCGGCCTCGATCAGTCCGTTGTCGAGCAGGTTGCGCAGCACCGCGCTCACCGCGCCGATCGCGAGCGGCGAGCTCATGATCGGCCTCGGCGCAGGTAGTCGGCAAGCGCCATCGTCGGCGCGGCGCGCGGCTTCGCTTGCGCGCGGGGCGCTTGGGCCGGCGCGGGGGCGCGCACGTCAATGCGGTCGATCGTCACGTGGACGACGGTGGCGTCGCTCTTCGTCGTATGCACGCGCTGCGCGAGCGCGAGCGCGCTCAACGGGCGCTGCGGCGTGGGCGGCGCGGGCGGGTCGGCGCGCTGCGGCCGCAAAGGCGGCGCTGCGTCGAGGGCCGGTGCGATCGCCGCCTCGTGCACGTGCACCACGCGGGACACGGGCGCCGCGGGCGGGCGCGCCGGCGCATGCGCGCTCGGCGGCGGTGCGCTGCGCGGCACGGGGTGCGGGCTCGCGTGCGTCTCGATCGGCGCGATGCGCGTGCGCGTCGGCGCCGGCGGCATGGCTTCGTGCACGGCCGTGCTCGGCGTTTCGCGCGGCGCTCGCGGCCCGAGCGCCTCTGCTGTCGCGCGCGCGGGCGGCGGCGGCGGCTCGGCATCGACCTCGTGAAGGCCCGCGCTCGGCGCGGCAAAGCGCGGTGGCAACGTGGGCTGCACGGCGTGCTGCGTGCGCACACTGGGGGCGAGGCGCTGGAAGAAGCGCATCAGGCAGCCCCCACGAGCTGCAGATACGCCGCGCGCCGCGTCGGGCTCAACGCGAGCACCTGTGCTTCGCTCCAGCCGTAGGCGCGCGCGAGCGCATCGACTTCGACGAGCAGCGCCTCGGCCCGCGCGCGCACTTCGCCGTACAGCACGGCCGCGCAATCCATCGGCGCGCTCCACTGCGCGGCGCATTCGGGGCAACGCAGATCGAAGTCGACGCAGGCGCCCGGCTCGAGCGCCTCGAGCGCGCTCGACAGCGCATCGGTCACCGAGGGCGGCAGCGACGCGGCAGCGCACGGCACACCGTCGTCGCGCTCGCAGCGCGCGATGCAGCGTTGCATCAGCACGGGCGCAAAGTCAGTCGACGCGGCAGCTGCGCGCCAGTCGTCGATGCCGGGCACGCGATACGCGATGCGATACCCATCGCAGCGCAGCTCATGCACGCTGCCCGCATCCGCCGCCGGCTGCAGCGCGCGCGCCAGCGCATCGCAATCGATCGTGAACTCGAGCGCCGCGCCGCATGCCGGGCACGCCGCGCGCAGCCTTTGCGTCGCACCGAGGAGCCGCGAACGCAACGCCAGCAGCGCCGCATTGCGCGCCGAGAGCGACGCCGGCGCCGCATCGCCCAGCAGCGCATCGTCGCGCGCGCTCGGCGCCGCGGCGCCGGCGCGTTCCCACAGCGCGAGCACGTCGTTCATGCGGGTTCGGTGAAGCTAGGTTCTACGGGTTCTATGACCGACGTGTCGCGCTCCCACCCCTCGTTCTCGAGCTTGATGTGCTGGATCGCGATCGCGTTCGCGTTCGCATCGAGGTCCGGCAGCGCCTGATATTCCGAGACCCAGCAGCGGAAGATCTTGTACGCGAGCACGATCTGCCCGGCCTCGTTGTAGACCTCGAGGATCAAGTCCTTGCGGAAGTCCTTCAGCGACACCTCGGCGCCGAGCCCCGCGCCGAAGTTCCACACCTTGTTGGCCCAGCGCTCGAACTCGGGGTCGTGCGTGACGCCGCGCTCCAGCGTGATCGCCTCGAACTTGTTACGCCCCGGTGATTTGCGCCCGGTGGACGGGTCGCCGCCTTCGCGGTGCTCGACGATCTCGGTCGTGCGCTTCAGCGACGACACCTTGCTGATGCCGGCCACGTAGCGGCCGTCCCACTTCACCCGGAATTTGAAGTTCTTGTACGGGTCGAAGCGCTGCGGGTTGACGGAGAACTGGGCCATTCGTCTCTCTCCTCAAGTCGGGATGTCGCCGGCGATCTGCTGCAGCTTGATGACGACGAACTCCGCGGGCTTCAGCGGCGCGAAGCCGACGAAGATGTTCACGATGCCGAGGTTGATGTCGGCCTGCGTCGTCGTCTCGCCGTCGCACTTGACGAAGTAGGCTTCCTTCGGCGTGCGGCCCTGGAACGCGCCCTGGCGGAATAGGCCCTGCATGAAGGCGCCGATGTTCAGGCGGATCTGCGCCCACAGCGGCTCGTCGTTCGGTTCGAAGACGACCCATTGCGTGCCGCGGTACAGGCTCTCCTCGAGGAACAGCGCCATGCGCCGCACGGGAATGTACTTCCATTCCGAGCCGCGGTCGTTCTGCCCGTGCAGCGTGCGCGAGCCCCACACGACGTTGCCGTACACCGGCAGCGTGCGCAGGCAATTGATCGCCAGCGGATTGAGCTGGCCGTTCTCGGCATCGCTCATCGTGATTGCGAGGCCCGTGGCGCCGTTCAGTGAGGCGTCGCTGCCCGCGGGCGCCTTCCACACGCCGCGCGACGCATCGGTGCGTGCGAACACGCCCGCGACGAAGCCGCACGGCGGGAAGTCGGTGAGCGCGCCCTGCTGCAGCGGGTCGGGCGCACGCACCCACGGGAAGAAGATGGCGGAGTTCGGCGCATCTGAGCCGGTGAGCGCCGCCGGCGCGCCGGTGTTCAGCGACGCGACCGTCGCGTTCAGGTCGGCATCGGCGACGAGGAACGCGCGGCGCTCGCGGCAGCGCGTCTGCAGCGTGCCGAGCGTGTTCGGGTCGGTCTCGCCCGGCACGCACACGAGGTTGAAGAGATCGATGCGGTCGCTGATCGAGCCGACGCCGAACACCGCGGCGAGCGCGGTGTGGAAGTCGGCCGCGCCCGGCTCGAGCACCGTGCCGTCGGCGCCGCCGGCCAGGTCTTGTGTCGTGTCGGCCGGCGTGTTGTTGGCCGCCACCTTCACCGTGATGAAGCCCGAGCGGTCATTGATCACGCTCTCGGCGAAGCGCGGGTCGCTCGCGTCCATCGACAGGTTCTGGAAGCTCTCGGCGACCGCGTTGCCGTTGTTCTTATCGAGCACGTCGAGCTTGAAGCGCGCGGCGTCGGGGGCGGGGCGGCGCGTCGTGCGGATCGCATAGCCGTCGCCCCACAGGCCCGGGGAGCTCGCGGTGACGCTGAGGTCGCCGATCACGGCGGTGGAGGGCGTGGCGCCGGCGCCGACGAGGCGCACGATGTACGCATCGCTGCCGCCGTTGTCGAAGAACTGCTTCACCGCGTGGCCGAGCGGCGTGCGCCGGTCGAGCCCGCCGAACGTGCGCTCGTAGTCGGCGAAGCTGGCGATGCGCACCGCCTTGTCGATGCGGCCGCGCGGCGCCCAGCCGATGAACAGCGCGATCGACGTGGCCACGCCGGTGATCGTGCGCACGCCGCTGGGCACTTCTTCAATGTAGACGCCGGGGAAGGTGAGGGCTGCGGGCATGGAGGGCCTCCTCTTTGGGGTTCAGACCTTCGCATCGCGTGCGACGAAGACGGTGACGTGCGCCGGGTCGGTGCCGGCGTTCGTCAGCTTCAATTGCTGCGGGTCGGTGCCGAACAGCGCCGACGCGCCGCCGGCATACAGCTGCGGCGCATCGAGCACGACCTTGGCCGAGTCGGTGGTGCCGTCGCTCGCCTTGAAGCTGAGCTTCGGGCCGTAGACGTCGGACGTGACGACGAGCAGATGCACCGCGCCCGCCGCGCCGGGCTGGATCTGCACGATCTTGTCGGTGTCGCCCGCGTCGATCGCCACGTCGATGCGGTCGACGGCTTCGATGTCCAGACCGCTCTGGCCCGTGCTGATCGTCGGCCCGCCCGCCACCTGCAGCGTGATCGACCAGTTCAGCTTCGCCATGGCTTCCTCGCCTTTCCCAGCAGCAACCGCGCTCGATCACCCTGCTCGGGGCTGAGGCAGAAGATCGGATCTAAACCGTCCCTGGACTCCTTCAACAAAAGTCCCTCCGCCACTAACCACGCGAGCGCCTGATCGGTCTCCTCAACGGTGCCGTGAATTCTTTCATCCATCAAACGCCACCGGGCCACGCCCTCCAGTGTGTCGGCCGCCCCCGGGTTGCGGAGGAAGTAGCGGAGGATCTCCTTTGCCTTGGCCGGCGTTGCAAGCCGTTTGGATCGTGACAATTTGCCCTCCGCCGAAGCTCGGCCTCATCGCGCTGCTCGCGAGCAAATTCAGCACCGCGCCACACGACGATGCATATGTCGGGTTCCGGAGCCTCCGGCGGCATGAGCAGTGGGCCGAACCGGCCCCACCTACCCCGGTGCCCGTGCCGCGAATCGCCGCTCGATTCAGCCTCCGAGGCGATTACCGATGGGTGGGACAAATCCACCCGCCGCCGGGTCAGCATCGCCCCGGCGAGGCCTTAGGCAAACCGTACTTCTTCACCAACCGCCCGAACGCCCGGCGGTCTTGCCGAGCCTCGCGTGCGGCGTGCGTGATGTTGCCGCCGTGCTTGTCGAGGAGCTCCTCGACGAATCGGCGCTCGAAGGCTGCAATGGCGGCGGCGCGGGCGGCGCGGAAGTGGACCGGCGCCGCGTCCGGCGATTGCGCCTGCGGCAGCGTGACATGACACGGAAGGATCTGCGCAGCGTCGCACGCCACGCTGGCTCGCTGCACGACGTTGAAGAGCTCACGCACATTGCCCGGCCAGTCGTGCAGCGCCAAGCTGCGCAACGCGCTCGCGGAGAAGCTCTTGCGCGTCGGCTCGGCTGGTTTGGCCAGTGTCTTCAGGAAGTGACGCGCCAAGAGCGCGATGTCGCCACCACGCTCGCGTAGCGGCGGCAGATGCAGCCGCAGGACATTCAACCTGAAATACAGGTCGGAACGTAACTGCTTGTCCCGGACGCAGGCACCCAGGTCGCGATTCGTCGCCGCGATCACGTTGACGTCGGCGTGCTCGAACCGATCGGCACCGAGCGGACGGAAGGTGCGCTCCTGAAGGAACCGCAGCAACTTGGCTTGCGCGCTGGGCGATAACCCGTCGACTTCGTCGAGGAAGAGGGTGCCGCCATCTGCCATCCGGATCATTCCCTTCTGATCACGATAGGCGTCGGTGAAGGCGCCGCGCGCGTGGCCGAAGAACTCGTTCTCGAACAAATGATCGGGAATCGCCGCGCAGTCGACCGCAATGAACGGCAAGTTGCGGCGCTGGCCGAGAAAATGAATCGCCCGCGCGAACAGCTCCTTGCCGGTGCCGGTCTCGCCCGTAATCAACACCGGCGCATCGCTGCGCGCGAAGCGCGGAATCTGCTCGAGTGCCTCGACGAACCCCGGATCTCTGCCGACGAGTTGCATGAGCCCCATCTCTCGAATGAGCCGCTCGCGCACGGCGTCGAGGTCGCTCCGTGGAGGACCGAGCAGACGAATGAGGCGGTGCCGCAGCTCGTCGGGCCGAATGGGCGAGTACACGAAGTCGTCCGCCGTTTGGGAAACCGCGGCGGCAACCGTCTCGGTGGTCGGCTGTGGCAGCACGGCAAGCGTCGGCTTGGCAATCGGGCTCGCACGCAACGAGAAGAAGAAGTCGAGCACGCGCGAACCCTCCGCGACGGCGACGATCCCGTGGGCGTCTGCGCTCCGCAGCTGCGTTGGACCGGCTGCCGCCCACGCCAGCTGCGTGCAGCGGAATTCTGCAGCGCGACTGAGCGCCGTACACACGCCAGCGGCCTCTCGGGCGTTGTCGTCTTCGATCACTAGCAGCCGATGCGCCATGCTTCTGCCTGCCTGGCGCGGCGGAAGGAGCATCGTTCCGCCGTCTCCGTCTCACCGCGTTGCTTGCGCGATCCCTGGCGCGCAATGCTTGCGGCGAGCCTCTACCCTGCCGAACTCCCGTTGCCTTCGCTAGCCCGGTGCGTGTCCAGCTTCACCGCAAGCAAATCACGCCCGCGTCTGTTGGGGCGTCTGTGAGGCGTCTCTGCAAGCGTCTTTTTGTCCGGGAGTGCACCCGCGACCAGCCAGGCACGTCAGCTACCGCTGGCGCGGCGAACGATGGTTGCTTGCTGAGCGCCCGCAGCGGGCTGCGGGGGCCGGCGCTGGCTGGCGAGCAGTCCCCCCACGTGGCCGATGTTCTCCCGCACTTGCTGTTGGAGATCGGCGAGAGCCGCTTCGACCTTCTTGAGGCGACTCAACACATCCACCAGGGACCTGGCGGCCGGATTGCTCTCAACACAAGAGGCGGATACGCCGCCCAGCCGTCCCAACCGGACGTCCTCGTAGAGCGCGACGGTACCTTCCGCCGGCGGGACACCCAGCTCGCTATCGAGTGCGGCTACGCACCGATCGAACTGGCGCAACGCCGCCGCCCGATCCCCTGCCAGGCAATAGAGCCGCATGAGTCGCTGGTGCGTACACTCGCGCGCCCGATCGTAGCGCAGAATCTGCGTGCCGTGGGTGATGGCGGTCTCATATTCCTGGTGCAGCTCGCCGTACCCCATCAGCTTGTCGAGCATCGCAAGATACATGTTCTGCAGGCGTTCGCGTTCGTATGCGCACCAGTCGTGATACCACCCCTCGAGCAGGTCGCCGAGATACTGGCCCACCGCGCAGCTCAGCGCCTGCATCCGTGCTGCGTCCAGGTCGTGAATCGGCACATGCCGCACCGCATTGAAGGCCTCCTCGAACAAGGCCACGTCCAATTGCAACTCGGATGCCGAATTGAGCTGCACCCACTCGGCTTCGACGCGTAGCAGGCGGTGGTCTGGAGGCGCATCTTGCGCGGTCAGCGCGGCTTGCAGCTGCCAGAGCGATTGCCGCAGATACTTCTTTGATTGACTCGTGGAAGTATCGCCCCACAGTAAGCTCGCCAGGGCTTCGCGCGGATGCGGCCGGTCGCGGTGGAGGAGAAGGTAACAAAACAACTCTTGGACCTTGCTTGGGGTGAGACCACATACGGCCTGGTCATCACGGCGCACTGAGAGTCTCCCAAACAACCGGACGCTCAATCGGGACATCGTCGTCTCCTTCCCATACACGAGCGCCCAGCAGGTCGCCCCCCAAGGGCCTGCCAGAGCTTGGCGCCACCCCTACTGGCCTACTTTGTTCTGTCTGTCAAGTATCCGGCGGTCGAAACTGAACCTGCGCCGGGCATTTACGCACTGCTTATCGCTGGGCGTTAAACTTTCGCCTCTTCCGTGGTCAATGCCTTCAGCGCTTGGTTCAGCCGCGTTCGGGCGTGGACCAGGAGCCGTTCCAGATGGCGCCGATCGTCGCCTTCAACGGCCGCGAGATCGACCGTACGGAGCTTGCGGCCGAGGCGGCGGATGAGGCGCGCCAGCTCGCGAATGGTGTCGGTGGCCGCGCTGGCACCCTCCGCCTCGGCGCGGAAGGTCCGCACTGACACCTTGCGTAGCTGCGCCAAGCGCCAGAGCATCGCCTGCCGTTCGGGTGATTCGGCGCGTGCGATGTCGATGAGGATCTCGCGCGACACGCAGGGGCTCGCATGGTACTCGGCCTTGATCTGCTCGGGCAGGCGCCGCAGCGTCAACGTGTTACTGACGTACGGGCGGCTCTTGCCCAGCAGCTCCGCCACCGCTTCGTGGGTGTAGCCGAACTGGTCGATGAGCTGACCCAGCCCCTCAGCCTCTTCGAGCGGCGTGAGGTCCTCGCGTTGCAGGTTTTCGATCATGGCGATTTCGAGCGGGTCGTCGTCACGCACGAGCGCAGGAATGCTCTCCAGTCCGGCGAGCTGGGCTGCGCGCCAGCGGCGCTCGCCCGCCATCAGCAGGTAGCCGTCCCCCTCACACTTGACGACGATCGGCTGGAGGACGCCACGTGCTTTGATCGATGCAGCCAGTTCCGCCAGCGCCGCAGGATCGAAATGCCGCCGCGGCTGCTGCGGATTCGGGCGCACCGCCGCCACCGCCACTCCCGCCAATACCGTCCGGCTCCGAGACCGTAGTTGGCCGGCCACCGCCAACGATCGTACCTGCGCTCCGTCCGCCATCACGCTCTCCCCAAGCGCCGCGGATCATATGGCGGATCGCTGCGGATTGCCAGGAACAGCGCTCCTCCAGCACCCGTGCGGGCCCGCACCAAGCCGCCTCGTCACCTTGGTTTGGCGCTCGGGTTATGCTTTCATGATGTCGATTGGCGATCCAATGACCACCAACCGCGACCAAGGTCCCCGCCCAAGGGCTCCACGGCCCTGCTGATTGAACCTTCAATGCACCCGCGAGCCCGATGGCGCGGGCTGGCACTGCTCTTCACCATCATCCTGGTGAATACGGCGTCGGCGCGCGAATGGACCGACGAGATGTTCCAGAAGAAGGTCAGCGCCGGGCGACCGTTCGTAGCGTCCGCCAGTAACGACCCGAACCAGGCCCACAGTGTCATCGGCTCGACCCGCTTCTACCAGGCGCAACGCAAGGACACCTTTCTCGACATCGCCCGCTATTTCGACCTGGGTTACAACGAACTCGTGGACGCCAACCCCGGGGTGGACCCGTGGGTACCACCGCCCGGACAGGTGATCTTGCTGCCCACCGAGTTCGTGCTCCCCGACGCCGATTACGTTGGCCTCGTCGTGAACCTGCCGGAGATGCGCCTCTACTACTTCAAAGCGGGCGCGGGCGGCACGAGCATCGTTACCACGTATCCTGTCGGCTTGGGCCGCGACGACTGGAAAACCCCAGTGGGCAAATTCGTGGTGCGTGAGAAAACCGTGAACCCGCGGTGGGTGCTGCCCGAGTCCATCAAGGCAGAGCACATCCGTGACGGCAAACCGGCCCCGGACTTCATTGAGGGCGGCGCCCCCGACAACCCACTCGGCAAGTACCGTCTGCGACTGACTCTGCCACTGTATGGCATCCACGGCACCGACATCCCGTGGGGCGTCGGCATGCAGGTGAGCCACGGCTGCGTGCGCTTGTACCCCGAGGATATCGAGCGGCTCTTCCCCATGGTGCCAGTCAAGACTCCCGGCGAGTTCGTGTATCAGCCGGTGAAGGTTGGTGCCCGTGACGGACACGTCTACGTCGAGGTCCACAAGGACATCTACAACCAGCTGCCCGGTCCGTTTCGCGAGGCGACCCGCTTGATCGACAAGTTCGGCTGGCACAACCGGGTCGACTTCGAGCGCGTGCGCCGTGCCGTGCTCGAACAATCAGGGGTGCCGATCGACGTCACCTTGCTGGAAGGCAACGACCTCAAGGACGAGGTCTTGCAACCGCAGAGTGCGCCACGCCAGGCCCTGCATGCCCCGACGGCCGCGGGGCGCACACCGTAGGGCCTGCGACCGTCCGCGGCGGGCTATCACCCGCCCCAAGAGTTTCCCACGCAGAAACAGATCGACGCCGCTGTAATGTCATCGTGACGCACGGCCTCGCACTCCAGTTGGCCGCGAAACACCCGGCCGCGCGTATCGCTCACCATGAGAATGCGTCGCGTGACCGGCACCGTCTGCGGCCGTGGGAAGCTGTAGTAGCCCCAGACCGTACACGGCACGACGCTGCCCAGGCGTTGTCGGATGACGGCGTTCTCATCGGCCAGGGCGCGGTTCTCCTCGGCGAACTGGGCGAGACGGCGCTCCAGCTCCTCGGCATGCGCGGCATCCTCCTCTTGCGTTTGGGCCAGCGTTTCCACCTGCTTGGCGAGCCGCTCACTCTCAGTGCGCAGCGCGGCGTTCTCCTCGCGCAAGCTCTTGCTGCGCTCCTGCGCCTTGTCGCGCGCCGCGCGCGCCGCCGCCAGCGCCCGCTCCGTCTCGTGATTCTCGGGCGGAGTCTCGCGGGGCGGCTCCTGCTCGGGCTTTGGTACCTCGATGGTGTGTACCTGGAACCAGCGCGTGGCACGAATCCACTCGCCGAAACTGAGGGCCGCCAGGTCGATGCGGTAGCCGCCCTCACGGGGAAACTGGCTGGCATCGAGCACAAAGGGCGACTCCTGCACGCCAAGGTCGCGCTCTGCATCGCCGACGGCGGTGAGGAAGACCCGCATGCGCTGCGGACCGTCCCAGTAGACTTGCACGGGCGGCTCGAGCACGGCGCGACTCGGCGGCGCCAGGATGACCGGCCGCACCGATCGCAGCAGACTCGTGCGAAACAGGAGGTCGCCCGCGAGGATGGCGGCAGCACAGAGCAACGCGGTGCCGATGGCGCGAATCATTGTGCTGAGTGCTGCCCAGGCATCGGGGCGTGATCCTCCCGCAGCAGTCCCACCTGCATAGCGGTGCGATTATAAGCGAAAGCCTGGCCGAATTGGTATCGCGGCACACGCGTTTCGGGTGCGTTTTTTCGTTCGCATGCAGGGAAAGCCGTCGCGCGGCCTGCGCTTCGTGCATCAGGCGGTGATCTTACCTTGCCCTGCTTCCCGAATTCTTGTACACCCACCGCGATGGTCCTCGACTTTCTCCTCGGCATGTTTTCCAACGATCTGGCGATCGACTTGGGCACGGCAAATACCCTCATCTACGTCAAAAGCGAAGGCATCGTGTGCAACGAGCCGTCGGTGGTGGCGGTGCAGAAGGACGCGCGCGGCGGCCGCCGGGTGCTGGCAGTCGGCGCAGAGGCAAAGAAAATGCTCGGCCGTACGCCCGGTTCGATCGTGGCGATTCGGCCGCTGAAGGACGGCGTCATTGCCGACTTCGAAATCACCGAAGCGATGCTGCGCTACTTCATTCAGAAGATTCACAACCGCAAAGCGCTGGTGCGGCCGCGCATCATCATCTGCGTGCCCTTCGGCATCACCGAGGTGGAAAAACGTGCCGTGAAGGAGTCCGCCGAGTCCGCCGGCGCCCGCGAAGTGTACCTGGTCGAGGAGCCCATGGCGGCGGCCATCGGCGCCGGCCTACCAATCACCGAACCGACCGGCAACATGATCGTCGACATCGGCGGCGGCACCACCGAGGTGGCGGTCATTTCCCTCAAAGGGGTCGTCTTTTCGAAGTCCGTGCGCGTCGGCGGCGACAAGATGGACGAGGCCATCGTGCAGTACATCAAGCGCAAGTACAACCTGCTGGTCGGCGAGCGCACGGCTGAGCTCATCAAGATCACCATCGGGTCCGCGTATCCCGGCAATGAGATCCAAACCATGGAGATCAAGGGCCGGGATCTGGTGGCCGGGGTGCCCAAGACCGTGGAGGTGTCGGACGAGGAGATTCGCGACTCGCTGCTCGAGCCGATCAACCAGATTGTCGACGCCGTGCGCATCGCCCTGGAGCGCACGCCGCCCGAGTTGGCCTCGGATATCGTCGACAAGGGCATCGTCCTTGCCGGCGGCGGTGCGTTGCTGCGCAACTTGGATGTGCTCCTGCGCGAGGAGACGGGGTTGCCGATCATGCTGGCCGACGACCCGCTGACGGCCGTGGTGATGGGCGCCGGCAAGGTCTTGGATGAGCTGACACTGCTGAAGGACGTCACCATCCAATGAAGGAATGTTGAATGGTGAATGCTGAATGGTGAATGGAGTGATGGACTGGGCTGGCATCCAGCATTCATAATTCACCGTTCAACATTGGCCTTGCCACATGCTTGAGTTTGTCCGGAGAAATCGCGTTATCCTGACCTCCGGCTCGTTGTTGTTGATCTCGCTGCTGTTGCTCTCCGCCGGCTCGCGTGAACGCCGGCGCAGCGACCCGCTTGCCGGCGTCGTCCTCGACGGTATGCGGCCGTTGCAGGGCACGCTTGCCGCCGGCTTCGACGTGCTCGCGGGGGTGTGGCGCAGCTACATCGCACTGGTGGGAGTGAAGCAGGAAAACGAGCGCTTGCGCCGCCGGGTGCTCGACCTCGAGCAGCAGGCGACGCGGGTTGCCGAAATTGAACAAACCGACCAGCGCCTGGCCGAACTGCTGCGCTTCCGTTCGACGCTCGAGGGCGATACGGTCGCCGCCCAAATCATTGGCCGAGATCCCCTGCCCTGGTTCGGCACAGTCACCATCAACCGGGGTGAGGCGGACGGCGTGCACAAGAACATGGCGGTGCTGTCACCGTTCGGCGTCGTCGGCCAAACGATGACCACCGGCACCCATTCGGCGCGCGTGCTCCTGCTGACCGATCACAACAGCGGCATCGACGCGGTGGTCCAACGCAGCCGGGCACGCGGCATCGTCGAAGGCGCTCTGGATGGCGGCTGCGTCATGAAGTATGTGAAGCGCGAGGAAGACGTGGAAGTGGGCGACACGATCGTGACCTCCGGACTCGACGGCATCTTCCCCCGCGGCCTGACCGTCGGTGCGGTCACGCACGTCACCCGCGGGACGCGGGGGCTGCTGCAGGTGGCCGACGTCAAACCCGCGACGCCGTTGGAGCGCATCGAGGAAGTGCTGGTGGCGCGCGGTGGTACCCAACTCAAAGAAGGCGCGCCATGAACGGACGCCCGATGCTGCTGTTCGCCGCCATCGCTCTGGGCGCGCTGCTCTTGCAGACGACGGTTCTGCCGCTGGCTGCCATCGGCCGTGCCACCCCCGATCTCCTGCTCATCATGTGCGTGTACCTCGGCCTCCATCAGCACACCGTGGGCGGAGCCATCGGTGCGTTCTCGCTCGGCTATCTGCAAGACGCGTTCTCGGGCAGCGTGGCCGGCCTGAACGCCTTCGGCATGTGCTTGGTGTTCACCATGGTGTACCTCACCTCGCGCCGCTTGTGGGTCGACAACACCGTCTCGAAGGTCGCCGTCGTCTTCCTCGCCTCCGTGATCAAAACCATGGCCATCCTGGTGCTGGTCGCCGTGTTCATGTCAGCCGAGGGACTGTGGCGGACGATGCTGAGCTACCTCCCCATCGAGGCAGCGCTCGCGGCGCTCCTCAGCCCCCCCGTGTTTGCCGTGCTGGCGCGGACGCAACAGCTGCAAGAAACCGAGGAGGAGTAGGATGGTGCCGCTCACCCAACGCGACGTGGTGCCGGCGGTCCTGCGCCGCCGGGTCACCGTGGCGTTGGGTGTGGGCCTATTGGGATTTCTGCTGCTGTTGGCGCGCTTGTGGCACTTGCAGATCCTGCTCGGCGACGAGATGCGCACGTTGTCGGAGAACAATCGCATCCGGCTGCATCGCACGCAGGCGACACGCGGTACGGTGCTCGACCGCGCCGGGCGTGTCTTGATCGACAGCCGTCCGTCCTTCGACGCGGTTCTGGTGCCCGAGGACTCGCCGGACGAGGAAGAGACGGTGGAAAACCTGTCACAGTTTCTCCACCACAGCGCTTCCGATATGCACGCGCTCCTGGCCCAAGTCGATGCACGGCCGCCGTTCGAGGAGATCACCGTCAAGCGGGATCTCAACTGGGACGAGATCGTCGCGCTCGAGACCCACCAACTCGATCTACCCGGCGTCAGCCTGCGCATCACGCCACGGCGCAGCTACCCGCTCGGGCCGCAGCTCGCACATTTGCTCGGCTACGTCGGTGAGGCGAGCCCGCAAGACCTGCTCGCCGACTCGCGCTACCGCATGGGGGACCTGATAGGCAAAGCCGGCCTGGAAAAGCGCTGGGAAAAGTACCTGCGCGGTATCGACGGCGGACAGCAGGTTGAGGTCGACGCCGTTGGTCGCAAGCTGCGCGTCTTGCGCGAGGTCGAAGAGGTGCCGGGTGACACCGTCAAGCTCACCATCGATCTCGACCTGCAGAACGCGGCTTCGCAGGCACTGGGCGAGCGTGACGGTGCCGTGGTCGCTCTTGATCCCAACACCGGCGGGATCCTCGCCATGGTCAACCATCCTGGGTTCGACCCGAACGTCTTCGCGCGCGGCGTGCGCCCTGATGAGTGGCGCGCGTTGTTGACGGACAAGCACCATCCGCTCAACAACCGCGCCGTCCAAGGGCAGTACCCACCCGGTTCGACGTTCAAGATCATCGTCGCCACCGCCGCCCTGGAAGAAGGCGTGATCAACCCGTTCACGCGCATCCACTGCCCGGGTGGGCTGCAGTTCGGCAACCACTACTTCCGCTGCTGGAAGAAGGGCGGGCATGGATCGGTGAACCTGCACGAGGCGATCGTGCAATCGTGCGACGTGTTCTTCTATCAGGTGGCCCAGCGCCTCGGCATCGACACCATCGCAAAGTATGCGCGCGCCTTCGGCCTCGGCATGCCGACCGGCATCGGCCTGGACCACGAGAAGGCCGGCACCATTCCGGACAGTGCCTGGAAACGGAAGCGTTTCAAGCAACCCTGGTTCGCGGGCGAGACGCTCTCCGCCGCCATCGGCCAGGGGTACGTCACCGCAACCCCGCTACAGATGGCGAACATGATCGCCACGGCCGCCGTGGGCAAACGCTTCCGCCCACATTTCGTCCATCAGGTGGAAACCCCCGAAGGCGAGGTTGTTGAGGCGCCGACTCCCGAGGAGATCGGCGCGTTGCAAATGCGGCAGACGACGCTGATGCAGGTGCGCGAGGCGTTGCGTGACGTCGTCAATACCGACCGTGGCACCGGCAAGAAGGCCCGCCTGAACGGCATCGAGGTCGCGGGGAAGACCGGCACGTCGCAGGTGGTGAAGCTGGGGCAGACCCGGCTCAAGGCCAGCCAGATGCCGTGGCAGCAGCGCGACCATGCCTGGTTCGTCGCGTACGCACCGGTCGAGGCACCGGAGATCGCGGTGGCGGCGGTGGTCGAGCACGCCGACGGTGGCGGCGGTGCCGTGGCGGCACCGGTGGTTCACGACGTCATGGCCCGTTACTTCGAGCTGAAGAAGCAACACGAGGACCGCAACTATGCTCAGAATCGATCGCCGGCTGTTCGCCCATACTGACTGGCCGTTGCTCCTCTGCATGCTGCTGGTAACCGCCTGCGGCATGCTTACCGTGCTGAGCGCCACGCATACGCATGATCGCATTCTCAGCGGGTTGCTGGTGCGCCAGGGGCTGTGGGCGGGGCTCGGCTTGATCGGCTTGGTCGCGGCGTTGAGCTTCGATTACCACTGGCTCGAACGCTACGGGTACTTCATCTATACGGCCGCCTTGCTGCTGCTGGTCGCCACGGCAGTCATGGGGTCGTCCGGCGGTGGCGCGCGCCGGTGGATCGCCATCGGTCCGATCTCGCTGCAGACGTCGGAGTTCGCCAAGCTGGCCTTGGTCATCGGCCTGGCGCGCTATCTGCACCGCCAGGTGGGCGAGCGCGCACTCTCCCTGCGCGCCCTGGTTGTTCCCATCCTGCTGCTGGTGCCACCGGCACTGTTGATCCTGAAGCAACCCGATCTCGGCACCGTCGTGGTGCTCGCCCTCACCGCCGGCGTCGTTTTGCTGGTGGCCGGGCTGCGCCTGCGCATCGTGGTCATCATCTTGGCCATTGTGCTCCCGGTGGTTCCGCATGTGTGGCACCACCTCAAGCCGTATCAGCGGCAGCGCGTCGTCACCTTCGTCGATCCGCAAGCCGATCCGCTTGGCGCCGGTTATCACATCATCCAATCGAAGATCGCCATCGGCTCGGGCGAGTTGCAGGGGAAGGGTTTCCTCAAGGGGACGCAGAATCGGTTGAACTTTCTACCGGAGCAGCACACCGACTTCATCTTCGCGGTGTTCGCCGAGGAGTGGGGATTCCTCGGCGGG